>Ga0183098_10452_pt1 | contig 82507 bp, 73 predicted proteins | sample BioMet9_FD_128884 | JGI IMG/M metagenome (GOLD analysis project Ga0183098, IMG submission 128884) | Microbial communities from bioreactor (seeded with sewage sludge) at Lawrence Berkeley National Lab, California, USA - Biofuel... | ecosystem: Engineered > Bioreactor > Anaerobic > Unclassified ...
CGACCTGATCCGGGGTGAATGCCTTCTTGGCCATAAAAGAAAACCTCCGTTGCCTTAATGGTAATCGGAGGTCCTCAATCAGCCTAGGGCTTTTTTATAAACTGTCCGAATTACAGGGTCCAGTTTATGGGAGCCTTCATTTTCTTTTATAAGCTGGCTTTTTCTTCGTCAGTCAAGAAATCGTAGAAGTACTTTTTGCCATTGGCGAGTCCACCGAGCACGAGGGCCGATAGAATCTTCGCGGTGACAGGGTTCGGTTCAATCTCACCCTTGGCGGCCTTGTAGATGAATAAGTCCACGATCTCTAAGCAAACATTCACAAGGGTAGCAGTGGTCTTTTCGGTCATGTCTGGATCGTTCACATACGCGCGAACGAGTTTGTGGAACAAATCCAAATAGGTCTTCGATTCTTCGCTTTCGGTCGGAGCGTAGTAGACGCTGTGTCTGTAGTTGAAAGCATAGACGATCTCTTCGCTGTTGTCTTTGCCCTTTTGAAGCAAACGAAGAAGTTCTTCGTCAAGATGTTCAGCGTTTTCAGCAATGGTGGCTTTCTTGATGTACTCTTCATCATAGATGTCCTGGATGCAATAGACAAAAGCGCTGAGAAGCAAGTTCTCCTTGGTTTTAAAGTGCACGTAAATAGTCGGTTCCGTTACACGTAAATCCTTTGCAATTCTCTTCGTAGAGATGTTGCCGGCTCCGTCAACCGCACCATAATGAATGGTCCGTTTCAGGATTCTTTCATCCAAATTTCTCAAGTTTCTTCTAGCCATATAAATATCCTCCTGTCTCCTTAGGTACAATTTAATATAGCACTTAATTTAATAGTTATTAAACAAAAGTTACTTATGTACCACAAATAAAAACTCATGCTATTCTATTAGAGTTATGAATATTCTTATCATGCTAACCCCCAAAAAGGATGTGGAATATCTCTACGGAGATTTTTCCGTTCGCCAGGCTCTCGAAAAGATGGATTACCATCGCTTCGGAACCGTACCAGTCATCGACCGAACGACGGGAAAATATCTTTATAGTTTGAGCGAAGGTGACTTCCTATGGTGCTGGAAAGAAAATGGCTTATCTTATGAAGAGTTTGGCAAGATGCCTTTGAGCGTGATCCACCCCTCCAGAAAGATTCAAAGCGTTGGGGCATATTGTGAAATAGAGGCATTATATCCGCTTGTTACTGCTCAGAACTTCGTTCCGGTTGTCGACGACCAAGAAGTGTTTATTGGGATCGTTCGCCGTCAAAGTGTCGTTAACGCGTTGCTAAAAGAACACCTTTAATTTAATTGCACTTAAAAAGCGGATGTTGAGCATCCGCTTTTTTCATACTTTTAGATGAATATCAAAGTTTGATAATCTTCTCAGTGGCCTTTGGCAAGAAAGTTTTTTCAACTTCTTCGATTTCGCCTTTGTCAGTGGCTGAGGAGAGAATCGGGTCGATTGGCAACTCGTCAAGGAGTGGGATACCGTAGCGTTTAGCTACCTCCGCGCTCTTGTCGTCGCCATAGATTTTGATCTTCTCGCCGCAATGCGGGCACTGGACATAAGCCATGTTCTCGACTAAGCCGAGGAGCGGGATTTTCATCATCTTGCACATATTGACGGCCTTCTCGACAATCATCGAAACGAGTTCTTGTGGACTCGCGACGATAATGACGCCATCGACTGGAATCTGCTGGAAGACTGTTAACGGTACGTCGCCTGTTCCCGGCGGCATATCAATAAGGAAATATTCCACTTCGCCATAGATGACATTGGTGTAAAGCTGTCCCACCAAATTGGCGATAAGAGGTCCTCTCCATAAGACTGGATCCGAGGCATTATCGAGTAAGCAGTTCACCGACATCAGACGCAAATCGTGTTTGGTCTTCATCGCGAAAATGCCATTCTCATCGCCGACGGCTTGTCCTTTGACACCGAAAGCCTGCGGAATCGATGGACCCGTCACGTCAGCATCCATGATGGCTACGCTATGGCCCTTTTTGGAAAGTTCGGCTCCTAAAAGGGAGGTCACCATTGTCTTGCCGACGCCGCCCTTGCCACTAACAATAGCAATGGTTTTGCCGATCTTCGTTTCCGGATGGGGTTTCAGTTTTTCAATTTTGCGACTCTTGCAGCCTTCTTCGCCGCAAGCATCACAGTTATGATCGCAATTTTCTTCGCTCATAAATTCTCCATTCGTTTGGAATTATAAACTAAGGTTTCTAGGTTGTCATAAAAGAACACTCTTGACACGAGGAGTATATTAAGAGCCATGGGACAAATGGCATTGGACGCTTTGTATGACAGCCTGAAGGTATTCGGGTTTGCCTTCGTGATATATGTATTGCTATCTTTCTTTGAAGGAAAAATAGCGCAGTTACTGGAAAAACGCGGTCGTTTGGCCCCGGCTTTTGGTGCCCTTTGTGGCACGATTCCGCAGTGCGGCATCTCGGTTGTGGGCAGCGATTTATACATCAAAAGGCATTTAACCTTAGGAACGCTTCTTGCGATTTTTATCGCTTGCAGCGACGAAGCTTTGCCGGTTTTATTCGGTGATGTGACGGGAAAATGGTACGTTGGCTTCATCGTGGTCGCGATAAAAGTAGTCGCGGGCACGATCATTGGCTTCCTTGTCGATCTCATCCCGACTAAAGACAGAAAAGAAGTGGCGGAGCATATGGAACACTGCGAAGGCGAGAAATCCGTCCACTATGGTTGCTGTGGCCACGAGATTGAAGAAGAACACGAATCGCCGTGGCATGAACATTTGTTGCATCCGCTTTGGCATTCATTCAAGATTTTCGTCTTTGCGTTTGCCGTCTCCTTCTTCTTTGGCTGGATCGTCATTGCGGTGGGCGGCCAAGATGTCTTCAACAACTTCTTATCGAGCAACTATTACTTATCGCCTCTTTTCTCGGTGGCGGTTGGTTTGATTCCAAACTGCGTGAGCTCCGTCATGATTTCCGAACTCTACATTCAAGGCGGTCTGCCTTTCGGCGCTTTGATCGCGGGCCTAGCCGTCAATGCTGGTTTAGGACCTCTCTACCTCTTTAGAAAAGGCACCATCAAAGAAGCCTTTATGATCATGGGAATCCTTATTGTTCTTTCCTTAGCCTTAGGCTACGCCTTCATTTGGGTCAAGATTTGAGGTAGGATATTCGCATGTTCAATCCCGACGATAAAACCAAAACCGAACACCAGGAAAAACGGTCTAACCGCACTGGCGAAGACATCGATATGCTGCACGAAAAAGAATCGGACCCCGAATCGAACGACAACGAAGGATCCTATTCTTATAAAGACAATTACGATGCCGCTTAACGCTTTAGAAGCGTGAGTAAATCTTTGGCAAACGAGACGTCCTCATCGAGGGGCGTCTTTTCTAGTTCGGGAAGGTGGACGAATAAGGCGGGAAGCCCGCTTCTTAAAGCCAAATAATAGACTTCATTGCAGCAGAAGCGGCCAGGATCGGTTGAGATTTTGACGGAATGGCCATCTTTTTTGAGCTCTTTTACTAGCGGCTCTAATGGAATGGCGGTTTCGAATCTGTCGCGTAAGAAGAAAGAGACGGGTTCGCCATTCATTTTGACGCCGTCTTCATCGGCAAGGGAGGCCTTCATTTCGTTGTAGGCATATTTTTCGATGGTGATGCCTTCACGGCCTGAGGCTAAACCAAAAGAGACAATGAGGTCGGGCTGCTTTTCCCTAATGGCGGCCAGCAAGAGATCTTTGGCTTTGTAATAACTGACTGGCAGGATAAGGGTTTCGATATCGGAACCAGCGAGTTCTTTGACGAGCATTTCCGAAGGGTTTTCCTTATGGGTGAGGAAAGCGGAGAAACCAGTGATGAGGATTTTCATGTCTTTATGTTAATGCGATTATGAAAAACATAGTAATATAATGCCATGGAAAACAATCAAAAACCTCGTGACCCCATTTCTGAATTCCGTTCACGAATCAATCTATATTCCTATATTTGCCAAATCGCTTTTGTCTTCTTTGATTTACTGGTGGGCGGGGTTTCTCTCATCGTCGCTCACGATGCCGACCAAGCCCTCGGATTTCTTTGGGCGGCCTTTGGCTGTTCCGTTTTTTCACTTATCCTTATCGCCGTTCTTTCGGCTTTGTATTTCGCTGGGGATGACGAAGAAAGAAATTCGCTTCGCCGCATCCGGGCTTCTTTATGGATCAGAATGATGTTACGAATCTTGGGCGTCTTGACGATGTGCATGTTCTTCTTGCATAACGGCGTGATTGTGAAGACCCCAAGCAGCTGGACCAACTTCTTGCAGGTTTACGCGGTGGTGGGAGTCGTCGTCAGCGGTCTCGCTACGATGTACGCGATTTGGAAACTTGCGTGGATGAAAGAAAACCCAGAACGTTATCAAGCGGTCTACACTTCGCTTCATGGTCGTCGTGATGTCACAAAGAAAGAAAAGAACGAAAAAGACTTCACCACCAAAAAGACTCCGGCTAAAAAAGAGACCCCGAAAAACGAGGTCATCGAAGTTAACGCCACCGAAAAGAAAAACTAACAATTACAATGCAAAACCCGCTTCCTTTTCTAGAAGAAGCGGGTTTTATTAGGCTTTTTTCTCTTTGACTGGCAGCTTATAGACGGTTGCGGCATTACGCCACATGAGGTTCGAATAGAGATGGCCAGGTAGCTTGACCTTGTTGCGGTAATAAGCTTGGTACATGGGGTTATTGAGGGTATCCAAACCATCGATGGGATTATCGGTCCCAAACATTATCCGGTTCTCCCCGATTTCGAGAAGGACCTTTTTGGCTTTCTTCATATCGACCCAGGCTGTGTCGGCGTAGAGGTTCGGGGTCACTTTCATTTCTTCAATAGCGGCTTGGTTGTCACTGCAGAGTTGAAGGTGAGCGGCAATGAAGGTTAGGTCTGGATTGGCTCTAGCGACCATGCCTAAGAAGCGAACATCGCTATATTTATCTTGGGCCGTATGGACGAGGATCGGGAGTTGGAATTCTCTGGCCAACTCAAGATACGGTTTCATCCGAGGACTAGTGATGCGGAGATGCGACTCAAAAGGGTGCATCTTGAGGGCGTAGATGTATTCGCGATTCTTTTTGATGAGGTCTTTTAACTCATCGGTGACGGTTTGGTTATGCGGATTGATCCAAACGGCTGCGCCAAAATGTTTCGGGTCGTGTTTCACGAACTGAAGCACCTTCCGCAAGCCGAATTCTTGACTCACGATATGGGCAGGATACTTATGGATGGAAGGAAACTCCGAACAATCGCAGTCCGATAATAAGGTGAAGGAGATTTTGTACTTCTTGTTGCTTTCGACGATTTCGTATTCGCTCTCTTTAAGGGTGGGCCAACTGCCGATATGAGCGTGTGCGTCAATAATCATTTGTTTAACCCCCTGATGACTTTTAGTAAGCGCGAGACTTCCGGTTCTTTTAGGCCGTTATTCTCATTGTTGTCAAAGACAAAATCGGCTTCTTTTTTCGTCGGTTCGATGTACTTCTTGAAGCCTGGACGGACGGTCGCAAGGTATTGCCTAATGATGTCATTAACTTGCCGTCCTCGTTCCACTTGGTCGCGGCTGATACGACGGGCCAAACGAAGGTCACTGTCGGCATCGACGTAGATTGTTAAATCGTAGCAAGGCTGGAGAAAAGGCACCGACAAAACGAAGATGCCTTCGACGATGATATAAGGCTTTGGCGTAAGAGTGGTGGTTTCTTGCTTCCTCGTGTGAGTAGCAAAATCGTAAACCGGCACTTGAATAGCCTTCCCTTCTTTTAAGGCTTTGAGATGTTTTAATAAGAGCGCTTGGTCATAGACTTCGGGCTCGTCATAGTTAACATGTTTCCTCTCTTCAAAAGAAAGGGAAGATTGGTCGAGGTTGTAGTTGTCGTTGCTAAGGATGGCGCACTCGCCATCAAGTTCTTTCTCTATTCTTTGGGCGAGAAATGTTTTACCGGCTCCCGACCCGCCGCCGATTGCGATGATAATTGGCATGATGGTGTTTGTCTTTCTAGCGATATTCTAGCCCATTAAGAAGAGTTAGCGCAGGGGATATTGATTATTCTTTCTTGCACGGAGCCGATAGTTGAGTAGAATTACTAGTGCCTATTGGGGTGTAGCCAAGTGGTAAGGCATCGGACTCTGAATCCGAGATGCACTGGTCCGATCCCAGTCACCCCAGCCAATGGAACATAAAAAGCGTGCAGGAATTGCACGCTTTTTTCTTAATTTGCTGGGGTATTTAGGCGCGGAGCAACTCGATAGTAATCTTGATCATCGTCTCAAAATCGGTGACCGAGAGATATTCGAAACGGCCATGGTGGTTGTAGCTGCCAGTGCCTAAGTTCGGAGTCGGGCAACCCAAGAAGGAGAAAGTCGCTCCATCGGTGCCGCCCCGAATCGGTTCGTGCCGGGCGTTGATGCCGAGCTTCTTATAGATTTCGTCGGCATGAATAAGGGCGCGCGGATCTTTGTCGAGCACTTCCTTCATGTTGCGATAGTCGTCGCCAATCTCCACTTTGACATTGGCTTTCGGGTATTTGCGGTTCAGGACTTCCATGGCATTCTTGAATTCATCTTTTTGCTTTCCTAAAAGAGTGAGGTCGTGATTGCGGATGATGTAACGAAGGGTCGCGTGTTCGGCGGTACCAGTCTCTTCAAGAAGATGGTTGAAGCCTTCATGGCCTTCGGTGTATTCCGGACGCTCGGTCGGAGAGAGCAAAGAGTCAAATTCTTCGGCCACTCTTAAAGCATTCACCATCTTTCCCTTGGCTTCCCCTGGGTGAATGGCGACGCCCGTGATCGTAACGGTCGCGTGGGCGGCATTGAAATTTTCGTTTTCGATTAAATCCGGTTCCGCTCCATCGAGAGTGTAGGCATAATCGGCGCCGAACTTCTTGGCGTCAAAATGCTCCGGGCCTCTTCCGATTTCTTCATCGGGCGTGAAGAGAATGCAAATAGTGTGGTGTTTTTCTTCCGGATGGCGAGCGTAGTGGGCGACGGCCGCCATGATGATGGCAAGACCCGCCTTATCGTCTCCGCCGAGCAACGTGTTGCCATCGGTGACGACTAAGCTTTGGCCTAAATAGGTGGCTAAGCGTGGGAAATCGTTTGGGCTCATCGAGTAGGTATCGTTGAGCTTGATGACGCCGCCATCGTATTTCTCAATGACGCGGGGCTTCACGTTCTTGCCACTGACTTCAAGGGCGGTGTCGACGTGGCTATTCAAACCAATCGCCGGAATGCCTTTCTCGCCTAAAAGTTTGGCATAAACGCGGCCGTATTCGTCCATGGTGGCTTTGATGCCGAGCTCTCCTAATTCTTTAATGAGTTCGCGCGAGAGATCGAGTTCTTTCTTCGCCGAAGGGGTGGAGGTAGAGTTTTCGTCGCTCTGCGTATCGATTTGGACATATTTGATGAATCTAGCTAATTCTTCTGTCATAAGTAGGACCTTTCTTTGTCGTCGTAATTGTATAGCGAAAAGGCCCTACCCGCCACAAAAGCGTTTGCGTTGCCCCCTCCCTAACGTAGTACAATGCAATGTATGCGCAAAAACCTTAAAAAGTTCATCATCGCTCCGTTATTCTTGTCTTTGCTCACGGGATGTGACTTGTTCTCCTCGAACAATTCTTCCGCTTCCTCAAAGAACTCAAATACCGGAACGTCAAATTCAGCCTCAGCCTCTAGTTCCAAAGGAACTTCCGCTTCTTCGACGGACCAATCCGTGGCTCCTTATGTTGATCCAGATATTCCTTACAAAGGAACGTATACGGATTTTTGGAATCTCAAAGATGTTATGAACGTTAGTTTCTCTTTCACTAACGAAAGCCTCTACGCCCTTAGCTATTACGGGGCCAAGGACAGCGAGAAATGGGGCGACGTTTATTTCCCTGCCGATATGACGATTGATATCGCGGGGGCCACTTATAAGTACTATGAAGTCGGCGTTCGCATGAAGGGCAACACCTCCCGCACCGAGTTCTTGAATTCCGATGGTTCGTTTATGGAGGGCAAGTACGCCCACTTCAAGGTGTCCTTCAAAGCCACCTTCGATGATGCGGCTTATTATTCGCTGGATCAATTCAAGGCTTTCGCTCATGATTGGACCAACTATCCAGATGCCCGAAAAGCCCGCAAAAACCGCTTGCTTTGCCAAATGGAAAAACTTGATTTCAAAGTTTTGCCCCGCAACACCAGCACCTATTCGCAAGAGATGTATTGCTATAAAGCGTTTAACGATAACGGCATCGCCGCTCCGTATACCCATTGGGCCAATCTCACTCTTAACGACAAGAAAGCCACTCGCACCAGTTATTACGAAATGGTCGAGGACATCGACAAGCCGTTCTTAAAGAACCGCTTTGGCAAAGATAACGCCGGCGGCGATCTATACAAATGCGTGTGGGGCTTCCCAAAGAACACGAACAGTTGGAAAGGCTCTGATTTATCGAGAGAGGACGCGATTACCAAAGTGCTCGACGCCAGTGGTTATAGCGCTGGCACTCGTATCGCTTATGGGCGGATTGGCGTCGAAGACAACTTCAACAATTACCACCCGAACTATCAGCTCAAGACCAATGACGACGGTGAGAATAGCGATTTCTCTAAGCTCGTCAATTACATCAACGTGGTCCATTCGTGCCGTTACGAGAATGGTACCCAAGCCATGCTCGAAAGCGTTTTGGACGTTCAGGAATTCCTGAAGTTCGAAGCCTTAAGTTATCTCTTTGGCAATTTTGACGATCAGCGGAACAATTACAACAACTATTTCCTTTATTTCCGCCCGAGCGATAACAAAGCCATCTACATTCCCTATGACTGGGATTGGTCGCTGGGCAATGACACCACTGGAAAAATGCAAAGCAAGACCTCTCTCGATGGGACGGACATGAACGGCAATCAAATTACCAATAACCTTTATTACGAAACCATTTTGAGCGATTCGAACGTCAAGTTCTCCATCGATTCATATAAAGCCACTTACAAGAGTAGCATCCAAGCCGCCATTACGGCTGGCGTCCTTGATAAAGCCAATTATTCTTCCTTTGTTTCGACCTATGAGCATCCAGAGCTCACTACGGTATCCGATTATATGGACGCCAAGAAGATTGTCGCTCTTCAATAATTTCTACCAATAAATCGAGGGACTTGAAAGTAAATATGGTAAGGCGAGAAAAGACTCGCCGCTTTCCATGCAACATTCAAAATCCCTCTTTCTTTTGCCTCTATTAGCCCTTTCGGCTTGCTCTTCCTTAGGAACGAGCAGCAAAGGTACGACTGCCACTTTTTCTGATTCTGGGTTTACGAATACTTCCGTCACAACGAGCAGCGGCAGCACCAAAACCGTGACCGACAGCGTGATTACTTATGAGCAGTTTTGGGCTCTTGGAACGAAGACCACCATCGAGCTTCATTTCTCTAATGCCGCCCTCTACGCTTTAAGCGATAACGGGGCCAATTATGACCTCAAATACGCGGACGTTTATTTCCCCGCTTCCATCAAAATCACCGTCGGAACCCTCTCGGTTTCCTATGCGGAGGTTGGCGTGAGGATGAAAGGAAACAACACTCGCGTCGAGATGTGTTCCAGTGGTGGTTCTATCAGTGGCGTCTGCCATTTTAAGGTTTCCTTTAAGGCCACCTTCGATGACTCGCTTTATGACTTAAGCCAGTTCAGTCAGTTTAAACACGACTGGTCCAATGATGCGGCGGGACGAAAAGAAAGAAAGACCCGCCGCTTCGCTGGGATGGAGAAACTGGACTTAAAGTATCTTCCCCGCAATAACAATCTCACCTATGCCCAGGAGATTTATTGTTTCGATGCTTTCCAAAAGAATGGCATCGAGACTCCTAATGCCAAATGGACTACGACGACCTTCGCGGACGCTTCGAGTAGCAAAACCTCAGCCTACGAAGCAGTGGAAGCGATGGACGATGTCTTCCTTGAACACCATTTTGCTGGTGATGCCTCAGGCGATCTTTATAAGTGCAACACCTTATCTGATGGCGGACCTTCGAGCTATATCAAAGCGGACTTGGATCGAAGCGGCGCCGTCGCGACGAGTACGGCGAGCAATGGCTACGCCAATGGTGCGAGAACCGCCAAGGGCAAAATCGGAGTTGAGGATAACTACGGGATGTATCATCCCAACTATCAGCTCAAGACCAATGACGATGGCGAAAATAGTGACTTCTCAAAGATGGCCGCCCTCATTAACGGCGTCTATAACCTCCGTTACAAGAGCGCCCCCTATTCACTCCTCGATTCGCTTCTCGATGTTGATGAATTCCTGAAGATGGAAGCTATTTCCTATTGCCTTGGGAACTTCGATGATCAGCGGAATAATTACAACAATTACTTCATTTATTTTAGACCCAGCGATGGCAAAGCCGTCTATATCCCTTACGATTGGGACTGGTCGCTTGGCGCCTGCATGCAAATCGACGTCACGAGCTATAAGCCCTTCCATACGAGAACCAGTCACGACACTTCAACTAGCAACAGTCTGTATTGGGTGACGATTCTTAACTCGTCTTTGGCCTATAGTCTGACCACGATGCGGGACACGTATGGGTCATATGTTAAGAAATTCGTGAGCGATGGCTACCTTGATTACGCGACCTACACTTCCTTCGTTAATGGAGTCAATGGCGCGACCAAAGGCGAATATAGCGCGGTCAATAGTTATATGACGAGCAAAAAGAGTGTCATCAATGGCACTTGGTAAGCCCTTTTATTGCAAGAACATAAATAACTCCTAAAATAGAAGCAACACTTTAATAAAGGAGCTTTTATGGCTAAGAAAAATACCCTTGGCGCTCTCGATGAAAAGAGAGAGCAGGAGATCATGGCGGCCTATTTGGCTGATCCAAAGAACACCGTCGTGCGTCATGCTTTGTCGCGTTCGTCCGTCAGCGAGGCGGTTTTTGATCCGGGTTCGACCAAAGAGGTCAATCCCCATTTCTCTCTCGATTTGAAGACCATGCCGGTCGCTAATCAGAAACAATCGGGCCGCTGCTGGATTTTCGCCGGTCTCAACTTCTTACGCGAGATTATTGGCAAAAAGGCGCATATCAAGAGTTTTGAACTCTCGCAGAATTACATTTCCCTTTACGACAAAATCGAGAAAGCCAACTACGCCCTCGAGCTCGTCGTGAACTTTGCCGACCGCGATCACGATGACCGCGAGTTCTCCTATATCCTTCATGACCCCGTCTCCGATGGCGGCCAGTGGGATATGTTCGTGAACCTCGTGAAGAAATACGGCTTGATGCCGCAAAGCGCCTTCCCGGAAACCTTTAACAGCAACAGCACCCGCGAAACCGACGCTATCGTTAACGCCGCGATCAGAAACTTCGCCGCCAAAGCCTGCCATCTTCAGAAGGCTGGCTTAAAGAGTCAGATCCGTCCGCTTAAGGAAGAAACGATGAATAAAATCTACGGTCTCTTCCTTGATGCCTTTGGCGTTCCGCCGAAGACTTTTGATTTCGAATACGAAGACAGCAAAGACAAGTATACGGTGGAGCGTGGCCTCACGCCGCTTAGTTTCTTCAAGAAGTACATTGGCGATGAGATCGACGAATATCAATCCATCATCAACTCGCCGACCGAAGACAAGCCGTTCCTCAAGAACTACACCATCGATTATCTTGGCAACGTCCTTGAAGGAGCGCCAATCAACCACCTCAACCTTTCGATGGACCGCATCAAAGAACTCATCATCGCCCAGCTTCAGGCCGGCCTCCCAGTTTGGTTTGGCAGCGACGTTGGCTTCTATCGCGATAGAGGCTCTTCGGCTTGGGACGACAAGGCCCTCGATTACGAAAGCGCCTTTGGTCTCTCGGTGAAGTTCGCCAAAGCTGACATGCTCGATTATTGGCATAGCGCCATGAATCACGCCATGGTCATCGCCGGCGTGAATCTCGTGGATGGCAAACCCACCAAGTGGAAGATCGAGAATTCCTGGGGCACCGATAACGGCGTCCAGGGCTATTACGTCATGAGCCCGACTTGGTTTGACACCTTCGTTTACCAAGCCGTCATCAACCGCAAGTTCTTAACGGAAGAAGAAAGAAAAGCCGCTTCTGGCGAGCCGAAGCATCTCCATCCGTGGGACCCGATGGGAACCTTAGCCGACTAATTAACCAAACGAAAAACCGAAGCTATCCTGCGATAACTTCGGTTTTCTTTTTACTTCTTGTCTTTGATACCCGCCAGCATCTTGAGAAGATTGAGTTTCTTCTGGTTATAAGGAGGATATTTGATTTTGACTTCCGCACGTCCTTTCGCCAGGACGCTCTTTTGATGGGAGAAGGTGCGGAAACTCTTTTCGCCATGATAACTGCCCATGCCTGAACGGCCAACTCCGCCGAAGGGCAGATCATCGTTTGTAAGATGCATGATGGTGTCGTTGTAGCAACCGCCGCCGAAAGGTGACATCGCCATAACGCGTTTGGCTTTCTTCTTGTCCTGGCTGAAGTAGTAGAAGGCGAGAGGTTTGTCTTTTGAGTTGATGACTTTCAAAGCTTCATCGAGATTATCAAAGGTGAGAATCGGCATGATTGGCCCGAAGATTTCATCCGACATGACTTTGTCGTCCCAGGTGACTTTATCCATCACCGTAGGTTCGAGAAGCCGTCCATCGACGTGGCCTCCAACGACGACCTTCGCTGGATCAAGGAAGGCGGTTACTTTGGCCACGTGCTTATCGCTGATGAGATGAGGGAAGTTCGGACTGATGACGCCCTTCTCGTCGTAGAAGAATTCTTTGATGTACTTTTTGACGCCCTCTAAGAAGGCATCATGAACTTTTGCGTGGACATAGAAGTAATCCGGGGCCACACAAGTTTGGCCAGCGTTAAGGAACTTGCCCCACACCGCGCGTCGAGCGGCGACGTCGATATCGGCATCTTCGTCGATGATGCAAGGCGATTTGCCACCGAGCTCCAAACTCACCGGTGTGAGATTCGGGGCGGCTTTTGCAAGGATTTCACGTCCAGTGACCGCACCGCCCGTGAAGAAGATGTAGTCATATTTTTGGTCTAAGAGATCCGCATTTTCTTGGTGCGAGCCGAGGATGACATTCACGAGTCCGGGCTTATTGAACTCTTTGAACATATCCGCCATGACTTGGGAAACGTGAGCAGCGGCGGAAGCCGGTTTGATGAGGGCGGTATTGCCGGCGGCAATGCAACCCATCAAAGGTTCGAGAGCGAGTTGCAACGGATAGTTCCAAGGGGCAATGATAAGGCAGACGCCATAAGGCTCTTGGAGCAAATATCCTTTCGAGGGGAAATTCATGATGGAGGTCTTCACGCGTTTGGCTTTCGTGAGCTTTTTCAAATGCTTGATTTGGTAATCGCATTCCATGAGGACGAGATACATTTCGGTCGCGAGGACATCGAATTCGCATTTGTTGTAGTCGGCTTTGAAAGCCTCATTGAATTGGGGACGGTACTTGATTAAAAGACGCTTAATCTCTTGAAGATTCTTGCGTCTTTCATCGATGTCCCAGGTTTTGTTGGAGGCGAAATAACCGCGCTGCTCAGCAACTAATTCACTGATCATATGTTTTTTCCTCGCCTTCATTTTATCCTATTTTGTATCTTTCACCAACAAAACCGCACCATCCTCTCTTTATTAGTTGTAGGGGGATTAATCTCTATGAGAAAATCCAATATCATTCTTACCTTAATGGCGTCTAGCTTATTGCTCGCTGGATGCGGTGAGACAACCAGCGTCTCAACCAGTCCGACGAGTTCTTCTGAATCGACGGGCACGACCACTTCTTCAACAAGTGTGGCCTCTTCTAGTTCCGCCACGGACACCGCGAGCGCCAGCACTTCGACGACAAGTTCATCGAGCACGGATTGGGCTTCGGTCTATGGGGCCTTCTCGATTACGGCCGCTTCTGGAACGGCCGATGCCGTCTACGATAGCAGCGCCAAGACTTATACCATCCACGTCGCGGCGACGAAATCCAAATACACGCTCGTTGGTTATTTCGCGGGCGAAATCATTATTGATAACGCCAACGCGCTTACTTCTTTCAAGGGTTGCCAATTAACGTTGAATCAGGCCTATTTAAGAAATGATTCTGGTCCGGCAATCGATTATCAGGTGAGCGATTCCAATATCGAAATCGTTTCCAAGAGTGCCTCGACTAACTACATCGTTTCGACTGATGGAAATGCCATCACGAGCAAACATAATGCCGAGTTCGATGGCAAAGGCACCTTGACCATTCATGGTTCAAAACACGGTGTCGAAGCCGAAGATATCAAAGTCTATGAAGCCCCGACTATCAACGTTCTCGATTGTGGCGGCGATGCCTTCCATGGCTACAACTTCTACACCGACAACAGCGGATCCAGTAGCTACGCTGGCACCTTGACGATCAGCGGTGGCGAGCAAGCCTTCGATATGTCGAGCGGCGATGGTTCTGAGACGACGCCGTACGCCGATGGCAATATCACCATCAATTCCGGAAGCACGGTTGTTATTGATGGCACGAAATCCGTCTTCAATGCCGTGACCGCGATTACGGTGGCGGGCTCGGTTACTGCGACGAACATCCTCTTCCCAACCGCGGCTGTCACAGCCTATACGACTGGCGCCTTAACGCTTACGGTTACGGGTACCTTCTCGGTTAATGGTACAGCGATCACTAGTGGCACTTATTGAGTCAAAAAAGGAGAAAATCCATGCAAAAGTCCCTTAAAAAACTTGTTGCCATCCCCTTTGCCGTCATGGCATTTGGCCTGGTGGCCTGCTCTTTGACGAGCAATAGCAGCGTTGCCAATAACGACAGTTCCTATAGTGTCGATACCAACGGCAGCGAAAATAATGGTTCGGCTTCGGCGAACGAAACAGAGTCGGTCGTTTCCGTTTCGAGCACCAGCTCCGCTAACACTTCCTATACTGCGGAAACCGGTGCCGGGTCGATCGTTCTTGCCCAAGGCAATTCGTCTGTCTCTTCTACGACGACTGGTGTCACGATCGATAACACCAATAACATCATCCATATCACATCCTTTGGCACCTATGTGATTACTGGTTCTTTGACCAATGGCAACATCTTGATTGAGACAGCCGCCGATACCGAAGGCGATGTCGAACTTGATCTTAATGGCGTCAGCATTACGAAGACCAGCTCCGCCAACAACTACGCACCGATTTTCTCTGTTAATGATGCTCACCTCAAGATCAAGCGCGTGGAAAATAGCACTTCGACAATCATCGATAAGCGCACGGCAGATACGGGCGATGATGGGGCCGCGATATTCTCTAACAAGAAATTGAAGATCGTTGGCACTGGTTCGCTCAATGTCACTTCGACTTATAACAATGGCGTGGCGAGTGATAGTCATGTCGAAATCAAAAACGGCGCAATCTCCGTCACGGCTCCGAACAACTGCGTCAAAGCTCACAACTCTGTCGTTCTCGGCGACGCCGATGATGCTGGCAGTTTCATCCTTAAATCCACCGGTTCGACTGGTGCTGGTGTTCGGGTGGACAAAGTTGAGGCTGTTACCACTCCAGTCTATGGTTTAACGACAACCGATGATGACATCAACGGTATCGAACTTAAGACGGGTGCTTACGAAATAACGGCGATTGGCAAAGGCCTTTCGAGCGAAGCTTACCTTTATATGGAAGGCGGCAATGGCACCATCACTTCGACGGGCAGCCATGGCATCAAAGCCGAACTTGATCTTCAGGTCGATGGCGGGTCCTTCACCGTTAAGGCGACGGCTGGTGATTGTTTCCATTCGTCCACCAATAACGTTATCTGCAATGGTGGCACCTACACTTTGACTTCTAGTAGCACAAGTGGCTGCCAGGGCATCAAGGCGGAGAACATCGTTTACATCAATGGCGGTTTCTTCAAAGTCACAGCCTCCTACGAAGGCATCGCTGCTCATAAAATCGTAGCCAATGGTGGCACGACTTCCGTTGTCTCTTCTGATGATGGCTGGAGCGCTGGTGGCACGAATAGCCAAGATTCTTCGGCTTGTTCCATCACCATTAACGCAGGCTTTCACTACGCCTACACCAATGGCGATGGTCTTGATAGCAATGGCGATTTCACCGTTACAGGTGGCACGACCATCGTGAGCCAAAGCAGCAACGCGAATGGTCCGCTTGACTATGGTGAATCGACTGGAACCTTCTCCCAGAGCGGTGGCATTCTTGTCGCCTATGGGACGGGTGGAATGGCGGTTGGAGCGACGACGGGCAACCAGGGGTCCGTCCTCGTTTCGAGTCATAGTTCGATGGCGGTAGGAAGTTATTATGCCTTCACCGTCGGAACCGATAAATACGCGGTCAAACTCACTAAAGCCGCGACGACCGTCTATGCGTCATTCCCAGGCTGGGTCGCGAACGCAAACTATGGGATCTATAATGCCTCAGCGGCGACAATTGCTTCGACGGAGTTCGAGTTAGGCAATCTCTACAAAGTTAGTGCCTATACTTCTTCCTCGACCATTGCGAGCGGAACCTTCTCATCTAGTTCCCTCCATGTTGGCGCTTCGAGTGGCGGTTCTCAGCCAGGCGGCGGAGGACATGGTGGTCCAAGTTGGTGATTAATTAAGGCGTTTCCTTTCAAAAAAGGAGATGCCTTTTTTCTTATAAAAGAAAAAGATTGCTTTGCGCTCTCGCTGTTTGGGATTAAAGTAACCTCATGAACCAAATTGAGATTTCTCACTTAACGAAGATCTATAACCAAGGCAAGGAGAATGAAGTCCGAGCCCTCGATGATGTGTCGTTTACCCTTAATGAGGGGCAGTTTGCAGTGATATTAGGGGCTTCAGGCGCTGGCAAAAGCACCTTGCTCAATATCTTGGGCGGCATGGATAATGCCACTTCGGGGTCCTATATTGTCGGAGGAGAAGATGTCGCAAAGTACAACTACAAGCAACTTTCTCTCTTCAGGCGCAATGATGTTGGATTCGTTTTCCAGTTCTATAATCTCATGCCGAATTTGACCGCCCTCGAGAATGTTGAACTGGCGGCTTCGGTCGTCAAAGGGGCTTTTGATTCAAAAGAAACTTTGACCAATGTCGGCTTAAAAGACAGAGCCGCGAATTTCCCTTCGCAATTGTCCGGTGGTGAGCAGCAGCGTGTCGCGATCGCTCGTGCCATCGTGAAAAATCCGAAGTTGCTTCTTTGCGATGAACCGACGGGCGCTCTCGATAGCAAAACAGGCGCTTCCATCATCAAGCTTCTTTATGACGTGGCTGACAAATATAAGAAGACCGTCATTCTCGTAACCCATAACTCAAAAATCGCTTCCTGCGCTGAACGCCTGATTCGCATCAGCGATGGGCATCTTGTCAGTGACGAATTGGTCGTAGACCGTCAAAAGCCTGAGGATATCAGCTGGTGAATCCGTTTACGTATTTGGCGAAGATGGGGCGACGCCAAATCAAAGGCAACTGGGCCCAATTTCTCGCAATCATCGCGATCGGCGGCATCGCCGTCACTTTGTTCGTGGGCTTGCAGGCTAACGCCGACAGTTTCGAAAAGCGCGTCAATAAAGCTTATGACGATGGCAACCTCGCTGATACATGGGTAACAACGACCACTTATGACGATAAAGATTTGTCTTCGTTAACTTCCATTGCTGGCGAGGGCGCCACCATCGAAGGACGATTCGAAACCTTGGGACGGGTCGGTGGCAAGCTTGCCTATCCGACAGTCGTGCCCACTCTTCCAACTATCAGCAAGCCTTATGAAATCAAGGTCAACGGCGAAATCGACGAAAAGAATTTCGTCTATGTCGACGTCGCTTTAGCCGAAGGGGTTGAGAAAGACCAATTCCAAATCGGTTCCCTTGTCAGCATGTCCTATGATTTGTCCTCGTTCCCGATGGATAAAGCTAAACTCGTTCTTTCTAGCTATCTCCTTGATCCAACAGATACTTTCTTTGATCAAAGCGGCATCGCGCTTAATTACACCATCACGGGTATCATGCGCCATCCGGAAAATATCCAGAAAGCGGCTTATTCGCCCTCGCTTGTTTTGATCTCCAATCAAGCCTTCCACGATTCTTTGAAGACGACTCTCTTAACCCATTTCACTCCAGAAGGCGTGAGCACGCTGTTTGAGCTGTTGCGTGAGTCTTCTTTCAACTGGGATGAAAGCAATATCGCCTCCTTCCCACGGCCAAACCAATATCTCATCACTTATAAAAACCATGAGTCCGGTGATTCCATTGCGAAGATAAAGGACTATTTCTCTAACAAATCGAAATCGAATTTCCTTTCGGTCAATGACCGGTCGAACATGCCTTTCGTGACCGTCGTCCATAACGATGCGGTGCAGGCCCGTCAATTCACTTTCCTCTTTCCGTTTGTCTTCTTCTTTGTAGGCGTTCTTGTCATCTTGACGACGACGAGCCAAATCATTCTCAAAGAGCGGACTCAAATCGGCACGATGAAGGCCATCGGCTTATCGAAAGAACAAATCTACGCCCATTATCTTTTGCTGACGGATACGGTCGTGGCCATAGGCATCTTGCTAGGCGAGATTATCGGGCCTTTCATGATCCCGGCCATCATGGACAAGAAATACAGCATCATCTATACCTTGCCCCAGCGAACATATGTCTTCCCAGTCCTTTATGGTGTCTTGACGGCGGTTGGTTTCTTGGCCATCGCTTCCTTGGTAACTTATGTGACCTGTCGGCGTGAAGTTCGGCTTAATCCGGCAGAGTCCATGCGACCAGCGGCCCCCAAAATCCTTGGCAAATCCGACTTCCTTTCCTTAAAACGCCCTTCATCCCATCTTCTTTCAATTAAGATGGCTTTTCGCAATATCCGCTTCGCTCCTGGCAAGAGCATCATGGTGGTGGTGGGCGTCATGGGCTGCACGGCTTTGCTGGTGTGCGGCTTCGGTATCGAGGACACGGTTTACTATGGCCTCGATCATGATATGTCCTTGTTCAACAACGCCTCTTTGTCGACCACCATGTCCACCTATAAGAGCGGGCAGGAAATTCTCAATGATTTAAAATCCATCCCCGGCATCGACCTTTCGCGTTGCGATCCTTTTACCCGTCAGACCACGACCATCACTAGCCATGATAAAACCACCGATTCGCATGTCTTCCTCCTTTCTTTTGATCCCGCGAAAGAAAACAGTCATTTCGAACTTCCTTCTTTTAAGAACGGAGAAGTAGCCATCTCAAAGAAAGTGGCGGATGCGACAGGAGCAAAAGTCGGCGACGAAGTGACCTTTTCTTATCAAGGCATCACCTATACGGCTCCGGTGGCTGAAATCTATACTGCGTTCGTCTTCAATGGAGTCGTGGTCCAGCATGACGCCCCCTTCCTTAAAGGGACCGTTACTTATGCTGGTTGCTGGGTAGAGAGCGATGGGACGAAAACGGCTGATGAAATTAAACAAGCGATTTTGGCTCAAGCCGTCGACGGAGGACGTTTGTCTTACGTCACCGAATGCAATACGCAGGCTGATTGGTATTCCCAAATTAAAGATGTCATGAGCGGCGTTCTAATCATGACAAACGCGGTCAAAGGTTTTGGCATCGCCCTCGCTTTAGTGGTGCTTTATAATTTAGCCTTGCTAAACTTCCGCGAGAGAACTCGGGATATCGCCACGATGAAAGTCCTTGGTTTTTCGAGAGCCGAGATTGCCTCCAGCCTCTTATGGGAAATCATGACTTTGACTTTCGTGGGAGTGGGTTTGGGCTTCGCTCTCGGTTATCCGTTCTTACTCGGAGTCCTCGAACTTAATATCGTAGAACTGGTCAGCTATTTATATACAATTAAGGCTGTTAGTTATGGCTACGCTTTCTTGCTTACATTCGTCGTTGACTTCCTCGTGAACGGAGGCCTTGCGATGCTAACAGGAAAGGTCAAGATGGTCGAGAGTCTAAAATCCGTGGAATAATTTTAAGCATCCCAGTGGAAAACGTCTTTCTATCCTTTATACTTATTAATGTAAATAGGAGGCCAAACACATGGCTGAAACTAAAAAAGTTCAAAGATATCGTTGCAAGGTTTGCGGAGCTATCGTCATCCCGAATCCGGATGGCTCCTGCCCCGTCTGCGGAGCACCCGCTGACATGCTCGTCCCCATCGATGAGAACGGCAACGACATCGAACAATAATTAGTCAAAAAGGGTCTCGGGAACGAGATCCTTTTTTCACCCCTAGAGGAGGTAAAAAATATGGAAGCAAGAAAAATCGCGATCATCGGTGATGGAGCGGTGGGTAGCAGCATTGCCTATACTTTGATGCTGGGCCACGCGGTCAATGAAATCGTCATCATCGATTTAAATAAGGACAAAGCCACAGGTGACGCGCTCGACATGGCGGATGGGATGAGTTTCCTTTCTGTCCCGAAAACGATTTACGCCGGCGACTATAGCAGCGTTAAAGGCGCTCATATGGTGATTATCACCGCGGGAGCGGCCCAAAAACCAGGCGAGACAAGACTCGATTTGCTCAAGAAGAATGCCTCCATCATGGATAGCGTGATTGCCGGAATCAAACCGAATCTCGATGAAGGGGCTATCGTATTGATTGTCAGTAACCCCGTCGACGTTCTCACTTATTTCGCCTACAAGAAATTAGGCATTCCTTCTAACCGTGTCTTTGGCAGTGGCACCGTTCTCGATACGAGCCGTCTTAAGACCGCGATTAGCGAAGACACTCATATCGATCCGCGGAGCATTCACACGATGATCGTCGGCGAGCATGGCGATAGCGAGGTGGCCGTTTGGAGCGCGACCTCCGTGGGTGGGCTTTCTCTCACCGAATATTGCGCCCGTTGCGGCAAGTGCGCGAACCACAATATGACAAGGCTTAACGCCCTTCATGAAAAAGTGAAGAATGCCGCCTACGAAATCATCGCGAAAAAAGGCGCGACTAATTACGCGGTGGCTTTAGCCGTGAGCCGTATCGTTAGCGCCGTCCTCAATGACGAGCGGAGTGTTCTTACTGTCTCAGCTTATCTTTCGAGCGAGTTCGATGGGCAACTAGAAGATTTGTATTTATCATTGCCTTCTGTCGTCTCCAGCCAAGGAGTCGAAAAGATTCTCCGCCCGAACTATAGCGAAGAGGAAAAGGCCGCGATTCTTGAAAGCGGTCGGGCCTTGAAAGAGAAACTCGCTGATTTGCCTTTATAAGTCTGCAAAACCCCTTCAAAAATCGATTTATCCTTGCAAAAGGCCACTAAAAAAGCCGTTCCGAATTATCTTGGGACGGCTTTGTTTTTACTTCATCGCGATGTACTTTTCGAAAAAGCTCTTGAGCAATGGGTCATGGACCTTCGCTGCGTATTCGTGCTTCCAATAAGCAGTTGTGGGATCGTCTGGATCAACGTCGACTTGCAGCGGTCCAACCGTGATGCCCTTAATAATTGTCGTCGTGCAGCCGCCTTTAGCAAGCGCATCCTTATCGCTTAAGAAAGGAAGAACCGCCTCGCGGGTCGAATCGAAATAGGTGTTTGTGATTTCGTAAGTGGTCTCATCTTTTTTCGTTAAGGTATCGTTCACGTAGACATCGGCATCGTCGATGGCGCCCCAAGGTTTCGTCTCCGTGTTGGCGGCCGGATTGCAGTGCACCCACATTGGAACATAGCCGGTGTCGAAACCGAAGTCCTTATCATAAAGGGTGCTGAGGCCATAATCATCTTTGAAAGTCTGCCATTGCTGATAGGCGGCCTTTTGATCAGCGGTGGCTGTTTCTTTATTCGAAGGCTTGCTGCCATTGTAGTAACGGATGCCTTCGACATCGCAATCGATGAGGTAAGACACGTTGTGTTCAATCGCGTTATAAGTCTTGAGGAAGTTGTGAGCGACATAAGAGCAATCGCCACAGGATCCGCGGACAAAGCCGAGCGTGAAGGGAGTAGTGCCTTTGTAGAGCCCCTCCATCTGCGTCTTGCTGACATATAACATATTAGATAAGGATAAACGAGCGCTCATCCAATCCGCGAAGACGGTGTAGTCTTTGGCAAAGCTATCGGAAGTGCCATCAGCAGTTTGCTGATATTTGGCCGCGCCGTTTTCAAAGATGGCGATTGTGGCTAAATGGGCGTTGATGTTCAAATTGAATTTAGAAACCGAGGAGTCATCGAACTGTGTGGACTCGATGCTATAGATAAGAAGGTTCTTGTTCTTTTGGTAACGATTGATGGTGGAGCAGAAGTTGGCCCAGCAAGTGCAGCCAAGATCTTTAGGCAACACAACGAGAACGAAATTCTCTTTATCTGTCACTTTGGCTTCGAGGTCGCTGTGGGCGGATAGAGCCAGGAAATGATCGGTGCCAGAAAGAGAGGTGTCGTATAAGGATCCAAAGGTCATCTGGACTTTGGTGACGGCTGTTTGACCGCATCCCGCTAAAAGCGAAGCGGAAGCAGAGAAGGCGATAAAGGTAAATAAAAGGTTGTTTTTCTTCATGGCAAAAATTTTATGTCATTTTCTAATTTTGGGCAATAAAAGAATCGGCAAGGCAAAAGCAAAGCATAAAAAAAGAGGAAAAATCAAAAAGTTTCTTGAGCAAAAAAGTGCAGTGCTTTTAACGATAATGCCGAAGAAATGTCAACTTTTGACTTTTTTGAAAAGGCCAGGGGTGAACCGTGCTAGATTTTTCTATCCGATTTTTGTTGCATTTGCGTTCGTTTTATAGCATATTTTTTCGCGTCAAAGTCTCCGTATATAAAATCGGAATTTGGCATTCGTTTCCGTGTTTCTGGTTTCCCCCTGGAGGTATGGCGATGGACGCTGACAACACAATCATTTCGTTAAAAGGAGTGAGCAAAGTCTTCGATAAGAGCTTCACAGCCGTCGATGATTTCACCCTCGACATCAGGAAAGGCGAGTTCGTGACCCTTTTGGGCCCCTCGGGATGTGGCAAAACAACTACCCTCCGTATGATCGCCGGATTTGACATTCCGACCAAAGGCAAAATCTACCTTAATGGTCAGGACATCACAGACCTTCCGCCTTATAAGCGGCCGGTTAACACGGTGTTCCAGCACTACGCGCTTTTCCCGAACCTTGATGTTTATGACAACATTGCTTTCGGCTTAAAGCTCAAAAAGGTGCCGGTTACTGTCACCGACAAAAAGGGCAACAAGAAAACTGTCCTTAAGCATTTGTCGGCCGAAGAGATCGACAAAAAAGTCGCCCACGCTCTCGAAATCGTGGACATGGAAGAGATGGAGGACCGCGATATCGCGAACCTCTCTGGTGGCCAACAACAACGTGTCGCCATCGCTCGCGCCATTGTTAACGAACCGAAAGTGTTGTTGCTCGATGAACCGCTCAGCGCCCTTGACCACAAGATGCGCCAAGACATGCAAATCGAGTTGAAGGAAATGCACAAGAAATTGGGCATCACCTTTATTTACGTCACTCACGACCAAGAAGAAGCTTTGTCCATGTCGGACACCATCGTGGTCATGAAGAGCGGCGCCGTTCAGCAAGTCGGCACTCCAGAATCCATTTATAACGAACCGGTCAACGCTTATGTCGCCGACTTCATCGGCGAAAGCAACATCTATAACGGCACTATGGTGGGCAAACAACAAGTCCGCTTCCTTGGCGCTGTTTGGAACTGCATCGATGACTTCCCGCTTAACGAGAAGGTCGATGTCGTAATCCGTCCGGAAGACGTTGAAATCGGCAACCCTGGTAAGGGCACCGTCGATGGCGTCATCGATTCCCGCGTCTTCAAAGGCGAGGACTATTCCTATGTCATCCTCGTTGGCAAGAACGAAGTCCTTTGCCGCGACACCCACGCTCGTGAGGTCGGCAGCAAAGTCTCCATTCACGTCGTGAAGGAAAATCTCCAGATCATGCATAAGGATCTCACCGAGAACGAATGGGAGAGCGCTTGGATCAATAGCGACAATCAGGTCGTCATTGGCGAAGACCCCTTCCCATGCGATATCACGAAGCTTATCAAAGGCACTCAGCTGACCGATGATGGCAATCTTTACGACCCCAAGACCAAGAAGACTTACGACGTCAACGACGCCGATGTGGTGGCGGAGTGCGGTTTGGATGCCCCAGTCCTCAGCGATAACCTTGAGACGGGCCATAGCCAAGGCCGTATCATTTCGTCCGTTTGGCTTGGCGACCACTATCAGTATCTCGTCCGCACGGATGATGAAGAAGATTTCGTTTGCAACACTCCTTATCAGTGGAACGAAGGCGACACCGTTGCCGTCGATATCCCTGCAGAATCCATCCGTTTACGCTTAAAGAAGGATCCGGAGAACTATGTCATCGACAAGTGAGGCGGCGCTCCCGCCAACTCCTGCAAAGGAGAAAAAGACCAAACGTTTCTTTGGTCTCAAACGTCGGTATCTCGCGATCCCGTACGCTCTCTTCCTTGTCTTGTTCGTCGTCATTCCGCTCTTGCTCATTGTCGGCTACGCGTTTAGCGAGACGAACGTGGTCAATGGCGTCAAGGTGACGAGCTTCAGCTTCGCGGCTGCAGCCTCCTTCTTCACAAGCGCCAGCAAATGGTCGGTTCTCTTCGTGTCCCTTTTCACGGGCGTCCAGACTACCATCATCTGCTTGCTTCTTGCTTACCCCGCGGCCTATTTCCTCGCGGAGAAGAAATTCAACGCCAACAAGATTCTCGTTATTCTCTTTATCATGCCAATGTGGATCAACTTCGTCATTCGCACCGGCGCGACCCGTGACCTCCTTAACTGGATGGGCTTATCGGGCTCGACGCATCCGTGGGGCGCGACCTTGATCGGCATGGTCTATAACTATTTGCCATTCACGATCCTTCCTTTATATACGACGATGCTCAAGCTTGATCACTCCCAAGTGGAAGCCGCAGCCGATTTAGGCGCGAACCCTTGGCACGTCTTCTGGCGGAACGTCATCCCGCAGACTTTGCCTGGCATTGTCTCGGCTTGCGAAATGGTCTTCATGCCGGTCATGAGCTCTTATGTCATCTCGGATACTTTATCCGAAAGCAAAATCACGCTCTTCGGCAACTACATCTATCTCGACTTCTCCAACTCGTTATGGAATGAGGGCTCCTTCATGGCGCTCCTTATGCTCGTCATCATCGGTATCACGATGCTTCTCACTCGCAACATCGAAAAAGATCCTACTGGTTCTAGAGGAGGTGGCTTATGGTAAACAAAGCGTCGCTCTGGAAGCGCATCCTCGCCCAGTGCTACATCTGGATTCTCTTGCTCCTCATGTACTTGCCGGTTCTCGTTCTTATCATTTATAGCTTCTCGACCGCCTCGCTTGGTCAACCCATTGAATTCACTTGGGAAAACTACGCGAACCTCTTCAAGTCCCGCGAAATTCAGATTGCGGTGGGCAATACCTTAATCTTGGCTCTTGTGACCGCGGTTCTTGCGACCATCATCGGAACCTTAGGCGCCATTGGTGTCTATGAGTCTCGTCCTTGGATCAAAAAGACCCTTGAATTCACGACCCAGGTTCCGGTTGTTAACCCCGAGATCGTCATCGCTCTTTCTCTCATCGTCATGTTCGTTTTCTTAGGCGGCATCTTCGGTGGGGTGAAACTCAGCTTCTGGACTTTGCTCGCTGGCCATTTGGTCCTCACGGTGCCGTTTGTCTATCTCTCCGTGAAGCCTAAGCTTATGCAGCTCGATCCGGCTCTTTATGAAGCCGCCCTCGACCTTGGCTGCACGCCGCGTCAGGCTCTTTGGAAAGTCACTTTCCCAGAGATTCTCCCTGGCATTCTCTCCGGTTTCCTTATGGCCGTCACTCTCTCGCTTGATGACTTCATCGTCACCGCCTTTACGAGAGGCCCAGGCTTATTGAGTGGCACTTCGTCCATCCAGACGATCTCCACCTACGTCGAAGGCATCATCAAGCGCCATCCGCTTCCAACGGATTTACGCGCTCTCACGACCTTCATCTTCTTAGCCGTGGTTATTCTCGTTGGCTCATTCATGGCCTACCAGAACATCAAGGCTCGCAATGGCAAACGTCGCAAAGGGAGGAAGTATTGATATGAATAAACGTTCCATTATCTTGCTCATCCCGCTTCTAGTTGCGATGGGTTCGCTCACGGCCTGCGATGGTGCTGCCGCGAAGAGCGAGAAGATCAATCTCGTCATTCATAACTCTGAGGACTACATTGAGGGCAACCCCAAGAACGTTCTTGAAGATCCAGATAACAACCTCGTCGCTCGCTTTGAGAAGTACTGCAAAGAGACCGATGGCGTTGATGTCAACGTCACTTACGAAACGTTCTCCGTCATGGAAGATGAGCTCTCGAATTTGCAGACCGGCGGCCACTCGGCTGACCTCGTTTGCGTTTCGGACTACATCATCCAAAAACTCATGCGTCTTAACATGGTCACCCCTTTCTTACAAGGAGAGGAGCGAACCAAGCTCTATACGGAAGGACATGGTGCTACCGGTTGGGAAACCGATAACTATGACCGTTACGCTTCGCCTTTCTTAAAGGATCACTTAAAAGCCATTGAAGCCCCGTTAGGCGGCGATGCCACCAAGATGGGCAACTTGGGCGATTATGCCCGTGGCTATATGTGGGGCACTTTGGGTCTCACTTATAACCCTGGCTACAAAGAGTACGCCAACCGTGGCTTAAGCGAAGACGATGTCAAAGTCCAAATGACGGACTGGAATGCCCTCTGGGCCGACCAGTACCATCACACCTTCCAGGTCAAGGACTCCATGCGTGATACTTACGCGATTGGTCTCATGCACGTCTATGACAGCTACTTCAAGACGCTTCTTTCTTGGTACAAGGAAGGAACGTATCATTACGCGGATGGAACGAGCGGGGCCTACGACAAGACGAAGTACAACCTCGACGTCAGCACCATCTTCAACAACGTCAACCACATTGCCGACTTCAATGCGTTGGGCCACAAGCTCGATGCCAACTTCGTCGACACGAACCAGGACAAGATCGTCGATTTGGTCCAAGGCGCCCTTGCGACTTTGAAGGATTCGTCCTTCGGTCTCGAGGTCGATAGCGGCAAAACCGATATCACGACTGGCGATAAGAGCGGCATCGATACGGCGTGGAGCGGCGATGCCATCATCTCCATCAGCGGTGGCGATAAGAACAATCAGACTCTTTATTACTCCATCCCGAAGACCGGTGGCAACATCTGGTTCGACGCTTGGGTTCTCATCAAGAGCGATTCGCTCGAGCAGGAATATGCGCAGAAGTTCATCGACTTCATCAGCGATCCTGTCCAAGCGAAGCCGAACATGGCCTATAACGGCTACACCTCCTTCATCGGTGGCGACGACATCATCGACCTTGTGCGGGACCTTTATGATCCGCGCACGGCGGCCATGTACGTCTACCACGATGATCCAAAGAATCCCGACAATTCCGATTGGGTTTACGATGACGAGGGCAACAAAGTCTATAAGAACGGCACCGGCGTCAACGCCGAGACCGGCGATGACTATGGTTCCTTCGATATGACGGGTTCGACCTACGCGACTCCGAAGATCAAAGATCATGACGGAATCACGACCTGGGAACTCTACGCCGCCGATAAGACCTTCGTCGATACCAACACCGAGAACGCCTGGACGAAAGTCGACCTTAGCTATTTCTTCAAAGGCACTGAAAAGACCGCGGAAGAAAAAGGCGAAGGCGAAACAGTCTATGGCACGGACGATATGGTCTTCTATACGAACGAACTCGAAGAAGTGACGGGCAAAAACCTCGCTGGCGAAGAAGAGACGGTCACCGTTGGCCGCAGCTTCTTGGCCCAATATCCGACCGAAGACGAAGCCTATAAAGGCACCGTGCTCGATCAGATTCCAGGCTTAGCCGTCATGGAAGACTATGGCGACAACAATCCTTACATTCTCCTTATGTGGGAGAACGTGAAGGCTGGTGGCACCATGAAGCCGTGGATCATCGTCCTCCTTGTCGTGGAGGCGGTCGCCGCGGTTGGCGTTGGTCTCTACTTCTTCATCCGCAGTCACGCGAGCAAAGTTCTTCGCACGCGTCGCCGGGAAGATCGTTTGGCTGCTAGTAGCAAAAAATAAAGGCCTTTTGCAAGGTTAACGTTCGATTTGCAGGGATTTTGGCTCGAAGGGAAATAACCCTCCGAGCCTTTTTCTTTTCTTTTTCCTCGTTTATCTTTTCGTGGGCTTTATAATGAGTCCGTGAAATTCCCTAAAGAAAAAAGTCGTTATCTTGCCGATGCCTCCTTCGCCGCGATTTTCCTTATCATCGCGTATTTGATTTTCATTTCCATCGTTCTCATTAATGGCTTGATGTTTGGGACCTTCGCCGCGAGAGACGGCGCCTTCATTGCGGTGGGCATGGTGCTCTTTGGCGGGGTGATGTGCGGTCTCTTCTTTGCCGTCACGGGTTCAATGGCCCGCGTCAGTGTCTATTCCTTGGCCGTTTCCTTCTCGCTTTATGAAGCCGTGACTTCCTTCGACCACCTTTATTTATTGGGGTCTGACGTCCTGTTAAACGTCGCGCACATTCTTCAAGTGGTGGTGGGCGTCTTCCTTCTTTTCGCCTTCCTATTAGGAGCTTTGTCTTTCATCTTGGATCAAAAACGCCTTATTTTGCTAAAAGCCTCTCGCATCTTCTTTGATGGAGCCAGCATCCTGTTTGCCATTGCTTCAATCCTGAATTTCGCTGACGGGGCTTGGCTTAGCGGTCTCATGATTCTCTGCCTTGGTTTCGTCGCGGGCGCCATCCCCTTTGCCTTAAAAGCTTTGGATTTGCTCCCCGAAGCGCTAGAAAAGGGACTTTAAACCTCCTCTTTTCGCCTTCTTTTGTATCCTTTAATTGCTAGAGAAATGACACAATGTTATAATCCTTCCGCTGCTTCCTTAGCCAAGTGGTAAGGCGTGGGACTGCAAATCCTTAACCCGCGGTTCGAATCCGCGAGGAAGCTCCAAAGAAATTAGTTGCTACCCTATGGGTAGTGGACTATAGTTGTGGGGCTGTCTTCTATCGGACAGCAACACACAAGTGCGCCAGTAGCTCAGCTGGATAGAGTAGCAGACTACGAATCTGCGGGTCACGGGTTCGAATCCTGTCTGGCGCGCCAAAAAAGAAACAAAGGATGGCCCAGCCACCCTTTTGTTTATTCGGGATGTAGCGCAGCTTGGTTAACGCGTCTGCTTTGGGAGCAGAAGATCGCGGGTTCAAATCCCGCCATCCCGACCAGTAAAAATAAAAGCCTAGGTAATGCCTAGGCTTTCTTCATAATTGTTTAGATCGGTAAACCACTTGGTAAACCATTTTTGAGAATTTCTAAACGCGATTTGAACCGGAACTAGCCACCATAGACGATTGCGGAACCGACTGGTAGGGGCTCGGAGATTTGAAGAGCGAATTGCGGTCGAAGAAGACCCCGATTGAACTCGCCTCGTCCGGGAACATATGCGAATAGTATTCGAGGACGGTGCTCTCCGTGTCACCCAGCCAATGGGCCACAACCCGAACCGGGAAGTTTGCCCGAATCAGATTTGAGGCGCAACTATGACGGAACTCGTGAATCTTGATGGCGGGAAGACCGGCTTTTTTGGCGTATTGTTTCGCCAAGCGTCGGACGTGCCCTTCGTTGATGACGGTCGCGCCCTGTTCACCCGGGAAAAGATAGGTCTCGGGTTCCATCTTGGGATCGATGAGGCTTGCGACGTCGTGAATGAGGGCGAGGGTCCGGACCGAACGTTTGGTCTTCGGGGTGGTGAACACCTGCTTTTTGTAGAGCGACTTCGTGAGGACAATGCGCCGAACCGAAAGCGTGCTGCCCTCCAAGTCGATGTCACCCCGTTTGAGGGCGATGCACTCCGTCATCCGAAGGCCATAGTAGCAGAAGAGGGTGAAAAGAAGCTTGTCCCTCGGCTTGGTGATGACCGAGAGGAATCGCTTCTCCTGCTCCAACGTGTAGAAGTGATAGACGTGTTCTTCCGGGCTCGCGTTGACGAACTCGAAGATCCGCTCCTGGAGCAAGGACGGGTTCCATTTCCGAAGGAACTTCACGAAGGCCCGGACGGTCGCGATGACGTTGCACATACTTCCCCGAGGGGCTTTGTTGAGCTTCTCGTTGAAGCGGTCTAGATCGTCGTTCGTCAGGTCCTGGGCGTAGTAGCCGCCGAAGTTGGGCTCGACGTAGTTTTGATAGTTGGACTGGCGCGTGTAGATGGATGACGGCTTCAGCTTCTTCGCGAGCGAGGCCAGGAAAAGATCCTTCAAGTCGCGGCAAAGGATTTTCTGCTGCTTCGGCTTCTCGCTCGTTTCCTCGAACTTGGTCCGGAGCGAAGCCTCAATCCGAAGGGCCTCGCTCTTGTTGGCGATCGGCTTCTTGGTCACCGGGTCGCTATAGAGGCGGATTCTCCTTCGGTTTCGGTTGATTTGGACACACCAGACAGCATCGAGGCTGTTGTGCGTTTTGGTTTTAAAGACACTCATTGGTTGTTACCTCCTATAACTAAATGTTACAACAAACGATACAAAATAGAGAAACAAATAAATCATAAGTTTGCAAAACCCTCATTTCGTGAGCAAGAGGGTTTCGAGCTCTTCGGGCACTCCGGTCTCGCCGTTTTCGTCGAAGAGCGCCTCGACAAGCCCATTGACCGTCTTGATCGGCTCCTTGCCCTTCTCGCGCCGGTAGCGGTTGATCGACTGGAAGTCCGTCTTGTTGATCCGCTTGCAGCCTTTGAGGCAAAGGGCCCGGGCGATCGTCTCAGGCCGGATGTTGGTGGCCAAGGAAAGCCGGGCGATGACCTTGGCCGCTTCCTTCACCAGCCATTTGGCGTTGGTCTCGATGGCGTAGACGGGCTCTTCGTGGGCGAAGGGCTCGTTTTTGCGGACGCCTTGGAGGAAGCCCTCCCATTTGTCCCAGGTCTTGGCCTCGCTCCGGTGGTTCTCGTCGCAGCCGTTGGGTTCCTTGAACTCGATGGCGGTGGCAAGGCAGCCGACGATATGCTCGGACTCGGTCCCATTCTCCAGCGCCGTGATGAGGAAGGGGATCTCGGCTTCGGCGTTCTTGTGGTAATAGCGAACCTCGAAGCGAATCCAGCTTTTGACGTCCACGACGAAGCCTCGAACTGTTCTTTCGGCGGCTTTGTCGTAGATACAGAGCTGCATCGAATCCCGGGAGCCGAACGTCGCGCTGTAGCCCCGAAGCTTGGAGTCGAGGACGGAAGCATACCCCGGAAGCGATTCCGAGGCTCCGTTGAAGAGGTTCATGTCCGTTTCGTCCGTGACTTCAAGCCGTCGCATTTTCGTCGTGTATTCGCGGTTCTGAACCTTGGCCTTGATCAAGTCCGTCGTGATGGTCCCCGAGAGGTCATCCGTCGGAAGGTCGACCCGGGTGCAAACGCCGCTCAAGCGCCGGGCCTCAGTCAGAAGATCGAGCCAGCCTTGGCGGATGACGGCGTCCCATCCTTTTTCCTCGCTTTTCGTCTCGCCTTTGAAGTAGCAACGCTCTTCGTAATCGCGGCAAGCCTCACCCTTCAATTCAAGAATGGTGGTGGCCTGCCCGAAGGAGTTGTGCGTGATCGTTCCGCCATACCAGAGCGACAATCCCGGTCCGAGTTCCAGTTTGACGGTGTAGCCGTTAATGCCAGGGAGTTGGGCCGACTCGGTGAGATCCACCTTCAGGATCTTGAGCAGATTTTCGAAGAAGCTCGGCTCGCTCTCATAAGAATGATTGAAGCGGAACTTCAAGTAATCGATGCACGTGTTGAAAGACAGTTGCCTATGGGGGGTGTTACTGCACCCCCCAGCCGAGGCCCCTTCGGGCGCCTCGTCATCTTGTCGGTCCGGGCGCTTGCCCTCAGGGCCGCCAAGATTTTCCTCGCCGCTTTCCGACGGGGCTTTCTCGGCTAGATCGGTTTTATTGCTCATAGTGTTTTTTGTACCGGGGTTCCGCTTCCGGCCAAATGTTCTTCGGTTTCACGGTTTTGAAACCAGCGTATTTCTCGATCGCCTTCCAGATTTGCTGCAATGCCTGCTCTTGGGCCTCGTCGATCGGCTCGGGGAAGTCCAGGCGGACCAGCACGAGGAAGTCCGGGAAATCCTTATAGATTCGCGCATAGTCGACGCGCCCGTTGGGTTTCCGGTACATCCGCTTCACGTTTCGGTAAAAGTTGTCATCGCCCAGCGCTTTGAGATCCGTCGGGACTTCGAAGTAAATTTTATGGGTGGCCTCCGTTTTGATGGTTTGCTCATCCATTTGGTCAAAAAAGTGTGTCATAGTCGTTAATTCCTTTCAGCCTTTAAGGCTTGTTTTTTGTCTTCTCGTCTCTTCTCGTCTCAGCATTGCTCTTTTTAATGCATAAAAAGCTCCTTTCCCGGTTAAGGAAGGAGCTTGTTAATTCGCTATTGCTGGATCAAATGATGGAGATACCACTGCAAAGAGAGTGAGACAAAGTCACTTCCTCAACAGACGATATCTTTATAGACCAATGGAGCGTGCCCATCTCGTCTACTCAGCTGTCCTATAGTCGTATCGGCTTGCCCTGGTTGACTATCGTAGGGTTCCCGTCTAGCCGCCTCCGGACCGTTTCCGATCAGATGTCAGGGCTAAATTAGAAGGTCTTCGGCCAATGCCACGCGGCTGCATCTATAACCGCCTTCGAGGGTATGTTACCATCCGTTTTTGACCAAAAGAAGGCCTTTTTGATTGAAAATCGAAGTGGTTTACCGATGAGCCAGTTTTGCGTTTTTGATAAAGCCCGATGCTCTCGGACCTAAAAAGCGCGATGGTGGAACTGCCTGAAAATCCACCATCTCAAAAGTTGGGCATTCAACCGATAAATGTATCGTTTGGCGTACCCAAAGGAGTATCATCAAAGCAATGAGCGACAAATTAACCAACCTGATCAAGCTCCGTAAATCCAAGGGAATCACCCAAGAGGAGATGGGCAAGAAGCTCAACGTCTCCCGAGTCAGCTATTCCCGATGGGAGAGCGGCGAATCGACGCCCTCTTTGAAAGATTTGCTTTTCCTCGCCGATTTCTTCGGCGTCTCGCTGGACTACCTCGTGGGCCGGAAACCTCAAGAGATTTCCGATCCCGATGAACGGAAAGCGGTGGAGGAATCCATCAAAGTGCTTTCGAAGTATGTCGGAAAGGATCCCCTATAAATGGCCTTACCAGATCAGCCTGAGCAGGGGATATTTTTCGATGCTTCCTCAGCCGATCGTTATCACGTCTCTCCGTTAGACGTCGAACGGGCGAATATTAACATCTTCCTCCGCGAAGCCAAAAAATACCTCGATCCCAAGGATGTCGAATGCCTTTCGGGGCAACTCTATACCCAGTCCCTTCATTTCCATCCCGTTTCGGCTTGGGAGCGAAGACTTCTCCGACTCTCGAAGAAACACGAAGCAAAGCAAGATCCCAAGGTCTCAGAATTTAACGACGTTCCTCACCCAGCCCGGGAAAACTATAACGTTTACGATGTCATCGTTTATCTCTCGAAGAAGCTAAAGCGGCTTACAGCGGCCAAAGATCTCTCAAAAAAGGATTATCTTCATTACTTGGAATCGGATTTCCGGAACGAAGCCTATATTTACGGCCTGATCGCGATCCACGAATGGATGATGCATTTTCGGGATCCCAAAGACGGCTTCTTTGAAATGGAAGTCTTTTCGATGGCGGACGCCAAGAAAATCTATGCCTATTACGAGGCTAAGGAGTTGATCCGGACTTTCGACAAGAAGGACCGGACCGCCAAGGAAAAAGTTTTCGAAAACGAAAACACATTTATCGTCGCTTTCGTTGCAAAAGACCCAAAGACAGCATCGGAGATAATTCATCTTCCTGGCAGGCCATCTTTCTTTCCGGAAGTGGAAGATGAAATTAAGAGCGCAATGGAAGAATTCTTTTATCTCAAAAAAAGCTGAACATCCCGTGTAGCGTTTAATCTTACAAAAGTTTAGACTAGTAAGGATGATTTCCAAAAACTGAAAGGGTCCAGAAAAGCCGAAGGCTTTAAGCAAGCAGACGTGACTGGCCTCTTCAAAATTTTCGAGATTGGCTATTCCCGTTGGAAAACGGAACATTGAGGCAAATGTCGAAACGATCGGAGGGTAATCGAAATGTCAACAATCACCGATTTAATTAATCGAATTCCAGATAAGGCTCTGAAGGATCGCCTTTTAGAAGAAATTAAAAAATCTGATTCCAAAAAGAAGTATGGCCTCGTTTTTGAAGACCATCTTCCGGATTCGACGCCTTTGTATAACGTCCCGGTCCAGCCTGGTCATTATGTCGCTTTAAAAGGAAAGCCAATCGACCGAACACTTTTTGTTGTTTCGGTAAAAAATGATGATGTTGAATGCGTAGACACATCAACCAAAGAAATTATCCATTTCTCCAAAAACGATTTATATTCTGTCGGGGTTTTCAATGAACCTTTATTTCCGACCTTGACTCACGTAGATTCAGTCGAAAATGATCCATCTTCAACTCTTTGGCATACGCTGATCCAAGCCGACAACTATTATGCTCTAGAACTTTTGGAATACCTTTATCCTCAGCAAGTCGATTGCATTTACATCGATCCACCTTACAACACGGGGGCTTCAGACTGGAAATACAACAACGCTTTTGTCGATGACTCTGATGCCTATAAACCAAGCAAATGGCTTTCGATGATGTCGAAACGCCTCGTTTTGGCAAAAAAAGTTTTGAATCCAAAAACAGGAGTTTTGATTTGCACAATTGACGAACATGAAATTCACCATTTGCGCTGCCTTTTGGAGGAGATATTCCCCGAAGCTCACATTCAAATGGTCACAATCGTTGTGAATCCCAAAGGAGTTTCGCAAGAACATTTCGCCAGGGTTGAAGAGTATGCGATTTATGTTTTTATGCCTGAGGCTGAAATTTCGGATTGGCCTGATAAAATGCTGGGAGAGAATGAAACGGATAAGCATGTTACTTGGGCCTCACTTTTGCGCCGGGGGAATCACGCAAAAAGAGAAGAACGTCCGCATATGTATTACCCCATCCTCATTAACAGCAAAGACCACAGGGTCGTTAAAGCCGGTGAAGAACTTCCACTTGGAACTGATCCGGAATACGGCTCAAAGATTGATGGCTATGATGCGGCATGGCCGGTTAGAACAAACCTGTCTCAAGGAACCTGGTCAGTTAAACCTTCAACGCTAAATGAGCTTATTTCAAAAGGATATGTTTCGCTTGGAAAATATGATGAAAAGAGAAAAACTTGGGCGATAAGTTATCTTTTTCAAAAGCAAAGATCGCAAATTGAAAATGGAGAAATAGTAATTACAGGAAAAGACCCAATAACGGGAACTGTTCAAACCGAATATTCATCGACTCGATCGAAGCTCATTAAAACCGTTTGGTTTCGCGCTTCTCACGATGCTGGAACGTATGGCTCAGACTTGGTTTCGGAATTCGTTGGGAAAGCGAAGGCATTTCCGTTTCCAAAATCTGTTTTCGCTGAGAGAGACAGTATTGGTTGCGTCGTAAAGAACAACAAAAACGCTTTAATCTTAGATTTTTTTGCCGGAAGTGGCACAACCTTAAATGCCGTTAATTTACTTAACAAAGAGGATGGCGGACATAGAAGATGCATTATTGTGACCAACAACGAAGTATCCAAAGAAGATTCAAAAAAACTGGAGCAGAAGGGCCTTTTTCCCGGAATGTTAGATTGGGAAAAAGAAGGCATTTGTAAATCTGTAACCTGGCCAAGGACGGTCAATTCCATCAAAGGGAAAACCGAGGATGGGAAGCCTCTTAAGGGCAATTATTTGCTTTCAACTCCCGCTTTGACCAAGGAGCCCAAAGTCTTCGTTCAGTATAATTTATACCCCGATTCATTCTTGTCTTCGTTGGATAAGTCTGAGATGGTTTGTTTCTGCAATTTGCTCGGCCTCGATTCGGGAGACGTGGATTCTGATACTCAATACATCATTGACCACGATCGAAAGACGGCTGTCTTGTTTGACAAGAACGGAATGCAAGATTTTTGTGACGAGATCAACGAAATAAACGATATCGAGGAGTTCATTCTGTTCTCGAAGGAAAAAAAGACATTCGCCGAAGAAAAGAAAGAAATAGTTGAAAAGACGAGTGCATTTTTCCAGTCTTCTTCGACGCCAACGATTCCGATGTCTGAGGGCTTCAAAGCAAATGTCGATTATTTCGAACTTGAATTTTTAAACAAAGACTCAGTTGAACTTGGCGATCAACTGAATTCCATATTTCCCTTGCTTTGGATGCAATCTGGTTGCATAGGCGAATGCCCTTCGCTCCCTACGGAAACGAACGGTATGTTTTTGGATAAAAACAACGCTTTCGCTATTTTAATCGACGAAACGAAATATTCGAAGTTTCTTGAAGAAATTCAAGGCAAGTCATTCGGATACATCTACATCGTTACTAATTCCGATCAGTCATTCACCGAAATGGCTTCAAAGATTCATTCGTCAAACGTCAAGCAATTATATCGCGATTATCTCAACAATTTCGTTCTTAATTCAAGGAGGAGATAGCCATGAAGTTGACATTGTTTCCATTTCAAGATGAGGCCAAAAGAAATCTTTTAAAAAAGATAGCCATTGCTCAGCAAGCTTGCATAACTGGAGATTCCCAAGTCATCGTTTTCTCCGCGCCCACGGCATCCGGAAAAACAACGATAATGACTTCTCTAATCGAGGATATCTTTTACGGAAGCGATGAGAGTGTCGCAGATGACCAAGCGGTTATTCTTTGGATGTCGGATATGCCCGACCTGAATGAGCAATCGAAGAAAAAAATGGAGGTTCAATCAGACAAAATCCGTTTGAATCAACTCATTACTCTTGACGCATCTTTCGATAAAGAAGAATTGGATCCAGGAAACATCTATTTCCTCAACACGCAAAAGATTGCGAATGATCGTTTACTTACAACAAAAACCGACAAGCGCGCGTATTCAATTTGGGAAACACTGAATAATACCGCGGCTGATTTAAAAGGACATTTTATAGTCGTGGTCGACGAAGCTCACAAAGGGATGATGAGCACTTCTGAAGCAAACACGGCCCAAAGCATCATTCAAAAATTATTTGTTGGTAGCCCCGAAGATGGGCTATCTAGTCTTCCGCTAATTATCGGTCTTTCCGCCACTCCGCAACGTTTTAATAAATTTTTAGAACATTGCGCGTCCACTGTGTATAAAGTTCCGGTGAAGCCCTCAGATGTTGTTGGCTCTGGGTTAATTAAGGATGAAATCATTGTTTATTATCCCGATCTCACTTTCGGAGCTGACCAAACGATGCTGAAGGCGGCTTTAGGCCGCTGGAAGGAAATGTCGGAACAGTGGATCTCTTATTGCTCGGAAGAATCGAAAAAGAAGAGCTCCTCTAATTCTCATGCTAATCCGGTAAAGCCGATTCTTCTAATCCAGGTTGAGGATGGGAAAGGATCCATCATCTCGCAAACCGATATCGGGGAGTGTCTAAATGCGATCGTTAATTTCTTGGGCCGGCCGCTAAAAGACGGCGAAGCGATTCAAACTTTTATGGCCCATTCGGATGTAACAATTGGTGATTATTTAATCCGTTATGTCGATCCCTCGTCGATTCAGGACGACCAAGATATCTCGTTCGTCTTCTTCAAGATGAACCTTTCTACCGGCTGGGATTGCCCGAGAGCAGAAGTGATGGCGTCTTTTCGGACAGCAAAAGACTATACCTACATCGCACAGGTTATGGGACGGCTTGAGAGAACGCCTTTGGCCCATCGTGTTGAATCCAATCAGCTTTTGAACAGCGTTAGTCTTTATCTGCCATTCTTTGATCAAAAAACGGCAGAATCGGTCATTAATTCTTTGAAAAATGACGAGGACATCGCTAGTCCGAGCAAGATTGTTTCAGGAAACGAGATCTTGCTTACAGTGCGGAACAAAGAGTTCCTCGACGCCTTTGATCATATGGATGAAATGGTGACTTACCGGATTGAAAAATCGCATCCCGATACAAACACCCATCGTTTATTGGCTCTCGCTCGTGCATTGGTTCAGGACGGAATTGACACCGATGTGTCGAAGATCGTCGTGAAAGACATCCTTGCCATTATCACAAAGAGATTAGACGAATCAAAGAAGAGCAAAACTAATTACGAAAACGAAATAAGCAAAATTACGGGCGTGAAAACCGATGCTCTTTCGTTCTTGCTGGGTTCGCAATCAATTTCGGTCGGTTCGGATAGTAAGACCGTTGATATCGCACCCAGCGATATTGACTCCATCTTCCATAACGCCGGAAAGCGAGTGGGCGATGGCTTAGAAATGGAATATTGGATGAAGAACAAGAGCCGTAATTCCACGCTAGTCAAAGCAGAGTTTATCCTGGCTTCGAAGGATCCGGCCACCCTTAAAGACATCGATGATTATTCGACTTCATCTTTTAATATTTTGCTTGTGAGACATAGGAAGAAAATCAACGAATTATCTGAAGAGAGGATTCAATTCTACGACCGAATCATTCTTTCGTCAGCAACCCCCTCGCCGATTGACTGGGTCCTTCCGAAAAACATTGATTACCCCGTTGCTTCGGATTCAAAAGCGTTTTTAAAGCATATGTTCATAGGAATCGATGGCAGTTTCCGCACCACTTTGGATAGCTGGGAGGAAGACGTTATCAAAGAGGAAATGGGGCGGCCAGATTTTAGATGCTGGCTTCGAAACCTCGATCGAAAAGATTGGGCAATTGAAATTCCATATTTCTTTAACAAGCAATATTCGCCTCTTTATCCCGATATGATGATTGTTCGCCGGGTTGGCGATAAATATTTCTACGATATCTTGGAACCGCACAACCAAAGCTTGGCGGACAACGTTGCAAAAGCCAAAGGCTTGGCCGAATTCGCAGAGAAACACGGCGATAAGTTCTCTAGGATACAGTTGATTCGAAAGTACGCTAAAGAAACGACCGAACAGTTTTATTATCGATTGGATTTCTCTAACAAAGCAGTTCGGGATGCTACGAAAAACATCACAACCGATGATGAATTAAACGCCTTATTTGATAAGTTTGCAAAAAGGTCTATCTAGCATAAATACGATGTATTTATACAGATTGTAATCATCTTGTCTACTAAACGTAGACTTGCGAAAACCGAGAGAGAGGTTTCTTAAAACTCCACTAAACGAAGAGTAGGTTGAGGTAGAGTCGTTCTGACCATACTATTTGGGCAAAGGAGGAAGGACAAAAATGTCTAATCCCTTAAATACAAAAGACACCATTGGCTCGCGCATTAAGAATTTGCGCGCCAAGGCAAATATGACCCAAGCACAATTGGCCGAGAAACTGAATCTCACCGACAAAGCCGTGAGCAAATGGGAGTCCGGCGAAGGCGCCCCAAACATTGAAGTGCTTGCGGATCTGGCGTCGCTCCTCGGAACGACCACCGATTATCTCCTCACAGGCAAAGATCCTAATCAGCCAAAGCCGATAGAAGCAAAGCCGGTCGTGGTGAGGACCGAGGAAGAAAACCTCGGGATTCTCGCCTCAACGATACAGGATGGCTATTATTCGATCGACAAGGTTATCGCGATCGACGATTACGAGCTCTATCAATTCGCGCTCACGCGGATAGTTTGCTTGGCGGAGGATCTATGGGAATCAGCGAAGGCGAAGAACTGGCGCCGGGTTTTCAAACTTGCCGTCGACAATAATCTGCAGCCTATGGTTGACGCGCTGATCGTGGGCAAGACTGATATGGTTCCCGTCATTATTGGCGATTATCTGGTTGGCTGCCCCGAGATCAATCGCTGGAACCTCGAAGTCTACGCAGATTCGGCCAGAATGACCGCCCCGAATTACAAATACTTCAAGAGCGTGTGCGACCTTGGAAGATACGACAAGGCAAGCAGGCCTCTTCAAGAAGGGGACCCCGAAGCTCTTGATGCTTTCTTTGAGAACGGCAAACGGAAGATGTTCCTGGACTCCGTTTTCAATTGCAACGACTTCCGTTTCTTCAAGGACGTCATCCCAACGAAACAGTGCGATTTGGACGCCGCGCTCGAACGGGCGGTCAAAGAAAGGCCGCAGGACTTCGAGCTACAAGAACTATTCCTCGACCGTGGCGCAAAACTTCATCATCGTTGGACCGAAGACGATGGCGACGATGGAGTGGCGAGCCACGATGAAGTTGACGAAGTCGCGACCCAGCTTCTTAAGAATCAGATCGCGGTCCTTCTCAAGAAAGGAAACTAAGTATGGACAAATATCAGCAAATCATTCTCACGCGAAACACCTGGTTTTATTTCAAGGAAACAGAGAGCTCGCCCGATGGAAGGGACCTCGAGCCTTGGCCGGCGGATTCGATCCTGATAAAGCAAAATCCCGATTATCACATCACCCGGTATTGCCTATCGGCTATCTTTATTACCCCGCTCTCAGTTTTTGTGAGAAAAAAGGGTGAGTGGACTGAGGTTCCGTCCTTCATGGACCATGCCTTGCCCCACGCGGATACCTTTGCATATCGGGCCAATATTGCGATTGATTTTGACGATCGCGTGGAGCAGATCAAATTCGTTTTCCAGAATGATATCGCGGACGATTTCATCGCGGACGTTCATTACCAAGAAGCGGACAAAGAAGCTTTTGACGAAAAGAAGCAGCAAGAGGACACAGAAGCCTTAATCCGATCGATGGGCGTTCGAGTGACGACGGGCGAAAGCCTAATCAACGTGATGTTCTCTGAGGCATCCTCGGACGTGGCAAAGACAATAGTTACCCTTTATATGCGCGACAACCAGGGCAACCGGTCTCTCATGGGGACGTTCCCGGTCGAGCAGGGGATGATGTTCAAATCAATCTCCGGCTTAGCATTCGGCCGCTACTCGATCAAAGTGGCCCAAGTCGACGCCAAAGACCAATTCATAGCTGCCAGCGATTACGTTGATGTCGAACTCCGCCAACCCAACTATGGTGGCAAACCTGTCATCCGTCCTTGATTACCCCGTTTCGGTAAACCACTGGTAAACCGTTGCCCAGGGGTGGGAGTTCGTTTTGACCCTCTCCAAGGCTCCAAAAATCCCGAATCTTATATTACGTAGTAATATAAAATTTGAATCCGCAAAAAGGAATCGCCTACCCACCATCCCGACCAGCGAAATCAAAAGCACCGTTTCGACGGTGCTTTTCTTTTAAAAAATTAGATTGTTAGGTTGATTCGTTATTTTTTGAACATCACGCTCAAAGAGAAAACCGGTTTGCCATCGACACGGCCTTGGTAATCACGTCTCTCGTCGCTTAACTTGGAAGCGATTTCCATCGTCTTGCCAAGAGTTGTTTCGCTAGAGAATGTCATTTGGAATTCGGTTGGAATATGGGAAGAATAAAAGAGGAAATCGTCGCTATCGAGGGCGAAGTCCACGTAGCGGATATTGTTCATATGGCCGTTGAAATCGAGATCGCTGTTGCGAACCAAACGGTTTTCTTTGACGATTAAATCTTCAAGCGTTTGGCGTGGTGGCCAATTTAGTTCGCCCTCGCTATGGACGGCGGCAATATCGACCCCATTGGCTGGCGGAATAGTTGGTTTATGACTCGTGTGGTCAAGAATCGCCCACAGCGAGATGCCCCGAACGATGATGGCGCCTTTTTCGTCATAGACGATGTAGTGGCGGGGGTAGACGAAGGCTTTGGTGGCGCCAGGATAAGTTTCGATGGTGATATTTTCGTTCGCCAAGGGCCAACGCGTAACTTCGAAATGGTAACTCATGACCACCCAATAAAGGTTTTGAGCCTTGAGGGTTTCGACGCCTTTTCCAAGAAAGGCGCTTCCGCCAATGGAGGCTTCTTGAATCAGGTGGAGAAAAGAAGCAATCTTCAGCGCGCCAGTAGGCAAGCAAAACGATTCGCTGATCGGACTTGTCAAACTGAAGTTATTTTTATCAGTATTCATGGGCAATATTATAGCATGAGAAAATATGCGCAAAAGGAAGAATATTCACATATAAAACGCCAACGAAACAGCCTAATGTGGGTCGCTTTTCTTGACGCGCTAAAGATCGAAAGGCAAATCATCACTTCGATGGCGCCGCTCTTGTTTTAAAACATTTCCTAAAATAATTTGTAACTTTCGTTCTCTTGAAAACAAAATATGTTGGGTTCTAAAATTTATTTATTAGGAGGCATTAATTATGCTATTTAGTCGGCACATTTCTAAACGCGGGGTCGTTTTTGCCAGTGCGTTTGCATCGGTTTTTTCGCTTGCTCACGCCGTTATTCAAATCATCGTTTACGCGCAAGGATCTCATGGCCCAATGTTTCTTTCGAGCCTCTTGGTTTCTTTAGGTATTTTCGCCGCTTGTCTCATCATTATGATTTCGTTTATAAAAGACAAGAAGAACGTTGCTCTTATCACCACCGTCATTGCCATGCCACTTTATGGCACAGCTATTTTCTTCGCCAATGTCGATGGCTTCATCGATGGGACTTACGCGGCCATGGAGTTCTGGCCGTTAGGCTTATGCTTCATTGAATATTTGGTTGTGGCTCTCACCGTTATCGAGTCTTTCGTCTATGTCATCATTAAATTCGTCAAAGGCAAAGGAAATCCTAAATTCTCGCCCGCCCAGAACACTGAAGTCGCGTGTTACATTTTGCTCTTTGTCGAAGTCTTATGGGTTATCGGCGTCATTAAGTATTCAACTTATAACAACATTTCCTATTGGGGAACGATCTGCGGCTATATTGGAGAAGTCAGCATGCTCGAAGCCTTCGCGTATACGCTTTATTTAGGCAACGAAAAAGATGAAGCGGTTCCTGGGCAAATCAAAAAGCCCGAGAATCCGGAAGAAAAATAAGTTTCTTAAGTCTATCGTTAAGTTTATTTGGCTTTAATCCAAGTGAGGAAGAAGGTGTTTTCGTGCACCTTTTTCTCCGTTTGATGAATGGGTTTGCCAATTGTGGTTTTTTCGTTATTGCAGAGTTCGTAAAGAGAAGAGGCCACCGCGAGGAAGATATTGCGGAAGCGAGCCACGCTCTTCTCATCGTAGAGACTGGCCGCGTAATCAAGGACTAAGGTCAAGCCATCTTTGCCATCGAGCATTTGGACGTCGAGCGTGTTTTCGCTGGCGGCTTCGTTCTGCTGGACGTCGACCATCTCGACATTAAGCTGCTCGAGATCGCCGCCATCGCGGATGTCTTGCTGATAAAGGAAACAAACCGAATCGTCTTCTACGGCTGTAGCGTTAATGAGAGTGTAGGGGCAGCACGAATGGGCAATCCCTTGGTGAATCTGTTCTTGAATGTTGGCGGAGAGTTCTTTGATCGTGTCTTTTTTCTTCAGGCGTAATGCCAACGGCAAGTCTTTTAGCAAAAGGCCTGTCTCAGCGAGCTTCTGCAAATCGTCTCTTCCGTTATAAGTCCATGAGAATTGGATATTGGACTTCTTGTTATAAAGGGCGATAGCAAGAAGGGTTGTGAGGGAGAAAAAAGCATTGCGGGAAACCCCGTAGCGTTTCTCGATGGCTTCCATGTCTTGCTCGTGGGAGTCAGCGGGAGCATCAACACCCAGACGGTGGAGGATATTAGAGCCGCTATTAAAAGCGCTCAACCGACTAACAAACTAATCGTTGATTTAACCGCTGTTGATTATGTGTCTTCGGCCGGTCTCCGCGTGTTCTTATGGGCTAACGGATTGTTCCAAGCTGGATCGTTCGTTTCTAGACATTCCTGCCCGGAAGTGGAAGAAGTTTTTACTATGACAGGCTTCTCGTCCTTCCTGACGATCGGAAAGTAGGATATTTCGTCGCTTTATTTCCTGTGCATTCATAAATTAGCCAAGGGACAAAACCTTAATAATTGTCTAGAAAAGCCCCCGTTTTCAGCCAGTACAATAATATAGTTAGAACTATTTTCATAATCTTGATGATAAATCATCAATAGTTAATTATTATTATCGCTGTGAGAAGATTTAACCTTCTTATTTCACTAACGGCCTTGACTATCTCGGGTTTACTCGGGACTTCTTTTTCGTCTATACCAACGAAAGAAACGCCAAAAGCGGTGGCCGAAAGCACTTCGACTTTGGTGACAGCCAACAAGAGCAACGTGGCCATTGTTGATGGAGATTATTATCTGATTGGTTTCCCTTACGATACCAATACGGCCGGAGATTCCCGTTATCGCTATTATTTCTTCAATTCGAGCACCGTGGCTGATAGTCCGACTTTTGTCTGGACCCTTCGGGCTGCTAACGATCATACAAGCATTTACTCGTATTATCTCCGTTCCACTCTCTCGAACGCCATTTTTAGGGCTTCCTCTTCCGATAGTGGAGCGACTTTTACTTTCTATTCGATGAGTTCGTTCTTGGCTCTTAACTACGACAGCGCTTCGACCGATACCGCTAAGCCTATTTCCTACGATAGAACTGGGACACCGTTTGCTCCTAGCATTGGGGATGGCTCATCAATCAACTATGCAACTTTTGGCACCACAAGTGACCATTGGACCATTGCTGGCAAGAACGAATCATTAGATTCCCCGACTATTTATTTCGGTACCGATTCAACTTATTCCATTAACCAAAGCATAATGTCTATTTTCCATCTTGATTCGAGCTACGTCGAAAGCAATACCGCGTATGGCCTTGCTAGCAAGTTGGCTAATAACACCATCACAACTAAGGCTGACGCTTTAACGGCTTATCAGGCGCTTCCGAGTTCCCAGCGCTATATTCTTTCTCATACCATCACCATGGAAGGCACGACCTTAAATGCCACGATGGCGAGCGCGGTGGGAACTGGCAAAACGAGCTATGAGACTTTGTGCAATGATTCAGCATTGACGACCCAGACTTATTACCAGGCCGCGACCCCCGCCATCAGCGTGGATTACAAACTCGATCGTTTCATTGGCTTTGATCCTTCAGACAATTACACGATTACCGTAGGCGGAGCAACTTATGGTCCGCTTATCACGATGTACTACGATGGCTCGTGGGGCATGAAACTCGACAATAGCGCAACCGTTGGAACGGATTATCCTTACAACGCCTATGGACAGACCGTCAGTTGGTCTATTTCTAGCGCCTATGGCACGGAATATGCTAGTCCGAGTCAATCCCTAACTGTTTTGGCTAAAAACCCTGCAGATCTTACTTCGATTGCGGCCACAGTGGTGTTAAAGAAGCTTGCAATCGGCCCTTCGACGACCATTGATGGCGTCTTCAATAACGAAATCGTTTTGGCGGATAACCCGACTCTCGAATACATGCTGATTGATAAAGGCACGGCGACCGCGAACGCCTTCTTAAGCGATGTTGATAAAATCGCAAGTTGGAATCAAACGGGGGATCTCACTTCCTTAACTGTTTATGACGAAGGCGTGAACTCCAATATCATGTTGGGAAATGAGAACTATATTGTTTATTTCCGTCTTAAGGCCACCGACCAATATGCCGCGAGCGACTATTTCGCGACGCCTTTCGCCGTCACGACTTTATCCTATGATGATGGCCAATACGCCCACGCTAAAGTAAAGAGCTACGAGATTTATCAGCAAGAGATCGCCAAAGCACAAGCGGCTTCTATTACAAGCACGAAACACATTCAGTCAGTCTTCGATCATGTGTTGGCCAATCAAAGCTCTAGTTACGGAAGCGATAACTATTCCGCTTTGACGAAATATTACGAAGCCGCTTACCAACTCGACAGCGTGGTTTCTTCCTTGGCCGCATCCCATCAGTCTAGCGATTCTGCGGAGACTGATTCGGCCTACGAAAACGCCTATGCGAATCTCGATAACGTGGATATCATCTCCTTCGTCGATTACGCTGGCGATACAACCTCATGGGATAGCACCTTAAACACGTTTAAAGGCTTGGCGGATTTCAACCGCTACAAAGAAGGAAAAGAGAAAGATCTGATTGCCTATTTTAACGGCACCATTCTTCCTTATATGTCTTCGTTCACAACTACTAATCGCGAAAAACTTTGGACAGAGCTTCAAACTCAATTGAGCAATATCCGGAATATTCCTGGAGAGATGTTGACGGATGATGTGGTGGGCACAATCGATACCGCTCTTACAACCGCCGAAGAGTCTCTTAATTCCATGCTAACGACATTAAAAACCGAGGCAGCCGCATGAGCGAACAGCAGGAATACTTTAATCACTCGATCACCAACACCTATGAAACCAAGCTCAAGGCGCGTTCTTTCTCCGCGGATAATTCCTCGACGAAAGAAACGTCTGACGCCGTCAAAGCGGCAACCACTGAAACGGGGGCAGCCGCAACGGGAGCGGCAACCGGGGCTGGCGTCGCAGCCGGCATTGCCACGACTTCCGTCGTTGGCGTCGTCGTGACTTCGGTTATTTTGGTCGCCGGTCCTTCGATCAACAACCTCCCGAAGCTCGCAAACGTCGAAGCCACCATTTCGGCGAACGCCCTTTCCTATTCTTTTAATGTTTCTTATGTGAAGGCCGGTTCTCTCGAGGTCAAGATTGAAAACATCGATGACACGAGAAGCAATAGTTATGACCTTCTCGACAGCACGCCAATCGTTGCCCATACCCGCAAAGTTCCGCAACGCGAAGATTCCTCGAGCAGCAATGATTCCTCCAGCGCTTCTTCCTCTAGTAGCGTTTCGAGTTCCGAGGACGTTTCTTCGTCTAGCGGCGTCACGGATTCTTCTAGTGCCGCTTCTTCTTCAACCAGCCAATTCCAAGTGGGGATTGAAGGGATTTTTGAGAATTTGCTATTGAATCATAGCTATGTCTTCATGGTCACCGCGCCGATTAACGACGACTTAAGGCAAACGCTCTATAGTGCCACTCTTGTCACCGGTACGGAGGCCAAGGATGTCGCTCCTTCCTTAACCGTTGGAACCCCGGTCGTCGATTACGATAAAGTCAAACTCAACGTTCCAGTGGATGTGTCCGATCCAAGTCATCATTGGAGTGAAGGATCGCTCTTTGCGGTCTTGATAGGCCGAACCGTTCCGAAAGACGGTTTGACCACGACGACGCCCCCGCTTGGCACGGATGGCGATGTCATCACCGCCGATACGTCTGGAAGCGACATTGCCATTCTCACACGAACCGTTCACCTCGCGACGCCTTACGCTTCCTCAACTCAGACCTTTGATTTGACGAATTATATCAAAGGGTACTTGATACGACTGCAGATTTATGGCGGAACCGAGACGAACTGGAAGATGCTATATGAAACGGGACTTTATTATTAAAGGAGGGATGGAAATATGAAACATCTCAAACAGTGGTGGACCGATTTGGACAAAAAAGGCAAAATCGCTTTCATCGTATCGTCCGCGTGGTGGGCAATTGCTCTCACCTTCGTGGTCATTTTCTCAATGCATAACATTCTATGGCCGGGGGTTGACCTCGAAAACTGCTTCCGTCTTTCCCGCGCCTTCAATCCAACATGGGAAGATATTTGGCCACGTATCGTGGGCACCGTTTACTACTATTGCCTCATCATGGGCATCAGTTTAGTGCTTCGCTTCATCTTCGAACATATTTGGACCGCTGATCGCCGAGCGGCGACCATCATGAAGCTCTTCGCCTCGTTCTTCAAATACGCGGCGGTCATCGTCACGGTTCTTGTCGTCATCGCCGTCTGGGGCGTCAATAGCACCTCGCTTCTCGTGAGCGCTGGCATTATCGCTCTTATCATTGGCCTTGGCGCCCAGTCGCTCATCAGCGATATCATCGCCGGCTTAAATATCGTCTTCGAGGACGAATTCCACGTCGGCGACATTGTCGTTATCGATGACTTCCGGGGCTCCATTGTGGACATTGGCTTAACGACCACCAAGATCGTCGACCCGGCTGGCAATACCAAGATCATCAACAACTCTCAAATTTCGACCGTCGTGAACTTGAGTGACCATCCTTCTGTGGCCGCTTGCCTCATGTACATTGACTATGATGAGGATTTGCGCAAAGTCGAGAAACTTCTTAACGATAAAGCCCCCGAAATCCGCAAAGAGATTCCGGGCGCGCTCGACAACCCGAAGTACATCGGCGTCTCGGGCTTACAAGATGGCTATATCGAATTGAAGATCATCTGCCACTGCAAAGAAGAGAACCGTTTCCAGACGGAGCGTGACCTTAACCGGGCTTATTGCTTGCTCTTCTTAGATAGCGGTATCGATTATCCGTACAACCAGTTGATGATTGGCTCCCGCGCTCTCACTCATCCTCAGGATGCCGCTGATCCTGAGCAGTTGAAGCGGATCCTTGCTCATTTGGCTGGCGACGATAAGGAAAATAAGTAGTTTAGATTAGATTCTAGGGAAGCCCCAATTAAAACGAGGCTTCCTTTCTTTAAATATTAGGGGAGTTTTTGCTCTCTTTTGTTACAATATTTCAAGGAGGACTTCGTTTATGGCCCTATGCATCAGAGAACGTATTTTCTCATGGGGAGATCATTACGATGTTTATGACGAAGATGGCAATGTCCGTTACATCGTCCAAGGCGAAGTCTTTAGCTTCGGCCATAAGATTCATCTTTACGACGAGCATCAAGTCGAGATAGCTTTCATTCAAGAGAAGGTTTGGAGTTTCTTTAAGACTTTCGAAATCTTCATCGGAGGAAAAAGCCGAGGCTTCATTCAGAAAAAGTTCTCTTGGTTCGTTCCTCGTTATCAAGTGGACTTCATGAACTTGGAAATCATAGGCCATATTTTTGAATGGAATTATGAGTTTAGAAAAGATGAAGAGACCGTAGGCTTGATGCAACGAAAAATCTTATGCTGGGGCAATGTCTATTATTTGACGGCGATGAACTTAGCGGACGAACTAAGCTTCTTAGCTTTGTCTCTCGCGATTGATGCCGCCCGGAGCGAAGACGAAGATGCCGCCATCATGTGTAGCATCTCCTGATGCTTATCTTGTGAGGCAATAAGGCGTGAAGAAAAAATCTTCCGCCTTTTCTTTTTCTCCTCTCAACCTTTTGTTTATTGTCCCATGTGTTTCCTTTGGTATAATTTATTAAGATAAAGGGGCAATATCGCATGAAAAAAATAGTCGCATTTTCTCTTTTGATGGCGTCACTAGTTCTACCCGCTTGCGGAACGGCTTCCACTCCCGCGAGCGGTGCCACATCGACTTCTTCTTCCGAAAAAGTCATCGAGGATCCGAAAGCTCGTTACGCCAAAGGACGGAGCGACGTTCTTGAAGCTGATCAATATGAATACAATTTCGATTTCACTGCGTCCATTAAATACAAATCCGCTTCCGCGTCTTTGCCCGCTCATTTCGGCGGCGTAACCAAATGGAATAAGACCGGCGCTCACACCAACTATTATCAGAAACGGACTGCCTCCGTTAAACTCTTTAGCGAAGAGATGGCCTATAACACTTATTTCTATAACATCGGCAACACTTATTACAAAGTGAATGGCGATAACGAGAAAGATTTCTCTTCCCGTAACGCGGAAACCATCACCGATGGCTACAATTTCGAAGCCAAGAGCTTTGGCGTCCTCTTCAAGCATCTTGAACCGGCGACCATCAATAATGTCGTCGTGAAGAACGGCCAATATCAATTAGCCATCAAAGGCGATACGCAGTATACGGCGGTGAATGGGATTCTCGCCAATCTTGACATTGCGAAAATAGCCGATTTGGTGGGCAAGGTCACGAAAGATAAATTCGGCATTGATTTCAATGCGAACGCCTATGTCACTTTCTCGGGTAACGACCTCAATCTCTTCCATTTCGACATCAGCATCACCTATAGTGATTTCACCTTCACGATGAACTATGACCAAACCTATGTCCATGTGGGCTCGGGCGTGAGCATTGCTCTACCGACTTTTGAAGGCTTAATCACTGACCCGACCGAAATCACTTCCGAAGCCGCGATCGTGCAGCAGAAATATCTTACTAGCAACCTTGCTACCTCTTCGCAATATGATTACACCGTCAAAACTGCGGTGGATCATGGCAGCAGTTCCACGAATCTCTTAGGTTTAGCGGTGAACTCGACTTCCGCGGGGACGACCAAACGGACAATCGACAATGGCAAAATCTATTTCGATAACCGTCTCGAAGTCGATAGCGATTATAAGAACAAGGATCAGTATCCGGATGTGGCGAAGGATTACGAAATGTACCGGGCTAACCTTAAGAACGACACCAATGATGTCTATGACTGCGTCGATAAGGTCGCTCCGCTTCCTAACGTGTATACGAAACTCGAAAATTACGATAACCTCAGCATCGACCAGTATTACATGATGCCAAGCGCGACTTATTTTGCCTCGAAGTACATTGGCTTAATGAAGAAAACGACATTGGAAGCCGGCGGCTATGAGTACAAGATCGGTCTCAACGAATTGGGCGTCAAAGGACTCTTAGCGGATTATAACAAAGCGATCCGTTTAGACCCCACCCTCGCCCAACATATCGATGTCTTCCAAATCTCCGACAACTTCTCGACCAAGAAAATCTCCTATCTCATCGACTTTGATAGTTCTAACCGTTTGACCTCCATTAACCTTGTTATCAAAGGTTTCTATACGATGGTGGGTGGCGATGAAGTCAAATTCGGCTTAAGCGTAGCCATTGCGACTGATTGGACCGCCAAGACCTACGTGATTCCGACCACCATGAGCGAAATCAGTTTGTTCTAATGTTTCTTCGTAAAATTATCGTTAGAAATTGTTTCGATGAAATCTAGTATTCAACATTTTGTTGAGTGATTTTCACCCTTTCGTTGATAGACACTTTGTTGAATTAACTAAATAATGCAGCCGAGGAAAAAACACATGAGCGTAGGCACGAACATCCGACTTAACCGCGAGAGACTAAAGCTTTCCCAAAAGGAACTAGCCGATAAGCTTTTCGTTACTCCCCAAGCCGTCTCGCGTTGGGAGAACGATGCGGTGGAGCCATCAATTGAGACTTTGAAGCAAATGTCGACCATCTTCGGCGTGAGCATCGACGAGATCACGAATACCCAAGAAAAGAAAGAAACGGACGTGACGCCTACTGCCACTCCGGCGGCGACCGTCACTCCAGCCGCTCCAATAGGCAAAGTCATTGGTCAGTGCCATGAATGCCATAAAGACATCCATGAAGGCGAAGAGCATGGCTATGGTCACCTTTATGACCATGTCACCTATTCGGGAAGAGGGCATCATCATCAACATCATCATCCCGCGTACGCGATCACCGCGATGAATATCACGGGCCATGACGATTTAGTCTGCGCCTCTTGCTTAAAGAGTCGGCAAGAAGCCAAGCAACGCGTCGACGCCGCGGAGGCGACGCAGAAGAAAGCCAAGGTCGCCGGCGATACGAAAAAAGCCCTTGCCTGGGGCATCGTCGTCGGAATTTTGGCCTTGGTGATCGATCTTTGGGTGGGCGTTGCTTTGGTGCAGAATGGCAATACGACCGCCGGAGGCTGGCTCCTCGGCTTAAGTCCTCTTGTCGGTTATGCTTTCTTTGCCTTCCTCTTCGTCATGATTGAAAACAACACTTTCGTCACCGATATGTTTATGTCCATCGTAGAGTTTGGCTTTGTCAAAATGCCTGGCGTGATCTTCACCTTTGATGCCGACGGGTTGGCTTTCTTGATTGGAGTTAAAATTATTTTTGGAATCATTGGGTTTCTCATCTTCTTTGCCGTCTTGGCTTTTGCGTTAGCCTTCTCTGCCCTCTGCTCGATTTTCGCTTTCCCTTATTCGTATAAGCATCGGGGCGAATAAGCTAATCATGACGAAATAAGCCTCACCATTTGGTGGGGCTTTTGCGTATTTTAGAGGCTTTTTGCAGGGGATATTACCAAATACCAGGCTGATTTTCTGGCGCGGCGTACATGAGTTCGCCCGGCTTGATGTCGAAGGCTGTGATGAACTCTGAAAATGAGGAGAGAACCAGATTAGTTCTAGCTCTACCGATTGGGTGGACGTCCTTGGCAAGTTTATCCGCGGTTGCTTGGCTATAGATGCTGCAGAAATCTTTCGTGAAACGGGTGAAGAAGGCCTTATTGTCGAAGCCCGAAATGTTCTTGCCCGCTTCAAGGCAAAGACGGATGCCGCCTAAATCAGCAGTGCTTTCGGTGACAGTAATAAGACCGTTGTTGAGGTGCCCTGGCATAATCATGTAGCCATCATTGAAGGAAGCGACTTTGGCGCTCCGTTCCACAAAAGCTTTTTGGTCAGCCTCACTCCACCATTTATCGTTATAGGCACCGGTTTCGTCATACTTCACGCCATTGGCGTCAAAGCCATGCGTGATTTCGTGTCCGATCACCATGCCTAAATCCGCATAGAGTTCGGAGATGTTTTGGGTGGTAAACCCACCTTTTGCTGCGAGGAAGCCCAAACAGATGTTGATGCCATTGTGGCCAGGGGAGTAGAAAGCGTTCGCAAAGATCTTTTGGTAATCACGGATATAGGTATAGAAAGAGGAAGGTTCCGCTAAACGAGCATTTACGCGATCTTTGGCCAAAGCATACGCAAGGGCGGTGTTTTTAAAACTGGATGAAGCGTCAAAAGGAACCGAACCCATGCTGACAGTGCTTCCGTTATCCATGTCGAGGAAGAGATTGCTCTTCATGGCAGTGAGTTTCGTTAAAGCGCTGGTTTTGCCGGCGTCTGAAAGCCAGGTGGCCTCTTTGATGCGGGTCTTAAAGGCGGATTTGATGTTATTGAGAACGTTTTTAGCGATCGTGAGGTTGCTCGTGTAATCGGCGGTTGTGTAGTAATAAGTGGAAACATCGTCTTCGATTTCCGGCAAGATCAAGTAACGATATGCCGTTTCGTTCAGCGGGTCACTGGTGCCGGCTGTGCTTGTTAAAAGTGTTTGGGCTTCATACGGCAAGGAACTGACGCACATATCAAGATATCCTTTGATGGCGATAGCTTTCCAGCCCAAGAGATTTTCGGCTACGCAGGCTTTTAAGTCGTTATGGAGCCACGCTTCGGAATTCACGAGGAAACCAGAAGACTGGCCAAAATTAGAATACCCTTCGTCCGCGATGCGGGTCTTGATGTCGAGGCCTTCAATGGGCTGTGAGATATCGATGATGGATTGCTGATTGCGGTAGCCTCCTTCCATCGTGCCGGCAAGCGAAGTGGAAAGTGTATTAGCTAAAGTGAAATAGGCATCCGCAAGATTCGCGTAGTCATCGATCCCCACGAGTTGGAAACTTTTTTTGATGGTCTCATAAGAAGCAAGATATTCGGCTCCGCCAGGCAAATAAGCTCCGGTTGTGGCGTTAAAGGCAATAGGCTGGGCGTAGAGATAAGGATTGTTATCGGTGCTCGCCGTTGATAAAGAGAAAAGTGGATCGTAGTAGTTTGTTGATGCAAGAGTCTTGGTGGTTGAAAGGAAATCGCTGATGTTCGTGCAATTCAAAATCGGAACGATTGCATCGGCATAAAGGCCTCCGCAATCCTTGGCGACTTTTCTTGAAGTAGCGGTGTAAGCGGAAAAATAGTTCACCAGGTTCTTTTTGTTTTGGTTCTCAGCCGGCATCGATTCAATGAGGCTCTTCGTCCAGTCAACCATTTTCGTGGCGCTGACGATGTTGCTCTTTTTGAAAGAATCGGTGGGCTTCACGTTTTGAACGGAGGCATCTTCGTATAAGTCGTCGTGATTGACGTAGGCGAAGAAATCATCGTGTTCCGAGGTCCCAAAATAGTAATGGAACTTGTCGAGATAGGATTCAATATGGCTTTGGTTATAAACGGAGTTGCCTTCAAAAGAAGGGTTGAAGCCCCTTTCTTTCATGGCGTTGATATAAGGGTCGCCATTATAGAGTCCATATTTGACAAAGAAGTTATAAGCGTTCGTCGCCGCGGAAGGGACATCAGTTGGGACGTTCCCGGAGTAAGCCTGGAAAACTCGAGCGCCTTTTTGCTCGGGCATATTGTTTTTGTATGCCTGGTACATAAGAATGAAGGCCCGTGTCTTTGTTGTTTCTTCGTGGCCATAGTAACCGGCGCTTCTTAATAAAGAAGAAGCGTCAATGCTGATGCCATCTCTTTTCGCATGACTGGCGATCAAAGAAGCCGCTTCCGAAAGAGGATAAGTGGCAGTGGGAACGGAAGAGGTGTTTGTAGAAGTGTTAGAGGCGTTGTTGGAGCTACTTTTGGGAGCGCAAGAAATAAGGGTGCAAGCAATCAAAAGAAAGACAGGTGATTTCTTCATGTTCTTATTATTGCTTCACGGTTTGCCTAGTACAAACAAAAGAAATGGAATCGCCAAAAACAAAAAGTAACATATGTTATCTTTTGATTACGGAACGTGACACCAAAAATGTCTTTTTGATCATCCAGATGACTTTGGGCTCTTCTTTTGATGAATCTGATAAAACAATTAGGATAAAATACAAATGTAGTTAGGCGATATTATGGCGAAGGCGTTTATCTTGAGGACCTTATAAATGAGAACTTTGGGTTATGAAGGATCGGTGGAATGTGAAGCCCAAGCGGACTTTTTTGCCAAGTCGCTTTCCTTATCAAGACTCTCAAGCCCTTGCTTTATAAAAGCCTTCATGTGTTCTCCCTTTGCTTCCAGTTATGATCATGGAATAGTGTTAGAGCTTTCGTCGTTCTTCTCTTTTGAAGAGCCGTACCAAAAGAGCGAAGCCAAAATGCGTTATGACAAAGATGCCATTTATTGGATGGGTTATTTTTATCGTTATCTCGTTTACACAAGAGAAGTTTCGAGCCGACAAGTTTATCATGCCATACCCGCTAGTATTCTTTATTCTTTTTATAAACCATACCATTCATTTGATAACGAAAAAGCAGCAGTGCAAATTTTGTCTCTCTACCCTCTTTTCCCCGCTAATCAACTTCAGGTGCTAAGAAAGTATTTCGCTAGCGAATAAAAAAAGAAGCCCGTTTTGCAGGCTTCTTTTAGGTTTTGCGGGGATTTTACTCACCGGAATACTGTTCTTTGGAATAGTTATCGGCTTCTAAGCCAGGGTGGCAATTCTTGTCTTCGAGGAAGGAGACCATGCCATAGCTGGAGATGCAGAAGGCGAGGTAGTCGGTGCGGTCGGTTCTGATGACCTGACCACGAACCAAGTTCATCGCATAACGGAGATCGGCGTTCACGCATTGATAAGCGAGGTAACGGATCTCGGCATCGGTAAGGGCTTGGTTATGAGCCCGTAAGAAATCTTTGGTCGATTTGAGGAAGAGGTCTTCGCAAGCGCCGGCGGTTTTCGGATCGAAGTGGTCGCTTTGGAGATATTCGTAGATGTATTTGATGTAGCCAGGTTTGGCGATGGCTTTGCTGATCTTCTTTTGGTAGTCCTTGAAGACTTCATCGCGCTGCTCTTTGCTGTAGTCGAGCGGGAGGGCGGGTGTTTCTTCGAATTCGTGGCAGCAGAAGACGAAGGTCTCATTGAAGAGGTTGGCTTTCGTCAAGAAGTGCACGTAAATGGCCGGCTCACTGATGCCGATCTTCGCGGCCACCTCTTTGGTGGAGGCTCCCTCGATGCCGCGTTTCGCGGTTAACTTAATGAGTTGGAGTTTGATTTCTTGTTTTGTTTGTTCTGCGTTTCTGTGTGCCATAATTAGTAAACCTTAACTAACTTATTCTAGTACAAAAGACCAATTTTAGACACGAAATTTTTCTTTTTCGTACTTGAAGGAAATGCCACAGCCGTATCGTTGACCTCTTCTTTTCTCCCTTGCTAAGCGGATAATAGTCCTTATGCAATTGCTCATTATCTTCCTTGTTTTGTCCGGATTAGTTAGTGGACTTGGCTACTATTTCTCTTTTTTCTGGCGTGATTTAAGCACCCTTTGGATGCCTTTTGTCTTCTTTCTTGCGGCCTTCCTAGCCCTTGTTATTTTGTTTGTTCTTTGGACGTACTTGGTCTCCTTGTTTATCGACTTAAAAAAGCCCCAAAGACACGTTAACCATTTTGCTTACTGGATCATGAAAGAAATTACGGAATGGGTTTTTGTCGTTACGCGCGTTCGCCTCCAATATGTAGGTGAGGAGAAGATACCGCTTAATGAAACATATCTTCTCGTGTGCAACCACGTGAGTGGCTTTGATCATCTATGTTTCTTTGGCCATCTTAAAGGCACCATCATTTCGGTGACGAAAAAAGAAAACGAGGACATCGTCGATGTTGGCAAATGGATGCACCTCGCCGGCTTCTTGCCCCTTGACCGCCAAGATCCCTATCAGGGTCTTATGACGATTGGACGGGCGATTGAATATGTGAAGACCGGCGAAGCAAGCGTAGCCATTTCTCCTGAAGGCACGAGAAGCAAAGATGGCTCTTTGCTCCCGTTCCATGATGGCTCATTCAAAATCGCCACTAAAACCGGCTGTCCGGTCGTCGTCTGCCGTCTTGAAGGAACCAATCAAGTCAAACACAACTTCCCTTGGCATCATACGGTCGTGAAAGTCACGGTCTTAGCCGTCTACCACAAAGAAGATTACGAGCATGGCACGGCGGTGGAACTCTCCGAGAAATGCCACGATTTACTGGCTTCCAGTTACCAATAAATTAGGTTTCATCGAGAAGAAACTATAAGCCTTCCTTTTCTTCTCGCTTCTTTAGAAGCGTACTTCTATAATATGCCGTTATGGCAAAAGCCCTGCTTCTCATGTTATTAGCCGCCTTCGTGGCCGCCGTGAACGTTCCGATGAGCGAATATCTTTTGCCTCACGTACCCGCGATGCTCATGGGTTCTTTGACCTTCATTGGGGCCGCTCTTGGAACGGGAATCATCTTCTTGATTCGGGTTCTGAAATATAAAAAGAATTTCAAATATCTCTCAGGTCGCGATTGGCTGTATGTCCTTGCCGTGAACATCTTTGATACGGCGGCGAATATCATGCTGTTCTATGGCATCAAACTGTTAACGGGCGAAACGGCGAGCCTTTTGCAGACCTTTGAAGTAGTGGCGACGGCCTTGGTGGCTTTCTCACTCTTCAAAGAAAAACTCTCGTGGCGCTTAATCATCGGTATCGTGGTGGTGGTCGTTGCCTCTGGCCTTCTCTTCTTCGATCCGGCACAAGGCTACGAGTTCCAGCCGGCCTCTTTGCTTATCATTGGGGCGACGATTTGCTGGGGATTTGATAACAACTTCGCTAAAAAGGTCTCGGCCAAAGACCCCTTTGAATTCTCTTTCTTCAAATGCTTGATGCCCGGCATCATCATTCTCATTATCGCTTTGGCCACTGGCCAATATCAGGCCGAATGGAGCTATGTCGGTCTCTCGCTCCTTGATGGCTTTGTGGCCTATGGACTTTCGATTGCCTTCATCCTCATTTCTTTCCGAACGCTCTCCGCCAGCGCTGGCACGGCGGTCTACGCGATGAACCCTTTTATCGGAGCCATCCTCTCGTTGATTTTCTTCCCGAGAACGCCCTCCTGGAATTTCTATGTTGCCATCGCTTTGATGATTGTGGGCGAAGCAATTGTTTATTGGGCGGCGAAAGTTGAAGAAAAAGAAACGAAAAAACTCGCTGAAGAAAAGCCTAATGAGTCTATAATAAATAAGTTATGACTAAGTCAGAAGAATATCTCGACCGTTCGCTTGAAGAAAGCATCCCCCATCTTGAAGCGCGAAGAAGACATTATCGCCGCCACTTTATTGCTGGCATCGTTTGCGGCAGTATCTTTGGGCTAGCTTGCTTCGCTCTTATCGTCGTGGGCGGGATCCTCGGCAAGATCTATTTGGTTTTGCCAGGCATGGGTGCTTTCTTATTCATCACCCCGATCTTTATTTTTAGAGCCATCCACGCGCTTAACAAATACAAAGCCTTGTTTGCCACCGAAGTGGCGCCTTTGTTCGCTTCTGGCGTTTATGAAGGCTTTAAAGCCGATACGGAAAAAGATTTATCCGTGCTGAAAAAGAAGATGATCACCGAGATGACGAAGAAACCCGACGATGAAGCCGCTTCGTATTACGAAGGGGTTTATCGTGGCGTTTCCTTTTTCACCTTTGGCTATAACTATTCAGCCACTGGCAAAGGACATCCGCGGGCCGTCGTTGGCCGTTATTACGAGTTCACGTTGCCGCACGAAGCCGCTTGCGAGACCCTCGTGAAGAATAAGAAGTCCCCCAATATTTTCAATAAGCGCAGCCTCCCCGTAGTGGTGAAGACCGAAAGCACCGTCTTCGAAGCCAATCACGCCACGAGCGCCGTCGATGACACGAAGGCTCGTGAGGTTTTGACTCCGCTCGTTCTAGTGGCTGTCAATGATGTCGAAGAAGAATACAAAGGCAATATCTCCGCTTATTTCAATGGCAACAAAACAGTGCTTTATCTCGATGATTATCAGGTCGGCTTCAAGCTTTCGATCAACAAAGAAGTGACCATCGAACTCTTGCGGTCTTATGGCGAAGAAGTGACTCTCGCGAGCAAACTCGTGAAAGCCTTCGGCTTGTCTCGATGAAACGCTTAGACGTTCCAGCCGTTCAGGCTGTTACCACCTATATAAAGGATAAATACGGTATCGAAGGCGACCTTCCTTTTAGCGACGATTTCGATGATTTGGCTTTTCGTCACCAAGACAACAAGAAATGGTTTGGCCTTTTGATCCTTGTCGATCGGCAACGTTTTTTCCCGGATGAAAAGGCGGGGGAGATGTATCTCCTTAACCTCAAAAGCGACCCGAAGAAAATCATGTTCCTTTATGATGACCACGTACACCCCGCTTACCATATGAACAAACGGAACTGGATCTCCATCTTGCTGGATGAAGGCACGAATATGGAGACGACCAAACGTCTCATCGACGAATCGTACGCTTTGACCGCGAAGAAAAAGAAGAAGAGAAAGAATCATCATGACGACTTCTAGTGCGAAACCGAAAAAGAAACATAAGGTTTGGCAAATCATCCTCGTGTCGGTCTCGGCCTTTTTCGTCGTCGTGGCTTCTTCCTTTCTTATTTACGCCGCCTTCTATTACCACGCGAGCGATGTTTCGTCTTCTCTTAAGAGCGACGATCAAGTGACGGTGAAGCAAGAAGGCAATATTTCCTTCATCCCTGAGAATCCAAAGGCTGGCTTCGTCTTTTATCCCGGCGCGAAAGTGGAAGAGAAAGCCTACGCTCCGCTTTGCCATAGCTTAGCGGAGAAAGGCGTTTACACCATCCTCATCAAGATGCCTTTTCATTTAGCTTTCTTCGGTATCCATAAAGCCCAAGGAATTCCAGAAGACCATAAGGAGATCACTTCGTGGTATCTTGGCGGCCATAGTTTAGGCGGGGCGATGGCGGCCTCGTTCTTAGGCAAAGGCAATCAAGGCTATGCAGGTTTAGCTTTATTGGGATCCTATTCAACCGCCGATTTGTCAAAGAGCGGCCTTAAGACCACGACCTTATATGGCTCTGAGGATAAGGTCTTAAACCAAACCTCATACGCGAATAACTTAAAGAATCTTCCTAGTGCGAACATCGAGACGGTGATTGAAGGTGGCAACCATTCTGGTTACGCCTATTATGGTCCTCAAAAAGGCGATGGGACCGCGACGATAAGCAAAGATGAGCAGATCTCCTTTACGAGTACTGCCTTAGTCACTTGCATGGGCATTTAAAAAGGGTTTTGCAGGGATAATGCGCAAAACCCCATTCTTTTTTATTTGACGCGATACTTCTCGTAACGCAAACCGTCATAGCCTTCGCAAAGGAGCAAGGCTTCGGTTTCGAGAACATCTTTATCGTCGGGCAGCCAACCATTGATCAGTCGGCGGGAGAAAGAGATCAAAACGCGCAAGAAGTGGCGGGAGTAATAAAACATTTCTTCATCGCCGAAATTCGGGAAGTATTTCTTTAAGAGCTCGGCTCCTTCGCTACAGACAACTTTGCAGCGTTTCTTATAGTCAACGCTTTGCGAGACACGCGGATAGACGCAGCCATAGTTCAATAAGAACCCGTTCTCTTCGACGTGGTTTTGCATATAGGCAATGCCAGATAAGAAATATTCTTTGAAGGTGGCAGAATTCTGTTGGCATTCTTTTCCCGACGCAATGAGGCGTTTCCAGCATTCGTCTTCGCAAGCATCCAAAAGAATTTTTTTGGTGGCAAAGCGGTCGAAAAGCGTGGCCTCGCTGACCCCAGATTCTTTGGCGATGGTCTTCGTCGAAAGACGGTTAGGGCGGTGGCTGCCGCCTTCCTTAATAGCCGCATCGATAAGTTTTTCCGCTATCTCATCCATGGAGAGGGGTCTCCTTTGCGTGCAAAGAATTTAAGCCCTTATCGACAAGCGTGCATAAGTGGTTACGGAAATCAGGACTGTCTGGATATTCATGGGATAAGAGACTGCCAGCGCTATAAAGAAGAGTTTTGAGGAGATGGTCCCACATGACGAGGTAGGCGAAGGTTCCCTTCGTCTTGAAATGGTTGAAGAAATAATCGGCGTCTTCCATTCGTTTGCTGAGATAAGTTTTTTCGTCTTTTAAAGGTATTTCCTCCACATGAGGCACCCCATGGCCATAGTTCAAAGTGAAATAGACGATTTCAGGATGAACGAGCAGCCAATCGAGGAAGGCATTGATGAAATCCGGAACCCGAATGACATTGTTGGCGATGGTTTTGGCGCCTGATCGCACAAGAGTGTAGCAATAGGAGTCCGCCTCTTGCATGAGGTTCGTCTTGTTTTTATAGCGAGAAAAAATCAAAAATTCACTAACGCCAGATTCAGCGGCGATATCTTTCGTCGAAAAATCTTTATTGGGATTGCTAGACCCGCCGAGTTTGATGGTGGCTCGAAGAATACGCTTATCAGCGTCTTCGATAACGCGCTTGCTCATGACATAGATAATAACCAAAGTTTTCTAAAAGGAAAGAAGATTTTAAGCATGATTAACTGACATATTTAAATAGTGAGAAAGGTAATGATGGGTTAAGGTTTTAGTTTTGGAAAGCGGCAGTGGCTATTCGGTATCGAAGGAAACTGAGCTTTTGTATTTCCAGATATCAAATAATGTTATTCTAATCATGACGAATTTTTGGCTAGAGAAAAATTTTACAATTTTAAAAGTAATCGCTCATTTTTTGGCAAAGTCATACATTGTTTATCTGTCTATCAACTAAATGTAAGGGCTTCCAAAATTTGAGTCTCGGCTCATTAAGAAAATCAGGAAGCAGGGGAAGAGTTCCGAAAGCCTCCATCGAACTTTTTTATTATCGGTAACTCGGGCTTCCATTAACTTGTCGTTCCTTTACTTAATAAAAGTGGTCACGAAATAGCGGTCACTTGATTCCGTTTCGCGTCAGTCAACGTGTCAGCAAATGTCGCCATTACTTCGACGTGGTCTACTTGTTCTCTATTTTTGAAGTCATATACTTATCGTGTCAAAAGGCTAGCCCGCTTACGGGTCGATACGAATAACTTAGGTCCGAAACTTCTCTCTTGCCCAAGCATAACTTGGACTTGACGGAAGTTTTTCTTTTTCCCCCTTTTGTTACCCATTTTTCGGTTAGGAGAGGGGGCGTTCTCTTTTTTCGTCATTTCACCCTTACGGGTGTAATTATTTATTAGGAAAACGTCAAAATGGCTTCATAAGGAATTTTTCATTTATGAAAAAGAAATTGATCTTCGTTGTCGCTGCATCCATGCTTATCGCAGGTTGTGGCAAAGCCGTTTCTTCGTCTAATGTCTCGACTGGCACTTCGCAAAGTATTTCTACATCAACTGGCACTTCCGAGTCAGCAAGTTCTACTTCTTCCTCTTCTGAGGCGACGGACATTCATAAGGCCACCGAGGCTGAACTAGCCGCCGTCTTTACCCTGGCTTATTACAAAAACATTACGGTGGATCGCACGGCTACGAAAGCCAATACCGAAACCGATAAAGCCACTATTGTCTTGGCCGACACTACCTTTAGGGCCACGTTCGCTGCTTCAATCGATCCTAACCTCGAGAACGCCACGACCGTTCTGGTTACTAAACAATATTCGATGAATTATCTTCTTGATAAAACCAAAACATCCTTTGGTTTTGCCTCTTATTCTTACTTAACCGCTGGGGAGGCTACCACGCACATCGTAAGCGATGATTATGATTCTTGCTCGTTTGTAGATGACAACGAAAATGCTATTGCCACTTCCGCAAACACTGTCTTTTCTGGCTCATTGCCCATCGTCATGCCTTTTGTTTCCCTCAACTTCCTCGAAGATTCCGATTTGCCTTCAGCGAGCAAATTGGTCTACGACGCTAATAAGGGCGTCTATAGCGAGACGGTGTCTTCGACCGACGATAAACAAGGCTTCGCCTTTGAAATTTCGTTTGCTAACCATGTTCTAACCTCCATTACTTTGACCGATCTTCATAACGATCACACCGGCAATGGCTTTGACAAAGTGGTCTATCTTTATTCTAAAAAGGGAACGACGGCCAATACGTTGACGGAAGTAGAAAAAACCGAGCTCGATAAAGTGTCTGACACCTTGCTTTACCAACTCAGTGATACCGACTTTGCTCGTTTCAACGTGGCGAGCACTTATGAGAACGTTCAAATCAGCATCAAGACCTATAAAGAAGCGGATCTCTCTTCGCTCGAAGACACTCACGAAGGTGGCGATATCCGTTTTGGCACTACAGAAGCCCGTTTCGTTAACGAGAAAAACGGCCGTATCTATACGATGTCACTTGATGATGACATGCAGAATTATCGTTATAACATTTATGACGGGGCCAAAACTCCGGCCGATGGCAGTTTCAATAAGGCGAAAGTGGCGATGCCGACCCAAACTCTTGCAGAGAATGTCGTTTACCTTTCTTCGGCCGGTTATAACGCCTATTACCTTCCTGGAACAAAATCTCGCTTTCTTCCTAAGCGTTCGGCCGAAGCAGGCATAATCGGTTGCACATACGACGCTGCTCTGAAAGCCTATACGATGACCACCGAAACCAATGATACTTATCAGTACCGGTTCCTTAATGGCGAGCTTATTGAAGCGACATGGACGACTACTAATGCTCTGTCTAGTAGCGTCACCCACCGGCTCGAAGTCTATGATTATTCCAACTGGAAGATGACCAAAGCTGGCCTTACCGAAGCAGAAAAGACCGCGCTAGCCGCCATCGCTTAATTGCTAAAGAAATCATGATGTGTCTAGGCACATCCTTTTTCTTTTGGGTTGACGAGCCTCATCAACTAGAAGTAAAAAGCTATTGAAGGTCGTTTCAATTCAGCTTTATGGTCTCTTTTGACTCAGGAATTCACATTTTACAATTAAAGGTTCTTACCTCTTTGTTTTTGGCATATAAAGTCTCTTTGGTTTCCTTCGATACTAAATAAAAACAAATATTCTTTTTATTAACGCAATAACGGATTTATGTGAGTAATTACAAAGTTAAATATTTCCTAGATTTTGGCTTTTCTTTTCTTTGTTCCATTTATTAATCCAAACACTTAAAAAATAAAGTAACTTAATAAAAATCGCTTGAGAGGTCAATCGTTGGTTTTTCTTAAGTCTTTCGTTGACGGAGAAAGAATTGCAATAATCTTTAGCCTTGGGAGGCATTGAAGAGGGCTTTGTCCCATTTGTATACTTATGGCAATTGTCGACATAGGAGGAATGAACTCATGAGGAGTCACTCTATTAAGAATGTGGTCGCGCTCTTTAGCTTAGCGGCCGGGATGCTAGTGGGCATTGGCGAGCCCGCCAAAGCGCCCGATAAAGCTTTAAGTCTTTATGATGGCTACGCGAAGACCCTGGCAAATCCGATCCTCGACGAAGAGGCCCCGACGGATCCCGTCGCGGTGGCTCCGGCGGAACTGGATCATCTTAATGATGAGATTGTTTCGTTAGCCAAAGAATACGATCCGAAAGCCGAGACTCTTGTTGTTAATAAAGAGGATCGCTTAGAACCTAATTACGTGAAGACCAGCGCGAGCGAGTTCGTCTCCGCTTTCGAAGGAGAAGGAACGCTTGAGGAAAAAATCGCGAAGCTTCAGGGCGCTCAGCCATTCCGTTTAGAGGAAACGATCGCTTCTCCTAAATATGAAGTTGAAGAGGGGCCGAAGAACATCCACGTGATGGTCCATGGTCTTGGAGGCAGCGCCTCCCATTGGACGAACGAAGGCTACAATTCCTTAGTCACCAATGGCTATCTCAACGAAGCCTCGCTCCCGTATCATATCGCCGCGAAGTACGGCACTTCCGTCTATGTTGGCAAAATGATCGATGAGGAAGCCAAACTCTTGAAGATCGGCGATTACGAAACGACTGGCATCAGTTATTCTCTCGCCGATACGAACTTCTTGTCCTATAGCGAGATCGCCCTCAAGAACAACGACGTCATCGTTTATGAGGATAAGATCCATAACCAGGCGAGCGACGATGCTTTTGAAGCCCCATACGAGAAATTCAACGAAGCCATCTATTCGAAGATGAACGGCGGCAAGTTCTATCTCTATGGCCATAGCCGCGGTGGACTTACGAACCTTCAGTACGTGAACGCCCATAACGACATGGTGGCCCACGTGACCTCCTTTGGCACGCCGTACTATTCGCCCGTCGTGAGTCAGATCCGTGATTGGGTGAGCAAGTGGCCAAGCGACGTCCCTTCCGTCTTCCAATACATCAAACAGGCTCTTCTTAAGTCCAGCCCGGACTACGCGAGCTACGATGATTTGGTAAATGATCCGTTACTAGCCAGTTATCGTAAGACCTATAACGAACTGGGCAATGACGTTTCGAAGCTTGATGCCTATGGCTTTGGCTACAGCGTTGGCTATAGCACCAAAGTGAAGATTCTCCGTTGGACGGTGGAAATCGGCTATAGCGTCGAGATCCCCTTCGATACCCTCGTTGGCACCTATAGCGCCATGGGGACGAATAATGGCCAGACAAAGATTGATATGGGCAAACTTGGCGATCTCTTAGGCATTCCGTCTTTCTCCTATACGGCCGATATCTCCAACACCCTTAACGTGACCCGTCATAAATGGATGGTCAATATCGCCTATGCGATTGATCTCTATCTCCATAAGAGCAAACGGTACCTCTGCAACATCCCGGGTGCCGATAACAATAGCGATACCGCTATCTACGCCTTGGCTCTTCATAATGACGAAATCATGTATGAGCCGGTTGTTGAAGAAGTAACTGCAGCCGCCTAAGCTCGACGCCCCTTGGCCCTTTCTCATTTATCCTTTTATGAGAAGGGGCCTTTTTATTTCAAAAAGGGATATCAATCCCTTACTTATAGTAAAAAAGACACCGGCTATAAGGGTTTCGCCCCTCGCCGGTGTCTTTCTTTTGCTTAGCCTTTATAAGGTAATATCGCCATCCGCGCAAGTGATGGTGGCAAGAGACGAATCGATGCGCCAATTCGTGCCTAAGGTCACCTTGCCCCAATCCTCTTTCGTGCCTTCATAAACGATGGTGGTGAGCGTTTTGCATGTATTAAAAGCGCTATTTCCAATCGAAACGAGAGTCTTCGGAAGGGTGAGAGATTTGATGCCGCTTGCGGAAGAGAAAGCCCACTGTCCAATCGTTGTTAGTCCTTTGCCAACGTTAAGAGAAGAGATATAGCAGTTAAAGAAAGCGTAATCTTTGATGGCGGTTACCGTGTCGGGAAGCGTCAAGGTAGAAAGGTCGTGGTTCCAATAGAAAGCATAATTCCCAATGGACGTCGCTCCGCTAGCGATCGTGTAGGTGTTGCAGAGCACTGGGATGCCATGGGTTCCGAAGAAGACGACTTCGTTGTCTTTATAGAGAACATGCCGGTCCTCGCTCGTATGGAAGATCGATCCTTCTTCCACGCTGATGCGACTGAACCAGGCGATATTAAACGCTTTGTCTTCGATGGTGGTGACGTTCTTGCCCATCTTAAAGAGAGTTTTCTCGTTGTGAATACTATGAAAGGCTCCGGCGGCAATCGTGGTCACTGGGTGCTCGCCATTGGTGCCATCGTCATAAGTGTCTGGAACGTAGTAGCCCGTCGCGCTAGCGGTGCTAGTGTCCGTCACGATGTAGTGGTCAGTATCAAAGCTATAGGTTAAAGAATAAGCCGTCTCGTTATAGGTGGCGAGGTAGGTTTGGTCGCTATCGGTGACCTCGCTAAACGCGTGATCCCAACCTTTGAAGGTGTAATAATTCGTCGCGCTCGCATCCATCATCGGGGTGGAGAATTCGCTGCCATAGTAAGCAGGAGTGTCCCCGACCTTAACGCGGTCGCTATAGATAACTTCGCCATCGGGGTTCTTGAAATAAACCATGTAAGAGATGGTCTTGTCGGTTTCGAACTGGGCATAAAAATCCGTGTCGGCTTGGATGTTGGTTAATGGCTTATCCCAACCCACGAATTTGTAGCTATGGATGTCATCATCGGGTTTTGTGGGGTTATTTTTGTTTGTATAGACGGCGGTTCCGCCTTTCTTAACGGTCGAGCGATCCATTAATTCGTTATCGTAGCCATAGAAAGTAACGGTATAGGTCGTGGTGTCCTCGCTCGTTGAGGCAGTCGAGGCGCTTTCGGAACCGCTATTTGAGGTAGAAGCAGTATTGGTATTCGATGTGGTGGTTTTGTTAGCGCACGCCCCAAGAAGGGTGGTGGACGCTAAGAGCAATAAGCAAACAGTCTTTTTCATGGTTTTGAAACTCCTTTTTGACGCTCGTAGTTTAGGTACATTTGAAAAAACATGTTATAAGAATTTTTGAAGTGTGACACTTTGGCGCTTTTTTAACACTGATAGAGGACGCGCGCGTAAAGAAATAAAGCGATGATGGATTACTCCAGACGATTAAAAGACGGAAAAACGAAAATTGTGAAAACTCGTTGATTTAGTTTTTAAGTTTATCGCCTAACAAGTATTAAAAAAGATACGATAGACAATGGATTAATAGTTATATTTCTACAGATAAAACCATATTGAACACTTTGCCAAAAAACTAAAAAATTGGCAACTTGTTTAACACAGAAAACGTGCTACACTAAAGCCATGGAACAAAAAGAAAAGATCACAACCGATTTCCGCCTGCCTGATAAACCATTGTTTGCCCGGTCTGATCTTTTGCAGACCCTTCAACTTCAATATCCCGATTACGATAAGAACACTTTCTCATGGATTATCAGTAAGATGCTGGCCACGAAATACCTCTATCGTCTTGGCTTTGATTTGTATTCAAAAAGAAAGCCTTTGGTTTATCAAGGTGGTCGTCCTGACCCTCTTGTCGAGAAAGTCCGATCCTTTGTTTTGAAATGCGATGATTTAGGAACGGTAGTCGTTTATGACTCGATGTTCCTTAATGAATGGGTGAACGAATTGATTGCCCATGGCACCGTCATTGTGGAGATTGATCGTCGTAACATGTCTTACGCTTTCGAACTTTTGAAAAATCATTTTCATAAAGTGACTGTTTTGCTAAATCCTTCCGTTGAAGAAAGAACCAATTATGCCAAAGGGGACACGATTGCGGTGATACCTCTTGGAAGTCGGCCTCCAATGCTATTAGGCAATGGCAAAATGTGTTTAGAGAAGTTGGCGGTGGATGTTTTTTCCGACAGAGCTTTGCGTCTATTCTTCTCGTTAGACGAAACATCGAAAATGGTCGAGTCGATGTTGTCCGCTTATTCCTATAACAAACGAGTCCTTATCGGATACGCCAAAAGAAGAAACGTCCTTGAAGAAATTCAGGAAGTCATCGCTTCGTCGAATGCACCTGCCATCAAATTCATCGAGGAATAAAATGCTTTCAAAAAGAAATTTTACTCAAGGGCATATAGAGGACCTTCACAAAATATATCCTAAGGTCAGCCTTGAAGTTTTTGAAATGACGATGTTCGCTTTCGGCCTTCTTCAACATTTGGCTTCAGAAAAACTTGATTTTATTTTTAAGGGCGGGACTTCTTTAATGCTGCTTTTGCCGAAGCCAAAAAGGGTTTCTACCGATATCGATATCATGGTTAAACCCGACACTGATATTGAACCTTTCGTCCAGAACATCGAACATAAATTCCCACTATTGAGGCTTTCAGGTCAATCCAGCGACAATCAAAACGGGATAAAGGTCAGCCATTTTTCATTTGCGTGTCCACCAATATATAGTGAAAAAGCCAACGTTCTCCTCGATGTCTACTTTGGCACCTGCCCTTATTTGAAGCTTGTTAAAAAGCCGATTAAAAATTTGTTTTTGGAAAATGATGGGATGCCATCGGAAGTAACTATGCCATCTGTCAATTCACTTTTAGGCGATAAAATGACGGCTTTTGCCCCAAACACCATTGGAGTGCATCCTTCCATAACGAGTTTTGGCAAAAAGTGCGATAAGCGGCTTCAGATTATCAAACAGCTCTATGACATCAATGCCCTCTCTGAAGAAATGACGGACTTTCAAGAAGTCATCGAATCTTACAAAGCCGTTGCGGAAGAAGAACGTTCTTTTAGAGGAATTGACGGAACCACAAAAGAATTCATTCGGGACTCTTTTTTGGCGGCCCTTTCCATTTTGACTTTGGGGGCATCGGATAAGAGCGGCGAATTTCAGAAATCCTATAAACCAGGTATTGAGAAATTAACCGATCATATTTTCGCGTTCGATTGGAATATGCCAAAAGCACAAGAATTTGCTGCAAACGCGATGCTTTTATACGCATGTTTGGCTTCAGAGGTCGATTATAAAAAAGTAACAATCGAGCATCAAAAAGGTTTGCATGATTTTCCATATTCGGCAATTAACCGGGCCGTCAAAAGAAAAGACCTTTTTGACAAGGCAATTACGGCCGTTAAAATTTTTGATAAAGGAGCGAGATAATCCTATATGCCAAATGCCAAAGTCTATGGCGCCCTCATCGGCGATATCGAAGGCAGTGTCTACGAGTTCGCCTCGAGTCGGGCGCCCTATTCTTTTGATCTTTTTAATCCTCGAGCGAAACCGACGGATGATTCCATCATGACTCTCGCGGTCCTAGAAATCTGTGAGAAACATCTTTGGAATGATAAGCAAGCCATCTGCGACACCTTCCGGAAATGGGGCCATAAGTATCCTTCCGCTGGGTATGGGGGCCGTTTCTATGGTTGGCTCCTTTATAGCGATACGCTTCTTGGCTATAACTCTTATGGCAATGGTTCAGCGATGCGGATCTCGCCGGTCGGTTATTACGCCAAGGACGAAAACGAAGTGAAAGTGATGTCTAAAGCCATCACCGAAGTGTCCCACAATCACCCTGAAGGACTTAAAGGGGCGGAAGTCACCGCCTTATGCGTTTATTACGCTTATCACCATAAGAGCAAAGAATTCCTTAAGAACTATGCGGAAAGCCAATATCGGCTTTATGGTTCGGTAGAAGAGCTTAACGCGTCAAACCATGGGCATGGCGATGAGATCTGCCAGGTTTCCGTGCCCCAAGCTTTGTCGGCTTTCTTCTTGACGGATAGTTTTGAAAGCTGCTTACGGACCATTGTTTTCGCGGGTGGCGATTGCGACACGACGGGGGCTATTGCCTCAGCGATCGCGGGAGCTTATTACCAAGAGGACGAGAAAAGCCTCGTCTCGTTTGTTAAAGGGTTCTTTAAAAACGATCAAGAGGCTTTAGATCTATTTAGCAAGTTCGATGAGACTATCGAATAGAATCCATCCGGATGAAACGGGAATAAACGTAGACGTTTTTTACTTTGTCGTAAACAATGTCTTCGCCTTTGTCGAAATTGACGAAGTAGCAACGGATTTCGCTTAAGTAGCGGCGGAAGGTGAGTTCAGAAATTTCTAACGTTTCCAAAGTTTCTTTTTTAGCGATGAAACCTTTTTCCGTCATCGTTTCGTAAAGATAGAGCAAAGCCTGTGATTTGTTGGTTTTCATTTTGCTATTTTCGGTTGTTGGGTGGTGTGGTTACCGCGACCGCTCCTAAATGAAATTGTGAAGAATAGAATAGGAATTAAAATCAATGTATCCTTAAGCACCTATCAGATTTAGATAGTCTTCTTTTCAACTTGCGAAATAATTAATTTATTTCATTGACTGATTTTGTTTACTCAAAAATCTGGAAGGGTCTTTTCTTCTTTTATCCCTCACCATTAAATAGGCGAAAAACGCGAAAAAGGACCAAGAATCGTCTCGGTTCTGTTTTTTCTTAATCGTGTTTAAACTAGGACTTTTATTTGTTAAACTTTTTCTTGAGCTATAGGGGGCCCAATTTATGAAAGCATGGAAACGTGTGCCTTTGTGTGTCACTATGCTGTGTTTCCTTAGTGGCTGTACGAAAGAACCCGCCTATTCTTCCGTGACCAAAGAACAATACGAAGCCGCCTTTACGCCGGCGAATAATTTCACGCAGGTCATCGAATCGACGATCACTTCCGATAACGCGGCGACCCTTACCATGAAGGAAACCTATTGCGTGACGGATCGAGTGGCCAGTTGGGAAGAAACTTTGTCAGGCCGTAAGAATGGTACGAACAAAGCCTATTGGTGGTTTGACGATAAAGGGGCCCTCAACCATTACGAAAAGGATGATATTGATGGTGCCTCTTCGTATAGCAAGTTCCTAAAGTATCCCTTAGCCACCGAAACCACCGTCTCCTCTGTCACGGACTTTGGCTATATGGCCCAATGGGACAACTATACCCATAAACTCGATTGTTCGATTTTTAATTTCTCGTACGCTGGGATCTTGAATAACCACCAAGACGGATTAGCCTACGACAAAGTGAAGTATGACGAAAAAGAAAAGGACTACGCCTATACGGACTCGACGACCGACAAATCTTACAAGCTTTATTTCGCGGGCGGTCTTCTTTCAAAGCTTATTTTCACGAGCGCGATGGGCTCAGACATTGCTTATCATCTTAGTAGCACCTTACATATCTCTGCGTATGGGACGACGGAAGTGCCAGTGGTGAGCGAAGAAGCCAAAGCCGCCGAAATCAATAAGAGCGCTTATGCGATGGGCGGGTTGTTCTAATTAAGATATAAGAGTTTTCTAGACCGGTGTTAAATCCAGCGGTCTTTTTTTCTTAAATGACCTTTTCAGTAATTTGAAAGGATTTTTCGTTTAGGATCTTCTACGACCCTTATAGTGGTAGAGCCTACCAATCAACCGCACTCTATCTATGGGTAAGCAACTAGAGGCTCCAGTCAGCCTCTTATTCTTTGACATATCGCACCAAAAGCAGGTTTCTTTTCTTTTCGGACTTTAGGAAGAGAACCTGATCACACCCATAGAGAGATAAGCAAACGAACATAAAGTCAAACAAGAGGAAAAAGAGGAAAAGGAAAAATGGAAAACAATCAAGAAATCTATCCTGAATTCGATGACATCATTGGCTACGAGGACATCAAGGCGAAGCTTTACGAAACCTTGTCCGCCATCAAAGAGCCAGGCCGTTTCAAGAGCATGGGCATCTCTTCGCCCCGTGGTCTTCTCTTATATGGCAACCCGGGCGTTGGCAAGACGGTTCTTGCGGAAGCCTTCATTAAGGCCAGCGGACGAAAGACCTACGCCGCCGTCCAACGGGGTGATAAGCGTGAATTGATGGAACATTTATCCAATCTCTTTCAAGAGGCGAAAACAAATGTTCCATCCATTGTCTTTCTCGATGACATCGATAAATATGCAGGAGGCCAAGAAGACGCGGAGGTCTATGGCGTCCTACAATCGCTCATTGATTCGGTGAAGGATGAGGAAGTCTTCGTCATCGCCACCGTGAACAGTTTTTGCCATTTGCCTAATTCATTGGTGCGGGAAGGCCGGTTTGACCAGCTAATTGAAATCAGTGAGCCTTCGAAGGAGGACGCCGCGCTTCTCATCAAGGAATTTTTGGAAAACAAACCCCACGAAAACATCAATTACGATGATGTGGAAGCGATAGCGTCTTTTTCTTCCTGTGTCGAAATCAAAACCTCCATCAACCAGGCCGCCATTAAAGCCGCTTACGCCGGGCGAACAGCCATCACGATGGAAGACTTCGTCAATGTCTTTATGCTTCCAAACGCGAAACACTATTCGGAAATCTGGATGCCGATGAAAGATATGAAAGAAGAAGTGGCTATTCACGAAGCTGGACATGCCTTAGCCTATGAAGCCTGCGTGCCGGGTTCAGTGGCTTTTGTGTCCATTGTGACGGAAGAAGATATGAGTGGTTTCACCCGTTTACGGAAAACCATCGCCCGCCGTCCTTATTCCATCTTGGGGGCGCTTGGAGGAAAAGCCGCGGTGGAAATGAAGAGCGGAAAACTTGCTAGTGGCTGTGGCAGTGACCTTTCGACAACCTATGGAGACATCTTTGGGGGCATGACGGAGTCCGCTAGCTGTGGGTTTGGCCTCTTCGCCGCTAACGCAAGCGAAACGAGGAGTTGGGTTCCGACGGATGAACAAAAGGCCGTTATCGGTGAGGAATTTGAGAGGTATCTACGAATCGATAAGACCTTGGTGGTCAATAACATGGCCTTCCTGGATGAATTGAGCGCGTTGCTCTTAAAGAAGGACTATGTCTTAGCTTCTGAGCTCGCCGCGATTAAAGAGAAACATCCTCTTAATACGGAGTGCATTAAGGGTATCTAAGGAAAAAGGCTCTAACGGAACTATTCCGCTAGAGCCTTTTCTTTTTGTCTTTAGAATCTCACGTATTCCGGATACTTCGCGACGGCGAGGATTTTCTTTTTCATCTCTTCGATCGGGGCTTCCGTCACATCGTTTGTGTAGATATTCTTCTTCATCCAGATGGACTGATCCTGCAACCAGGGTTCATCAGTCACATCGACGCCTTTCTCGGTGGAGCACATGCCAATATAACGGATGACACAGACGGCGGCGCTAGGGGCGATTAAGATTTGGCCGAGATGAAAGGAACTCTCTTTATGGAAGTTCTTGACCCGGCCATAATACATCTCGAAGAACTTTAATAGAGGGTTGCGGTCCCAGTCTAAAAAGTCTGGATAGGTGACGGCCAAAGGGTTATTGGGGAGAGCTTCGCCATCGCACCAATCGGCCGAAGCGAAGAACGCGAGATAAAGGAAGAACTCATGGTAAATGCTCTCCTCAATCCGGTCGAAGGACCCGATGTATTCGTAAGCGTATTTGAGGGGGAATAACGGTAGCGAAATGTATTCGCCACCGATGTAGCGAGTAAGACCTTCGAGCCAGGTTGGATATTTGCCAGTGACGTAATCGACCATTTCTTTGGCATGGCTTTTTGCCTCAAGCCAGCAGGCTTTGCCTTCTTCGCTCGAGAACCATTCCGTCGGTCTATCCGAGCAGTCGAGCGGGTTTTGAACTGGCTCTTCTTGCTTCTTATGAAATCCAAATAATCCCATGGTTAGTGTCCTTTATTGAGATTAATGAGCGAAGCGGACATATCGCCGCGGGCGATAATCCTGCCACCGAAATCGGTCGTGACATCCATGCTCTTCTTGTAGTAACCAAGAATCCAGCCGCCGAAGTCCCGAACGGTCTTGTTGCCTTTATCGTCCGTTTCGATCCATCCCAAAATCTTCCCGCCGAAATCTCGTATGGCTATTTTTTCTGACATATAAAATGTCCTCCACCTTTTAGTGTAGTGGGGGACATTAGCAAAAAATGATGAACTGACTAAAATAACGAATTTAGGATTATTTCGTTTATTTAATATCACTTACCCAGTATTTTATTTTGACCGCTTTACTTATCCTATTCGCAGATGATGGACTCGTTACCAAAATTGGCACAATCGCAGTAGCAAATTTTGCTTTATTTTCGTTCCATAAATCCATTACAAATTGGCTATTAATTACTATTAATCGTATCTTGCTATTCTTTAGGATATCGTTAATTTTTGTATCGTTAATTTTTATGCTGCTTTTGACGATTAGCGAATCGATGGCTGCACCAGCTTTTTTAAACTTGCATTCTTCAATTATGTCGCAAATAGCAAAATGGCAAATTTTGAGATTTTCTTCAAATTTTATTATGGTATGTGCTTTGCTTAATTTTGTTGGCACACCATGTGCTATATCTTTGAGATTGTTTTTCAAATCTAAGAATTTGTAAGTGGTTTTTAAAGTAGGGAAATTTTTGTCATGAACTTCGTCTACCAATTCCCAAAATTGATTCCTATCAGCCGCATAATAATAGCCGCGGTTTATTCCTTGAGGAGACGTGATTGACCCGACAAACAAAATTTCTGAATTATCATCATAATATTCTTTGTATCCTCCGAGTTTGCATGGATTCCTTGTTGTGTAGGCCGGATAATCTGCTTTAATTTTCGCTTTTTCTGCTGCAGTCATATTTGCCTCTTTTCTGCGTGAACGATCACGCTTATGTTTCGACATTTAATTAATCATATCATCTAGTAGCATCTCTTTTTGTTATTTATTGGTCTACACAAATTCCATAAGTTGGTCACCATCTAATCCAACTTGAGTAAGACCAAGGACATTGCTATAGAACAAACCATCATCTTCATAAAGTGTAGTGGTTATTCGCCACCTCGAAGAAAAATACTATTAAAAGAACCTAAAACGGATTTTAAAGACGCTTTATTCTTTCTTTTCGACTGTCTCTGCGAAGGCAGCGATCGTCTTCAGCATCTCGTCATCGTCAATCCGTTCAAGGGCCTCTTCCACAAGGGAATCGTCGATGCCATAGAAGGCTCCGGCAATGGAACCCGCCATGGCGGCCAAAGTGTCTGTGTCGCCCGTGAGCAAGATGGCTTTCCTGATGCAATCCTCAAATGAAGAAGAATCCAAGAAGGCCGCCACGGCTTCGGGGACGGTGTCTTTTGCTAAAGCGGTGTAAGCTGGATCCCTTTTGTATTCCTTATATCCTTTTCGTATTTCGGGGTAATAGGCTAAGGCGGTGGCCTGAAGTTTGTCTTTGGAGGCCCCATGGAGAGCCTCGTAGGTCAATAAGGCAATGACTCTCGCTCCCGCGGTTCCTGAGTAGCTATCGTGGGTGACCGCGCTCGACTCATCAACTAAGTAAAGGCAATCTTCTTCCGAGGAGGCTAAGTAAGCGATAGGGCTAATCCGCATGGCCGCCCCGTTGCCTTCTGATTGGTATGCTCCAATCGTTTCGTCCTTCATCCAGCCATAGAAGTAACGGCCATAGCCAGCGTCAGAAAAGCGGTTGGCCCATCTCCGGTAATAGGAAGCGATGGCCCCGTAATGGTTGCAAAGAGGGGCTCTCACGACACCATGGAGCAAGAGATCCATCGTCGCGATAGTGAGAACCGTGTCATCAGTAAAGTGGCTGCTCTTAGAAAATAAAGGGAATTTCTCGCTCACATAGTCATGCTCCTCATAAACGCTGCCGACGATATCCCCAATGATCGCCCCATAAAATCCATTCGTGTGCATTCGTTTACCTCCTCGAAATACCATCTTAAGGGTCAGAGACGATTCTGCTTTCCTTTGTTCTTTAAATAACAAAAAAGGTACTTTAGAAGTATTTGCTTCCAAAATAAATCACAACCCCCTACATAGTAGAGAGGTTAACATCAACCTAGGATATTGATGCTAATACACCTTCATGTGTGAACTAGCTAATTCACTCTTTTTACTTATGTTTGTGGGTTCTTTGAAAACTTATTAGAAAACCTTTAATGACGTTTTTGTCATGGCTAGAAAAGTAATAGAAAGGAAATAAAAAACATATGGATGCATTTGATAAAATCGTAGGTAATGACGATATTAAAGAACAATTACGTCACATCTTGAAAGCCTTAAAGGACCCCGAAACCTTTGATAAGCTTGGGCCCCACTCACACAGTCTTTGGCTTTTAGAAAACGATGCTTATGGGGTGGAGAACATGGCCGACGCTTTCGCCAAAGAGCTGACTCTTCCGACCATGACCATCAATATGGACTATCATGTTGGACTTGATGATGTCATTAAATCTTTGAAGAAATGTGTGAGCGAAGCTTCAAAGAAAGGGAAGACCCTCATCTACCTGAAGAATCTCTTCCTCATCAGTGACCCTAATGAAAATATGCTTTTCTCTAATTGTATCAGTGACCTTGTGATTGAGTTGCCACCTAACATTTTCTTTTTAATGGCTGCTCATCTTTGTCTATATAAGGAACCACTTGATGCCCTAAGAGAGATTCCGCATTTTTCATGGATATTTGGTCTTGATAGTCCGACTTGTTCAAATCTTGTGGATGGCTTAAAAAGAGCCTTAGCGAAAGTCGAGACGGAGCCTTTGGAGCCTTTTGACATCCTTGCGATGAAAGGCGCAGATTGTCATGTGAATGATGATAGTTTGGTCACTCTAGCGAAGAACCAGGCTTTGAAGGATGGTCGTACCATTCTAAAGATGGGCGATTTCGTTAATGCCTTGGCGTATGTCGATGGCCATTACGATGGCATAAATTTGGAGGAAGATGTGCGTATCGAGTGCGCCTATCATGAGGTTGGACATCTCGTGATTGATGAGGCTCTTGTCCCTGGATATACGGGTTTCGTCAGCATTTACAATACCCAGATGACTCGTGGAAAATGTCTCCCTTTAAAGACTTATGAAAGCTCGCTTAAAGACGCTTTGGCGAGTTTGGGTGGCGAGGCTAGCGTCGAAATAAAGTTTGGCCGCCAAGGCTTCGGAACCGCCAATGATTTCGATACCGCGAGGCAAGACTTAAGAGACCACTTCCTTTACAATGCCAACAAGCTTTTGCCTTTCGATAAGAAAGAAGCAGATGATTCCAGTCCTCTTTCCACCTCAGAGAACTATCTGGTCGCTTATGAGCTTAATCGTTATCTAGCGAAAGCTCGTGAGATTATCGCAGGCAACCAGGATTTCATTGAGGCTGCGACAAAGAAGCTTCTAGAGCAAAATTATCTTCTTTATTCCGATATCCAACAGCTTAAGAAGGAACATCCCCTTAATGACGCTCCGCTTAAGAGTTTCTTTTGAGGATTGGAGGATGGATAACTTGATGAGTCCAAAGCTAATTGAGAGACGCTCGTACCTTAATGGGCATGGGCGTTTCTCGCTATTTCGAGACGGAATAATCGTTTTTGAAAGAGAAGGTTGCCCGTACCGTCTCACGGTTCTTGCCGAGGAAATTGTCTTTGAGTGTGAGGATGGAAGAGGGGCTTTGATCCGCAAGGATACTTGCCCCTCTTCTTTCCCTCGCGACATTTGGGATGAAGCGTTTAAAGAAGTCGAAACCCTTCTCCTGCCTGGTACGGCTACGGGTCCGTGGAATCTCGATGACGAAGGAGCAAGGCTCCAAATCAGCCATCATCGCTGTCCGTATCCGAACTATCCGTTACGGTCTTATATCCTCTCTTTAGCGATTACGAAGAAGTACGAGAAAGAAAAGAAGGATCCTTATTGGACCCTCTCTTTCTCGTATTCTAATGACGTGACGCAAGATAAGTGGTTGAAGTTCGAATTAGTTGGTAAGAAAGGTACTCTTGAGGAACGCTTAACGAAAGAAGTGGGTGGCTATTTCGCTAGTAGTCAAGAATGCCTGACGTGGAGCGTGGGCGTCAGTCCCGCCCTCCACGTCTAGTCGTTCTTTTTCGTTTCCGCCGGCAGCTTGAAGTCTGGGTCATATTTTCGAAGGGCCTTGCGGGCCTGACTGGCGATGATATTTTTGATGATCTTGTCCATTCCGGAATTTTTAAAGAGCAATTTACCGGCTTGACTGAAACGGAAGGCCCATTCAATGGCCGAACGGTTATCGAATCTAAGCCGAACGGTATAGACGGTGTCTGCAAAGCCCATTGGATGGTCAAGTTTTCTTGAAGATATCATTTCGACCGCATCTGGATACATCATCATCGTCAAAAGAAGACTGTGTTCACCTATTATTTCGGCGAGGTAGGACATGCAATAGCTGCTTTCGGTACCAACTTTGCCTTCGTAGATTCTTTGCTCATGCTGGAGGAAACGCTGAAAGTCAAACGATCTTCCATGGATACAAACGCTCATTGGGAGATCATCGGCCTGATTGTCGTTGACGCCTACTTGGTCCATGTGCTCGAGGTCGGCTATATAGAGAGCCGGTTCTGACTCCTCATCGCCCATTTTGCCGCCAAGCAAGTAATAACGTCCATTTTTGCTGAAAAGGTAGTATGGAACCAAAATCACGTCTTTGGTTGTTTTCATGTCTCCTCCGTTCATATCAATGAAGCGGTGGTTGAAGATAATGGACTTTTTGTCGTTATAGGCTTCGATGATGTATTCCATGGTATCGAAGACGGTCTGGTCGAAGCCACTCGTGGCTTCTTTTCGCTCAGGCATCATGGCGATGACGCCTTTGATCATCTTCAGATCCTCTTCGTTCATCAAAGGAGCAAGACTGGCCAAAGTCGGTTGTACGCTATTGGGAGCGACTTCGGATAAGGAAGCGAGAATTTGTAAGATCTGTCCTTGGGATAAAGGACTCTTGGCGTTGCCTAACTGATAGCCGCTTTTGCCATGCGAATGGAAATCGATGATGGGTTTAGGGCCAGATGATAAGGACTTCAAGACACTGGAGGCTTCCGTGACGGTCTTGGGTTCGATGTGGACGCCATAGTTATCATTGATGTATTTGACAATGTCTTCGCGGTTCATGGGCTTTAGACGACCCGCTGATTCGAGGGCGAGATACACCAATAAAGCGCTGGGTTTCTTTTTGCTTTGGCCTAAGGGTACGATTTTATGACGTGGCTTTTTCATAACTAGATAAGCCTCCTCTATGTACAATAACCGTTTCTCTTATTGTACAAGCAAAAATGTCATCAAAGAACTGTTTTAGGTATTTTAACTATGTTTTAAAATGGCTATTCGATATGGAACGTTATAAGAAAAAGATGACACTAATTTGAAATGTAATACATTGTGTTACAATATTTTCGGAGGGAAGATATGCAGAAAGATTCATTTGTCTCGATCCGAGTGAGCAAGGAGACGAAAAACGAAGCTACGAGGATTTTGGGCAACTACGGATATACCTTGAGCTCATATATCAATGTTCTTTTATCCGAATTAGTCAAAAATGGTTATCCCCAGCTAGAACTAATAAAGGCTCTAGCAAAAGAAAAGAATAAGAGCCTTTTGACTTTTGATGAGATCAAAGAATTGGTTCTTTCTTTGTGCAAAGACAACGACCATATTCTTTCGGCCTATCTCTTTGGATCTTATTCAAGAGGCGAAGCCACTGGAGAGAGCGACATTGATGTTCATATCGTTTCTGATGGCACCATGAGCCTTGTAGACCTTATCGATTTTGAAAATCGCCTTTCAAGACTTTCTGGCAAGAAAGTCGATGCGGTGGGAAGCACTGCCAATTCGCCGGAAACCGATTTCGTGAAGACAATCAAAGACAAGGAGATAAAGCTTTATGAAAGAGGGTGCTGAAAAGGATCGATTTCTGATTAATCAGATTTTGCGTTATATCGATCAATGCCTTTCCCATTCGAACTATCCTGACTCCGAAAGCCTCTCAAAAGCCATCGACGATTTCACCATCGTTCAACGAGATTTGGAGCAGATTGGAGAAGGTGTTAAAGCTCTTTCTAATGATGGCAAAGACTTTTTAAGGAAAAACGACATCCCCGTTGAGGCAATAGTGGGTTTTCGCAACCATCTAGCACACCCATATTTTGATTTCGATCCTGGCTTTGTTTTCCCAGTATGCAAAAACAACATCGTTCCGTTGCGAAAAGCGTTATTTTCGTATCTGATGACGCTTCCAGAGAATAAGTAGTTCTTCGATTCTTGTTTCGCAGCGATTACAGTGCGATATCAGAATCTCACGATCTCCATTATTTCACGGACTTGCTTGGAGACTTTGAGAGTGTCCGCTATCTCGTAAAGCTTTTGGCTATCAGCGTCTTTTCTTTCGACGTAACGGTTAAGGGCCTTAAGAAAGGTTTCCGGATCATAAGAATCTCTTTCTTTCACGAGCTCACAGATTGCTCTCTCCATTCCATAAGCGAGAACGGGGTGGTCATACATCGTTTTTATGGTGGTGGTCCCAACCATATATATAGAGTGATTTCTTAAAAAACGACCAACAAAGTGTTTTTCTTTTTGTTTATAAGGGTGGTAACCACTGGGGGCAGTGGCTTCAATGACATCCGGCACTCGGTCGGCTAGACAGTCCAAGGTTATCTCTTTGAAGCGGTTGCCGAAAAGGACGTCGGCGGTGGTCGACTTGTCGACCTGGCGTGGCCCGTACAGGGTGATGCATGGGAAAGAGCCTGCGTTCTTCAGAATGAAGTCTTCGATAGTTCTGTGGATGTAGATCATCTTACCATCCGATTAAAATGTAATAGCATTCCGTTTTCATCGTAATTATATGATTCTAATCGATTTCTGCAGGAATTTTTGGTTTTTATGCTTCAAATAAGACCTGGCGTTAATCCGGTAAGGGAAGTATCCACCTCAATAGCCTCTAGGTCAGGGTCATACTTACATCTCGTAGCCTCCATAAACATGTTGAGACTGTGGCTAGTTTAAAACTTCGATAAGCATTCCATGGTCGATGGATTTTAAACCAGTCGATTTCGAGGGGTTTAAAAGCAAAACAGGGTCAAACGCTTTCGTTATCTAAAATTGATGGCAAACCTTGAAGTAGACTCTTCGTTTCGTTATGTACATCCTTTTGCCTTCAAGCCATCGTTTTTTTGGCAATTTTTCTATTTTTTAATTGGAGCAACTTTTTATATACTCTAGAGTATAAAACTTATGAGTATATTATTTTGAAGGTCATTCATGTTCATCGGAAGAGAAGAAGAATTGGCCCTACTAAACAAAAGATACCGAAGCGGGAATTTTGAATTCGGCATCATCTATGGGACAAGACGGATCGGGAAAACCACTTCGATCAACGAATTCATCGAAGATAAGGACTTCATGAATTAATCTCATCTACAAACATTAAACTTTTAAACCAATAAACATTGCAAAAATAGAATTCTTTTTAGTCGCCAAGGTCATATTTTTTACTGAATAGAAATTCACTGAAAATCCATTCAGTGAATTTCGTATAGGACTTTGCAGTCTAAAAGATCGCGTGGCTGCCTTGCCATAACACACATATATAAGGTATTAGGCGTTCCAAAGTAGAGGTGTCTTGTTATCGCTATCGTAATGCCAGTAGTAGTGGTCCGTCTCCGTGGACTTATCCGTTTCAGAGTAATAGGCCACGGAGTCACCAAAGAAGGTGAAGTTCAAGGCGCTCCATTGGCTGGGTGTCCCTTTGTAGTAGCAGGCTTCGATGGCGGTGCAGCCATTAAAGGCTGTCGATCCGATGGAGGTGACATTGGCCCCGATGATGACGGTGGTGAGGGCGGTGCAGTTCTCTACGGCCCCTGCGGCGATGGTGGTTACGGTGTCAGGCAATCTTAAGTAGGTCGCGGTGGTGTTGGAGGACAAGAAACCGTTACTGATTGTCGTGACGGTTATATTAGAGATAGAAGATGGGAAATCAATACTGGTCGCGGTGCCGGAATAAGAGGTGGTTTGGGTTTCGTCCCAGTTGTAGACAAGTCCATAGCCATCGGCTGTGGTTGAACTAGCTCGATTGGCCGCACCCCACGTAACTGGACGATTACTATCATTCCATGATGAGTCCCACCCTGTTGGCTGAGAAGCGGCTTGGCAGACGATTGAAAGTTTTGAACAGGAACCGAATACTGATGATCCCATTGTGACCACGGACGAGGGGATGGCGATACTTTGCAGGGCCGAGCAATTATAGAACGCGCTGTCATTGATTGACGTGACTGATGTTGGTATCTCCACGCTTGTCAGGGCCAAGCAATACTCGAACATGCCCATGCCCAGCGTCTTGATGGAGGCCGAAAGCCTCACGCTCGCGAGTTTACTGCAGGAATTGAATGTCCACCATCCGCTCGCGTCAGTGACGGAGTCCGGCATGTAAAAGCTGGTCAGGGCCGAGCAGTAGCCGAACGCCGAGCCTCCGATCTTTGTTACTGAGTTTGGGATAGAGACACTGGTCAGCGAAGAGCAATTGTAGAACGCACTATCTCCTATGGTCGTTACGGAATCATGAATCGTGACGCTTTTCAGTGCAGAACAATAGCAGAATGTTTCGTCTCCAATTTTCGTTACGGAGTTTGGAATCATGACGATCTTCAGAGTAGAGCAATACTCGAACGCTCTATCTCCTATGGTCGTTACGGAATCAGGAATCGTGACGCTTTTCAGTGCAGAACAATAGCAGAATGTTTCGTCTCCAATTTTCGTTACCGATGTCGGTATGTCGAAAGACGTTATGAATGCATTAATTATCGAATGGAGGGTCTTCTTATCTTTACTATATATTGCATTGTTCTCATAAACAAAATTTGGATTAGCCGGATCGATGGTGAAAGATGTAACGCTGTTGCAGTGCGAGAAAACAGCTGAACCCAAAGAGGTAACTGATGAAGGAATCGTTACGTTCTTTAAGGCCGAGCAGCCATAAAACGCCTGTCTTCCGATTGATGTGACGGACGATGGAATGTCGATGCTTTGCAGGGCTGAGCAATTATGGAACGTGCTTTCCTGGATTGACGTGACGGAGGACGGTATCTCCACGCTTGTCAGGGTCGAGCAATACTCGAACATGCCCATGCCCAGCGTCTTGATGGAGGCCGAAAGCCTCACGCTCGCGAGTTTACTGCAGGAATTGAATGTCCACCATCCGCTCGCGTCAGTGACGGAGTCCGGCATGTAAAA
>Ga0183098_10457_pt1 | contig 81726 bp, 62 predicted proteins | sample BioMet9_FD_128884 | JGI IMG/M metagenome (GOLD analysis project Ga0183098, IMG submission 128884) | Microbial communities from bioreactor (seeded with sewage sludge) at Lawrence Berkeley National Lab, California, USA - Biofuel... | ecosystem: Engineered > Bioreactor > Anaerobic > Unclassified ...
TTTTGTAACTTGTAAATTTAACATTGTAACCCATGACCGAACGGATAAGTTTAATCTTAAAGAGCAAAAATCTTACGGCTTCTCAGTTTGCCGATGAAATAGGTATACAGCGTTCCAGCATGTCGCATGTATTGTCGGAACGTAACAAGCCAAGCCTCGAATTTATTCAAAAAATTCTGAAACGGTTTCCTGAGATCAATTCGGACTGGTTGCTCTTCGGAACAGGACAAATGTATGCAACGGTGGATTTGTTTTCGGCTTCCCCTATTTTTACCCAGGAAATAGCATCAACGGTGCAATCTCCTGAAAAAATCGAAACACAGCAAGTTAAGCCCAAAACAGAGCCTTTATTCCCCGACGAGAGTGAAATATTACCTGATGATGATCCGCAACCAGGCATACAGCCAAAGGAAACCGGGATATTGACGGAAAAATTAAGCACGGAAAAACCGGAGTTGCCAAAAATGCAACCGTCATCCATACAAATGGAAGAACCGCCCAAGAGTATTGAACGGATAATTATTTTTTATTCCGATAGAACATTTACCGAATATTCGCCGGGAAAAAATTAATAACGTTCCAGCAAAGAAAAAAAGAAGTTGCATTCTCTCTCGGCATGTTCGTCGCTGTCCGAACCATGAACACCGTTTTGCTGAAGGTTGGTACCATACAAACGACGAATACTTTCTTCAGGTGCTTTGGCGGGGTCGGTAGGCCCGATAAGCTGACGATATGACTCTACCGCATTTTCCTTTTCAATAATGGCAACCACTATGGGTCCCGACGACATAAAAGCTACCAGATCGTCGAAAAATGGCTTGAGCCTGTGTTCATCATAAAACGCCTTTGCCTCGTCTATGGTCAATTGAAGGTACTTCATGGCCGAGATACGAAACCCGGCTTCTGTAATTTTAGTGATGATGGGCCCGATAAAACCTTTTTTAACGGCCATGGGCTTTATCATAGTTAATGTTTTATTTCCAGCCATATGGTTAATTATATGATAAATTTAAAGGTAAAAGTAAACATATTTTTGTCCTCACTCGTTATTTGTTTGTAATTTTGCTCACTATTTTAAAAATAAAAAACATAACCATTGACTTCCGACCAAAAACAACAAATAAACCTCTTACTCGGTTCCTCAAAACATATCTTAATCCTTAGTCATCATAATCCCGATGGCGATGCCATTGGCTCCTCCCTGGCGCTATACAATTATTTACTGATCAAAGGTTGTAATCCACAGGTGATCGTACCCAACGATTTCCCGTCTTTTTTATCATGGATGCCCGGACAGGATAAAATAATCGTTTATAAACGCCACAAGGAAAAAGCAGAAAAGATCATAAAACAGGCAGATTTGACATTTTGCCTCGATTTTAATGCCATCGTTCGCCTCGACAAGCTTAGCGAACCCGTTTCGCAGATGAAAACCGTAAAAATAATGATTGATCATCATCCGCAACCTGCTTGTGAGTTCGATTTTGCGTTTTCGGATACGAATGCTTCATCTACCTCGGAATTGATTTATGATTTTATTGAAGGATTAGGTGACAAGGACGTTATCAATAAAACGATTGCCGAATGTATTTACGTAGGGATAATGACCGATACCGGGTCCTTCAGCTATTCGTGCAACAGCGAACATCTGTACTTAATTATAGCACAATTATTCAAACTTGGAATAGATGGACAATATATTCACCGTTTGATTTACGATACGTATTCGGAAGAACATTTGCGATTATTGGGCTATAGCTTGAGCGAAAAGCTCATCGTAAAAGCAGAATATAGTACGGCTTACATTTATCTTACCCGTACCGATCTATTGCGGTTTAAATTCAAAATTGGCGATACCGAAGGTCTGGTAAATTATGCACTCTCTATCCGGGGAATTAATCTCGCGGTATTATTTATGGAAAAAGAAGGGGCGATACGCTTGTCGCTCCGTTCAAAGGGTAATTTCTCAGTGAATGATTTTGCCCGGAAACATTTTAGCGGAGGCGGACACCAGAATGCTGCCGGAGGCGATTCGTTTTTATCCATGAATGAAACAATAGAGTTGTTTGAATCGTTATTGCCAACGTATAAGGATCAGTTAGCCCATTCCACCACAGAATAATATACAGTGATGTTTGTGAAAAAGTTAATCTTTATTTTTTTTATCTTGCTCTTTTTGCATTCAGGGTGTAAAAATAACAATGAAAAATATTCCCCTTTTAATCCCGGAAAATACAAAGAATCCTTAGTAAATGCAAATAAAAAACTCGTTGATAACGAAGATAACCAGATTGATGAATACATAAAAAGAAAAAAGTTAACGATGAATGAAACCGGAACCGGTTTAAGATACTGTATAATTCACCATGGTAAAGGCCAAAAAGCCGTAACAGGTAAAATTGCCGTTATTAGCTATACCATTCGGTTACTTAATGATGATTTGTGTTATTCATCAGAGAAAGATGGAAATAAAGAATTTGAAATCGGAAGAGGAGGAGTGGAAAGCGGGTTGGAAGAAGGAATTTTATTACTAAAAGTGGGCGACCAAGTTAAATTTATTTTACCTTCGCACCTTGCTTACGGATTGATAGGTGATAACAATAAAATACCCGCAAAAGCATCCTTGATTTATGACATTACGCTGGAAAGTTTAAAAGAAAAACCTTAAATTATTAACTTAATATAAATTAGAAAAATGAAAATTAAAACCATCAACAAGTATTTATTCCTGATGCTTGTAGTTGTAGCGTTTATAGGATGTTCCAAATACAAAGGCTTCAAGAAAACGGATTCGGGCTTGTATTACAAATTCTATGTAAAAAATAAAGACTCACTTCAGCCAAAAGACGGAGATATTCTCACTTTACGTCTGGCTTACCGTTTAAAAGATTCCACACTTTATGACGGCAAGGGTGCTCCAAGTCAGATCCAATTAAAAAAATCGGATTATAAAGGGGATATTTATGAAGGCTTTAAAATGATGCATGTTGGCGATAGTGCAACATTTATTGTTAATGCCGATTCCTTTTTTATCCGAACCGTCGGAAGCAAGCAACGTCCTCCTTTTGTTGACAGCAACAGTGTGATGTACATTGATGTCAAATTAATAAAGGCACAAAGTCAGGCTCAGATTGAGAAAGAAACTAAGGCCCGCAACGAAATGTTGAAAAACAAAGAAACGGTAGACCTAAAGAATTACATTACGACAAATAAAATTACAACGGCGCCTACTTCGTCGGGTTTATATTTTATCGAAACCAAAAAAGGTAGTGGTAAAACACCGGTTAAAGGGGATATGGTTAAGCTTAATATTACGATCAAATTATTAAATGGAAAACCATTATTTTCTACAAAAGATAAAGGGCAGCCCGTTGAAGTAGAATATGGAAAACCCTTTGATAATGCCGGCGTCGACGAAGCAATCGGTATGCTGAAACCTGGTGGCACTGCAAAATTGATAGTTCCTTCCAAAATTGGTTACGGCGAACAGGGTAGGGGAGAAATTATTGCTCCATTCACTCCGTTATTATACGATATTGAATTAATAGGAGTGCAATCAAAAGCCGCGTATGAAAAAGAACAGGCTGCCAAAAAGAAAGTTCAGGATGCTGAAAAAATACAGTTAAAAGCTGATGAACCTAAACTCCTTGATAAATACTTGAAAGACAAAAAAATTAATGTTAAACCAACCACTACGGGTTTATATTATATTGAAGTAAAAAAGGGGAGTGGTAAACAAGCTGCTGCCGGAAAGACTGTAAAAGTTCATTACACAGGCAGATTATTAAACGGCACTAAATTTGATTCTTCTTACGATCGCAAAAAACCTATTGATTTTGTTCTTGGAAAAGGACAAGTTATCCCGGGTTGGGATGAAGGCATAGCTAAAATGAAAGTTGGTGGTAAAGCTACCTTAATTATTCCATCAAAAATAGCATACGGTGAAGCAGGGGCTAGCGATATTATAAAGCCTTATTCTACACTTGTTTTTGATATAGAATTATTGGACGTAAAATAATAAATTTTGCCACTAAAAAAAGCCGCTAATGTATTTGCATTAGCGGCTTTTTTTATAGCGTTAAGTCTTCAACAATTTTTAATAATTCTTTATGCCTAAATGGCTTGCTTAAAAAGTCATCCATTCCTGAAGCAAGACATCTTTCCCTGTCTTTTTCCATTGCATAAGCTGTAATTGCAACAATTTTAATGTGATCTTTCCCGCTTATACTGTTTGATTTTTCCCATTCACGTATTTTAAGGGTTGCTTCTATGCCATCCATAATAGGCATTTGAATGTCCATAAGAATAATATCGTATTTATTCTTAAAATATTTGTCGATGGCTATTTTGCCATTTTCGGCAATATCAACGATATGACCGGCTTTTTGTAAAGCTGCCGTAGCAAATTTTTGATTAAGGTGGTTGTCTTCAACCAATAGAATATTCAACTGACGAAAAATACTTGGTTGTTTATTAATCGACTCCTGAGTCATTCCATGGTTTAAAACATCTGATTTTTCGATAGTAACATTAAACCAAAATGTTGATCCCTTTCCATAAGTGCTGTCAAACCCAATTTCACCTTTAAACAACTCAATTAAATTTTTACTGATAGCCAAACCAAGTCCAATACCACCTTCGCTAAAATGAGTCTGAATTCCATGAATTAAAAGGGATTTCTTAATTTTTTCTTTATTTATTTCAGGAATTCCAACACCAGTATCAATAACGCTAAATTTGAGTTTAACGAAATCATTTAGGTCTTCAATCAGCTCAACATTAATAATAATTCCGCCTTCTTTTGTATATTTTATGGCATTGTTTGTCAGGTTAATAATAATTTGCTTAAGCCGTACTGAATCAATCTTGACAAATTCAGGCACCGATTCACTAATGAAATACCGTAAATAAATACCCTTACCTTTGGTTTTCATCTCTAAAAGGCTGATTATTTCCTGTAAACTTCTGCTTAGGTTCACCGTTTTATTTTCAAGTTCTACAGCCCCGGTCTGAATTTTTGAAAAATCAAGAATATCATCCATTATAGTCATCAAATTATCAGCAGAGTTTGAAATAACATGGATGTATTCCTTTTGCTCAATGGTAAGTTCTGTTTGGTTTAAAAGATCAATCATGCCGATAACTCCATTCATTGGTACTCGAATATCATGTCCCATATTAGATAAAAGTACCGAATTTGATTGGTAGGCAAATTTGATTTCTTCTTTACTTTCAAATAATTCTTGTTCAATCTGCTTTCGGTAGTTAACAAATGATTCTTCAAGAGTAGTGATTCTTTGCCGGAGAAGTAAAATTTCAGCAACTAATTCTTCACGGCTTTTATTTGTTTTAGTATCCATTTTCTTTTGGATTTAATGATATTAAAAATCTTTTATAACTTTTAATTGGTTATTAATCATGCTAATTAAACGACTTTGATTAATTGGCTTTGAGATATAATCATCAAAACCGACTTCCAATAACCTTTCCTTATCACCACTCATGGCATAAGCCGTTTGAGCAATAAAGGGAATATGATTATACTGTTTCCAGCGATTTTTTATTTCTTTCATTAGTTTTATTCCATCCCATGGCACAGGCAAATTGATATCAAAAAGCATAATGTCAAATAATTTACCTTCAGAATATTTATCAGAAATAATTTTCAACGTTTCATCTCCATCAACAGCAAGAGTGAGTTTAAATTTATTTTCGAGCATCTTTTTTAAAACCAGGCGATTCATTCTATCATCCTCTACAATAAATATTTCAATGTCATTTTTTAAAATATCCGTTGAAGCCGAAACAGTTTTTATCGTTGTTTCTTTTATTGGTATTTTTTGAATTGAGGTTGGAATAAAAATCGTTACCGTAGTTCCTATACCTTTGACGGATTCAATGGTAATTCGCCCCTTCATTAATTCAATAAGCCTTTTTGCGAGCGGTAATCCTAATCCGGCGCCCTGATAGGCCCGGGAATAACCTAAGCTTTCCTGACGAAAGGCGTCAAATATATTTGGTAAATATGACGATTCAATGCCAATGCCAGTATCTTTAACTCTGATAAAAACTTCATTATCACCTTCGCTATAGAAAATAGAAATATTGATAAATCCTGTTTCGGTATATTTAACTGAATTTTCAATTACATCACTAATAATCTTAGCTAAGCTATTTGAATCTGCAACAACAGATGGAACTTCAGTTAGTTGTACATTAAACTTCAGCCCTTTTTCATTTGCTTTAAAAGTATGTAATTCCGCAGCATTTTTAACAATTTCAGAAATATCGCAGGGCTTAAGAAAAATCTCCATATCATTGGCTTCAATACGACTGATGTCAATAATATTATTCAGCAAATGTAATAATCGCTCACCACTTTGCGAAATGCCATTTGCATATTCAAACAATTCTTCATTTTCCTGAAGCGATAATTCTGTTTCAAGTAAACTTGCAAACCCTATTATTCCATTAAGTGGAGTACGAATTTCATGACTCATATTTGATAAAAACGCATTTTTCAGATAATTGGCATCTTCTGCGTTTTTAAGAGCTTTTTTAAGTTTATAATCCAATTGATTGCGCTCTTTTACTTCTTTCTCCAGCTCACGGGTACGCATTAAAACGCGCTCTTCTAATTGTTGATTAAACGCAGTGTTTTGTGTCTCAAGCTTTTTTATTTCGGCTTCTTTTTCTAATAACCGAAATTTTAATTTATGAAATATTCTCAAATGAAATATTTCATAAATTAAAACAAATAGAATAAAGATTATGATAAATATATAAGGCCAAGTCATTAATAAAATAAATTATTTTTTTGCTATATAAATATTCTCAATTGGATTAATTGCATATTTCGAAACAAATTTTTTAAATCCATTTTGTACTGGGTTAAATATATTTACCTTAAATCCAATATTTTCAAGAATTTGAGGATAATCCTGCCCATAAATTCTTACATGATCAAACTGTCCAAAAAGCTTTTCCCGATCTTCCGGAGACGTTGTATCTACCTCAAAAGTTTTTTCAAGAATTTTAGAAATAGGCACTTGAAGAATTGCCCACCCACCAGGTTTTAATACTCTATATAGTTCTCTCATGGCCTGATGATGATCTTTTATATGTTCAAGAACATGATTGCATATAATTACGTCAAATTCATTATCGGAATAAGCAATTTTTTGAATATCTACATACAATACTTTTCGATCATAATAATAATTATGATATCCCTTGGTAAATTTGTCTCCTTGAATGTACGTAATGTTTGTTTTTTTTGAAAGTACTGATTTTAAACTTCCTTCTGGAGCTATGTGAAGCAATTTTATATTTTGTGTAAAAATATCTGTTTTTTCTTTTAAATAAAAGTATATTAGACGGTCTCTATCTGTAGAATAACATCTCGGACACACATTATTTTTTCGATAACCGGCACCGATTATTTGTTTTTCTGTAATAACTGGAAAATCAAAGCCACCTGGTAGTAATTTTCGAAAACTATTATTGCAAAAAGGACAAAAATAATTTTTCCCCGAATAGTAAACTTTAAGAATCTTCTGCCATCCCCCACGAAGTTTAACTCCAAGTGAAAAAGGAATGAATTTCTTAATGAACGTTTTCATTTTACTTATTTTTAATTAATTATCAAAAGTTTTTTAGTAATATATTCATTGGTTGTGTTTATTTTAACATAATACAAACCGGAAGGAAAATTATCAAACTTAAGCTCTATATTATATAAACCTTGATTTTTATAAGCTGATAATATTTTTTTTATTTTTTTTCCGAAAGCATTGTAGATTTCTATTTCAATAAATGTTTTTTGAGGTATATTTAATACTAAATTTCCACTATGATGTAATGGGTTTGGAAAAATTTCAATCAAAATTCGACTTAATGTTGGGCATTCAAATATATCTGCACCATCCTTATGACATTCATAAGCACCAATATCAAATAAATTATTAAAGGGACGCGAACGGTTAAGAATGTCGAAAGTAATTCCTTCATCAGCTAAATCTACGCCTCGATTTATAAGAGGGGAATTCACTTGTAAATCATAATTTTGACTAATTGTATCATCAAATAATATAAATGATGAATGGGGTGCAAAAAAATTACCCAAAGTGTCAAAATGGTCATATGGTATATCAAAATAGATATTCCCAGGGTTAACAATCACATTATTATATGCTTTATTCTGTCCGCTATTCCAATTTACAAATTTGATACCATTAGTTTTAGGACTAACGATAGTGTTATTGTAAAAGTAAAGACTTGAATTGGGTATGGAATATTTATCTGTTGCATATATTCCATGCTTGGGATTTTCTGTTGGTACGCCTCCGAAGTAATATTTTTTACCCGAATTGATTATCAGGTTATTATAAATTTTATTATTTCCCAACCCAAAATAATCAATCCCATCGCCTTTACCATCATTTATTTTATTATTGTAGCAATCACAACTACTTCCACCTCCAACCAAAATTCCACTCATTTGATTAGCAATAGCTGAATCACTATCATAAGAAATGTGGTTGTCGTGAATCTGACAATCATTGGAAGATGAACTTACCTGAATACCGTCCCATCCGATGTTGGTTAATATATTATTATATATCTTTACTCCTGAAAGAAGATGTGGAAAAACAATGGTATCGGCTCCATTGCAAGTTAATGTAATTCCTGTATAATGAGAATTTCCGATATACATTCCCTCATTTCCAACATTATGAATATAATTATCATGAATGCTAAGATTTTGTAATTCAAAGCTATCCCTAACCGCAGCAAAAGAACAATCCGGATCTGTTTTTGCAACAATTCCGGCAAAAGCAACATTATTAATTTCAATGCATTCAATTTCGAAATCAGAGCTTAAATAATTAATTGACAAACCATTACCATTTTCAACATTATTTATTAGAAAACCATATTTTACGCCAAGAGTGCCACTTCCTGTAAATTTAATATTCGTACAATGCCCAAAAGTAATGCCATAGTTACTATTATTATTAATTATTACAGGCCCTTGTTTGTTAATAATAACAATTGGCCGTCCAGGTAATCCATGTAAGTTCTTTATATTTAATTGATAATACAACCCGCCTTGCAGGCAAATAGTATCTCCGGGGGCTAAATTATTTAATAAGTCCCCATTAATCATTAATGTATTTTGCGGACTATTATAAAATATAAAATCACAGCCATTACTTTGAGCATTGATTTTCTCAAAAACGCCAATATAAATGATGAAAATAAATACAAATGGTATTTTTATATTCATATCAGAAAATGTTTTTATGCTCTTTTGGCTCTTTCCCAATTAACCGATTGGCTACCTTTTAAATATCTCTTTAATCCAAGGAATACTGCAAAATTCATAATAAAGAAATAATAAGGTATAAAAAATATTTTAATTTTGATTTTATGATTTTCAAAATACCAACCTAAAAAGGCCATTATATAAAATAACACCTGTAAATCAAAAAGTATAGAAAAAAAGTTTAAAGATAACATTCCTTTATTTATCGCAAGTATCATATTAATAATAAAAATAATAGGTAGGGAAAATGGGGCCAGCGTCCAGCGCAAAACACGATGCGAAATATATTGAAATGATAATATTCCATATCGAAATGGATTCAATAATTCTTTAAGTCTTATAATTGATTGAATACCCCCTGCAGCAATTCTGATTTTACGCTTTAATTCTTCTTTAACATTCACAGAAGAAGTTTCGATGGCATAAGCATTAGGAGTGTATTGAATAGTATATCCTCCTTGAGCAATGCGAAGCGATATTATAAAATCATCTAAAAGCGTATCGCTTTCTACATTCTGGAATAATTCAGTTCGTATTGCAAAAAGTTCACCCGCAGCACCTACTACAGAATACAACTCTGCATCCCATTTTTTTAAAAGCGATTCATATTTCCAGTATATTCCCTCACCAGCTCCTGCGGCTGTTTCTTTTTTATCGGTAAAAATGCGTTTTTCACCCGAAACGCATCCAGTTTTTGGATCACAAAAAAGTTTAACAATTTCACGTACAGAGTTTTTACCAAGTATAGTGTTTCCATCCGAAAAAATCACAATAGGCGTTTTTACAAATTGCATTCCACGATTCATTGCACCAATTTTTCCCCCACGTTCAGGTTTGTGATAAACCTGGATTTCGGGATACTTTGCAAGTAATTCTGGAGTACCATCATTTGATCCATCAGTTATCCATAGTTGTGTTAGTTTATCCTTAGGATAATCAAGTTCCTGTGAATTTTTCACTTTGTCTTTAACATATTCCTTTTCATTAAAGGCAGCTACAAGCAATGTAACTTCAGGTTCAAAAAAAATATCAGCATCTTGTTTTGATTTTTTATTAATCAACCTTTTTATTCTGATTATTATGAATAATAAAATTCCATAACCTAAATAGGCGTAAAATACTATAAACGCCAATACCCAGAAAATGATTTTTATAGTAATCATTCCTTTTTAATTTAAAATAGATAATTTTTTTGCAGCCATATTAAAACGGTCAACTTTATAAAATTCAAAATTTGCTATACTTTTTAATAATGATTTTAATTTTTCTTCATCTGAATGTATGCTTTCCATCACAATAAAGATATTGGGATATGTTCTTAAAAATTTTATTGAACCTTCAATTACATTAAATTCCATACCTTCTACATCTATCTTCATTAATATTTTATCATCGGAATTCAATCTAAGGTTATTATAAATCGAATCCAGCGTTCTTATTTCCACATTAACATGATCATGATCATTTTCACCAATTTCAGCACGATGAGAAGCGCCAGTATTATCGGGAACATAAATAAAATCGGCATTTGAATTAACAGAACCTAAACCAAAGTTAAATGCCGTAATTTCGTTTTCTAAGTCATTTAGCATTATATTCATTGTTAATGCTTTAAATGTTTTACGAACTGGTTCAAAAGCAAAACATTTAATTTTTTTTTGTGCAAGCAAGAAGCTGTATGTTCCAACATTAGCACCAATATCTATGAACACGTTATAGTCCTTATAGCGGTTTAGCATTATTTTTTTCACATTCCATTCATAAGCATAATTCAAGAACATGAAATCTATAGTTCGTTTACGTGAAATAAATAAGCCCAAGCTACTTTTATATAACCTTGTTTTACAAGATGTTTTTTTTAAAATAATATATTTTATTGATGTAAATATAAACAAAAACTCTCCATGTTTGATAAAATCAATCAGGTACTTGCTAAAAGTGATAATCTTCCCCATTAAATATTAAATATTAAATTATTTATTTATTTTTTCCCATTTATGTATTTCAAAATTATACTGTTTTATTATTTTTGCGGGATTGCCAGCCACTACAGTAAACGGTGGCACGCTCTTGGTAACAATGCTCCCAGCTGCAACAATTGAATGTTTTCCTATATTTACGCCAGATACAATTACACAATTTGCACCTATCCAAACATCATTTTCTACAACAATTTCTGATTGAATTGTTAACTGTTTAGCAGGCGGTTTTTCAATATCTTCATATCCATGATTTAATCCAGAAAGTACAATGTTTTGAGCAAAAATAACATCATTACCAATGCAAATAGGACCGATTAATACATTTGACATTCCTATGCGGGTTCTATCTCCAATAATTACATCACCAACTAAGTTGTTAACCGTTGAAAAATCTTCAATAGTTGAATTTTCACCTAAACAAAATGCATTCCAAGGCATTACATCCATTCGTGTGTTTCGTCTTATTAGAGAACCTTTTCCTTTTTTATGAACAAACGGATTAATAAATAATTTAACCCATAAACGCGGTCTTGCCTGATTTATAGGGCATAAAGCCCAATACACAAAATTCTTTAATCTGGGGCTTGATTTAATCTTTAATACCAGGTTCATAAAATTATATTTATAACTAATTCTTTTTTTTTACCATTTCTATTGCTATAGATAATTCATTTAAAGAATTTTCCCACGAATGCGTTTGAGCGAATTTTTTTCTTATCTTTTCTTTTTCTAAAGAATTCTCCTTTAATGCTTTTTCAATTAATTGTATGAATTCATCTTTTGTATTTGCTTGATAGGTATATTTTTCAAACACATCCATTGCTTTGGTTTTTGTTGCAACAACTGGCTTGCCCATAGCTAAATATTCATCAACTTTTAAAGGATAATTTCCAATAGTAATGTCATTAATTAGCTGAGGATTAATGGCTATGTCAAATTTATATATATATGTCATGCGCTGATTTGTATCTTTAAAACCGAGAAAAAATACATTTGGCATGTGATGAAGTCTGCTTTTTTTGAAATTTTCATCTTCAGGACCAACAAGGACTATATTCCAATCATTGCGAACTTGTGCAATATGCTCAAGTAGCAAGATATCAAGACGTAATGATGTTAAAAAACCCAAATATCCCAGGATGGGTTTTTTAATATTAATCATATCATCAGGAGTTTTTTTATTATAATCATCTTTAAAAAATGAATCATCGCAACCCTGTCCAATATAAAATGAATTACTATTATATTTTTTCCCATATTGTTGTAAAAATGTAGAGTTAGATGCAACAATATCTGCCTTTTGCATAAATTTTGCTTCTATCCTTGCGCCATGTGCTTTCCACCATTTAACAGCTATTAAATTATCGCGAGTGTAATATATTAAATATTTTGGATTAAGTAAATTTTTAAGATAAAAACTTCTATATATATCATTATCAACAAAAAGAATATAATTATTGAAATTTAAGCGATTAAGAGTTTTTTTTATTTGCCTGGCAAAGCGTTTATTATTTATTTTATTAAGAAAATTAAATAAAAAATTTGGTTTAAGCTGTGAAATAGATTCAAGTAACGTTTTTGGATACAAATTCCACAAGTTGCTTTTTATCTCAATTAAATCATCTTCTTTTCCCTTTAAAATATTGATTCTTTTCTGTATTTTAATGTCTTTTCGATTAAACAAAAAGGTTTTACGGTCAAGAGGTGAATTGACATATAACACTCTGTTATTTTTTGATAGTTCCAAGGCAATGCTTTTACAATTACTTCCAATTTCAACATCCCATGCTTGTAAACCAGTAATTATAATATCGTAATTTTTTATCATAAATAAAAAAAATAAAATTAAGTTATTAACGATTATTTAGAATTATTTACTTCATTATATATTGATAAAACATTTTGAGCCATTGATTTCCATGAAAATTTTTGAGCTTGTTGAAACCCTTTCTTAATGAGATTCGCTGATAGGATGTCATCATTTAATAAATTAATAATTGCTTTTGTAATTTCCTCAATATCAAAAGGATTAATTAATATTGCTGCATCTCCAGAAATTTCCGGCATAGAAGAAGTATTAGAAGTTATTACGGGCGTTCCGCAAGCCATAGCCTCAAGTATAGGTATACCAAAACTTTCTCTCAGTGAAGGATAGAGAAAAATTTCACATTGGCTATAAATGGCTGGCAAATCAGTATTTAAAACATAACCTATCAGATGGACGTAATTCATTAAATCCGGTTCTCCAATCTCCTTTAAAATTTTAAAAAGTTCTGCTTGTTTAAAATCAAGCATTACCAAAGGAATTTTTTCTTTATTTATTTTCAGGAATTCTGAATAAGCTTTCAAAACTCCTTTTGTATTTTTTTTTGGATCCGTATTACCTAAATGAAAAATAAATTTATTAGGAAGGTTGTATTTTTTTTTAATTTCTGCTAAAAGTTTTAGATCCTCAATTTTTTTGAAATGCTCACCAACACCATTATAAACTACTTTTAACCTATTTGATTCTGGTATTTTAAAAAAATCAGCAATACGCTGTCGTTCATAATTTGAAACAGTTATTATTTTTTTACTTTTTTTTAAAATTATAGGGACTACTATTCTACGATACAAATTACCAAATTTTTGATACCAAGTGCCAGCTTTTTTTAAAACGCTCATGCTCTCCATATAAATAATATCGTGAAGGGTAATAATTAATGGAATTTTTGTAAAAACTGGAGCAGTATTGCTTGTACAATGTAAAATATCACATTTATATGTTTTAACAGCTTTTAAAAGAGCATACTGTTCCCAAATGGGATATAACCATCCAGATAATCTTACAATTTGAAAATTATCAGTTTCTACCAAACATTTGCTATCTATATCTGGTTTAATAAATATCACATATTGATTATGTTTGTCTATGCTTTGAAGATTTTTTATCAACTCCAAAGCAACCACATCCATTCCGTGCTTATTTTTACGAAATAATCGTTGACCTTCAATCCCTATTTTCATTTTTTGATTTATTTATCAATTATCTTTGAATTTCAATGGAATAACCATTATAAAAGCATCAATTATTAACTTAATTTAATTTTGTTGCAATAAAATTTTCAAATAATTTTTCAGATTTAAAGATAACTATTTTACTTTTAGAAATAACCGTACATCAAAAAATAATTGATGAATTTTTGAAAAAGAAATTAACTTTTATTTATTTTATTATTGGTTTATTATTAGAATGTTCCGTATGTAAAAACTTTTTATTAGCACCTACACTTCGGAATAATGAAAAAAGCATTAATAAAAATCCCCTTGGTAGCGACCAAAGAGCCAACAATGTTCTATAATTATAAAATTTATATGGAATAGAAAAGACAAACACAAGCATACAACCAAGGAGCATTAATAGCCAACAAATACTAAGATAAATCGGATTAAAGACAAAAGACAAAAGACAAAATATAAGTAACATGCCCAATAATAATATGCGTGGAAGTTGAATAAATTGTAGTGCTTTATCAAAATAATCAAAATTTCCTTTTATAATTAACTGCCAAATCGCTTTTGGAAAATCTTGTCCAAAATAATAAAACTGTGCAGAAAGCCATCTTCGTCTTTGATTTACAAAAACTTCAGATTTTTGAACTTTTTCATCAAAAACATAAGCATCTTCTAAATATTCAATAACATAACTTTCTTTTAAAAGTTTTAATTCAATCTCTTTATCAAAACCGCCTACCGATTTAGCAGATTTCATTAACATCTTAAATATATGATAATCAATAGCTATTGCAGAACCAATGAGTGCGGAAGAAAATCCCAAAACTCTATGTCCTTTTCTAAAAATATTATTATTAATTTCTTCACTTATTGCATCAAGAATTGCAAAAGAGGTGTTAGTATTTTTTGCAATTCTATGCCCCTGGACGGCAATGCATTTATAATCAAAAGCATTATTAATTTTTAACAAGAAGTTTTTTTCCATTAAATTGTCTGCATCTAATATCACCGCCAAATCGTAAGTATCTGGTAATATTTCCATTGCTTTATTTAATGCTTTTGATTTTGTACTAATTTCGAAATTAACTTCGATAAGTTTAATAGGAAGTTGGCAAAGAGATTTGATAGTAATTGGAGATAATTTATCGGCAATTACTATTACGTCAAAATATTCTGTGGGATAATTTTGGCGTAAAGCATCTTCAGCAGTTTCAATTATTACAGCGTCTTCTTTATAACTGGGAATCAATATTGCTATTTTCTTAAAAAAATCAGAAGCCTTATTATCTAATCGGTATGGAAATAAACTTGCTAAAGAAAAAATAAATACATAGATTACAGAGAATGCAAAATAACAAATAATTATTAACTGCAAGATGTTTAAAATCGTAACCATTTATGCTTTTTGTTTTTATATTGAAATGTCTGTTAAATCTTCGTCATTTGTTTTTGCATCAATGTTTCCCGTATGCTTTGTCGGGTTGAAATTTTTCATTTTTTGCCTTGCATTTACTAATGAAAATAGCATTAATACGTATCCAAAAGGTATTAAATAAATAATACTTAATGTTCTTAAATTCATAAATTTTTTAGGTATTGCACAAATCATGCTAAAAATGAATAACAGGAAGATTATAAGCCAAGCAACTCGTAATTCATGATCATTAAAAATAAAAGCTAATAATGAAGCCAGAAATAATGTACCACCCAAAAATATCCGAGGCGGTTGAAAATGCTGCATTACTTTTTCAAAATAATCCACATTAAGCTTAATAAATAAATGATAAAAAGCTCTGAAAAAATATTTTTTTGCATATAATATTTGATTTGAAATCCATCTTGTTCTTTGACGAATAAAACTTTTCGATTTTTCGATTTTTTCATCAAAAACATACGCATTTTCCAAATATTCAATACGTATATGATGTTCTATTAAATTAAGTTCTAATTCTTTATCTTCGCCAAAGGAATCAATTGATGCCATATTATTTTTAAATAAATCATATTTAAATGCCATTCCAGAACCTATTAAGGCGGATGAAAAACCAATAACTCTATGTCCTTTCCTAAAAATGTGATTGTTAATCTCTTCACTTAATGAATCTAAAAGAGCAAATGGAGTATTAAAATTTTTTGCAGCCCTATGTCCCTGAATTGCAATACATCCATTTGCATAAGCGGTATTTATTTTTTTAAGAAATTGCTTTTCCATTATATTATCAGCATCTAAAACGACTGCGATTTCATACACTTCGAGTAAAAGTTGCATTGCCTTATTCAATGACTTTGATTTTGAGCTTACATCAAAAGATACTTCGATTACTTTTATTGGAAGTTCTTTCAGTCTATTTAATGTATTTTCAGAAAAGCTATCGGCAATAACAATTACATCAAAATTTTCAGGATTATAATCTTGTTTTATTGCATTTTGTGCTACACTTATTATTACATCATCTTCTTTATAGCCAGGTATAAATACGGCAATTTTATTTTCTATTTCTGCAAAATTTAAGGCTGTTTTATATTGAAAAAGCCCAGCAACAGAAAAAAACATAATATATAAAGTCGCCAATGACAGGTAAATAAATAAAAACCATTTTAGAATATTTACAATTACTATTACTATTTCCATTTGATAATTTTTTTTATAACATTGGACTTTCGTGAATTTCAGAACTAAACATATTATTAATATGCCAACCAATAGCGCGATAATATGCAAAAAACAGTTTTAATTTACCCTGAATTAGAAATTTAAATGAATTTTTGGGTATGGCAATAAACAGTTGATACATAATAGCAATAAAAAATGTAAAACCATAAATATTTCGACGCATAAAAATAATACGATTACGGTTTAGATAATAAATTTTCATTGGACTAAGCTTCCCTGTAGAAATTGATTCTTTATGATAAACTAGCGAATCATGGATGTAATAAATCTGAAATCCTGCCCGTTTAATTCTTTCACACCAATCCGCTTCTTCATAATATAAAAAAAAAGAATATGACATCATACCAATTTTTTTTACAACATCTATTGGAACAAGCATTGCAGCCCCATGAGCATAAGCAGTCTCATAATCAAAATTATATTGCCCACTATCTATTTCACGAGAGCCAATAGCAAAATTTCTTAGCGTATATGGATTCATTTTTGTATATCCTGCATATTGAATTGTATCTGGTGTGTGAAAAAAACGAATTTTAGGACTTACTGCTCCAATATTTGGATATTGTTCTAGTTTATCAACTAAAGGTTCAAGGAAACCTTCAATTACTTCCGTATCAAAATTTAAAAGTAAAACATATTTTCCTCGTGCTGCCATAATTCCAAAATTATTTCCAGCAGCAAATCCATAATTAATAGGATTTTGTATAAAAATTATACCCGGATATTTTTGTTTAATAATTTGGGGATCATCTTTATTAGATGCATTATCTACAACAATAATTTCAAAATTAGGGTAAGTAATTTTATTAAGTGATTGAATAAGAGCACAAGTAACATCTGAATGATTATAGTTTACTGCTATTATCGAAACCAAAGGATAATATTTTCGATGCTTTTGTGGGTACATACTTATTCAAAATAATAATTTGGATAATTTCACTTTAAAGATGCATTTAAATGTATTTCATTATTAAATAAGTTTTTAATATGCCATCCAATTGCTCGGCAGTAGGCATAAAATAATTTAAATTCTCCTTTTATTAAAAATAAAACAGTATTCTTTGGCATTGAAATAAAAATTTGAAAAATAAAACTAACAACAAATTTAATACCGTGAATATTTCTTCGCATATATAATAAACGGCTACGATTTAAATAATAAATTTTTAGTGGACTTAATGCTCCAGTAGTAATAGATTCTTTATGGTATACCAAAGAATTATGTACATAATAAATTTGATAGCCAGCCTGTCTGATGCGATAGCCCCAATCTAATTCCTCATAATATAAAAAAAATGTATTAGACATCAATCCGATTTCTCTTATTACTTTAATGGGCAACATCATAGCCGCCCCATGAGCATACATTGTCATGGCATCTTCTTCAAATTGACCAATATCTTTTTTGCAATATGCAATACTATGATTACGTATCGAATATGGATTAATTGGCGTCATGCCAACATATTGCAAAATATTTGGATTAGAAAAAAAACGTATTTTGGGACTTACCGCACCAATTTTAGAATCAGATTCTAATTTATTCACAAGTGGTTCCAGAAAATCATGTTCTACAATGGTATCATTATTTAGGAAAAGAATATATTTACCATGAGCATTCATTATTCCAATATTATTTGCACCGGCAAATCCTAAATTGCTTTGATTTTTGATTAAACGTATTAATGGAAATATCTGTTTTAAAATATTTGAATCACAATTAGGAGAAGCATTATCAACAACAATAATTTCAAAATTAGGATAATTAATCCTTATAAGGGAGTTTAACATTTCGATTGTAACTTCTAATTGACCGTAAACGACAGTAATTATGGAAACTAATGGGTAGTTTTGATTTTGTGTATTGTCTTCCATATACTTAAAAAATAAAATTATTCATCTATGCTGCTCAAATGCATTTCATGATATTCATCTATTCAAAGATAAAATAAATTTTCAAAAAATTATAGAAAAAATAAGGAAAATTTATTAAAAATGTTATAAATTACAATATTTAATTATAATTTATAAGAAACTAAATTTAAGGTCTTATTATTTGATAATTCATCATCAAATACCTTAGACATGAACATGAATGCCATACTTATGTATATAATAATACCTGATGGCATTTGTCCGAAGACGCCATTTCCGTAACTTGCCGCCATCATTCCTATAATGCCCGAGGCAAGGGCGCTCATAATCATTTTAAGTTCTTGGCTTTGGATTTTAAACATAATTAAATAAGACGCTTTAATCATAATATATCCAATTATAATAAAGTGTAAAATTAAACCAATTATGCCCTGTTCTGCCCAAATCTGTACATACCAACTATCTGTCGCTACATTGGCTAAAAAGCCTTGGGGTGAAAAACGTTTGCCCCAATCTCCGGCACTACCAATTCCACCACCGAAAGGACGTGTTGCTAAATATGTTTTTAAAATAGCTCTGTTTTGCAGACGTACTTGTAATGATGCATCATCTAAAGGATTAAAAGCCGTTCGCATACGTCTAATTTGAGAATTGCTTTCGCCAATATAAGTATAACGGAAAAAACAATAAATACATGCAAATAAAATTGATCCAATAAAAATTACTCTAAAGTTTTTTCGATGTATCAGATATAGAATCATGCCAGCCATTGGCACAGATATTGCTCCACGTGTGCCAGAAATCATCATTCCGTATAAACCACTAATTCCCATTAAAAAAAAGAATGTCTTTTTCTTCCATCCTTTTACATTAAAAGCTACGAGCAAACCAACTAATCCAGCATGACCTTGAGCGGCTCCAAATTGTCCGGCATCACTAAAAAAGGAAAATATACGGAGTTCACCAAAAATAATATGCGTAACAGCTCCCTTTGTATCAAGCCAATATTGCTCAGCATAATCGGGTCCAAAATATAACTGTTGAATACCCTTAAGAGTAGCTAAGATGGAAAAAACGCCCCAAAGATATAAAAAAATATATAAATATCTTACTTTATTAAATAATATAAAAATTAATGGAATAGTTAAAAACATATACAAATTCACGCCTCTCATAGCGTAAAACCAAGCTGTTCGACTTAAAGCTTCCGGATTAAAAAACTCGAAAATCCCATAAATTAACCAAATTAGAGAAAGAAATGTTAAATCATTTCGTGCTGGCGACCAATCTAATTTATTATAAAAATATTTAAAAAAAACTGCAACATACGTTAATACAAGCATTCCATCAATCGACAATCCTAATGGAACATTCAAAATATAACGCGTTAAACCAATAGCAATAAATGCCAATACTATAATGGTATAAAGCCCAATACGAGGTTGAACAAATAGACGATTAAAATATAATAATATTGGGGGAATTGCCAATATGGCAATTACAGATTTTGTGCTACCAATTGAAATTAAATAACCTAATCCAACAGCAAATAATAATATTAATATTACAACCAATGGAGAATTAAGCCATAATGAACCCGATCTATTCTCAATTTGTTGATTCATTTATTTTTTAAGATAAAAATACATTATTAATTACACAGTTATTACAAGCAAATATTTATCTAATTTTAGAAAATAGCACTCGATAATATTTCCATCCTTCTGTAAATATTTCTTTATACGTTACATTAATTTCCTTATTTAAATAATTGAATCCTACTAATAAACCAATAAGAGTCATAATAATAGTTGCTAATGCAACAAAAACCAATATCAAAGTATGATTAATTTGTGGAAAAATTATAGGAATAACAAAAACAGCTATTAAATCACCTATTATATTAGCTAATGCCATAAAAATGACTTTATAAAAATTTTGTTTAGGTTTATTAATGCTATCCAATGCTACTCCAGTAAACCTGTCAATTGGTATTAATATTCCATAAATACAAAACATTCTAAACACATTTGTAGCTTCCATATACTTATCGCCTCCTAAGATAATAACAAATTCTTTAGCAAATATAAAACTAATAATAGCAATTGGAATAAATAAGTATGTCATTGAACCTGAATAAGAATAAAAAAATCGTTTAACTTCAGAAATATTATTTTGAATACTCGCTTTTGACATATTTGGAAACGCAGTAGCTGCAAAACTTCTTAGGGGTATTTCAAGAATTTCGATAAGCTTTAATGGAACGCAAAATAATGCAACCCCTTCTTTCCCTAAAATTGGACTTAATCCAATAATAAAGGTATCTGCACTTTTTAATAAATTACTTCCAACAAGTGTTCCTGTTGTATATTTTCCAAAATCCAGAATTATTTTATTTGTTTCTCTGTTAGCTTTTTTAATCAAATGGAAGCCATCCCAATGGTTAATCATACAAATTATTGAGGTTAATGCATTCACAATAAGATATGAATATAAAACCTCATAAATTCCATATTTAAACCAGAAAGCATTCATTGTTAAAAACAATACAAAAAGGCCATTATTGAATATTCGGATATTTAATATTTTTTTAAATTCTTGATCTGCACTTAAAACAGAAATGGCATTATTAAAAGGTAAATTCAAAAAAGAAAGTAATGGGTACCATATAAAAAATAATTTAAATCCAGAATTAGCAATGGCATTAGTAAAGGGTAAATATGAAAGCCATACAATTACTGCTATAATAACGGTTGAATAAAATCCAATTACCCAATTGGAGGCAATAAAGCGCTGACGATCTTCTGGTTTTGCTCCTGACAAAAAACGAATTATAGCTGTTCGCGTTATACCAAATCGCATCATTTCCAAGAAATTTCCGGCAGTAATAAATAAAACCCATTCACCCATATCATCAAGTGAAAAGGAGCGTGCTAAAATGAAAAAACTTAAAAAACCAAAAACAGCAACCGATAAATTCCCTAAAAGGGAAAGGACATTTTTATTATTTGTTATTGTTTTTATTAACACAAGCCATTATTTTATGATACTTTTAAACGGACTCTAATACGAAAAGGCAGGGTTAGAAATCTGACAAACTTTTGTCCAAAAGATAATTCTTCTTCGCCAGGAAAAGCATTAATAATATCTTCTAATACATATAATTCGGTATAGTTTAATATAACCAACGGATTCTCTTTAGATACTTCTTTTAAGGTATTTAATGCTGAAATATCTGCTTTTTTCCAGTGATGATTCGCTTTAACCAGTAGGAGAGAAGCGTCAACAGTTTTCATCAAATCAAGTGGATAGGAGTGGAACAAAATAGACGGTAGTTCTAAAAAAATATAGTCGTAATCATAATTCTGTTCTCTTAAAAGTTTTGAATCAAAGAAATCTCCAATATTACAAATATCTGTAAATTTATTATCAATGATATACGTATAGTTAATGTTATTATCTTCGGGTTTTATTATATTTTTGTCAAACGAATAATTCATATACAATACCGTCTCTTCATTTTCATGCAGTTTTTCTATAATTTTTGAAGCAATAAGTGATTTACCAACTTCAGATTTGGTACTAAAAAACAAGATCAAATATGGTTTTCGAGGTGCAAAAGCAGAATTATGGTGAAGTTTAAATTTAATATTTTGTACCATTAACTCTATTAAACGATTTGTTAATAAGGTGTAATCAATTTTACCCATTTTTGCAGGTAAAATTTTTGGATATGCGCCAACCAATTTTAGACCTGTAAGTTTTTCAGCTCTTTCTGGAGTTTTGATTGTTGAATCAAAGTATTCTAGTATAATAATTAAAAATGCCACTAATAAAAATCCAATGATAGCGGCAGCTAAAATTAAAAGCTTTGCTTTAGATGGATTAGCTGAAATTGGGAAATATGGCGGGTCAACCACTTTTATATTTGTTGACATTTCAAGATTTTGCTGATTCATTTTTGCAAGATTTAAACTTCGCAAAAGCTCAAGATAGGATTGTTCAGCAACGTTAATTTCTCGTTCAATGCGTTTAAGCATAGCACCTAGTGGTGCAAAGATTTGATAGGTACGTAGAAAATCATTTTTTCTGTTTGTAAGAACCTTAAGACTCGCCTTAGCTTCTTCATATGTAATAGCATTTTTTAGCCACTCCGAAAGCAACTCTTTTATTGATAAACCTTGGGTTGAATGGCTATATAAATATAGCTGATCAACATAAAATTTCAAATCATTTTTTACTTTTTTTGCTTGATCATTTAGGGTTTTTAATTTACTACTAACGTAAGGGTCGTAATCATCAGAAATTTTATTAATGGCTATTTTTTCTGAAATATCAGCTAACATATCTCTTTTCTTTGAAATTTCGCTACTTTTAAGATAGATGCTATCTTTATTTGTTAGTTTGTTTTCAATTTCTTTCAGGGCAGCTGATGCACCAGACATTCTTATTTGCTCATCTTGATAATATTTATCAAGATCCTCTTTTTGAGCTGCTATATATTTACTTTGTTCGTAGTAATTAATAATATTATTTGATTGATTAAATTTGAGTAGTCTGTCTTCAGCATTTTTTAATCGCAGGTTGGCTAATCTAACTTGCTCCTCAAAATATTTAACTACAGCATCGGTTTGATTTGCTTTAAGTAACCGATAGTTTTTCATAAATACTTCATTCAGTATTCTTAATGTTTGCAGACAAATCCCGGGATCATCCGATTGGAATGTTATTTTTACAAGGTCGCTATTTTGAATTCTGCTTACCGCAATTTTAGACGTAATTAGTTTAATACTATAATTGGGGTGCGAAAAATTTAACAACTCGTAAATAAAATTAGTATCACTACTAACATAATAGGCGGTTAAGTTATTAACTGTTTTTTCATAATCAGAAACATTAATACCTGGTGGTAAAATAGGATCCTTTCCGCTATTATAATTTGAATATTCAGAGATAATAATTCTTGTTGATGGAGATGCGGAAGCCGATGTTTCATCAGAATGTTCACTATAAAGAGAATCCAAATTGGTAGTATCCATTAATGAATTATGAGCCTGGTAAAAACCAGCAGTATCCGATGAATTTGTTTTAGTAACGGTCCTAATGTTCGGATGATTAATCACGAGTGTTTGTCCTACTACCAAAGAATTATTCTGTAAATTATTAAAATTTATTAAATCCGTAACTGTTATGCCGTATTTTTGAGCTATCGAAAAGGAGGATTCACCAGGTTGAACAATGTGATAAATATAATTATTAGGAGTTTTTTTGCGAATTACTATAGTTTGACCAGCTTTAACATTTCCAGATGTTATATTATTTATTTCTCGTAATTCTCCAATTGAAATGCCATAACGATTAGCAATGGAAGCTAACGATTCGCTTGGTTCAACAACGTGATATTCATTAGGATCACTCGTGCTATTAGTTTGAGAGGTTACAATGGTTTGAGGATTATTGCCTGATGCCTTTGATCGTTGGGGTTGGCTATTATTGGCACTTTGTATTTGTTCTAAATTACTTTGTCTAGTATTTATTTGATTTTCTAAATCGGAAAGTTGTTTTTCAAGTGTACTGATTTGTTCAATTTTTTCACGCTCGGCTCCAGTTTTATTATACTTAACTACTAAATTTTTTACTTCTTTGGGAACTATTCTTTGTAATTCCGTCCAATTTTTATTTGATATATATTTGGGGTCAGGTTTATCAAGGCTTAAATGTTGAGCTAATAATCTAATGGATGTTTGTTCTATTGTCTGTCTCGAATATATAAGATTGATTAAATTATCAAATTGCATATTAGTAGCAAAATAATCAATATTGGCGCGTTGAGTTGTTTCAATAGAATATCCCGACCCAATTCCTGTATATACAATGGTTTCTGATGAATATACTTTGGGATTATTTCGTGTAAAAAAATATACTATTGCCGCCAAAAATATTGGAACAAATATTAAAAGAAATAAATGTCTTTTAAATAAGCGTAAAAGTTGGTTTATGTCCATTACTTTAAATCATAAATAAGATTAAATTTAATCCCAACAACTTCTTGCAAAATCAAATAAGCAGTTTGAAAATTCGTTTTATATTGTTCATACTCTAAAGCACCTCTGGTTTGAATTTCTTTTTGACGTGTTAATTCAACAATTTCAATTTCGCCATTTTTAAATTCATTTTCAGCCATTTTCATTTGTAAAGAAGTATATTGTTGATATTCATTGCTAATTTTAAGTAAATTTTGTTGTTGTAAAAGCACCCCATATTGTTGAATAACCATTTTTCGAACCTCAATAACTTGTTTTTCTTTTTGTGCTGTTGCTTGTTCTAACAATGTTTTTTTTCGATTAATATCATTCCTACGATCTATAATATAAAATAATGGAAAGCGAAGAAATACGCCTGCTGAATAATCATTTCGCTTAGATGTTGTTAAATAGAAACGATTTAAACGAGTAAGCTCGTCTTTGTCATTATACCACCAAGTTCCATTAGTAGCATCAGCCTGAAAGCCTAAATATTGTGTCCATCCTCGTTTTGCAGACAATATATCACACTTCTGATACTCCATATTATACTGTTCATATTTAATCAGCGGCGAATTCTGAACGGCGGAATCAAGTAAAGCTTCTAAAGGAGGTAACTTTTCTGTTATATCATCAGCTATAGGATCAAAAAGGTGTATACTATCCAGAACAACCTTATTATTTTGAGCTAAGGAATAAGTATTAAAAAATAAGGTAATTAAAATTATAAAAAATTGAATTTTAAATATTTTAAGTTGCATCAAATGAAATATAGTTTAATTTAACTGTTTTATAAAATGAAATAAAAATAAACAAGTTTAAATTTACAATAGTTCTTTAAACAAAATAAAAATCATAAAAAAAGTTATTAAATAGTTTTTAACAATTTTATAAACTTTACAATTAACGGATTTTATTTCAATATCATATCGTAAATATTATAATAAAAATACAAAACTTAAACATTTTCTTTTTGAAAAATAGCTGGTATTGTCATTAAAATTATTTTAATATCACCCCAAAAGGAATTATTTTGCGCATATTGATTATCCAACATTTTGCGCTCATCCTCAGACATATCACTTTTTCCTCTTTTGTATACTTGCCATAACCCTGTTATTCCAGCAGGTCCTAAAAAACGTTCGCCCCATTCATCAGAAGTAAGAAGTTCGGCTTCATATAGCGGTAAGGGGCGATTTCCCACAATCGACATGTCTCCCTTCAACACATTAATTAATTGGGGAAGTTCATCCAAACTCATATTTCTCAAAAACTTACCAACTTTCGTTACTCTTGGATCATTTTTAATTTTAATAAACGTCGACTTTGATTTATCTCTTTTATGTTTTAAATAATATCTTTCGCAGATTTCTTTTCCTGCGATAAAAAGAATAGGGGAACAGGGATGACCCAATTTTTCACAATCTTCACATTTTCCTTCAAATCCGGATAAAGTATCCTCTTCCTCTTCGCTAATATTATATTGATTTAAATGTTTAAGCCCTGCAAGCTTTGCATCTGCCCCTAAATACATTGAACGAAATTTATAGAAATCGAAAACTTTATAACCGGTACCAACACGTTTGGAAATATAAAAAATATTCCCTTTCGCTTCTATGCGAATAGCAAGAGCAATTAATAACAAAAAAGGTGATAAGAAAAGTAAAGCCAACCCTGATAAAAGAATGTCAAACATTCTTTTGGAAAATGGAATTTTATATTCAACAGATTTTGATTTGGCTACAGATTGCTTTGATAAAAATATTTTATATTTTTTTAAAAAATTTATACGAAAAAAAATGGTATCGGAATTTAAGGGAGTAATATAGTAATCATCAATTTTGTTAGTAAATGCTTCTGTCTTTATTTTTTGTTCAAACACATGGTTAATAAGTATAAATGGAGTAAATGGATGTAAATTTTTAGATTTTAAAAATTTAAAAATGTCTATTCCATTCAATCCAGGAATATACATTTCACATAAAATTGCATCAATGAATTTATTTTCACCTAACCAACGTATTGCAGAAAGGCTATTTTCCTTTTTAATAATTTCAAATTTTCCAGAAATCTCAAATTGATCAATAATATTAATATCTCCACCAATGTAAAGTATTTTTAGCTTTTCGTTTGATTGATTATCCATAAAATAAAATTGGAATATGGGAGCTTATTATTTTCTAAATAGTAAAAGTTCAATGCGAATGGCCAATTCTTCGGGATTGAAAGGTTTTACCAAATAATCGTTAGCACCAAGTTTTAAACATTTAACCTTCTCTGCACTACTTTCAATACCTGATAACATAATTAAAGGAATATCCTTAAAATAGCCACTCGCTCTAACATTTTCAATAAACTCATAACCATCTAAATTAGGCATTTGAATATCAGCGACAATCAAATCTGGAAGATTTCCTTCTTGCATCCAAGCTAAACCCTCCATTCCATCTGACTTAGTAGTTACTTCATAATCTTTATTTAAAAAATTATCAAGAAGTATTCTTATACTTTTTTCGTCATCAATTACTAATATTTTCTTTTTCATTAGATTAAAATTGGTATTATATGCAAATTGATTGAAAATGGTATTCGGAATTTAATAGCTAAAAATACTATAGCAAATTTCCTGTACAATTTTTTATCTTTATCCAAACCTTAAACAACCATAATATTGCAAATTTATTATTTTTTTTTAAATTGTTTTACATAATGTAAAAATAATAATTTTTATTGAAAACTCATTTTTTTAATTTATCAAATGTAATAACAAAATTTTATTAAAATCAAGAAAATTAACAATTTATTAACTGAATTATTAACAATTAGCACAATAACATTTTTTGAAGTTCAAATAATTCATCTCTAAGCCTTGCAGCTTCAATAAAATCTAGGTCTTTTACGGCTTTCTCCATTGCAACTTTAGTTTTTGAAACAAGTTTCTTTAATTGTTCAGAAGTCATATATTTAACAATTGGGTCAGCCGCAAAGTTAATGGTCTCATTTTCAAAATATGGTTGGGGAGATGTTTTTTTATTATTTGCTACTACCGTTTGTCCAATTATTGATTGCGTAGATTTAATAATTTGAGAAGGAGTAATGTTAAATTCCTGATTATATGCTAATTGTTTTTCCCGTTTTCTGTTTGTTTCGTTTATTGTACGGTGCATTGAATTTGTAATTTTATCGGCATACATAACAACTTTACTATTAATATTACGAGCTGCACGTCCAGCAATCTGAGTAAGTGATCGTTCTGAACGTAAAAAGCCTTCTTTATCAGCATCAAGAATAGCAATAAATGAAACTTCAGGTAAATCAAGTCCCTCACGTAATAAATTTACGCCTATTAAAACATCAATAACACCTGTACGAAGTTCCCGCAATATTTCAACTCTTTCAATAATTTCAACATCTGAATGCATATAACGACAATTAATGTTAAGCTTTCTGAGATACTTATTCAGCTCTTCTGCCATACGTTTTGTTAGTGTAGTTATTAACACTCTCTCATGTTTGAGAATTACTTTGTTTATTTCATTAATCAAATCGTCAATTTGATTTAAACTAGGGCGTACTTCTATTGGTGGTTCAAGTAACCCTGTAGGTCGGATTAATTGCTCAACAACGATTCCTTCAGCTTGCTGTAACTCAAAATCAGTAGGTGTAGCACTTACGAATATTATTTGATTGATTATATTCCAAAATTCATCAAATTTTAAGGGGCGATTATCCATAGCGGAAGGAAGACGAAAACCAAAGTCAACCAATGTTTGTTTTCGTGAACGATCACCTCCATACATAGCCCGAATTTGTGGAATCGTAACATGACTTTCATCAATTACTAACAAAAAATTCTCAGGGAAACAATCTATTAAACAAAATGGGCGAGATCCAGGCTTCCTGCCATCAAAATATCTTGAATAGTTTTCAATACCAGAACAATAACCTAATTCGCGCATCATTTCAATATCATAGCAAACCCTGTCTTCAAGTCGTTTTGCTTCTAAATATTTACCATTTTCCTTTAAATAGGCAACTTGAGAAAAAAGATCATTCTGAATTTCACATACAGCATTTTTCATTTTATCTTGAGATGTGATAAAAATATTTGCAGGATAAATTGAAACATTATCAAGATTTTCAATTTTATTACCATTTATTGGGTCAAACGATTCAATGCTTTCTATTGTATCATTCCAAAATATAATACGATATGCAAAATCAGCATACGCTAAAAAAATATCAACTGAATCTCCTCTTACACGAAAGTTCCCCCGGTTAAACTCAATTTCATTTCTGGAATATAGGCTATTAACTAAGGAACTAAATAAAATTTTACGATTTATTATTTTTCCTTTATTTAAGTGAATAATTCCTTTGGCAAAATCGTCTGGATTTCCGATTCCATAGATACATGAGACCGAAGATACAACAATAACATCTTTTCTTCCCGATAATAATGATGATGATGTGCTTAATCGTAATTTTTCAATTTCATCATTGATGGCCAAGTCCTTTTCAATATACGTATTTGTAACAGGAAGATAAGCCTCAGGTTGATAATAATCATAATAGGAAACAAAATATTCAACTGCATTTTTAGGAAAAAACTGCTTAAACTCTCCATAAAGTTGTGCTGCTAATGTTTTATTATGGCTTAATACAAGTGTTGGACGCTGAATTTGTTGGATTACATTTGCAATTGTAAAAGTTTTTCCTGAGCCTGTAACACCTAATAAAACCTGTTTATTATCGCCTCGATTAATACCTTCAACTAATTGTTTAATGGCTTCAGGTTGATCACCGGTAGGAAAATATTCAGAAATTAATTGAAAATCCATCGCATTAATATTATATTATTATTTATTCTTTAATACAAGATAACAATCAACCGGATAATGATCGGAAAGGTCTTCTTTTATTGTTTTAAAATTATATGCTTTAAAATTATTGTCATGTAAAATATAATCTATTCTAAATGATGGAATATTGCCTGCATAGGTTTTTCCCATTCCATTACCACTTTCTACAAACGCATCACATAATTTGGATGTCATTTGATTATATGCATAAGATGATGGTGTATCATTAAAATCACCGCAAATTATTACAGGATAAGGAGATTTATTAATATAATACATAGCGATTCTAACCTGTTCAGCTCGTTTAATAAAAGCTGATTTTAACTTCCAATAAATTTTTTTTGTTTTATCTGTTAAATCCTTATTTTCAGTTCTATTATTAGTAAGGTCAGAAACAAAAAGCAAATCTTCTTTTCCTAATCGTATAGACTCATAGTGAATGTTAAAAATTCTAATTGTATCTTTTTTAAAAAGAATGTCTGTATAAATAAGATAATTATTTTCACTATTAATAAATTGGACACGCTGTTTGTTTATAATTGGATAAGAACTCATTGTTGCTACGCCCCAATGTTGCACACGCCACCTACTTTTAAAATAATCCACATGATAATATTTTGCTTTTTGTAACTTTATTAGTGTATCCAGAACATCAAATTTTCGAGAATCATCAGAATAAAATTCTTGTAAGCATATTATATCTGGGGATTCCTTTCTAATAAGTTCAAAAATTTTATTTCGAGTCGTAATATTCTGACTATTGGTCCAGTTGTATAGATCGAAAAGTCGGACATTATACGACATCACCTTTAGAGTCTGTTCAGATTTATTTATTTCTTTTAATGAATGAAATTGAATAAATGATCGTATATGTTTCCAGCCAATTAATAATGAAATAAATGATAAAAGAATTAGTTTTTTTTTACCAATAATTATCCATAAAAAGATAAAAAGGATATTTAAGATAAAAAAAATAGGGTAGGCCAGTCCCAAAAAAGCTAATTGCCATACCTTATCTGCTGGTATCCATGATGCTAAATATGATAATATAAGTAAAATTACAGCAAAAACATTTAACGTTAACAATATTTTGCTAAAAACAGATAATTGATTTTTTAAATGTTTTTTTAAATACAATTTTTATTTAGTGTTAGAATTTTTAAATAAAAGTTCTTTTTCTTCTTTTGTTAAGCTACTATATCCTGATTTTGAAATCCTATCTAATATACGATCAATTTCCTTTTGTTTTTTGACTTTTAAATAATTATATTCCTCGTCCGTTAATGGCCGCTTATTAAAAAAGACACTTTTAAGATTCTTTTTTTTACTATTAAAATTAATGGATTTCTTTATTTTTTTTAAATATTCACCCTTTAGAAAAAAAATAACGTATAAAAAACCCCATATAGCACCTCCAAGATGAGCTAAGTGCCCTCCTGGATTTTCTTTTTCAATACTCAAAACATCTATAAGCACAAAAATAATGGCAATATATTTTAATTTTAATTTACCAATAAATATAAGATTAATATAATAATTTGGAGCATAGGCCGAAATTGTTATTAATATGGCCAGTACAGATGCCGATGATCCTAGAGCAACAGAATAGGGTAGAGAGCTATGAAAAACGGGAAAAATATTGTATGATAAAATAAATAATATGGCACCAGAAATACCACCACATAAATAGGTTAATAGTAACTGCCTTTCATTGAGATATTCTAAAAATATTTTTCCACTAAAGTACAGAACTAACATATTAAAAAATAAATGAAATAATTTCTCCTGCAGAAACATGTACGAAATTAATGTCCATGGTTTAATAATTAATGAATGGAGATTAGCTGGTACCGCCAACCACCACGAAATTCTTGAAATGCCGACAATTAAATTATTTTCAGGATTTATCTGATATAAAAAGAAAAAAAGTGAAATAATATTAATCAGTATAAATACAATAATATTTACACTGATCAACAATGAAATAATTGATTTTTGAATAAAAAAGCTCTTAATTTCCTCAAGTGGATAACGATATGTATTCATTGACGTAATAATTAATGTCGTTTTGATTTTTTATTCCAATATATTATAAGAAAAAAACCAAAAACCATACCACCCAAATGTGCAAAATGAGCAACATTACTGGTTCGATCGAAAAAACCAGAAAACAGCTCAATTCCACCGTATAACATTACAAACCATTTAGCTTTAATGGGTATGGCAAAATATATATATATTAATGAATTGGGAAACATCATGCCAAATGCAAGCAATAATCCAAAAATTGCTCCAGACGCACCAATTACAACTGGTGCATTTAATATATCTGTTTTGTATTGACTTGCAAAATTGATTGCTTCCTGTAAAGCTTTAGAATGATCCGTAACTAAGAGTTGATTATATTGAAGAACAAATTCATTGTAATGATTTTGAATATCATATGAGGACACTTTAAAGTATTGTGAATTTAAAAAGCTGCTAAAACCCTCTAAAGAAGGATTATCAAGAAACGTATTAACTGCCGATAATACAGGATTTATTTGAAAATAGAAAATAAAATAATGTACTAAGGCGGCACCGATTCCGCAAACAAAATAATAAATCATAAAACGCTTGGCCCCCCATACATTTTCAAGCACATTTCCGAACATCCATAACGCAAACATGTTGAAAAAGATATGAGTAAAGCTACCATGCATAAACATGTATGTTATGAATTGATAGGGAAAAAATTTGGATGCAGAAAAATAGTGCAAACCAAGATAATCAGTAATATCTATTCCAAATGATTTTTCAAAAGCAAATGTTGCGACAAAAAACAAAACATTTACAATCAAAAGATTTTTTACAACTGGAGGTAAAACTCTAAAACCCGAAGGACTATATTGATCCATAAAATGTTGATTGGTATTATTATATAAGTGTTTATTGTATTTAAAAAAATATTATTTAAATTTATTATCAATCTCTTCTGTCTTTAGAATGATTAAACTTGGTTTACCCGATAATGAAAGATCGGGAGCATTGCAGGTAAATAATTCATCTATCAATGATTGCATTTCTTTTACATCTAGCGTTTTTCCTTTTTTAATTGCCATATTTTTTGCCATCGCGTTTGCTAAATTAATTTTTTTATCAATTATTAAATCTACAAGATTTCGTTTATAATTTTCAAGTACCTTTTCTATGAAATTACTAATATTTTCTTCAGTAAAATTTGTTGGTACACCAGAAATAATATAAGAATTTTTGCCAAATTTATTAATATCAAATCCAATATGTTTAAGATTAGGCATTATCTCATTAATAAGTTCAGTATCTGACGGTGATAATTGAATTGTTTGTGGAAATAGTAATTGTTGAGAATTTCCCTGCTGGTGAACAAATAAATTCATAAATCGCTCAAATAATATACGTTCATGAGCACGTTGTTGATCAATTATTAATAAACCTGACTTGATTTTGCATAATATATATTGATTTCGCAATTGTAAAAAAGTCCTGTTTTCAATAGTAAAATTATCATTCTCAATGCTTGATTGAACATTGCTATCTAATAAATCAAATTCACCTGTTAAACGCTCTGGATTTGGAACTTTATTTTCAAAATATTGATATAATTCATTCCAATTTTTTAAATTTGATGATTTAGTTGAAGATACACTCGTTGCATGTAAAGATATTTTTTTTTCAAACGGGTTATAATCAGGGTTAAATGTAATTTGGGGTTGATTCAAGGGATAATCATTAGGAAATGATGGCATTTGAATACCTTTTTCAATTTCAAAATCAATTGAAGGTGTAATATTAAATTTTCCTAACGCTTGCTTTACTGTTGATTGTAAAATTGCATAGATCAATTTACTATCCTGAAAATTAATCTCTGTCTTTGTTGGGTGAATGTTAATATCAATTGTATGTGGATCGACATTAATATAAACAAAATATGTAGGAAATGAATTTAATGGCAAAAGTTGATTAAATGCATTTTCAACAGAATGGTGTAAATAAGGATGTTTAATGTAGCGATTATTAACAAAAAAAAATTGTTCACCACGAGTTTTCTTGGCAAATTCTGGTTTTCCTATATATCCATTAATACTTACCTGATCTGTTTTTTGTTCTAAAATTAGTAATCTTTCATTATAATGGTTACCAAATATGCCAATTATTCGTTGTTTGAGTGTAGATTTGCTTAATTGAAAAACAATTTTATCATTAATATATAACGAAAAGGCAACATGTGGTTGAGTTAACGCAACGCGTTGAAATGATTCGATAATATGATTATTTTCAGCTATATTCGATTTTAAAAATATTCGTCTAGCAGGGACGTTAAAAAAAAGATTTTTAACCGATATTGAAGTTCCTTCAGCACAACTAACTGGATTTTGGCTTTTTACTTCAGAACCTTCAATTTCAATTGCTGTACCTAATTCATCACCTATTCTTTTAGTTTTTAATTCAACTTGTGCAATTGCTGCGATAGATGCTAAGGCTTCACCTCTAAAACCCATAGTACGAATAGCAAATAAATCATCGACCTGACGGATTTTTGATGTTGCATGTTTTTCAAAACTTAAACGTGCATCTGTAATTGACATACCACATCCATTGTCAATGATTTGTATAAGTGTTTTTCCGGCATCCTTAATAATTATTTTTATATCAGAGGCACCAGCATCTATTGAATTTTCAAGTAATTCTTTTATAACAGAAGCTGGCCGCTGAATTACTTCACCAGCTGCAATTTGATTAGCCACGGCATCGGATAATAATCTAATTATATCAGGCATTAATTTTATATATTGATTTACAGGTAATTATATAATGTTGCCAATTAATTGATTTTTCTCCAAAGTTACCGATAATTTCTATTTCATTATAGATTTTTGGAATCTCAAATTTTAAATTTATTAACCTGAATTCGAGATAAGATTTTATACAAACAACTGAAAAACAATATTCATTGCTGGAATTAGAAGAACAAACAGATTTTGGCTTTAGCCCAGCAAAAAGGCAGGATAATGTGGCTAAAGCCAAAATAGCTGATTCCTTTTATCGTCCCATAAATGGGACAGCAATAAATATGCCTAATAATCAAACAATCTTTGTTTTTAAATTAAGATTGTTATCCCAAACTCAGGTTATTAATTCATTACTAAAAACAAACCACAAACAATCAACAAATTAATATAATATTATTAGATAATTTAAAAATTCAAATATGATAATTTTACATAAATTAATTAAAAACAAAAAAGCCCTGTAATTAACAGAGCTTTTTAATATAAAAAATTAAATCATATTACGCCTTGGAAAAAATCCGAAAATTAGCTTGTAAAAGATAAAAGCTAACAAAAAACACTAAGTTATATCCCAATGTTCCAAGAATTTCATTTCTAAAAAAAGGTAAAGCAGCATCATAACAAAGCATAAGCCCTGAAAAGTTCATCGGATAGCCCACCATACCAGTACACCAAACAGCAAAATTAGTAATTATAAAAAACAAAACAGACGAGCTCAATGAAGCAATAATGATTGATTTAGAATTTACTTTATTACGAATAATTAAACCTATGCCAACAGTAATTATAAAGGCTGCATAAACTGACCACATTGTATTATGAAAACCAATAATAAAATCGCTTAATAATAAGGCAATCAATGGTATTAAAAAGGCAATAATTTTACGATTAAAATAAACACCGCCAAATAATGCCATAGCGGCAATGGGCGTAACATTGGGCCAATGCGGAAGTATTCGAGCAAATGATGCAATAACAATTACTGTTACTGCTAAAAAAAAACGGGGCGTGAGTGCTTTAAAATTCATACGGTTTATTTTTAATATTCTTAAGTTGACAAAGGTAAAAAAAAATCATCAAACATAATCCTGCTTTTATAATTTTTTTTTCACTATGGAAAAAGTAGTATTAATCAAGCAAATTTGCTAATTTTATAATTTTCAAAAAAAATATTATGAAAATTACTGAAAATGAGATATTAAAAGTCAAAGTTTTAAAAATATTTGTTTCAGGTAAAGAAGTTTTTTCAAAAGAGCTTAAAAAATAGTGTACTTCTAAAAAAAAATTATACTTTTGCAGCCTTAAAGGCCCCGTAGCATAACTGAATAGTGCATCTGACTACGGATCAGAAGGTTGAGGGTTTGAATCCCCCCGGGGTCACAAAAAAGGATTTACGTTAAATGTAAATCCTTTTTTTTAAGTAAATTATGGTCTTATAATTATTATTATGTTAAATATATTTTTTTAAAAAAATAAGGAAAGTTTTTTAATTCTCTCCCCTTATTTTTAAAATTAATTATTTTTTGATCTGATCAATTTTATCATTAACCGCTTTTAGTTTATCGGCAATTTCTAGACGGGTATATATTTCTTTTAATGAAATTAAAGTGCTTAGGTCCTGAGGCATAATTTGATTGGCCTTTTCTAAAAAGGGTAAAGCATCTTCAAAACACTTTCTAGCACTAAGTTTCATTTCTTCATATTTCTTTGTTTCCTCAAATGGTAACTTATTGGCAGAGTCAATTATGGCAGCAGCTTTATTATAAAACAATGCTCCGGAATTATAGTAAGCATCAAAAAAATCAGGTTTTAACTCAATTGCCTTTTTATATGAACCTAACGCATCCTCTGATTTTCCTACATTTTCAAAATAGCAACCTTCTGCATACCATATAATAGAACTTGTTGGGTATACTGTTTTGCCTTCATTTATAATAGTCTGCGCATTATTAAAGTCTTTTTTAAATCGATAAATATCAGATAATGAAGAGTATATTTCGGGTCTGTTATATTTTAAATTTTTTAATTGCGTATAATAATCAATTGCTTGATCATATTTTTCTGATAATTGAGCGCAAATAGCAGATAAATAAATAGATAATGTGTCGACATTACCAAATGTTTTATTTACAAAAATTACTCGTTCAAATAATTTTTGAGCATCCGAATATTTATCTTTTTGATATAACACAATTCCCTTATTGTATAATTGGTTACCAATAGTAGCCAAATTAAGATAAATTTGGTTTTTATATTCTTGTTTGGTATCCAATTCCAATGCTTTTTTATAGGAATCATAAGCAACTTCCAGTGCATTACTATCCAAACTTTTGTATTCTGGTTTGGTATTCATATGGATTTGCAAATAGACATTTCCACGATAAAACCATGTCTTAGGATCCATCATCGTTGCTTCGTTCGTAATACAAGGATCAATATTTTCTTTTGCTTTATCTAATTTCCCATTACGGAGATAATTATAAGCATCTGTACGTTTAGCTTTTTGGGCATTAACCATTGTTATTGCGAAAAGCATAATAAATAAAATTAAACTTTTTTTCATATTTTTTTAAATATTTAATGGATTAGGTTTAGGGATTTTTTGCAAAAGTATAAATTATTAAATATCATTATCAATTGAACTTTGATTTTCATTAAAATTATTTTCATCAGCATTAATGTCGGAATTTTCTTCAATATTACTATTTTCCTCTTTATCAATCATTTCTTCTTCTTCCATTTCAACTTTAGTAACCGCAGCAATGGCATCATCGTCTTTTAAATTTATTAAACGAACGCCCTGAGTTGCTCTGCCCATGACTCGTAAATCTAAAACCGCCAATCGAATTATTAAGCCTGATTTATTGATAATCATTAAATCGTCGTTATCCGTAACATTTTTTATAGAAATCAAGTTCCCGGTTTTTTCAGTAATATTAATGGTTTTTACTCCTTTTCCGCCTCTGTTTGTAATTCGATAATCATCTAATTTTGAACGCTTACCGTAACCATTTTCGGAAACAACTAATACGTCGTTTTGAGCATTTAAGTCGTTTTGCTCATTTTTAACACAAATCATACCAATTACTTCGTCATTAACATCGGCAAGAGAAATTCCGCGTACTCCCGTTGCATTTCTGCCCATAGGTCTTACCGTTTTTTCATTAAATCGTATTGCTCTCCCTGATTTTAAAGCCATTAAAATTTCGTTGCTTCCATCGGTTAATTTCGCTTGAAGAAGTCGATCCCCTTCATTTACATTTATTGCATTTATTCCATTTTGACGTGGACGGGAATATGCCAATAACGAAGTTTTTTTAATTGTACCTTTTTGTGTACAAAGTATTATGTAATTATTATTAATGTATTCAGAATCATTTATATCTTTAATGTTGATGAAGGCTCTAATTTTATCGTCCGGTTCAATATTAATTAAATTTTGAACAGCTCTGCCCTTTGAAATCTTGGTACCTTCAGGAATTTCAAAAACTCTTAGCCAAAAGCATCTGCCTTTTTCAGTAAAAAATAGCATATAATTGTGCATTGAAGCTACATAAAGGTATTCTAAAAAATCTTCATCCCTAATATTACTTCCTTTTGCACCACGCCCTCCCCTATTCTGCCTGCGATATTCAGAAAGTGGAGTTCTCTTAATATACCCCATGTGAGATATTGTTATTACGACATCTTCATCGGCAATTGTATCTTCGATTCTAAAATCCTTTGCCGAATATACAATTTCTGTTTTGGGCTCGTCACCATATTTTTCTTTAATTTCTATAAGTTCATTCTTAACAATTTCCATTCTAAGATTAACGTCGGCTAAAATTTCATTGTAATAAGCTATTAATCGCTGAAGTTCCGCATAATCCTCTTTAATTTTTTCTCTTTCTAAGCCAGTAAGACGTTGCAACCGCATTTCCAAAATTGCCTTTGTCTGAACTTCAGATAGTCCAAACGATTCAATTAAACCAATTTTTGCATCGTCAGGCGTAAGTGATGCTCTAATCAATGCAATAACAGCATCAAGATGATCAAGTGCAATGAGTAAGCCTTCTAATATATGAGCTTTCTTTTGAGCTTCTTTTAAATCAAATTGAGTTCGTCGTATAACGATTTCGTGACGATGTTCAACAAAATGAATTATTAAATCTTTAAGGTTCAGCATAATCGGACGTCCTTTAACTAAAGCAATGTTATTAACGCTGAACGAACTCTGTAAAGGCGTGAGCTGATATAATTTATTAATTACCACATTTGTTATGGCATCGCGTCTTAAATCATAGACTATCCTCATTCCATTTCTGTCCGACTCATCCCTTATATCAACAATTCCATCAATTTTTTTATCATTGATAAGATCCGCGGTTTTTTTGATAAGTTCTGATTTGTTTACCTGATATGGGATTGAAGTAACTATTAGGGTGTCTTTTCCATTATCATTTTCAATTTTTGTTTCACCTCTTACAACAATTCTTCCTCTTCCGGTTTCATAAGCTTCCCTAACTCCATCATAGCCATAAATTAAACCGCCTGTGGGAAAATCAGGTGCTTTAATAAATTTCATTAATTCGGGTATAGTAATATCTTTATTATCAATGTAAGCGATAATGCCATCCACCACTTCTTTAAGATTGTGAGGTGGCATATTAGTTGCCATACCCACAGCTATTCCGGAAGAACCATTGATTAATAAATTAGGAATTCGGGTAGGTAAAACGGTAGGTTCTTGTAAAGTATCATCAAAATTTAGTTTATAATCAACCGTATCTTTATAAATATCACTTAAAATTTCCTCGGCAATTTTTTGAAGACGAGCTTCGGTGTAACGCATAGCTGCAGGATTGTCACCATCAATTGATCCAAAATTTCCCTGACCATCTATTAAAGGATAACGTAATGACCATTCCTGTGCCATCCTTACCATTGCATCATATACTGAAGTATCTCCATGTGGATGGTACTTTCCAAGCACTTCACCTACAATTCTTGCTGATTTTTTATATGGCCGGTTTGACAAATTTCCCAATTCATACATTCCAAAAAGCACTCTGCGATGAACAGGTTTTAGCCCGTCACGTACATCCGGTAAGGCTCTTGCTACAATAACCGACATTGAATAATCAATGTAGGCCGATTTCATTTGATGTTCTATATTTACTTTAACAATTTTTCCGCCGTCTTCCATTATTTCGTTCTTAATTCAAACATTTTAAATGATTTATGATTTTTATTTTTCGCTTACGAATATACTGAAAATTTGTGAACTATAATGCTTAAAAACTTTATTATTACTAACACCATTCTGTTGATAATTATTATTCTGTAATACCGTTTTAAATTTTTTTTCTTATTATTTTTGAAAAAATTAACATTCTTCCTAAATGCTAATTTTAATAACAATAAAACAATGTAATTTTTTATTTGTTAGTTAATAATAATAAGGAATCAATGGAAGCAAAATTTTCGCAGAGAGTTAAAGATGTCCTGACTTACAGCCGTGAAGAAGCATTAAGATTGGGCAATGATTATATTGGTGTTGAGCATCTTCTTTTAGGAATTATTCGTGATGGTGATGGAATGGCAGTTCATATTTTAACTCTACTGGGGTTGGATTTAACTAATATCCGTCAAATTATTGAAAAAGCAATTTTAGTTAAAAATCCGGTAAAACAAACTAATTCAGAAGATTTGCCATTAGTCAAACAAAGTGAACGAGCACTTAAACTTACATACATTGAAGCAAAAGTATATCGCAGTGAACTCATAGGTACCGAACATCTATTACTAGCTATTTTAAAAAATGATGACAATTTAGCCACAAAAACACTTCAAAAATTTGGTGTTGATTATGAGTCTGTTAAAAATGAATTAAAAAGCTTCTATTTTGATAAGGATTCTGATTCAGGGATTGGACGCAAATCTGAGACTCCCAAGAATGATATTTCAGAGGATGATCCGGAAGAACCAGAAAAAGGCTTTGGAAGTAGACATGAAAAAAGCGAAGAAACAAAGTCAAAAACTTCCGTATTAGATAATTTTGGCAGAGATATTACAAAAGCAGCAGAAGAAAACCGCCTTGATCCTATTGTTGGACGTGAACGGGAATTAGAACGGATTGCCCAAATTTTATGCAGAAGGAAAAAAAACAATCCTATATTAATTGGTGAGCCTGGAGTTGGGAAATCAGCTATAGCTGAAGGATTGGCTTTGCGTATAGTTCAAAGAAAAATTTCAAGAGCATTATTCAATAAAAGAATATACATACTTGACCTTGCTTCACTTGTTGCCGGCACTAAATATCGCGGACAATTTGAAGAACGTATCAAGTCCGTTTTAAATGAGTTAGAAAAAAATCATGATATTATTTTATTTATTGATGAAATACATACACTTGTAGGTGCAGGAAATGCTTCTGGTTCCTTAGACGCTTCTAACATGTTTAAACCGGCATTGGCTCGAGGGGATATTCAATGTATTGGGGCAACTACTTTAAATGAATACCGTCAATACATCGAAAAAGATGGTGCTTTGGAGCGTAGATTCCAAAAAATTTTAGTTGAACCTACTACACCTGAGGAAACTGTTGAAATACTAACTAATATCAAAGAAAAATACGAAGATCATCATTTAGTAACCTATACACCAGATGCTATAAAAGCTTGTGTCTCTCTTACAAACAGATATATGTCCGATCGTTATCTTCCAGATAAGGCTATTGATGCTTTGGATGAAGCTGGAGCCAGAGTACATATTACTAATATTAATGTACCTATCCAAATTATAAATATTGAAAATCAAATAGAAACAGTCCGAAATAACAAAACGAATGCAATCAACAGTCAGAAGTTTGAAGAAGCTGCAAGATTTCGTGATATAGAACGGAAATTGCAATCCGATCTCGAGCAGGAAAAAAGACGCTGGGAGGCTGATGCAAAAATTAACAGACAAATTGTAACCGAAGAAAAAGTAGCCGAAGTAGTTGCAATGATGACAGGTATTCCGGTTCAACGTATTGCCCGAAATGAAAGCGACCGTTTAATTAAAATGGAAGAAGAACTAGAAAATACAGTAATTGGTCAAAACGAAGCTATTAAAAAAGTTGTTAAGGCGATTCGCCGTAATCGAGCCGGACTCAAAGATCCGAATAAACCTATTGGAACTTTTATTTTCTTGGGACCTACCGGAGTTGGTAAAACTCATTTGGCAAACGTTCTTGCAAAATTTCTTTTTGATACTGAGGATTCTCTTATTCGGATTGATATGAGTGAATATATGGAGAAATTCGCAGTATCTCGCCTAATTGGAGCCCCTCCTGGTTACATTGGATATGAAGAAGGTGGACAATTAACTGAAAAAATTCGCAGAAAACCTTATTCCATTGTTTTACTTGACGAAATTGAAAAGGCACATCCAGACATTTTTCATCTTTTGCTCCAAGTACTTGATGATGGCATATTAACAGATAGTCTGGGCAGACGAGTTGATTTTAAAAACACGATTATTATTATGACCTCAAATATAGGGTCAAGACAACTTAAGGATTTTGGACAAGGTGTGGGTTTTGCCACTTCCGCAAAAATAGCCAGTAGCTCAAGCTATACCCAAGGTGTAATTGAAAACGCACTTAAAAAAACGTTTGCTCCGGAATTTCTTAACCGAATTGATGATGTTATAATTTTTGATTCTCTTGAACGCGATGATATTCACAAGATTATAGATATAGAATTATCACATCTGTACAAAAGGGTTTTCGATATGGGCTATACTTTATCTGTTACTACAAAAGCTAAAGATTTTATTGTAGAAAAGGGTTGGGATGCACAATTTGGAGCTCGCCCATTAAAACGAGCAATTCAGAAATATGTTGAGGATCTGTTGGCTGAGGAAATTATTAAAACCAAATTCGACCAAAACGATCAAATTATTATTGATTTCGATGAAACAAATCAGAAAATGTTCATCAGCATTACAAAAATTTAAAAAACATAAACGATTCGATCAAGTTTCTATAGTTTATCAAATAATTGTTTTTGATATTCTGATTTCTGAATTTTGTTCTTATTTATTTTTAAATTATTTTGAACATTTTTAAGTAGTTCAATACTCTCGCGATCTTTTTTATAAAAGTATTTTATGGAAATATCAAAGCCATTATTTTCAAAGTAAATTTGCGAATTATCATCATCATCCACATAGAAAGTTTCTGTTTCTACTTTTAAACCTATTTCATATTTTTTACAAAGTAATTCAATTATATTATCTGAATTGGAGCGACTTACATCAAGAAAAACATACTCCCCCATTATAAGTTTATCGTTAACAAAATAATACAATGCCTTAATTCCTTCTTCTAAAAAGTTTTCACGATAACCGACAACTTTAAAATCAATTTTATTTTCTTTTAATGAGTTGAAGCATATGGGTTTTCCTTTTGATTTATAAATATTATGATAAGGCTCTAAAAATTTTGTATTTCCAAATTGAATTGTTAGATGTGTTTTAAAAATCTGAGATCTATTATTCAAATCAAGAAACATAATAAGCTTCATTAAAATTTCATCTTTTAAACATGGAACAAAGGGGCTCCGAATATTATGATCCTTATAAAATTGAACATATTCGTAGCTAAATTTCCCCTTTACTGCTTTGATAAAGAACAAATAAATTCTTATTTTAAAAACTAAAATTAAAATTATTAATATAATAATAAAGAATACGATGAATAAAATATTTTGCATTTTTTATAAATTACAAATTATAAATAAGTTTGTCAAAAAATGTAATTAAAATTTATAACTTCCCAAATCTTTTATATCAAAATTATTAATAAAACTTACCTTTTCTATATTTTCAGCTCTGGCCTTACGAATAAAAATTTCAGCTGATTTTTTATAAACATCATCATTGTTTGCATCAAATAATAATAAAAATCCAATAATAACATTACCAGCTATTTCCACTAAACGACGAGAATGAAAATCATATAATTCATTATCATTGTGTTCATTCACCTTTTCCACAATTTTAGCAAACTGATCCGTCATTCTTATTAAAATATTTTTTAAGAAATCCAGCTCAGGTTTAATTTTTCTCGTTGAAAAATCAAGCATTACTTTATGGTAATGATTATTTCCAACGCCCTTAATGGCTGCAACAACCTGGAGTTGAGAGGTTCCTTCATAAATCGATGTAATTCTTGCATCGCGATAAATACGCTCCACAGGAAAATCCTTCATAAATCCAGTGCCTCCATGTATTTGAATTGCGTCATAAGCAATTTGATTGCAATATTCACTTGAAAACAGTTTTAATAATGGAGTGAAAATATCAGCATTTTTCTGATAATATTTTTGCTCATTCCGTTCTTCGGCAGTAAGACTTCTTTCTTTTTGAAGGAAAGTATATGATTTAAATATATCAACATACCTTGAAGTCTCGTAAAGCATTGTACGTATCGCATCTGTTTTAACTTTCATATTTGTAAGTAATTCGTAAACCGCCGGATAATTAATAATAGCCTTGCCAAACTGTTCACGTTCCTGTGCATATTTAAGTGCTTCGCGATATGCGGCTTCAGCAATACCAACGGATTGAGCCCCAACTCCAAGACGAGCGGAATTCATTAATGACATAACATATTTGATCAACCCCATTTTACGATCGCCAATAAGTTTGGCTGGCGCATTTTTAAATACCAATTCACAAGTAGGTGAACCTTTGATCCCCAGCTTATTTTCTATTCGACGAACGATAACAGCCTTAGCCCTACGATCATAAACAAAAAGAGAAAGGCCTCGTGCATCAGTAGTGCCTTCTTCTGATCTTGCCAATACCAAGGAAATATCAGCATCTCCGTTTGTTATAAATCGTTTCACGCCATTCAATATCCAGCATCCCTGGGTTTCATTATAAGTAGCTTTTAATTGAACAGCTTGTAAATCAGAACCAGCATCAGGTTCGGTTAAATCCATTGCTGCCGTAGCACCTTTATTAAATCGGGGAAGAAATTCATTTTTTATTTCATCAGAAGCAAATTCATGAATTGTTTCAGCACAATCCTGTAAACCCCAAATATTTGCAAATCCGGCATCGGCTCGTGAAACAATTTCGGCAGCCATAACATAGGGAACCAATGAGAAATTTAATCCTCCATATTCCCTTGGCAATGACATCCCAATCATACCAGATTCGTTTAGTACATCAAGGTTTTTGCGAGTTCCATCTGCATATATTACTTCATTATTTATTAATTTGGGGCCGGTTTTATCTACATCATCAGCATTTGCATTAATAATTTCGCCCGATATTTCACCAATAATTTCAAGTATTTTATCATAACTATCCATTGCATCTTCATAATCAACTGGGGCATAATCATATTTATCTTTATCGGCAAAATTATTTTCTTTTAATTTTACTATTTTTTCCATTAAAGGATGATGCAGATGGAATTTTAAATTTTCGTTGTCTGTATAAAAATTTGACATAATATTTCTAAAATTTAAATAATTATTTTGAATTTTTCTTGTAATACTTTATCATTTTAGGTATTACATCCGAAACGCTTCCAATAATAACATAATCAGCAATTTGATTTATTGGTGCTTTGGAATCCGTATTAATAGAAATGATCTGAGCAGATTGATCCATGCCTGCACGATGTTGTACTGCACCAGAAATTCCACAGGCTATGTATAATTTGGGACGAACAGTAACTCCCGTTTGACCAACCTGACGTTCATGTTCAACAAATCCACTATCTACAGCAGCTCGTGATGCACCAACTTGAGCGCCAATAATATCTGCAAGCTCGAACAATAACCTGAAATTTTCTTTTGAACCAACTCCATATCCTCCGGCTATTATAATTTGTGCATTTTTAATGTTAATTTTTTGTTGTTCAACATGACGTTCAATTATTTTTATTATCGAATCCTCAGGTTTTAGCCATTTTTCAACATCTATTTTTTTAATTACCCCCATGTAAGACCTTGAAAGTGTTTCTTTTTTCATAACGCCTTCTCTTACAGTTGCCATTTGTGGTCTGGTCTCGGGATTGACTATTGTTGCAATTATATTTCCCCCAAATGCAGGACGTATCTGATAAAGAAGATTTTTATATTCTTTTTGAGTACGTGTTTCAAGATGGTCTCCAATTTCAAGGCTGGTGCAGTCGGCGGTTAAGCCACAGCGTAATGCTGAGGCAATTCTCGGAGCGAGATCCCTTCCAACCGGCGTTGCCCCATAAAGAACAATTTGTGGCCGTTCTTCCTTTATCAAATTTATCAGAAGGTTTGAATGAGGTAAGGTTGTATATGGAAAAAGACGAGAATCATTGGCATAATGAATTGTATCTACGCCGAATGGATAAAGTTGGCCTTCTAAATTTTCGATATCATTGCTTAGAACAACTGCTTCCAATTTAGTATTCAACTGATTTGCAAGTTTTCGCCCTTTGGTTAATAATTCCAAGCTCACATCTGCAACGTTGCCCTCTTCTGTAATTTCGCAATAAATAAATATATTATTCACGTTAGTATTATTTACAGTTTTAAAACTTTAATATGAAATGATTAATTAAAAAATAATGATTTGATTAACCAATAACATGGCTATCAATCAAATCTCTCATTAAAAAATCAATATCTGCATCATTTGATGTAAATAATTTAGATTCTTTATGCTGAAAGATCACATTGTCAATTTTTTTGACTTTTGTAGGTGAGCCTGCCAACCCAAGCATTTCAGTATCTGCATTAAGATCAGTGGCACTCCATTCTTCAATATTCAAATAAGGACGATGAGAATATAACTCAGTATAATCTTTAATTTCATCCTGAAGTTCGGTTACTGTCCGTGCATGTTTATACTTCATAATAAGTTTAGAAACTCTTGGACGACAAGCAGGTGCCGATCCATGAACAGTTATTAAAACTGGATAAGGAGCAGAAACTATTTCAATACCTCTTTCAAGGCGACGCTTAACAGTAATTTCATCAGAATTGACATTAATAATATCTTCAGCATAAGTAATCTGAGGAATTTTAAGTTTTTCAGCCGTTTGTGGTCCAACTTGGGCAGTATCACCATCAATAGCCTGACGTCCGCAAATTACGAGATTATATGGAGCTAATTTATTCACAGCTAATGAAATAGCGTAAGAAGTAGCCAAAGTATCGGAGCCGGCAAATTTACGGTCAGTAATCAAATATCCAGCATCTGCTCCACGATATAAAGCTTCACGAATAATTTCAGCAGCACGAGACGGGCCCATCGTTAAAAGAATTACTTCTGCATCAGTTATTTGACTTTTAACACGTAAGGCCAACTCCAATGCATTAAGATCTTCAGGATTAAAAATGGCAGGTAAAGCTGCCCTGTTTACAGTACCGTCGGCTTTCATGGCATCTTTTCCAACATTGCGTGTATCAGGTACTTGTTTTGCTAATACTATGATTCTAAAACTCATTATTATTTATTTCTATTATTATAAAAGAATCTTCTTGCGTATAATTACGGGGCGCAAAGTTAAAAATTTAGAATAAATAAGCAAAAAGGCAATTAGCATTCACCGCAACCATCAAGGCTTTTCTGATATACAAACATTGCTCTTTTACTCATTCCCATACTTGAAAAGCCTCCATCATGATAAAGGTTTTGCATAGTAACTTTTCTGGTAAGGTCAGAAAACAATGTAATACAATAGTTTGCACATTCTTCGGCCGTAGCATTACCAAGAGGAGACATTCGCTCTGTAAAGTCCATCAATCCATCTATGCCTTTTACGCCACTTCCAGCTGTAGTTAAGGTTGGGGATTGAGATATTGTATTTATACGTATTTTTTTCTCTCTCCCATAAATATATCCAAAACTACGTGCAATAGATTCCAATATGGCTTTTGCATCAGCCATATCATTATATTCAAAGAGAGTACGTTGAGCAGCTATATATGACAAAGCGACTACGGATCCCCATTCATTTATTGCATCTAATTTTTTAGCTATCTGCAACATTTTATGAAAAGATAATGCCGAAATATCAAGGGTTTTTTGAAAATAATCATAATCAAGATCATCATAAGGTTTTTTCTTACGAACATTTGGCGACATTCCGATAGAATGGAGAATAAAATCAACCTTTCCATTAAATTTTTCTATGGATTTAACAAACAACATTTCCAAATCCTGGACCTTAGTAGCATCAGCAGGAATAACAATGGTGTTGCATTTTTTTGCCAAAACATCAATTTCACCCATTCGAATAGATACAGGTGTATTTGATAAAATTATTTCAGCACCTTCTTCATGCGCTTTCTCAGCCACTTTCCAAGCAATAGATTTTTCGTTCAGTGCACCGAAAATAATACCTTTTTTCCCTTTTAATAAATTATATATCATAACGTTAATTTTCTAATAATTCTTTTGCAGTTTCCATAGCTGCTTTTGTTACTGTTTCATTACTTAACATTTTTGCAATTTCTTTTATTCTTTCTTCATGGTTTAAAAGTTTAATAAATGAATTGGTTGCATTGTCATTAATTTCTTTATATACAAAATAATGAAAAGCACTCTTTCCTGCAATTTGTGGCAGGTGTGTAATAGCTATTACCTGCATATTTTTACTCATCTTTTGAAGAATATTTCCAACTTTACCCGCAATATCTCCCGAAACTCCCATATCTATTTCATCGAAAATAATGGTAGGCAATAAATTACGTTGAGAAATTAATGACTTTAATCCTAGCATTAGGCGGGAAAGTTCTCCGCCGGAAGCTATCCGCGAGATTTCATTTATTTGTCCTCCCCTATTTGCATTAAAAAGAAATTTAATAATATCAATGCCTTCATTAGTAAAGGCTTTTGAAAATGAATGCTCAATTTTAAATTGGGCATTTGGCATTCCAACCTGCGATAAAACATTAATCAATTCTTTTTCTATTTCGGGAAATGCTTTTTTCCGCATATCCGAAATATATTGACTAAGCACTTGTAATTTCTCCTTATAAATCTTTAAATCAGCCTGTATATTTGATATTTGCTCGCTAACTAAAGAAATTGAGGATAACTTATTCAAAAATGTTTTTTCCAAACATAATAATTCATTGATGGAGGTTACTCTATGCTTTTGCTCGAGCCGGTAGATGGTATTGAGTCTGTTATTAATAATTTCTATTCGATGTGGATCGTAATTAATTTTATTTTGAAGGCGTTCTATTTCCAATGCGATATCATTTAACTCAATATGACAACTCTTTACTCGTTCAGAAATATTGTTGATCCCTGCATGAACGTTCTTAATCGGGCCAAGTAATGAATTAATTTCCGACAAACGATTAAGTATCGAATTTTCAGACTCAGATAAGGCAAGATTAGTTAAAAATAAATTTGATTTTATTGATTCGGCATTAGACAAGACTTTAAGCTCAGCTTCCAATTCGTCTTGCTCAGTTTCGTCCTGCAAATTAGCATCTTCCAATTCGTTCAGAAGAAATTGATAATAATCCTGTTCTGCTTTCAACTGTTGTTCTTTTTCTATTGCTTCTTTCAGTTGATTGCTTTTTGAACAATAAACGGCATACTCAGATTTATATTTTTTTAAAGTTTGCCGATTCCCTGCAAAATCATCTACCAATGCTAACTGAAATGAAAAATCATTCAGCGCAATAGTTTTATGTTGGGAATGAATATCAACTAATTTGTCTCCAATTTCTTTTAATAAATTCAAATTAACAGGTGTATCATTGATAAATGCTCTGGATTTACCCGCAGGATTAATTTCCCTACGTAAAATTGTAGTATTTTCATAATCAAGATTATTTGTTTCAAAAAAATCTTGAAGATCGTAATTATTTATAGAAAAAGTTCCTTCTACATAACATTTTTTCGACCTTTCAAATAGCACCTGTATATCTGCTCGTTGACCAAGTATAAGCGATAAAGCCCCCAATAAAATTGATTTTCCCGCACCAGTCTCGCCGGTTATTACCGAAAAACCATTATTAAATTTAATGGATAAATTACGAATAAGTGCATAATTTTCAATACGAAGCTGCAATAGCATATCGTGGTGTATTATTATAATAGAAAAGCAAATATAATAAAGAAAATCTTAAATTTTATTTTCCTTCAAGTATTTTTTGATATTTTGCTGAATTCGCCGGATCAATTTCTTTCAAAATATTGATGGCTTTAGTCTTATCTATAGGCGCTGCCTGGGAATAGATATTGATTAATTCATCACGTTTGGCATCCATAAACAATTGGAGTAAAAATAATCCAGGTTTTTGACGATTAACTTTACGCAATAATTCCAAACTTTCAGAAACTGCAGTTCTGCCATTTTCAATATTTTCAGTCATTAAATCCATTCCCAAGCGATGAAATTTATAATTTGCTTCACGTATAGGACTATAGGTGGTATTTAATAAATTTTCGATTAGCCAATATCTGTTTTTTGAACTTTCAAACGCCTTCCAGCCTTTTTCCGGAGCATTTTGAGCCGTGTTTAAAATTGACTGTGCCTTTTCAAAATAAGGAGCACCACCAAAAAGAGAATATGAATCGCCATCATATCCAAGTACAATATTAACATAATATGCCAATACGGATGTAAGATTGGTGGTAAATGTATTTTCATCATAATCAAGTGGTTGATACTCGACATATTTAAAATCAAAATCATTATCAACATAATTGAGCAGAACTGAATTATAATTGGTTTTATAAATCGGTCGGCGAATGACCAGATTTAGTTTTCCCTTAAATTCATCGCTGGAAACCCGCTCGGTTATTGTTATCATAAAAGTACATTCAATACGCTCTTCGACCTTATACTGATAATTTGACCATTTTCTATTGTTAATAAATTCATAAATAGCCTTTTGTAAAGTTTGATAAACTTTTCGTTCAGTACCTTCTACCTGTTGAGCAGTAACCTGCACAGAAGCATTAAATTCCTGAGAATAAACACGAACAGAAAGAGATAATAGGAGAATAAATGATAAAATGATTTTGCGCATAAAAATTGAATTAAACAATCTTAATAAATATTTATTTTCCAATTATTTGTTTTATTAAGTCGGCAATATCCTTAGCAACTTCATTTTTCGTTTTCAAATCAAAGGCCGTAATATGACCATCTTGATCAAAAGCCGTAATTTTATTTGTAGCAACAGTAAATCCTGCCCCAACATCATTTAATGAATTTAAAATGATTAGGTTTAAATTTTTGTTTTTTAGTTTTTTTTGGGTATTTACAATTTCATTCTCTGTTTCTAAAGAAAAACCAGCCAGAAATTGTGAATTTTTTTTCATTTTTCCCAGCTCAGATAGAATATCTTTTGTTGGTTTTAATTTTATTGATATCTCAGAGTTTGTTTTTTTTATTTTTTGTTCATTCGTTGTTTCTGGAGTATAATCTGCAACTGCAGCAGCCATAATCGTAATATCGGCTTTCGGAAAATAATCGAGACAACGATCATACATTTCCTTAGCGGATACCACATCAATACGGTTTATCGATGGATGTTTAACTAACAAATGGGAAGGTCCGGAAATTAAATCAACAAATGCACCTCTTTTTGCAAATTCCTCTGCAATGCAGTAGCCCATTAATCCCGATGAATGGTTTCCAATAAACCGTACGGGGTCCATATTTTCATATGTCGGTCCTGCGGTTATTAATAAATGTTTTCCCTGAAAATCGTTTTGAGTTTCAAAATATCCTTCTATTATTCTGAAAATAGTTTCAGGTTCTTCCATTCTTCCAGCTCCAAATAATCCACTTGCCAATTCTCCTTCAGCAGGAGCAATAAGCATATTGCCATTTGATTGTAAAATTTTAATATTATTTTGAGTTACTGGATGATAAAACATATCAACGTCCATAGCTGGTGCAAAAAAAACAGGACACTGGGATGCAAAATAGGTTGCAAGAAGTAAATTATCAATAATGCCATTAGCAAACTTACCGATAGTGTTTGCTGAAGCTGGAGCTACAATTAATAAATCAGCCCAATTGCCTAATTCAACATGGCTATTCCATTGCCCATTTTTTAGATTGAATGGCTCAATTAAAACGGGTCGCTGAGAAAGGGTAGAAAGTGTTAAGGGAGTAACAAAATCTACAGCATTAGGTGTTAACAATACTTGAACATCCGCCCCTTCTTTTTTAAATAATCGTATAAGAAATGGGATTTTATATGCAGCAATACTTGCAGTTATCCCAATCAATATTTTTTTTCCTTTAATCATTAATATATTATTAACCTTTTTATGGAAAATTAATCTTTTAACGGATTTCTATAAAAGATTTCTCCATTCAAAAATTCGGTTGTGGCTATTAATGTCGCCTTTGGCAGATGCTCATAATGTTTTGCAATTTCTATTTGTTCACGATTTTCGAAAATTTCTTCCAAATTATCATTGGGAATAGCAAATTGAGATATTTTATTGTTTAGTTCTTCCTTTGTTTCGGCTGCTATTTGATTGGCCCTTTTAATAATAATATTAACGCTCTCATATATATTTTCCGTAGGAGCATTTAATTTTTCCATGTCACGGGTAATAGCAAGCATTTCAACTTTTGATTTTTTATTTTCCATATTAGAAATAGTTTTTTATAAATTTTAAAGAATTTTTTTGCATAACATTAGCCTGATTGATATACGTGCTTTCGGGATAAGCTGATATAAAGCTATCAAAAGCTTCAATAGCTGATTGATATCTCTCTTTTTTCTTGGAATCTATACTTTTTTCAGCATACTTGTAATTAGTTTTAAGAATGTAGAACAGAATCTCTTCCCGGTGAGGAGTATCTGGGAAATCACGCAAAACGTTATTAAAAGAAGTAATCGCAGCTTTATAATCAGCCATTTTAAAATATAATTTAGCTGTTTCAAAAGATTTCATTTCAAGTTTTCCTCTCAACTTGTCCATCAATTCATTACACTTTGAGATACGCTCACTGTTAGGATAAGCATTAATAAATAATTGAAATTCCTTAATGGATTCCGTAGTATTCGTTTGATCAAGATTATATTTAGGCGAATCTAAATACTGACAATATGCACTCATATAGGCACATTCCTCTGCAAATTGACTATTGGGAAATTTTCTAGCAAATTGTTTAAAATAATAACTTGCTGTAATATAGTCATCTTGCTTAAAATAGCTATAAGCATAATAATAATTGATCTTTTCAACTTTGTCCGTTCCGGCATAAACATTGGTTAACTGGTCGAACAATTGCTGTGCACGATAGTAATCACCATGATCGTAGTAAATAATGGCACGTTCAAATTTTTCATTATTGTCACTACTTTTCAGTAATTTTTGATACTTACTGCACGAAACAAGCTGAAAAACAGATAATATTAAAGCAAAATATATAAGACGTTTTAACATGCTGCAAATTTAATAATTTTAGTGTAATAATAAACGTTAAAATTAAACAGTTATTATCGTTGAGAAGGTATCATTAAAAAAAATCAAGTATATACCTTAAAAAAAACTTTTAGCTTTGCAGGCTGATTAAAACAACTTATTTCAATAATAACAACAAATAAATAATGGATATATTTGAAAAAACGAACACAAATTTAGGGCCTATCGGTCAATATGCCAAACAGGCTGATGGTTATTTTATGTTTCCAAAATTAGAAGGTGAGATTTCAAACCATATGATTTTTCACGGAAAAGAACGAATAATTTGGAGTTTAAATAATTACCTTGGTTTAGCTAATCATCCAGAAATCAGAAAAGTAGATTCTGAGGCCGCAAAGGATTGGGGGCTAGCCTATCCAATGGGTGCAAGAATGATGTCAGGTCAGTCAGATTATCATGAGCAACTGGAAAACGAATTAGCAGAATTCGAGGAAAAGGAAAAAGCATACCTGTTAAATTTTGGATATCAGGGCATGGTTTCAATTATTGATTCCCTACTCAATAGAAAAGATGTAGTCGTTTATGACGCTGAAGCACATGCCTGTATAATAGATGGGATGCGTTTACATGTTGGAAAACGTTTTGTATACCCTCACAATGATATAGAAAAAATGGAAAAGCAGCTTCTTCATGCACAACATGTTGTTGAACAAACAGGAGGCGGAATTTTAGTAATAACAGAGGGCGTTTATGGTATGTCTGGCGATCTTGGCAAGTTGGATGAAATTGTAAAATTAAAGCAAAAATACAACTTCCGTTTATTGGTAGATGATGCTCATGGTTTTGGAACTATGGGAAAAAATGGAAAGGGTACCGGAGAACATTTTAATGTTCAGAATGAAATTGATGTTTATTTTGCAACATTTGCTAAAGCAATGGCTGGAATAGGAGGATTTGTTGCTTCCAATACCAATGTAATTGAATTTCTGAAACATAATATGCGATCACAAATTTTTGCAAAATCATTACCTATGCCTATGGTTATTGGAGCATTAAAACGGCTTGATATAATCCGTACTCAACCACAACATAAAGAAAAATTATGGACCATAGTTAAAGCTTTGCAATCCGGATTAAGACGTAAGGAATTTAATATCGGGAATACTCAATCCCCGGTTACGCCAGTTTTCCTTTCGGGCAAAGTATCTGAAGCAACCCAGTTGACGCTCGACTTAAGAGAAAATTATAATATTTTTTGTTCAATTGTAACCTATCCGGTTGTTCCAAAGGGAGTTATTTTGCTTCGGTTAATTCCAACGGCTATTCATACGCTACAAGATGTAGAATATACAATTGATGCTTTTTCGAAGATAAAAGTTAATTTGGATAATGGAAAATACTCAATTGGAGATATTCCTGACATTCAAAATCTTTAAGAATAAGATTAATTTAAAAACCTGATTGAATAGACTTAATCAGGTTTTTTTTTATTTTTGCTTAATTCATTTTTAAAATTCAAAGTGAAAGAAAATTCCCATAACCGACTATCAATAGCTGTTAATTCTACTGCTTATTTTATTATTTCATATTTAATAGTTTATTTTGTTACTCAATTTACTACAACTGTTACGGCTTTATCCTGTAACATACCAGTACAGTTTTTTTATAACAAAATTGAATTCTTAGTAAGAAGTACAGTTTGGACAAGCGATACAATAAAGATTGTTTTTAGTGTAGGTCCAATTACAGCATTAATATTGGGAGTGTTATGTTTAATAATGTATTCCAAGGTAACTGATACCAATGGATTACTTAAGTTATTCTTTTTATGGGGTTATGTTCACGGATTTACTATTTTCTTTGGTTCAATTCTTATTGGAACATTTGTTAACCAAGGTTTTGGTTATGTATTAAACTGGCTTTATCTTTTTGACACGGCCAAATTAATATTGATTCTTTTGTCGGCAATGGTTATGCTTTTCATAGGTTTGTTTACATTAAAATTTTTCCTAATATCCGCCAATTCATATTACAATGTCCAATATCCAAGGAACAGAAAATCATTTTTAACAAATCAAATATTAATTCCGTGGATAATCGGTGGATTTTTAGTCAATCTTTTCAAAATTCCTATCGATCAGCATTTTGGGATTTCTCAATATTTTATTTATAACTTATTGGTTTTTTGCACATCATTATTAATAATAGTGCCTCCATATTTTAGAGTTTATAGATATTCGGAATTGTATTTTGATGAAGAACCAAAAAACTTTTCAATATCTTGGATAGCACTTATAGTCAGTATTCTAATGTTTTTTGTGTTCAGAATTGGATTAAACTGGGGTATTCGATTTAATTGAAACCAATTTAGCTGTATTCAGATTTATTTAATTGATAATGATTTTTCTGAAAAAATCGCCATTATGCGTAATTACTTTTAAAAAATAAATACCATGAAGGCAATTGTCTACATTTAATGATATCACGTTTTCATTGTTAAAATAAGCATACTCAATAATTTTTCCAAGTTGATCAAATATCTGAATTTCACAAATTTTAAAAGTGGATTCTACAGTTACAAAATTTGAAATAACAGGATTTGGAAATATGTTAGTTTGAAATCCTTCCTTCTGATTTATTCCGGAATTTTCTGATTGAAGCTGAATATCAAGTATAGTCGCATTATCATCAGTAGCTGAAACATTTTGAATCGTTTTGGAATGGTAGCAAGGCGCCGAAAATTCAAGAGTATAAGTACCCGCCTTGATTGACCGATAGTAATCCCCGACATTGGCTGATGAATATACATACGAACTGTCAACATCATGATTTTGAACAAATACCTTTGCCCTTATTGGTTCCCCTGTCAATGAGTCAGTTACCATCCCTCGTATCCCATATTGTGCCTGCTCTATATAATTCAATAACGAACGATAATTATATTCCCAATGCGACACTAACTGATTCGCCGGAAGTAGTTTCGTGCTCGATAACTCTATCGTTGCTTCCCTGCAATGCTGATAGTAATTCATATAATCCTGTCTGCCACCGGATACCTCATACCATGCATAGCCATTGGTTATTCCATTATTCAAATCCGTCATATATCCACTGCTATGAAGATGAACTGTATCGGCATATTGTCGGCTTATCCTTACCCACCAATTGTTGTCTGGATGTAGCCGGGGCCACGTATCCCATGGATAATTTACTACCTCGGATCCTCCATGAAAATTCGTTGACATTACAAAATGATGCTGAGAGGCAAAATTCATGAAAAATACAGTCTCCGGTTGCCAAACTTCTCCATCAGGATGCTCACCGTCCTTCGGGTCTGGATAATTCCTGTTCAAATCTACTCCGTTGGCATTATACCGCGTCGCCCCGTTGACCGTACTATTTCCCCCATGGTAGGTACCATCCGGATTTGCTAACGGATTTATCCATATCTCCATATTATTTACCATGCTAGTTACTCGTGCATCCGTCCCGTAATTCGTTAACAAATAATCTATTAAATGCAACATCGTTACATAACCGCACACTTCGTCTCCATGTATAGACGATGTGTATAAAAATTCCGGCTCTCCTTCATCTACATTTACATTATCCGATATCTTTAATGCTAATAACATGCGCCCACTTGGTAACACTCCAATGGTATCTATTTTACAAATATCCGGATGCGATGATTGAAACTGATTTAATAAATCCAAATAAGCACTATAAGTAGGATAATAATCCCAGTTCTGCCTGCTCCTTAAATCTATCTTTTCTACCATCCTGGCCTTATGCAATTCGCTTGGATTTGTTAATACCGTATAAGAATATCCCATCCCTAAAAACTTGCTGAATTCCTTACGACTGGCATAGCCCCATATCGTGTCCCCCTTTATATTATCTATGGATATTACTTTGGTTAATTTGTTTATCTCACCTTTGCTCCCTATCGTAAAACAAAAATATATTTCCGTCTTCTTGGCAAATAACCCTGATAACGTTTTATCATTGATTGTTGATACAAAATTTTCCTGCGCCACGGAAATCTTGGCAAACATTAAAATGGCTAATAATACTATCGTAATCCTTAGTTTCATCGATCGTCTACTTTTTCTCATTAATTATTGTATCTATTTGATTATATGTTTGTTTATTTACTTTAACTATAGGCAGTCGTAAGTTATTCTGAGCTAAACCGACAATTTCGAGAGCTGCCTTGATTCCAGCGGGACTTCCATCGGCAAAAATTGCTTCAATAAACGGTAAAAATTTCAAATGTATCTCTCTGGCTTTTTGAAAATTACCTTTTAAGCACAACTGTACCATCTCCGAAAATTCCTTTGGATAAATATGCGCAGCAACTGATATTACTCCATTTGCGCCACAAGATAATAATGGCAATGTAAGTGCGTCATCTCCAGATATAACTAAAAAATCCTTAGGGCGATTTCGGATAATATTCATAATTTGTAAAATATTACCTGAAGCTTCTTTAATTCCAATAATATTTTTGTGTTCAGAAGCCAATGTAATAACTGTTTCCGGAGCAATATTTACACTTGTCCTACCAGGAACATTATATAAAATTAAAGGAACTGGAACAACACTTGCTATGGTTTTATAATGAAGGTATAAACCACGTTGTTGTGGTTTATTGTAATAGGGTGTAACTGATAATATTGCATCAATACCATCAAATGAAGTGGATTTTATTTGATTTACAACTTCTTGGGTATTGTTTCCGCCCATTCCCAAAACAATAGGAACTCGTCGATTAACTGTTTCTGTAATAAAATCTACTACTGCATTTTTTTCATCCCACGACATGGTTGCAGCTTCTCCCGTTGTGCCTAATACCACTAAGTAATTTACATTATTTTGTATTAAGTGTTCAATAATTTTTCCTAATGATGAAAAATCAATTGTACCTTGTTTGTGAAAGGGAGTTATTAAAGCAACTCCGGTTCCAGTAAATTTTCGCCACATTGTATTAATTGTTTAAAGTAGTTAGATAATATAAAATCTGATGTATGTATTCGTTTAAATCGGTTATATCTTTTATTTGAAACATAAGGTCATAATAATCAGTATTTTTTGAGTCAAATAGCCCAACTTTTAAACCTGATTGCGATAAGCCTGAGATATATTGAAGCGTAAAATTGTTTTTAAGACTAAAATTAATAAGAATATCAAATGGCTCATTAATAAATGATTCAATAAATTTGGAAGTTGGTTTCCCATACCAGTTAATATTTTTTGTAGTTATTAAATCGCATGAAAGTTTTTGTACAAAATAATAGGGAGTTTTTTTGTTGCTATAAAAACCAATTGAACGTACTTTTTTATTTCCATCCTGCCATTTTTTAATATAGTTATTCACAATTTTATATTCCTCTTCATCTGAAAATGAATAAAGAATTCCAATCGTTTTTGCCTCCGCAACATTAATTGTCCTACGACTTCTTTTAATTTTGATTTTTAATAATTCCTCATGAAAGAAGTAATTGCCTACCTTTTGCTTTAATTTTGAAAATAATCTCACAGTTTTATAATTTAGTGTTATTCAATACTATCAGGTAATAAATTTTTTGCAATTACTATTATTGTTTAAAACGTAAAATTATAACTTATTGTTGAATCCAAAACGAAATTGGGAAAATTATACAAATTATTTGGTAAAACATTGGAGTATTTCCCCAACATATATGTGATGATAGTCCTGGGTAGGATAAATATCAAGAGGAATCATTGCATCAATAAATTTGTCATTTCGAATAATATCTGAATAAATTTTACGACATTCAATAATTAGTTTTGATTGTTCGTATGCAATACAATTGTTTTTTGTTAAAAAGGGTATTAATCCCGTTTTTTGAATTTTATTAACGTTTTTCCCCGATTCAGCCCCGCAATACGATAATATTTCACGGTATTTTTCTTCAAAAAAACAAAGCGAAAAAAATGAATTTTTTTCAACAAATTGAAATGTATAACGTTGTGGTCTAATGAAGCAAATTGCTATATTTTTGTTCCACAGAACACCAAATCCGCCCCAACTTGCCGTCATGGTGTTGAAACTATTAAGATTACCGGCAGTAATTAACATCCAGTCTATGTCAAATAATTTAAAAGGATTTTCAGAAATATCTTCCGGTCGAATTTCTTTGAATTTATTTCCCATAAGTACTATTTTTGTCGGATTAAATAATGAATTTTAAAAAAACAAAAATATAAATAATTTTGAGAATAACTTTCTTGGGTACGGGAACATCTCAGGGCGTTCCTGTTATTGCCTGTGATTGTCATGTTTGTCAATCCAATAATTTAAAGGACAAACGATTAAGATCTTCAATTTTAATTGAATATCCTAATGCAACATTTGTTGTGGATACCGGGCCGGATTTCCGAGAGCAAATGCTACGTACAAAAACAAAACGTTTAGATGCCATCTTAATAACCCATGCACATAAAGATCACATAGGAGGACTGGACGACGTAAGGGCATTCAATTACAAACAGCGCTCATCCATAGATGTTTATGCAAAAAGTGAAGTTCAGGAATCTATTAAACGTGAATTCTCATATGCCTTTGCTAAAAATCGTTACCCCGGTGTTCCCAAAATCACATTACATACTATAGAAAATAGTCCTTTTTTAATAAATAAAATTCAAATTATTCCCATTGAAGTATTGCATTATCGGATTCATGTTGTTGGGTACCGTTTTGGTGATTTCACATATATCACCGATGCGAATTATATTTCAGACGAAGAAAAGAAAAAAATTATGGGAACAAAAATATTGGTAATTAATGCACTACGTAAGGAAAAACACATTTCTCATTTTACTTTAAATGAGGCTTTAGAAATAATTTCGGAAATTAAGCCCGAACAAGCTTATTTGACTCACATTAGTCATTTAATGGGCTTACATTTAGATGTTGAAAAAGAATTACCGCCTAATGTTTTTTTAGCTTATGACGGATTGCAAATAAATATGTAAAGTTTCCTTCAGGGTAAAATTTTAAATCCAAAGGTTGTTATTTCGTTTTTTGATTATTTTTATAAACTTTTTCCCAGTCCATTTTAATTCAGCTTTTTCGTCAATACTTCATGAAACAAAAAATATTTTTTTATTTTCTCCTTGCCCAATATTTTATTATAATAAACTGTTTATCTGCTTATTCATTTAATAATTATTACAATAATAAAAAATACAAAATTATCATATTGGAATTAAATAATGATATTGACTTTTTTTCTTTACAAAATGCAAAAAAAACGTTTTTAAAAGCCCGAGAAAAAAATGCCGACATTATTTTTCTAAAAATCAATATTAGCGGTGGAAATGTTGAATTTTCCGATTCTATAAGCAACCTTATTCTTCAGTCCAAAATTCCCGTTTATGGATTTATAGATAATCAATCCATTTCATCAGGGACGATGATAGCTTTATCCTGTAAAAAATTGTATATAAAACCCGAAGCAAAAATTGGTGGTATAATAAAATTTGATAATAAAAAATTACTACTATCACCAAAATTTCAATTATATAACCATTATCAATTGAAAACAATAGCTAATATAAAAAATACAAATTTTCAAATTACAGACCACACCATTGATTCGCTTTCTTTATTAAATGGCCAAAATATTTCCCAAAACCCGCTAATATTATCAGCGTCAGAAGCCCATGCGCTGCATTTATGCGAAGATTATTCTGAAAATCTTTCACAGGTAATAAAGTTAGCCGGAATAAATAAATATTCAATTATTAAACAACCAATAAGTTTATTTGAGCAATTTATAGTTTTTTTTACCAATCCTATTGTGAGCGGTATCTTAATCATTTTAATCGTAGGTGGATTGTACTTTGAAATGCAATCGCCCGAATTCGGTTTTCCACTAATTTCCGCCATTATTGCCGCATCACTATATTTCACATCTTTGTATATAGAAGGGTCAGCATCATACTGGGAAATTTTACTGTTTATTTTTGGTATTATTCTATTAAGCCTCGAAGTGTTTGCCAATCCCGGTTTTGGTATTTCCGGAATTGCAGGTATACTACTCATTGCTTCAGGATTTTATTTAAGCTTAGTAAATAATTCGTTTTACGATTTTTCCCAATCTTCACATTATCTTATTCTCCAATCTTCATTTATTGTCATCGGTGCAATGATAATTTCAGTTGTTGGTTCATTTTATTTAAGCAAAAAAATAAGTACTACAAATTTATTCAAATATCTTACATTTAAAATAATTCAACAAAACGACCAGGCTTCTGAAACTTCTTCATTGGATATCTTAATTGGAAAAACAGGTAAAACCCATACGATTTTACATCCAACCGGAAAAATTATTATCGGAGGTAAAATTTATGAAGCAACCACAGATGAAGCATTAATTAAAAAAGATGAAAAAATTCTTGTTACTAAAGCAGAAACATCCCGACTTTTTGTAAAGAAATTATAAATTTGCACGTGGTTTTCTTGTATGAATAAATTATCCTAAGTCAATAATTTATCGTCAAAATTACTAATTGTTTCGACTATTAATATTTTTTATAAGCGTAAAATAAAGGAATAGACAACATAACGTAGTATTTTCCGTTTCTATTTTTATGATAAAAGGCATAAACATACATAAATCTTATGGCAGTTTAAATGTATTAAAAGGTATTACCCTTGAAGTACACGAGGGTGAAATTGTTTCAATCGTTGGAGCTTCAGGTGCGGGAAAATCTACACTTCTTCACCTTTTGGGTACACTTGATAAAGCCGATTCCGGCAGCATAGAAATCAACGGTGATTTAATTAACACATTCAATGACAAGAAGCTATCTGAATTCAGAAATCACAATATAGGTTTCATTTTTCAATTTCACCATTTATTACCTGAATTTACTGCAATTGAAAATGTTTGTATTCCCGCATTTATTGCTGGTAAATCAAAAAAAAATACTGAAAAAAGGGCTTTAGAACTGCTCGATTTTCTCAATCTTTCCCAAAGATTAAACCACAAACCAGCCCAACTTTCCGGAGGTGAACAACAGCGGCTTGCAGTAGCCCGTGCCTTGATAAATGCACCTAAGGTAATTTTAGCCGATGAACCGTCAGGAAATCTTGATTCGGAAAATGCAAGGGAACTTCACAAGCTATTTTTTTCATTACGTAATACGTTTAACCAAACGTTTTTAATAGTTACTCATAATGAAGAACTTGCCAATATGGCTGATCGGAAATTAACCATTAAAGATGGGATTATCTAATTATGAATTTTAAGACTTTTTTATATGATTAAACCAAATATTGCTGTAAAATTTATTTTTTTGATATTTCTTCTTGTGTTCAATTTCTTGTTTGTGAAAGGATGGTCGCAAGGCATTGCAATGAATAATAACCAAGAACAATATAAATTGTTTGAGTCCTCTATTTTAAAAGCTGAAGAATTTTTAAATGCAAAAGAATATAAAAATGCTAAAACAGAGTATAAAAACGCCTTAAAAATTTGTCCGGAAGCCATTTATCCAAAAGATAAAATTGAACAAATCAATAAAGTTTATAACGATCCTGAAGATGAACGGTTATTTAACCAGGTAATTGAGAATGGTAATAATTATCTATCGGCAAATGAAGCAGATAAGGCCAAAATAGAATTTGAAAAGGCTATATCTTTAAAACCAGATGATAAATATTCAAAAAATAAAATTAAAGAATTAAAAATTATCATAGCTAACCAACAAGATATTAAAAAACTTTTTGATAGCACCGTTTCAGAAGCGGATCAACTATTTAAAGTCGGAGATTTAACATCGGCTTTGACAAAATACCAACATGCTGATACTTTGTTACCTAATGAAATTTATCCCAAAAATCAAATTTTAGTTATTCAAAAAACTTTTGCTGATAAAAAGGCTATTCAGGAAAATTATGATAAGTCCATAACAGATGCGGATAATTTTTATATTGCCAGAAACTTTGAAAAAGCGAAAGCTCAATATATTATTGCTTCAAAGCTTAAAAAGGATGAACGTTACCCGCTGAATATGATTGATCAAATTAATTCAAAAATTAAAGAGCCTAACCAAAATTCCGAGATTGTTTCTCAAGCAAACATTGAAAATTCCCCAATTATACCTACGGAAATAAAAAGTGATTCCGCATTAAAAGCACCAAATCAAATAGATATTGCCTCTAAAAATCCCGAAAAGGAACCAACGAAATTAGCTAAAAAGGAAAACGAAAAAACACCAGAAAAAACGACTGAAGCAAACAATCTGTTGCAACCTGAAAAACAAAAAGTTTTAAACGAAACTGACCGTTTAAAGGTAGCTTACGATTCATCTAAAAGCATTATTAAAAAGAACTTTAACAAAGTTAAAAAGAAACTAAAAGAAACTACTTTAGCTGATAATACAGAAAAAGATAAAAAAGAAAACTCAGTTAAAAAAGAGGAGATAAAAACGCCAAATATTAAATCCATTGAAGATAATCAAACTAAAACACCAAATATCAATAGCCAACCCGTAGCGAACAATTTAATGGAAGCCAAAAAGGAATCAATAATAGAAAAACCTACTCTTACGCCAGAACAAATTCAAAATCAGGAAAATTATAAAAAAATTATTGCTGAAGGAGACCGATTGTTGATTTCTAAGTCGTATGACTTAGCAATTGAATCCTATAAAAATGCCCAACGTTTATCGCCTGATGAAAGTTATCCAAAAGATAAAATAAATGAAATTGTGAGTTTATTTTTAAGCCACACATTAATTACACTTAATCAGGCAAATATAAAAATTACGACTAATACAGAGAAAAAGTTTAATTTTTCGGCCGCCGACCTAAAAACAAAGAAAAATAGCTATATTCTGTTAACAGCTAAAGTTAACGGCAATAAATCTCCGAAAGTTTTTGTAAATTATGGAAAAGATTTGCAAAAGAATGGTGGGATTGTTCTTAAAAATATTACTGATACAGCTTTATCAACATATCTCATTCGAATCAGTAGCCAGGATTTATGGATTAGATTAGATAATTCATGGATTAGCCTTTATCCGGCTGGAGGAGATATCGAAATAGAAACAATGCAAATTTGTAATCCCGAATAACACTAATAAAAATAAAATAAGATCAATAAGATGGAGGAATATTTTAACAAATTCAGAAAGAACATTGTAGGTATTGATCAGAAATTCGAATCGCCTTATGGAATACAAAAAATAATTTATGCCGACTGGGTAGCCAGTGGGCGCTTATATAAACCCATTGAAGATAAAATAACTAATACGTTTGGGCCATTTGTAGGGAACACACATACAGAAACAAGTGAAACGGGTACGTTGATGACCAAAGCGTATCATTACGCACATGAAATAATTAAAAAGCATGTAAATGCAGGCACTAATGATGTGATAATTACTGCCGGTTTCGGAATGACAGGTGTAATAACTAAATTTCAACGAATTTTAGGTCTAAAAACATGTGGTATACTGCGGGATAAAAAATGTCTTCAAAAATCCGAGCGTCCTGTAGTGTTTTTAACGCACATGGAGCATCATTCCAACCAAACATCGTGGTATGAAACAATGGCAGAAGTAGTCGTGTTGAATCCTGATAAAAACCTTCTGGTCGATCCCAATGAACTGGAATCTCAATTGATTAAATATTCTGATCGCAAATTAAAAATGGGTTCTTTTTCAGCTTGTTCCAATGTAACAGGCATTGAAACGCCTTATCATAAATTAGCAAAAATAATGCATCAGCATGGTGGTTTATGTTTTGTAGATTTTGCTGCATCAGCACCTTACGTTAACATTGATATGCATCCTGACGATCCCATGGAAAAGCTGGATGCCATATTTTTTTCGCCTCATAAATTTTTGGGTGGTCCTGGAACTTCAGGAGTTCTTATTTTTGATTCATCCATGTATAAACCATTTGCCCCTGACCAACCGGGAGGCGGAACCGTAGATTGGACAAATCCTTGGGGCGAATATAAATATGTGGATAATATTGAATTACGCGAAGATGGAGGTACTCCGGGTTTTCTCCAGGCGATCAAAGCAGCATTATGTATTCGGTTGAAGGATGATGTTGGCGTTGAAAATATTCGTAAAAGAGAAAATGAATTACTCAAAATTGCCTTTAAAGAACTTCCCAAAGTTCCGAATATCCATATATTAGCCGATAATGTTGAGGATCGTCTGGGTATAGTTTCTTTTTATATTGATAATATCCATTACAACCTAATTGTGAAATTATTAAATGATCATTTCGGAATACAGGTGCGTGGAGGTTGTGCTTGTGCCGGAACATATGGACATTTCTTGTTAAATGTTTCACACGAACAATCGAGCTACATTACACAGCAAATCAACAAAGGTGATTTTTCGGAAAAGCCCGGCTGGGTTCGTATTTCGCTTCATCCCACCATGACTAATAAAGAATTAATTGTTTTAGCTGAAGCCTTAAGATTAATTTCGGAAAAAATTAAGGAATTTGAAAAGGACTATGTATATAATAAACACACCAATGAGTTCCACAATTTAAAAGAAGTGGAAGATAAAACAGAGTACATTAAACCTTGGTTCGGTTATTAGTAACTATTAGTAACCTTTTTAAGCACTACCAGCGTGATTTCCGGAGCCATCCCTACCCTTCCGGGATAAGCGATATTGCCAAGACCACGGTTGACGTATAAGTATTGTTTTTTCTTACTACCTGAATTGCTTGAATACAAGCCAGCCCAATATTTATACATCCATTGTGCCGGACTCCATTTTATCCCCCAAAATTCAATCCCCAACTGCATTCCATGGGTATGTCCTGAAAAAGTAACGTCAATATCGGGATGTTTGCCATTAACCTGTTTTTCCCAATGTGTGGGGTCGTGAGAAAGAAGCAATTTAAGAGGAACACCTTCTGTTCCCAATAACGCTTTTTCAAGATTTCCCCGTTTTTTGAAACGTGCATGAGAGCTCCAATTTTCTACGCCAACAATTGCTATCTCATTTTCCAAATTTAAGCTATCGTTGTTGTCTTTTTTCACTATCCAATTTTGATTATTCAACAACTTCCATCCAAGCCGTTTCTGAAAATCAATCAGGTCATTAGCATTTTTAGCTTTTGCAGCCGGGGTGTTCCATTGGGAATAATCGCCATAATCGTGATTCCCTAAAACGGAGAACACGCCATATTTTGATTTAATTTTTTTTAATTGATTTTCAAATGGATAAGCTTCATTGGTTTGAAAACTGACCAAATCTCCGGTAAAAAATATCATATCAGGGTTTAAATCATTTATCATTTTAACAGCCTTTTGCATGGCTTTAGTTGAAGTCCAACTTCCAAGATGTAAGTCCGATATCTGAACTATGCGTAAACCATCAAAGCCTTCTGGTAAATTCGCCAACGGAATAATCTCCTGTTTTACTTTAAATTTATAAGCCCAACTCGTCATTCCAACAAAAAGACCAATAAAGGCAACGCTTCCGAAAAAAAGTCCCATACAAACTAAGAATTTGCTCTTTCTGATTTTTCTTTCAACTGGTTTTTCAAAAATATGAGCATATACTTTCTTGATAAAGCAAAGTAAATCTGATAATAAAAAGAAAACAAAAGGAATTAATTTTGAAATGTAAATAATGATTACAAAACCCAACCAATAGGTTCTTAGCATCTTATTATTATCCGTTAACGGATAAATAGCCAAAAATGCAAAAAAGGTTAGAAAGAGAACGAACGGAAGCCAAAAAAGTTTTGATACAAGCTGGCGAATTAACGATTTTTTAACATTAGCCCATCTTTTAAACGGAAACCATAAATATAAATCCAGCAAAAGCAGCAAAAATAAAGCGGGTAATCGTGAAGCATACATAGGGAATAATTTTATTGCTACTAAAAATGCAATAATGATCAGCAACATGATTACGATTCCCAAAAGTAGTTTCTTCATTTTTGAAACTTATTTAAAAAAGGAATACCGAATTTCAATAAAATTTGTTTCCGATATTCCTTTATATTATTTTGATAATTAATAAATTCGATTTTATACGCTACCCTTTACATAGTTTACTAACCCTTTAGCTTTGAATATTCCCATAAGTTTGTCGGGAAGCGGAGCAAAATGAAACTGTTTACCAGCAATCAGAATCATACCTTTTTCCATATTCACTTCTACTTTATCACCTTGCTTGTAAGCATTAACAGCTTCAGGAACCAAAAGTATAGGTAAACCCTGATTTACCGATGAACGGTAAAAAATTCTGTTAACCGACTTGCAAATAACAGCCTTCACCCCTGCAAATGCCAGTCCTACAGCTGGATGCTCGCGCGAACTTCCGCAGCCGAAATTTGAACCGGTAATTAAAATATCGTTATTTTTAACTCTTTCGGAGAAACTATCGTCAAAGCCCTTAAATAAGTATGGTAATATTTTATCGCCTTCCGAGCTATTAATATTATAGGTTAAATTCCCAGCAAACATCTGATCCGTATTCAGGTTATCAACATCCGCATAATTCCAAACACCTTGAGTTGAACGATCGTCTCCTGCTTTAATATCCACAGTTTTACTTTGTTTTGCCTGAAAAGGATATAAATCGTTACCGGTAATTCCTCTGGGATCAGAAATTTCACCTTTTAAAGCCGAATAAGCAACAGAAGCTGGAGATGCTAAATAAATGTTTGCGTTGGGATTACCCATTCTTCCTTTAAAATTACGGTTTGCCGTAGATATAATGGTATAATTATCGGCAGGAATACCTTGACCCGTTCCCAAACACGGTCCACAGGAAGGAGCCAATACGCTTGCACCAGCATTCATAAATATTTCAACCAAGCCTTCTTTCATTGCCTGCATGTAGATAGGTTTGGAAGCAGGAATAACCAGCAATTGAAAATTTTTAGGAATGTGTTTACCATCAAGTATTTTAGCTGCTATACGAAGATCTTCCAATCGTCCGTTGGTGCATGTTCCTATTAGCGCCTGATTCAATTTTGTACCCTGAACTTCAGAAATAGCTTTTACATTATCCACATGATGAGGCGCAGCCACAACCGGGAAGATATCGGCTAAATGAATTTCAATTTCTTTTATATATTTTGCATCAGTATCAGCCCAAATGCCTTCCGTTTTTTTACCGATAAATTCCCAAAGAACTTCATCCGAAGGAAAAACGGCGTTTTTGGCTCCCATTTCCGAAGCCAGATTTGACAATACCATTCGATCGGAAATGGAAAGGCTTTTTACTCCATCGCCATGATATTCAATACTCATATAATCGGCTCCACTCGAACCTATCATACCAATAATCCATAAGGCAAGATCCTTGGCATAAACGCCTTCACTCAATTTTCCATGAAGCGTAATTTTTACAGATTCCGGTACTCGGAACCAGGTTTCGCCTTGTTTCCAAAGACCTGCAGTCTCGGTGCGGTCGATGCCTGCTGCAAAAGCATTAAAGGCTCCGGCCGTTGACGTGTGGCTATCACTTCCAACGATTAACATTTTAGGACGGGCGTAATAAGACATGATCTGATGGCAGATTCCATCACCTACGTCATGAAATTTCTCAACGCCCTGTTTGTTAACAAATTCACGAATTTTTTGATAATCATTAGCTAATTTGGCATTGGTCGGCGGAGCATTATGATCGAGTACAATCAAAATCTGATCGGAATCAGCAACAGCAATTCCTCCCATTTTAGCAAATGTTGCGGCTATACTTGCTGTATTATCATGAGATAATACAATATCCGGCTTTTTAAATACAATGCTACCACAATCGGCTGCAAAAATCTTTTCGGCAAAAGTTTTCCCTGACATAAGTAATTGTTTTATTTAGAATTATATTTTTATGTTTAGCTTTATCTATTTGTTATAAAAAAGCAAATGAGACTTTAAAGTTGTGCCAAAATTACATTTTTTTTGAATCAACAGTGTTGGCTTTAGAAAATACAATTTTAATTTTAAAAAAATTTGGTTATATAGTTTGATTTAGTAATTTTGCACCTCCGTTTAAGCCACTGTTTGCAGAAGCGGATGGATGCCTGCCTGACGGCAGACAGGGATTAAGCCAATCCTGACAGATTGGAACTAAACTTTCGTACATTGATTTATTTTTTGATTTTTTAATTAAGCTAATTATAACCTGGAGAGGTGGGTGAGTGGCTTAAACCAACAGTTTGCTAAACTGTCGTATTCGTAAAGGGTACCGGGGGTTCGAATCCCCCCTTCTCCGCTCAAGTTGTGTTTTTTTTTACGGGGTATAGCGTAGTCCGGTTATCGCGCCTGCTTTGGGAGCAGGAGGTCGCAGGTTCAACTCCTGCTACCCCGACAAAATGTCAAAAGGCCACTTACAAAAGTATTTGTAAGTGGCCTTTTTTATTATCCAACATGCAAATAACACATAAATTGAACAAAACGTTTTTTTACAATATTTTTAATGAAAAAATAAATTTACTACCTTTACCTAATTCGCTTTCCACCCAAATTTTACCACCGTGTTTTTCTACAAATTCCTTGCAAAGAATAAGCCCCAAACCGGTACCCCTTTCCTGCTCTGTTCCAAATGTACTGAATTTGCTGTCGATATGGAACAATTTTTGAATGTTTTCTTCTGAAATACCAATTCCTGTATCCTTTACCGAAATTTCATAATATTGATCGTTTTTATTTACGGAAATAAGAATTTTGCCATTTTGTGGGGTAAATTTAATTGCATTTGCCAGCAGGTTCCGCAAAATAGTATTAATCATGTTTTTATCTCCGTAGGTAATGGCTTCGTCGGGTATCATGGAAGATATCTTGATACTTTTTCTTCCTGCCTGACTTTCTGCGAGGTAGATGTTTTCCACGATAATATTCTTTAAATTAATTACTTCCTGCTGATATTGCATACTACCTGTTTGTGTACGCGCCCAAACAAGCAATTTTTCGAGCAATTCAACCGCCTGATTTGAAGATGTTTCAATAATACGGAGATAATTTTCGATCTCATCTTTTTGATAATCCGCTAAATTATTAACCAATAAGTCAGAAAAACCCAAAATGGAATTAAACGGACTTTTCAAATCGTGAGCGATAATTGAAAAGAATTTATCCTTTGTTGCATTAAGTTCTTTTAATTCTTCGGAATTTTTTTTCAGCATAATTTCAGCCATCCTACGCTCAGTAACATCACGTATAATACCTTCATGAAACAGCGTATTTCCCTGGTCATCGAGTATGAGCCAGCCATGATCTTCTACCCAGATTTTTGAACCATCTTTTTTCTTTAAAGGAAAGACGGCCATTTCTTTATGTTCTTCCTGCAACATAGAACTTTCACGATCCGAAACATCAAAATATAATTGTGTTTTAATATCTATGGCTAAAAGCTCCTCTTTAGTATCATAACCCAGTATTTTACACATTGCTGGATTAACATCAATAAATTTTCCCTCGGGAATGCTTCTGTAAACTCCGTCAGGCATGGTTTGTACCAATGTACTATATTGTTTTTCGCTCCCTTTTAACGCTTTTTCAGCCTGTTTACGCTCTGATAACTCTTTTAATAACTGTTCGAGTAATTGTGCATTTTGAATGGCAACTGAAATTTGAGCAGCAACCACCTCTAACACCCTTTGATCGTTGATAGTAAAAGTATTTAATCGATCCGATTCCACATTGACTACACCTATTGTTCGCTCATCAATGATAAGCGGAACACATAATTCGGACAAAATATCCTGTCGCACACTAATATATCCGTAGTGTTTGCGTACATCGCCCGTACAAATACTTTTCCCCGTTTGTGCCACTAATCCCGTAATTCCCAATCCGACTTTTAAATCGAATGATTGAATAATTTTATTCTCTTTTTTTATGTCCTCCGGTTTCATTATATGATCAGATAATGCAAAAGGAATCATGCGTCCCGATTTATCATCGATAAGCAAAACGGTACCATGAGTATAGTCTAAAGTATTTTTCAGTACATTATGCAATCCGGAAGCCAGTGCTTCGGGAGTAGAGATTTTTTGCAATAGCTGATTGGCTTTATAAATAGCCGTCAGTTCCCGTATTTGTTGTTTATTTTTTTGCTCTGCCAGCTTTTTTTCGGTAATATCAGTAGCCACCCCCACCAATGCCACCGTTTCTCCTTTTTCATTCTGTACAGAAGTGGAAGAAATCGAAATAGGAAAATCGGTTCCGTCTTTTCTTCTGTTAATCAGTTCGCCATGCCAACTGCCGGCTTTTGTTCCCGGCAAAATATTTTTAACGTATTTAGGGTCATTGTTTGGCGACCTGACCATAGAAATATTGTTACCCAATAATTCCTCTTCGGTATAACCGTAGGTTTGTAAAAATTTTTCATTAACAAAAATCATCCTGTCCTCCGTATCGGTTATGCTCACGCACTCCGAAAGGCTTCTTACCGTATGAGAGAACAAACGCATCTGATCATCGTTTTTTTTACTTTCGGTTACATCCCTTTGTATTCCAAAACTTCCGGTTATTCGATGCATAGTATCATAAATACATTGGTAATCGCCCTCAATGGTCATTTTTGTTCCATCAAACTTTCGCTCATCCGTTTGATAATGAATAGAACCAGCATCAAGAAACTTCCGCCATAGTTTTTTCCCGTAATTAATATTATGAACGTAGATTTCGTTTGGTGTTAAACCAATAAACTGTTCGCGAGAAGCCTTGTATTGTGCCAACATGGCATCATTAATTTTTGTAGTTCTCAGATGCGAAAAGATATAGTCGAGAGCACGGTCCTTATCGGTAGTTTCGTTCCATTCTACAGGTTCGTCCAGTGTAGTAAAGGAAAATCCAACTAATGATTGTGAAAAAAATAAATCCAGCTTTTGTTGACTTTCCCGAAGTTCCTTATCAGCTTGTTTGCGCTTGGTTATATCAAAGATGATACACGAAAAAGCAATAACATTTTCCGCTTCATTATGAACTGGGGTAACGGATAACTCAGCCCAAAAGCATGTACCATCTTTACGAATATATCGTTTTTCAATACGCTGATTATCTGTTTTTCCTTTGAGTAAATCATTAAAAAAGTCTTCAGTTAATTGTACATCATCGGGATATGTTACTTCAGAATTGGATAGATCAAAATATTCCTCCTTGGTATACCCCATCATTGCGAGTGCAGTATCGTTGCATTCATACAATCTTCCTTGAGGATTAATTAATAAAATGCCAAAATCCTTTGAAGAAAATAAAGTGTTAAACAATTTTTCATTCAAATTTATATTGTCAGTCATTGTTTTGTTAATTTATGAAAATTTATCACAAAAAAAACATCATTTTGATAAATACAGAATAGTACCTGCAAATATTAATTTTGTACAAAATTAGATGTTTTTTCAATTTACTTTATGTTTTTTAGCTCTTTCATTTTAATATTGTTTATCAATAAGTTAAACCAATTACATAATATTTTTGTGATTTTTATAGACGAATCATCTGAAGAAATCCATTCCTTTAATGAATACGCACTGGAAGTATTTTGACAATATTTTTGTAACTTTCTTTTGGTGGCTAATTATTTATTTTAATTTTGACTGCTAAATAAAATTACACAAATTATGTCAGAACACGAAAATGAAGCCATCAAAGGCTTACCCGAAAATGCTTATAAAGAACTGAAAGAAGGCGAAACGTATGAACCAATTATGTCGCCCAAGAAAACTTATCCTGAAGTCAATTTTCGCTCTGTTTTTATGGGTTTGCTGATGGCTATAATCTTTTCGGCCGCCGCCGCCTATCTCGGTCTTAAAATCGGACAGGTATTCGAAGCCGCAATTCCCATTGCCATCATTGCCGTAGGGTTTTCCACCGTATCGAAACGTAAAAATGCTCTGGGCGAAAACGTTATTATCCAAAGCATAGGGGCTAGTTCTGGTGTGATTGTTGCCGGAGCCATTTTTACCCTCCCGGCCTTATATATTTTAAAACTTGAATCTCAATTCTACCAGGTCTTTCTGTCGTCGCTCTTCGGAGGCTGTTTGGGAATATTGTTTTTGATACCCTTCCGGAAATATTTTGTTTCGGACATGCACGGGAAATATCCTTTTCCAGAAGCTACAGCAACGACCGAAGTATTGGTTTCCGGCGAAAAAGGCGGAAATCAGGCCCGTTTGTTATTGGTAGCTGGATTAATAGGCGGAATATACGACTTTATCATTGCAACCTTCGGTTGGTGGAGCGAAGTGTTTACCTCACGTGTAATTCCTGCAGGAGCAATGTTAGCCGATAGAGCAAAGATCGTTTTTAAAATGAATGTGGGAGCAGCCGTTACCGGGCTCGGTTACATTGTCGGTTTAAAATATTCAGCTATTATTTGCGCAGGTTCTTTCCTTGCCTGGTATGTACTTATTCCCGTGGCTTACCATTTTGCCGACGGACAAACAATCGCTGTTGGCGCTAATATCACCAAGCTGCTCAACGATATGTCGGCTGAGGAAATTTTCAGAAATTACATCCGTCAGATCGGCATTGGCGGCATAGCCATGGCAGGTGTGATCGGTATAATCCGTTCATCTAAAATCATCAGAACCGCTTTTTCGCTGGCCGTAAAAGAAATTTTTCATTCACACAACCTTACCAAAGAAACCAAGAGAACCCAACGAGATTTACCCATGTCCATCATTGCCGCAGGCATTGTGCTCATAGCTATTTTATTATTGATTTTCTTTCATTTTGGAGTGGTCCATAATATTGGACTTGCACTTATCGGGCTTGCCATCGTAATGGTTATCGCATTTTTATTCACCACCGTGGCAGCCAACGCCATTGCCATTGTTGGCACCAACCCCGTGAGTGGAATGACACTGATGACACTTATCCTTTCTTCATTAATCCTTGTTTCGGTAGGATTGTCCGGCACCACAGGTATGATAGCGGCCCTGATTATTGGAGGAGTGGTTTGTACCGCCCTTTCTATGGCAGGAGGCTTTATCACCGATTTAAAGATCGGTTACTGGCTTGGATCGTCGCCATATAAACAACAGACCTGGAAATTTCTTGGCACTCTCGTTTCGGCTGCAACCGTAGGCGGAGTTATCATCATCCTGAATAAGACTTACGGATTTACCGGACCCAATGCTATGGTAGCGCCTCAGGCCAATGCTATGGCAGCCGTTATCCAACCGATGATGTCGGGACAACCGGCGCCATGGCTTTTATATGGAGCAGGAGCTTTCCTGGCACTTATCCTAACCATGATAGGCGTTCCGGCTTTGGCATTCGCTTTAGGAATGTTTATCCCGCTCGAATTAAACACCCCATTGCTCGTTGGCGGACTCATCGCTCATTTTGTAAGTACGCGCAGCAAGGACGAAAAACTAAATCAGGCACGTCAGGAACGCGGAACGCTGATTGCTTCCGGATTTATTGCCGGTGGCGCGCTTATGGGTGTTATTAGCGCCGTTCTTCGTTATGCAGGCATTGATTTGGTAAATAAGGAATGGTTTGAATCCCATGCTGCCGAAGCTCTCGCCATCGTGATGTTTGGTGCCCTTTGCGGATACATGATCTGGGAAACCCTTCGCGCAAAAAAAGAAGAAAACTAAGCTAAGGATTACTTTTATTATAACTTTATGTATAAAATTTGATTAAACTGATTTTTAATATAATATAAAATGAAAAAAATTGTCCTCGACCGCTTTTTGAAATATATCAGCATTGATACCCAAAGCGACGAAAATTCAGAAACCTGTCCAAGTACACAACGACAGTTCGACCTTGCCAATGTATTATTCAGTGAACTTAATGCGTTAGGTTTGCAAAACGTTAGCCTCGATGAAAATGGCTATATCATGGCCACCTTGCCAGCAAACACCACCAAAAAAGTTCCGATTATCGGTTTTATTGCCCACATGGATACCAGTCCCGATATGCCCGGCAAAGCAACAACTGCTCGTCTGGTTGAAAATTATGATGGCGGTAGCATTACACTTAATGCCGAAAAGAACATTGTGTTATCCCCTATTGACTTTCCAGAAATGCTTGATTATATAGGACAAACGCTTATCGTTACCGACGGGACTACCCTGCTCGGCGCTGACGACAAAGCCGGAATAGCCGAAATTATCACTGCTATAGAATACCTGGTTAAACATCCCGAAATTGAACACGGCACTATCCGTATTGGATTCACTCCCGATGAAGAAATAGGCCGGGGCGTTGATCATTTTGATGTTAAAAAATTCGGTGCCGATTTTGCTTATACCCTCGACGGAGGTGGCATAGGCGAACTGGAATATGAGAATTTTAACGCCGCAAGTGCTAAAGTGCTTATTCAAGGATGCAATATCCATCCGGGTTATGCAAAAAATAAAATGCTTAATGCTATACTTTTAGGAATGGAATTTAATGCTTTACTTCCGGTAAACGAACGTCCTGAATTCACACAGGATTATGAAGGATTTTACCATATTGTAAAAATAGAAGGCTCCGTGGAAAAGGCCTTTATGCAGTACATCATTCGTGACCACGACCGCAACAAGTTTGAACAGAAAAAAGCATTGATAAGCGACCTTAACGATTATATGAATAAACGCTATGGTGAAAAAACATTTACCCTCGAATTAAAGGACCAGTATTATAACATGCGTCAGATGGTGGAACCGGTTTACCATATTGTAGCTACGGCACAGGAAGCTATGGAACTGCTTGGCATAAAACCAAAGGTTGTCCCCATCCGCGGTGGAACTGATGGCGCTCGTTTATCATATATGAATCTCCCTTGTCCTAACCTGTTTGCCGGCGGTCATAATTTTCACGGTAAATTTGAATACCTACCCATAGAATCCATGGTAAAAGCTACCGAAGTAATATTGAAAATTACAGAACTCTATACTCAACGAGCTAAATAAACTTGTTTTGACCATGCATCAGAAGGCTGCCCTTTCATTGGACAGCCTTTTTTTTTGCAAAGACGGCGATAAAGGATTGTACAGATTGGATGAATCGTATACGCCTATAACCAGCATAATTTCCAAAGGCTATTAAATCCCTTTCTCCCAGCTTCAGTCCCATCTCTTATAAAATTTTGAACCCGGAACAATATTTTTATACTTTTACACCCGTAGTAAAACAAGACTTCCGAAAAAGAATCCAATGAAAAAGAACCTGTTATTTTTATTATTTTTACTTCCGGCTACACTTTTTGCCCAACAATCTGGCAACTTTCATCAACAATTTGAAAAGCGCATCACTTCCATGCCTCGCATTTCAGGTTCCGTAATGGTTTGCCTGCAAGGCCTTACCATCGCCCAAAAGGATTACATGGAATTTTTGTATGCCTATATGCCGCTGGCAGATATCGCAGATCAGAGTCCGGAATATTTTCTAAAGAATATAAATGCTTCCATAGTGGCAAAAAATACTTTTAGCTGGGGAAAGACCATCCCCGAAGACCTTTTCCTGCATTTTGTTTTACCCGTAAGAATAAACAACGAAAACCTCGACACTGCCCGTCTCGTCTTCTTCAGGGAATTAAAAAACCGAGTTAAAGGCATGACGATGGAGCAGGCCGCTTTGGAAGTAAACCATTGGTGCCACGAAAAAGTGAACTATCAGCCTACGGATACCCGTACTTCGGCACCTTTGTCAACGGTGAGAACTGCTTACGGACGTTGCGGTGAGGAATCCACTTTTACCGTTGCTGCCTTGCGTTCCTGTGGCATCCCTGCCCGACAGTGCTATACGCCACGCTGGGCACATACCGACGATAATCATGCCTGGGTAGAAGTGTGGACCGATGGTAAATGGCATTTTCTGGGCGCCTGCGAACCCGAATCTCAACTGGATATGGCATGGTTTGCGGCTCCTGCCAAAAGAGCAATGATGGTGCACACCAACGTCTTTGGCGAATACAGCGGCCCGGAAGAAGTCATTTCAAGGGACACCTATTCCACCAAAATAAACCTTCTTGCCAATTATGCACCCACTCGCAGATTGTATGTAAAAGTAACCGACCGTAGCGGAAAAACGGTTTCCGGCGCTACCGTAAAGTTTAAACTGTACAATTATTCCGAATTTTATCCTTTGGTAACCAAACAAACGGATGACAAAGGACTTGCCTCCACGGTTACTGGTTTTGGCGACCTTATTATCTGGGCAAACAATGGCAACGATTTCGGATATAAAAAGGTTACGGTGGAAAAGACGGACACTTTACTTCTTTGTCTGGATAAACGTCCTGGCAAAGAGTATACCGAATTGTTCGACCTTGTTCCCCCAATAGAGCGAAGTCTGGAACCAGCTTCCGATGCCGGACGCAAGTTGAATGACTTCCGGATTGCTCAGGAAGACAGTATTCGCAATGCATACCGCGCTACTTTCATTGACTCGATTGCGGCTGTTGCTTTTGCAAAAAAATATGATTACGATACCGACAGTACCTGGACTTTGCTCAGGGAAAGCCAGGGTAACTGGCGCGAGATTACCCGGCTGATGAGCGAAACGACCGGACAGCAGAAAACATTTGTACTTCCATTGCTTGCATCCGTTGCCGAAAAAGATTTGCGGGATACCCCGGCTGACTTCCTTGCCGACCATCTGCAGAATTCTATGGATTACTGTAAGGTTACCAACAGCACGCTTTTTACAGATGATATTCTTTGTCCGCGGATTGAATACGAACTTATCACACCATACAAAAGCTTCCTGCAAAATACGTTCGGAAAAACCTTTGCAGATGAATGTCGGAAAGACCCATCGAAAATCGTGAGCTGGATCCTTCAGAATATTAAAGTGGACGACAAAGCTAATTATTGCCATACGCCTATTACGCCGGCGGGTGTGCTTAAAGTTGGTATTAGCGACAAAGCTTCGCGCGATATACTTTTTGTTGCCATTTGTCGTAGTTTTGGCATTCCTTCGCGTTTGGAGTCGGCTACCAAAGTGCCGCAATACCATGATGGAAATGGCTGGAAAGATGTCCGTTTTGAAACAGAAAAACAGGTTGCCGAAAGCCCGAAAGGAACTTTGGTACTGAATAATGCTACGACTACCGCCAACAGTTCACCGGTTTACTACCAGCATTACACCATTGCTCGGTTTGCCGATGGAGACTATGAATCTCTCGATTACGAATTTGACGAAAGTTTAAAGACTTTCCCTTGCACGCTGAGTGTTGATACGGGTTATTACATGGTGGTTACCGGCAACCGGATGAATGGCGGAACGGTACTTTCCAAAGTGAGTTTCTTCAATCTGGCTCCCGGCCAACAGCGCAATGTGGATATTGATGTACGTCCACTTAACCTAAAACCGGATATTCAGGGAAAGGTGGATGCAGGGAAAACCGTTCTTGTTTCTTTCGACGGTAAAAAACAAAGCCTTAAAGAAGCTGCCAAAGGAAAAGGACTTATCCTCTGTTTTATAGAACCCGGCAAAGAACCCACCAACCATGTGATGAACGATATTAAGCTGCTTCGCGATAACTTTGAAAAATGGGACGGCGGTATGGCTTTTATTTTGAACGATAAGAAAAATACGCCTGCATCGGTAAAAGCAGAATATAAAAATATGCCTGCACAATCTTCTTATTTTCCGGATAAAAACAATGCCCTGATTGATAAGATTGGGAAAGCCTTAGGGAAACGTGGTTTTGGCAATCTGCCGGTAATCCTGCTACTCGACACCGAAGGAAACATTTATTATTTTTCTGAAGGTTACAGCATAGGTACGGGTGAGCAGTTATATAAAAACACAAAATTATTGCCTAAGATTGAATAGATTGATGAGATTGAGTTGGATTGATATTTGAAATTTAGGAAAACGAACATAAGCATTCATTAGAAATAAACATCCAGGCATTCGTAAAAAAAAGTTCTATATAGCCTAATCTAAAGTTATTTACGGGCAAAAAAAAAGCTAATGATAATTGAGATTAAAAAAGCTCAGGAACTTTTACTTGAAAGATACGGTTCTCCTGAGTAAGAGATACGGTTCTCCTGAGTAAGAGATACGGTTCTCTTGAGTAAAAGATACGGTTCTCTTGAGCAAGAGATACGGTTCTCTTGAGTAAGAGATACGGTTCTCTTGAGTAAGAGATACGGTTCTCTTGAGTAAAAGATACGGTTCTCTTGAACAAAAGATACGGTTCTCCTGAGCAAGAGATACGGTTCTCTAAACCCTAATCATAAACCTGAAGCCAGAAACATTAAATCAGAAACTACGTACACATAAAAGACGAAAGGGGAGCAAATCAGGAAAAATTGTTTCCGAAGGAAATTTTAGAGAATCAATTATTTGTACTGGTCTTTATTTTTGTTAGTTTTGCTTGCTTATTAAAATACTGATATCTAATTGCTGATGCTTCGTATGAGAACTTCGTACCGCTTTGCCATTTTCGTACTTTTGCTGTTTGCAAATGCCCAACTCTTAGGGCAAGCGATTTCCGATACAACAAAACATATCAGTTATGAGTCTTTTTTTCAGCAGCTTGAAAAGCAAGAAAGGGTAAACATTTATTACAAATCCGAATGGTTTGCCGGTAAAAAAATCAGTGCGTCTATTCTTACGTTCCGTTTGGAGGATGCCCTTGCGGCAGTTAAAAGGCTTTGCAACCTGGACTATATTGATATGGATAAGGGAACTATCGTTTTTGTTCCTGCCATCCAGATGAATTTTCATTATGCAAGCGGCAATAATGATGCTTTGGCGGTCGGAACTCCTTCCGGTAACGACAGATTGGCGGAAGCTAACCTAAGCGGAAAAATAGTAGACGGAAAAAATAACGAGTCGCTCCCATCGGTGATCATACAGGATGAAAAAACAAAGAAATTTGCGGTTACGGATGCAAAGGGAAACTTTTCGCTGACGCTTCCTATAGGTGAACACACATTTAATATATCCTACATCGGATTCCAGAATAGCCGGCGGACGATAAACCTTTTGGGAAACGGCAAGGTTGAATTTGCCATTTTTGAAAAATCATTGCAGCTTAATGAAGTGGTGATTACAGAAGAAAGGGAGGATTATAACGTGAGCCGTACCCAGATGAGTGTCGTAAAAATGGATGCCAGACTGATAAAAGAGCTTCCCATTTCGCTTGGCGAAACCGACATCATCAAGAGTGTATCGTTACTTCCCGGAATCCAGTCGGTGGGGGAATTTGGCAGTGGTTTTAATGTTCGGGGCGGAAGTGCGGATCAAAATCTGATTATGATAGAAGATGTTCCTCTTTTCAACTCTTCCCATCTTTTTGGTTTGAATTCTGTTATCAATCCCGACGGTGTGAGCGGACTAACACTTTATAAAACAGGAATCCCGGCTCGCTATGGCGAACGCGTTTCGTCGGTTATGTTGATAAAACTTGGAAACGCCACTACCGATAAGCCAACGCTTAAGGGCGGAATAGGTTTGCTGAATAGCCGTCTCAGCCTGGAAACGCCATTATTTCACAAAAAAGCAAGCCTGCTCATCGGCGGCAGGAGTTCTTATTCCGACTGGCTTCTTCATAAAATGCCCGACATTGATCTGATGAACAGCTCTGCAAGTTTTTACGACCTGAATACACTGTTACAGATAAATATCAATGAAAACAACAGGGTTTCCATTTTCGGATATTATAGCAGTGATAGATTTTCTTTCAGCAAGACTACACACTACCAGTACAGTAATATTTTGAGCTCGATTCGCTGGAATCACAGTTTTGGTTATAAGTTATCGTCGGGACTGGTTATTGGAATGAGTAAATATATTTTTGATGTAAAAGAAAAAGATAAACTTTACCTGCAGGAAGCCAACCAAATCAAATTTGGAACGGATTATTACAGTCTTAAGTGGAATTTCAATTACCTGCCAAACGAAAACCATAACATAGATGCAGGTATAAACGGGGTATTGTACAACATCCGCCCGGGCGAAATGCTGCCTTTAGGCGATTCGTCAACCGTTGAGCAACAAAAAATGCAATGGGAAAAAGGATTGGAGTTGTCGGCATACCTGAGCGATGATTTCAAAATTACTTCCAGGCTTAGCGCAGAAGTTGGCTTACGTTATGTTCAGTATTTATCGCTCGGACAAGGCGACGTGCTGGTTTTTGCCTCAGGACTTCCGCATACGCTGGAAAATATCATTGATACCCTGCATTATAAAAACAACCAAACAATCAGGCGTTTTCAAGCCTTTGAACCTCGCGTGTCTGCCAGATACAGTTTTAACGAAAGCAGTTCGGTAAAATTGAGTTACACCCGAATGAATCAGTTTATCAATTTGATTTCAAACACTTCCGTAATGTCTCCTACGGATACCTGGAAACTGAGCGGCGCTAATTCTAAACCCTTGATTTGCGACCAGTTTAGCTTGGGATATTTCCGCAATTTCAGTGAAAATACCATTATAACTTCGGTAGAGGTTTATTATAAAAACCTAACCAATATCATAGAATACAAAAACGGTGCACAGGTGTTGCTGAACTCTCATCTGGAAACGGATTTGCTGGATGCCAAAGCATATAGTACCGGAATTGAGTTTTATATAAAGAAGAATTCGGGCAAACTCAACGGATGGATAAGCTACACTTTTTCACAATCGGAACACAAAACGACCAGTAGCTATCCGGAAGAACAACTAAACAACAACCGTTATTTTGTGTCAAATTATGATGTTCCGCAAAATCTTATTGTCAACATAAGTTATCATCTGAGCCGACGCTGGCGATTGGCAGGCACGTTTACCTACAATACCGGACGTCCCGTTACCCTGCCGGAAATAAAATACGATATCAATGGCAACCAACTCATCTGGTATTCCGATCGTAAT
>Ga0183098_10463_pt1 | contig 81024 bp, 83 predicted proteins | sample BioMet9_FD_128884 | JGI IMG/M metagenome (GOLD analysis project Ga0183098, IMG submission 128884) | Microbial communities from bioreactor (seeded with sewage sludge) at Lawrence Berkeley National Lab, California, USA - Biofuel... | ecosystem: Engineered > Bioreactor > Anaerobic > Unclassified ...
TATCATATAATGAAAACCAAAAATTAAGATACCCTGGCTTTTTTAGAATATTCTGCAGTTCGCTTTGTTTCTTTTTGACATAATCATTTCTAGATTCTGTTTCAAATTTTTTGTATTTTTGATATTCTACATTTTTCGATAGATCTTGTTTATGTATATCGTGCTCCATCGCCGTACGAGATTTATAAATAGTAAACAATTTGTAACAACTGTCCTTTTCATCAACAGTATCACGATCGTCACACAGAAAAATGATTTGTAGTGTTAGTTCTATTAAACTACGTACCAATGTAATCGTAGCACGAAATCGTTTGCATTCAATCAATACTAGGACACCATCAAGTATTTTTAAAAATTCAAACAACATTAATACAATGGTTATATTGGCACCATATAATTTGGGATCTTTATTATTTTGTATTTTATGAATAATATCTTCTAATACATCTAAATAACAGTCTAAAAATTCAACAGATTTTTTAATATACTCCTTCTTAGCTTCTTCCCCCATATGTTATACTCCTCCCAGCACAACCATTTTCATAAGTACAATATCTAAAAGCTTTTTGCAATTATTTGTAATTTTATTTTTTCTCAAACTATTTTAATTTACTATTTTTCTTTGTTCCTGACGGTATTATTTCAATATTATTTTACCACTTCTTAACACGTCAGTTGCAATTTTCTAAGTTCAAATGGAACCACCCACAATTAGCTATCCCCCTTTAATCTAATCAAATATCGCCTTCCTTCCCCTTCCAGGCAATTCGATATTCATATCGAATTGCCTGTTCTTTTCTCATTCCCCATTTCCATTTACCACTTTTCTTCGTCCCCAATGGTAAATTCTCCCGGCGTCCCCTTGTCCCTCCACCGGTAAAATATTCAACTTTTTTCCAACAAACACACCTCATAAAACACTTATTAAGTGAACGCCAAGAAAGGAGGTAAACAAATAGTTGTTTTATCAACTACTGAAAGCGTTGGTTTATAAAGTACTACAGGAAATGGTACGGATATTAAAAGAAACATTATCCCTGGGAAATGTAGCTTTGCAGGAGTTCATCCGCAAGCTCTTCCAGAAATAATGTTCATGAGCGGGAACTCATCAACCACAGTATCCATTAAACCAGCCAAGGCGAACCACACTAGGCAAAAGTATTTGCCAATAAAGCCCTAAGACTCATCGCCCAGATGAGCTTAGGAGAAAGGAGGTGAAGCCTTAATGGCAAGAACCTTAAAACTCATTTTTAAGGATGAGCAGAACAAGCTCAAAACAATTGCTCTCAAAAATCCTAAAGATAACTTGAAAGGAAGTGAAGTAAGACCCTTAATGGAACAAATAATAGCTGATGACGTATTTTTAAACCGCGCCAACAAGCTAAAAGCCGTAGGCGGCATGAAAATAGCCTATGTAGAAGATTTACCTGAATAAATAGAATTCCCTCGGTACTTGCAACTAAGGTTGCAATCTACCGAGGGAATTTTTTTATTGTGCCAATTTACGAAAAATTATCTTTGCACGCGTCCGGAGGCGTTGCCGTTTACCAATGACATAACCTCGTCTGCAGTAACCAAATTAAAGTCAAATTCAATACTATGTTTTAAGCAAGAAGCCGCAGTAGCAAATTCAAGGGTCTTTTGATCATCAAAGCCACTAATGATACCGTAGATAAGGCCGGCCGCAAAACTGTCGCCACCACCTACACGATTAACAATATGGATGTCATATTTTTTAGAAGAATAAGCTTTGCCATCATGATAAAGCATTGCAGACCAAACATTATCAGATGCGGAAATACTCTTTCTCAAGGTTGTTGCCACCCGAGGAATACCATAGGTCTTGGATATTTTATCAGCGACTTCTATATAGCCATCCAGGTCCAATCGTCCCGAGTTCACATCTGTATTACTTGCTTTGATGCCAAGGACCTTTTCTGCATCTTCTTCGTTAGCAATAAGCACATCCACATATTGGAGTAGCTTACTCATCACGCTTTTTGCTTCTTCCGTTGTCCAGAGGTTCTTACGATAATTCAAATCGCAGCTCACGGTAATACCGCGTTTCTTTGCTTCCTGGCAAGCTGCTTCCACAACCTGACGGACAGTAGGGCTAAGCGCCGGAGTTATTCCCGTGAAATGTAACCACTGTGCATCATTGAAGACATTATCCCAGTTAAAGTCTTCCGGTTTTGCTTCGCACATAGCAGAATTTTTTCTGTCGTAGATAACCTTAGAGGGACGCTGAGCAGCACCTTTCTCCAAATAGAGCAGGCCTATTCTGTCTCCTCCCACAGCAATGTTATCTGTATCTATGCCAAAGCGGCGCAAGGTTCCAATGGCAGTTTTGCCAACTTCATTATCAGGCAGCCTGGTAACATACTTTGTAGGAATGCCAAACTGGCTAAGAGATACGCAGACATTGGCCTCTGCTCCTGTGTAGAATATATCAAAGGAATGAGCCTGCATGATACGCAAATAACCTTTGGGAGACAAACTTATAAGCATATCTCCTAATCCAACTACTTTTTTCATATAAATCATCTCCTAATCAGGTTTATTTAGCCATCAGATGAACAGCAAAGCCACCGATCTGGTTCTTGAGGAATACTGCTATTAGCTTGCCATTTTTAATTACTTTTGAGCTTTCATCCAGCTCCACGCCACGTTTCTTCAGCTCTGCCATAGCTACCACAAGACTATTGGTAGTCACAGCAATATGACCATGCTCGCCCCGTCCGGAACGTTTCTTTACCTCAATGCCTTTAGAAGCAAAATCTGAGGACCCTGTACCCGGCATATATTCGAAATCAAATGCTTTATTGAAATCCATGCAGATATTTTTTGCGTCGTCAGCACCAGTACTGTTAATGCCAATATGGCCAATTTCAAAGCCTAATATTCTCTTCTTGGCATCAGCACATAGAGCGGTTATTTTCTCATAATTTTCATTAGCAATATCATTCTTGGAGCATACCCAGCTACCGCCGGCAGCAAACACATAAGGAGACTTGATAAAGTCAGCTATGGTATCAGCATTAATACCGCTGGTGGGAATAAATCTTACACATGGAAAAGGACCAGAGAGCGCTTTCATAGCAGTCACGCCACCATAGAGATTGCAGGGGAAGAATTTAACTACCTTCAAACCCATCTCCATAGCTTCTGTTATTTCAGTAGGTGTAACGCAGCCAGGTACTATTGGTACCTCATTGTCAACGCACCATTTAACTACTTCTTTATTAAAACCGGGGCTTACGATAAATTGTGCACCGCATTCCACAGCTTTTTTACATTGCTCAAGACTAATTACCGTGCCTGCACCTACCAGCATTTTTTTGCAGCTGGTGCTCATTTGTTTAATAACATCGGGAGCTGCCTCTGTACGGAAGGTTACCTCCACTACATCAACTCCACCTGCAAGCATAGCATTGGCCAAGGGTATTGCCTTCTCGGCTTTATCAACAACAGCCACCGGAATTATGCCTGATTGTTCAATCTTTTCCATAACTTCTGCTTTGTTCATATTATCGCTCCTTGTTATTTTAAACAATTAGCAGAGAATATCTATGTTCTGTAGATATAATGTCTTGCAATTAATTGCAGCTTGCCCCAGGCAGGAATCTCTATTTCTGCTACTACCGGTGTACCATCTTTCTCATTAGTTAGAACTTTGCCTACTATGCCATGCCTACGGAAATAAGCAAGAGCACGTACTATAGAATTAGTATAAATACCGGCAATATACCCCTCGGCATTACCTTTAACCTTAGCCGGCACATCAGGTATCTTGCTGCGGACAAGGGAAAAATCACAAATCATGCTAAGCAGACCGGCAGCTGTTGTATCCACATCAGCCTTCACATAAGCAAGCTCAAAACCAAGTGAAGCAGCAACAGCTTTTTTAGTCAATTGTGTTATTTGTGTCCACTGATGTGCATTGATAAGTTCCTGCGGCATCATGCAGACAGAACCAATGGCACCAACATATTTAGACTGAGCGTACTCGGTAAGATCATCAAAAGTAATACCACCGGTTACTACATAACGAGCATCGTTATATATTTCGCTAATCTGCCTAATGACCTCTGCTCCACCTAATTGCTTCACAGGGAAATACTTAAAGCAACGCAACCCGCTATTATAACCACGGCTTACTTCCGTTATAGTTGCGCAGCCCGGTACCACTGCCACGTTATGGTCACAGCACCAGTCTACTATGTTCTGATCATAAAATGGTGATACTACATAATCCGTACCACACTGTACTGCTTCCTCAGCAGTTTTTACGGTTAGTACCGTACCTGCTCCCACGATCATTTCCGGCACAGCTTTTTTGACAGCCGACAACGCCTCACGGGCCTGAGGTGTCCGCTGTAGTAATTCAATAATGTGTATGCCTCCATCATATAAGGTTTGTGCCAGTTTACAGGTTTCTGCAATATCGTAAACAAAGGTAGTAGGCATTATACCACATTCAAGGATCTTTGTGTATATCTCTATCTTATTCAAAATAGTCCTCCTTCTGTTCAATACACTGAGTAATGTTTCTATATTTCCCTATTGAATACCGTTTCAACCAAACACCCATTGAAAAATCTTGATCATCAAAGGCATGGTAATAATGGACAACAGTACAGCCAAGACATTATAGGCACTGGCTGCAGCTGCATCTTTATTATACAGCACCGCAAACTGCGCAATAATCGTAGCAGGAGGTGCCGCCACAGGTAGCACAGCTAGCAGAAGTAGTGGCTTATCAGCAGGGAAAGCCTTAAGATACCCGCTAGCTAAAATTAAAAGCATGATCAAGATTGGATAGAAAAGTAAACGTCCTGCACAAATAGCATAGACCCGTGGCGATTTCATAATCTTGGATAAATCGGCTCCAGCCATCAGCATACCCATAACCAGCATGCTGGCCGGACCTACCATCCCCGCCACACTTTCCATGGCTACTGACAGTGAATCAGGCAATTTTATGCCTGCAAAGAAAAGGAACATCCCCACAAAAATAGCCAGAACATTGGGATTGCGTAAAATCGTTTTTACATCACCCCAACCACCGCCATAGATCAAAGCATTGGCATGTGTCCACAAAAAAGCTGTTTCCACCGCAGTATAGATGCAAGCATAAAACAAATATTCCTCACCGAATATGGCGCTTACCAGCGGAATGACCAGATTGGCAGAATTGGAATAGATCAAAGTAGCTTTCTCTACCCCTGTCACAGGCACTGTCTTGCCTAAACCATAGGTAAAGAAGATCCAAATCAAATGGACCAGCAGAGTAAAGAAAGCGATGACCAGCATACCGTGCATCTTCTCCGGAGTAATCTCCATCTGAAAGGATTTGATGACCACGCAGGGCATGATTATATAAAGAATAAGCCGTGAAAGTGGTTCACCGTCTGCTTCTTTAAATAAACCATATTTAACAAAGGCAAAGCCGAAAAACATAATGATGAAAAAAACGGCTATCTGCCTAAACAATAACAAACTTAAGTCCATATCTTCCTGCGCTCCTATGTTTAGAAAAAACGGCACATAATTACATGCGCCGTTCTGTTCTTTTGGCTATTTACTTAACAGCTAGCGCTATGCCCTTAATAATATACATCATAGCAGCAGCACCAGGATCAGGGCGACCGATAGATTTCTCACGGTAATATGCAGCTCTACCATGTACAGCCTCCATCTTCTTGGTTTCTTCCAAACCTTTTTCAGCGGCAGCAAAAGCAGCCTGCCAAGCTTCACTCATGTTCTTGCCTTGAGCAGAAGCTTCTTTTAAAGCATCAATGGCAGGGGCCAAGACATCCAGCATGGTCTTTTCGCCACGCTTAGTCTTACCGCGCTCCATAACACCATTAACAGCGCCCTCACCCATCGCTACCTGATCAGCTAAGGTAAGCTCTGTCTTTCCCTTGGCTTTAGGAGCTGCCTTCAGGAAGCAGGTGCTGATTAACGTACCCATGGTAGAAGGCACAGTGGAATTCATTTTCATGCCCAGTTTCATAAGTAGTTTTCCCATATCAGTCTCTGTCTGAACACGAATTTCCGCTTTGACAGCATTAAAACCACCGCACATGGTAAGTCCTAAATCACCGTCACCCATAGAACCATCCAACTCAATGAGAAACTGTTTTTGCTCTTCCATCACCGCAGCAATGCTATCCAAAATGGCTGTTAAGCCTTCTTTAGTAATCTTATCCATCTTGCTTAAGCTCCTTCCATTAGCGAGACTGTTCAAAGAACGGTGAGTAGCAAGGCATATCCAACAGCTCTTTTAGCTCAGCATCTAGCTTTAGCAGGGAGATGGACATACCGGCCATTTCCATGGAAGTAGCATACTCGCCAACATATTTACGATAAATCTTAATATTTTTTTCTTGTAGTATTTGATAAACCTTGCGATAAGCGATATACAGCTCTTCCTTAGGTGTAGCGCCCAGGCCGTTCACAATAACTGCTACCTCGTCGCCACTCTTAAAAGGCAAATCAGTCAAGATTCTGTCCATCATCTGAGTAACCACAGCATCCATAGGTTGCAGCTTGGTACGGCTTATACCTGGCTCGCCGTGAATTCCCATGCCTACTTCCATCTCATCTTCGCCAATGGTAAAGGTAGGCTTGCCTGCTTCCGGTACAATACAAGGTGTCAAAGCCACGCCCATAGTACGGGTATTGTTAATGGTCTTTTGCGCAATGCGAGTTACTTCATCCAGATTCATCATCTTCTCAGCAGCTGCACCGGCTGTCTTGTAAGCAAACAAAATACCAGCTACGCCACGGCGCTTATTTTCTTCGCCTTTGGGAGCAGAAGCCACATCATCTGTACCTAGTACTTCTGTTACCTTTATGTCTTCCATCTCATCCAGGTCTTTGGCCATACCGAAGTTCATGATATCGCCACCATAATTGCCATACAGATGCAGCACACCTGCACCGGCGTTAATAGCCTTATCTACCTCGGCCATATCCTCGGCACTGGGAGAAGCAAATACATTGCCTACTGCCACGCCGTCAGCCAAGCCCTTGCCTACATAGCCTAAGAACAGAGGCAAATGACCGGAACCTCCACCGGTGGAAATAGCTACCTTGCCAGCCTTCTTCTCATCTGCCCGTACTACCCGATGCCAAACATTGTCCAGCATCTTCAGGCTTTCCGGATGAGCACAAATAATACCTTCGACAGCTTCTTTAGCAAAATCTTCAGGCTTATTAATCAGCTTTTTCATATTCCATATCCTCCTCAGCCAGATTTTGTACTGACTTTCGTTCTACGATATCAGCTGAAACTAGATGTTTTACTATATCCTTATTACCATGTTTGATGATTTCCACCAAACGACTAACACTCAGCTCGCCCATAGCTTTCTTGTGAATCTTCATAGTCGTCAGCTCGGGAGAACTCACTGCACTCATCATCAAGTCATCCATGCCGATGACCGAAACATCCTGAGGAACCCTTATGCCACATTCCTGTAAAGCTCTAAGACAGCTAATAGCCAAAACATCGTTGCCGGCAAAAAAAGCTGTAGGAAAAGACTTAGCCGTTTTAAACTTGTCCAGTAAGATAGTATAGGATTCATTAATCTCCGGCACTGTCAAATAAATATCCGCTGCCTTAGGCTTAAGTCCTAGAACCTCCATGGCTTTTTTATAGCCCCAGGTACGACTGATAAAATTATCCGTTAGGTCTCCACCATAGATATAACCTATCCGGCGGTGTCCCATACCATACAAATACTTCACAGCCATATAGACAGCTTCTTCGTTATTCATGACGACAGAATTCACGTTGCAGTTGCGCATCTCATTATCCACCACTACTACAGGTGCTTGAAAACGATTGAGAATTTCTGCGTCAGCTGCCAAAAACTCTGTGCCCAAAAAGATAATACCATCATCGTTCTCCAGGTTGATTGCTTCAATCTGCTCTTTTAGATTTTCGGAAGTAACATTCGTAATCTTAAGATTCATCTTTTCATTACGGGCGCCACTTTCTACACCATCCAAGACGCGAGAGATAAAATCACCATTACGTTCTACTAAGGAGCCTTGTTTTTTGTATTTTACAAAACGAATATTACCTTGCTGAAGGCGCCCTTTTCTTCTGGAACGGACATTATAACCAGATGCAGCAATAATTTGCTGCACCCTTTGACGAGTCTCGATACCGACTCCTTTTTTGCCATTAACTACCATAGAAACAGTTGCCTTTGATACATTTGCTTGTTTAGCAATTTCTTCAATTGTCATAATTACCATGCTCCATTTGTAAGTCAATTTTTCAGACAAACGCACGGCTAAATTTATTATTCTGCCGATCTATTATTGTTTTCCGGAATATCACTAATCGGATGTTTCTTACGCCAGTAGCTCTTGATTAACGGGAATAACAAAGACAGGAAGATGAATCCTAAGAATACTACCGTCACAGGACGGGTATAGAATATATCCAGACTGCCTTTTGACATAACCATAGCACGCCGGAAATTAGACTCTAGCATAGAACCTAACAATAAGCCCAAGATAAAGGGACCGGGAGCATAGTTGCAACGCTTAAACAAGAAACCTACCAAACCAGCAATCAACATGATAGATACATCAAAAAAGCTGTTGTTTAAAGCATAGGAACCAACTACGCACAGCATAGTTACAGCAACCCATACGGTTTCTTTTCTGATGTTCAACACCTTAGCTGAAGCCTTACAGGTTGCCAGGCCCAACACCATGATAACAACATAGGAAAGAATCATAAGTAGCATAATGTTGATAACAAAAGGTGCATGCTCTGTGAACATTTTAGGTCCGGGCTGCATACCATACATCATCAACGAACCAATCAAAATTGCACTAACGGAGTCGCCCGGAATACCCAAAGTAAGCATGGTCATCAATGCGCCACCGATAACGCCATTATTGGCTGTACAGCTTACTGACAAGCCTTCGATAGAACCCTTGCCATACTCTTCCGGATGCTTAGACATCTTCTTAGCTTGTCCCCAGCAAATAATGGAAGCAATATCGCCGCCGGCAGCAGGAACAGCACCTACTACGGTAGCAATCAGAGATGCTATGAAATTCGGCTTAAATAATCTTTTGTTTTCTTCCCAGGTAGGCAATATACGACCCAGCTTTAAATTGCCAGCTTTTTGCCGTTCTTCCTCTTCATCCGTGGAAGCTTTCCTTTCAAAAATCTGTGTCAAAACTTCACCAAGGCCGAACATACCAATCATAACAGGTAGAAAGTTGATGCCAGCAATAAGGTTAGTGCTGCCAAAAGTAAAACGCTTTACCGAAAGGATAGGATCCAGACCAATGGTAGAAATCAAAATACCTAATAAGCCAATGGTAATACCTTTACCAGGGCTATCACCAGAAACACTAGCCATCATGGTCAAGCCAAATAAAGCCAGTGAAAAATATTCAGTAGGTCCAAAACCGACAGCAAAACGAGCTACTGCAAAGGAACAGGAAATGAGCAGTGCTGTACTAATCAGGCCACCCATTGCGGAATATATAACGTTAATTCCCAGCGCCAAACCACCTTGGCCGCGCTTATAGATGGCATAGCCATCAAAGGTACTGGCGATAGAAGCAGGTGTACCTGGAGTATTAATCAAAATAGCAGAAATACCACCTGCCCAAATAGCTGAATTCCAAACACCAATCAACATGGCAAAACCATCTTTGGGTTCAAACCAAAAGGTCATAGGTGTCAAAATAGCAATGGCCATTGTGGCAGACAAACCAGGCAAGGCACCAACAATAACGCCCAGTACTACGCCAATTAAATTAAACATCAATACTGATGGTGACAGGATGGTGGCAAGGCCAGACACCCACATACTAAAAGTCATAGTAGCCACTCTCCTTATAGGTCAAATTGAATCTTAAGAAATACTGTAAAGGCCAAATAAATACCGGCCACAAAAATACCTGTAAACAAAACATTAAACTTCCAGGACCGTTTATAAATCCAATTTATAAACAAGCAGAATATCGTCGTGGCAATAAAAAAGTCAATCACATGCCACAGCAACATGAAAATTAATGTAGCTGCAATAGTGATGAAAAAAGGTTTCAAGTTGCCTTTTTGTTCTTCATCCATATAGAAATATTCCACCGCACCATTTTCCCTAAGGCCCTTAATAAAATAACCGGCACCGGCAATAATAACGCCTATACTAATCACCGCAGGGAAGAAACCGGCTCCCAACACACCATCACTGGTAGTAGGCATAATACCAAAGCCGATGGACGGAATTAAAAACAGCAACCCGATTATGACTAGAATCAAGCCGGGTATAGTATCCCCCTTTAGCCTGCTCATGTTTTCCCTCCTTAATAAGAATGATTTAAATGGAGGCAAAGCTCCACTTAAATCATTCTTTTACCTATCATTTATTTTTTAATAATACCTAGCTTAGGAATCAATGTGGAGTACATCTTCAATTGTTCTTTAGCAAAAGCATCCATGTCCTTACCATTCATATAAGCAAACTCAAATCCTCTTTCCTTTAAGAGCTTCTTAACGGAATCGGTATTGATGGCTTTATCTGAAGCATCAGACAAGATCTTTACTACATCATCAGGAGTCCCTTTAGGAACAGCAAAACCGCCCCAACCCATAGCAGCAACCTTGTAGCCTAAGCTTGTAGCTGTAGGTACGTTAGGAACTACAGAAGAAGGCTTATCACCTAAAATAGCCAAAACTTTGAAGTCGCCGGAATCAACATTGGTCTTAACTTCAGCAGGGCTAACAGCAACAGCATCAATATTCTTGCCCATCAAAGCAGCAATAGCAGGAGCAGCACCATCAAAAGGTACATGGGTAAATTTAATACCAGCAGCCTCTTCCAAGCTAGCTGCAGCTACTTGCCAAATAGAACCGGTACCGGAGTTGCCTACCTGAACCTTGCCAGGATTAGCTTTGGCATATTCAACAAATTCTTTCAAAGAATTCCATTGAGCATCCTTACGAACGGTAATAGCAGCCGGAATAGTCATAACACGACCAATGAATTTGAAATCATCGCTGGTCAGTTTGGTAAAACCAAGAGCGGAAATCATGGTAGATTCAACAGGCATATAAGCGATGGTATAGCCATCAGGAGCACTATTCTTAACAGCTTCCAAGCCTACAGCACCGGAAGCACCCGTCTTGTTGGAAACAATAACCGGTTTGCCTAATTGTTTTTCCAATTCCTTACCAAAAATACGAGCTACAGTATCACTAGCTCCACCGGGAGCATAAGGTACAATAATTGATAGTTGTTTCTTTGGGAAATCTGTCTTTGGTTTAGCGTCTTTTTTTGCTTCTGGTTTAGCAGCACCACCGCCACAACCAGCCATAGCAACTGCCATCATACCAACCATAATCAAGCTTACTACCTTTTTACTGATGTTCATGGAATATTTCCTCCCTTTTTTTTGGTACTTCTTTCCTATTTATAGCCCAGCTCCTCTAAGTAGGGCTTTAAATCCTCATGCAACTTCTTTTTCTCGGCTTCCGTAATGTCTAAAAGTGGTTTGCGCACATGTCCACCCTTAAGCCCTACAAAACCCATAGCCGTCTTAAATACAGACATATCTGCACCGGCCTTAAGAATAGTACAAATCTTATCAGAAATTAGCTGCTCCTTTTGAGCAGTAGCAAGGTCACCCTTCTTGAAGGATTCATAAACCTTGATGAAATGCTCCGGCAAGGAACCAACGCACCCGGAAACCAGACCTTGGTCACCGGCAACCAAAGCCGGCAAGAATAAACGATCTGCGCCAAACAATACCGAGAAGGTATTATTATTAACCTTCACATATTCCTTTAGTCTGTGCATATCCGGATAGCTGTACTTGATACCAACTACATTCTTGCAGGTACGAGCAATCTCCTTAACAACATCCACCTGCAAATCATTGCAAGCACATTGAGGAATAGCGTACAGATATATAGGAAAATCCTCCGGAACACTAGCTGAAACATCCTGATAGAACTGAATCATAGCTCTATCTGTCAAACCAAAAAAGCTAGGCGTTACGACACCAATACCATCAGCACCAATCTTATGAGCATGCTGAGCCAAACGGATAGTCTCCTTGGTGGTCATGGCACCAACATGGATATATACCACAGCTCTCCCTGCCACCTGTTTAACCACAGTTTCTGCTACCAGCTCACGCTCTTCCGGAGACATCAATAGCATCTCACCTGTAGTTCCGCAAGGATAAAGGCAATGCACACCCCTTTTAACCAATGACTCACTAAACTCCTTCAAGGCCGGTACATCAACCTTGTCATGCTCGTCAAACGGAGTAGTCATTGCACAAATGACACCATACAGTTTCTTCATTTCTCGCACTCCTTTTTGGTCTTAGCCGTGACTTTTGGTCTTACTTTTGTCATTTTTATTCCCGTTTTCTTATATTTACATTTTATTCGCAATATACTGAAAAGTCAATTTTCAAGCAAATTATTTAGTAAAATTTTGATAAATTTTCAGTAATTGTTCAAAGCTTTACATTAATCTAATTTTAAAAAAATAAATAATCTGCCCATCCTCCTCGGCTTTTGGCTATAGGCCTGCAAAAGCTCGATTTTTTTTTAGACAGGACACTAATTTTTTAAATAGCATAAAAAACTACTGAACAAGTTTACTTTGTTCAGTAGTTTTTAGTATTTGTTAAGTTATGTTAATTCTTCTCCCTTGCTACTTTCCCTCCAGCTCTGCCAGTAAAGGAATAGAATTGGTCGCACCCTTACGAGATACGGTAATAGCCGCTGCCTTGGAACATCTAAGCAAATTATCCGGCACAGACAGCTTGGCTACCAGACCGGCAATAAAATACCCGGTAAAAGTATCCCCTGCTGCCGTAGTATCCACAACCTTGGCCTTAATACAATCCTGTTGATACCGACTCTGCTGATCTCTATAGACAGAACCCTTGTCTCCCAAAGTCAAAACGACCCTGGAGTGCGGATATTTGGCCAGCATGGCATCAGTAATCTTATCTATTTGCTGCTCTCCGCTAATTTGCATACCTTCAATCTCGTTCAAAATGAACAAAGATACCTTGCTTAAATCACATTGCAGCAATTTTTCGTTGCAAGGTGACGGATTTAAGATGATAAACATCTTTTTCTTAGCAGCTGCAGCAATAATATAATCCAATAAATTAATCTCATTCTGCAAGAGCAGAATATCCCCAACTGCAAAATTACTTAGTACCTCATCTATAAATTCTTTTGTCATAAGGTAGTTACAGCCATTATACAAAATAATACAATTATCTCCTGCTTTGTCCACCTGAATAATAGCGTGTCCGGTTTTGCCCTTTTCTTTCCTCACATACCTGGCATCCACCTTATTAGCCCGGCAGGTTTCCAAAAGCATATCTCCATCTTCACCTACCTTGCCTGCCAAAAACACCGGCACACCAGCTTTGGCAACAGCAATAGCTTGATTCAAGCCCTTGCCACCGCAAAAGGTTTCTAATTTCCTAGAAGACAATGTTTCTCCGCGCACAACCATATGGTCCACATCATAAACAAAATCGAAATTTAATGAACCAAATGTCAGAATTTGCATAATTAACATTTCCCCCTCTAAAAGCAACTTTTTATTTATTATAGCACCTTTTGGCTCCATTCCCAGTGGTAAATCTTACTACCCATCCTACCGCAATCCCGCCCCAACAACCAGCCCAATCCAGAAACACATCTGCTACTTGGCTGCCACGACCGGGGACAATGATCTGAATGGTCTCGTCTATCATACCGGTAACCAGGCCCACAAGTGCCGCCCATTTCCAATTTAGCTTAGTTCTCATAAGCCCCAAGTAAACAAAGAAGCCCTGGGCTGCAAACTCTGAGAAATGGGCCAATTTACGGATAATGTGGTCAAGTTCTGCCATAGTCAGAGTAATACCCAATGACTTAACAAAGCCAGCCACACGATACACTACTCCCATGCTCAGCTCCTGGGACTCTTGTACCGGCAACATGGAGTTGCCCCAGATGAAGCAGGTTATAAAAATAGCTACTGCGAAGAAAAAAGATTTTTTCATAAAAACTCCTATATGTTAAACAGGACTTTTGCCACAGCAAAAGTCCTGTTTGCATTTATTTTCCCAATTCTTTCTCTGCACATTTTAGCGCACTATCAATAACATCATCCATATCATAATACTTATATTCCGCCAATCGTCCACCAAAAATAACATTACTCTCTTGTTTAGCTAATTCAGCATATTTAGCATAAAGAGCCTGGTTTTTGTCGTCATTAACAGGATAATAGGCTTCATCGCCTGGTTTCCAATCAGCTGGATATTCCTTGGTAATATAGGTCACAGGCTGTGTTCCAAACTCAAAATGCTTGTGTTCAATAATTCGAGTATACGGCACTGCTCTCTCTGTATAGTTCATTACAGCCACGCCCTGATGATTCGCTTCTTCCAAGCGATCTGTTTCAAACCGGAGTCCTCTATATTCCAATTGGCCCAATTTATAGTCAAAATAAGCGTCCAAAGAACCAGTATAGACAACTTTTTTCGCCAGTTTGCTGTAGTGTTCTTTATCTTTGTTAATATCTGTATCTAATTTTACTTCTATGCCTTCCAGCAACTTGTCAATTAGTACATTGTAACCACCAATAGGAATGCCTTGATATTTATCATTGAAATAATTGTTATCAAAAGTAAACCTTACAGGTAAACGTTTAATAATAAAAGCCGGTAACTCAGTACAACTTCTGCCCCATTGTTTCTCTGTGTAGCCTTTAATAAGCTTGGTATAAATATCTGTACCAACCAGACTAATAGCCTGCTCTTCCAGATTCTTTGGCTCACCTTGAACCGCCTGGCGTTGTTCGGCAATCTTGGCAGCAGCTTCAGCAGGTGTAGTAACACCCCATAATTCACTAAAAGTATTCATATTGAATGGCAAATTATACAGATGCCCCTGATAGTTAGCCACCGGAGAATTGACGTAATTGTTAAAAGAAACAAAGCGATTTACATACTTCCAAACATGCTCATAGCTAGTATGAAAAATATGTGCACCATATTTGTGTATGTTAATGCCCTCCCTGTTCTCACAATAAACATTGCCACCAACGTGAGAACGGCGTTCCAGTACTAATATACTTTTCCCTTTAGCTTTAGCTTCGTGAGCAAAAACAACTCCAAAAAGTCCGCTACCCACAATTAGATAATCGTACATGGCTGATCCTTTCTTAATCTTTCGCTACATATTTATAAAAAGCTTTGTCTTTGTACTCTATATTAGCAAAGTTTTTAAACTCTTTACCAATCTTAGCCCTATCTTTATCGCTAAGAGTATTGGAATCCAAGCCATCATGATAATAACTTACCAGATTGGCATCGTGTCGCAAACATTTATGAACAGAAAATCCCATTTGCAAGATCGGCGTAGTTGCAGCCAAACAAACAGCAACAAACAAAATTATGCCATGTTTACGAAACAACCTATGCCTTTCCTGGAAACTAAATAACTCCTGTATTACCATGACCATTAGCATAAAGAACGCCGGAATAGAACCATTCCAGCCAAAATCAGAACTGTTGCCAAGCTTAATAAGAGGGAACAAACTTAAGCTCAAAAGGATCAACCAAAATAGTGGTTTTCCCTTGTTATTCTTATAGCACAATGCCATAAATACACCAAATTGAAGTACATAATATAAAACCAAAACAAATATTTTTAAGACAAAAGCATTATAGGCTGAAGCTGTAGCGAGCTTGGTAATGCTTCCGCCAGTATTTCCCGACATACTATTGGAGAAAAAGTATAAAGCAAATACAGGCAAGATAGTAACTATTGCTAAAAGGTTTTGCCTAGTAAAAACAGTATCCTGGTTCTCCATGTTATTCTTCTTTGCCAATACCAATTGCCCCACTGTCTCTCCAACAGCTAAAAAGCCCAAGCCAACAAATCCAAAAGGTGAATATGGCAAAGTCAGCATAGCTACAAAGAAGATGTTTTTCAGTGTCTTAAATCTTAAAAATAAGATAGTTCCCAATAACAATGGAACAAACTGGTTGTAAATGTTAGCCAAACTATCAAATACAGTTCTAATCATATAATAATTACTATACTTGATACCTGTATACCACCACAGTTCCCAACCCCAGCCAGAAGTAAAGGTAAATTCCACTAATTTTGCAGAGTTCAAGATCTGCATAATAAGCATACCTATGGTATTGAGCCCACTCCAAAAGAGAAATACATAAATCACATATAGTAACTTTTTAGATTTAACCTGCAAATATTCCCATAAATTACTTACAAAGATTAACAATCCTAAAAATGTCCAAGCAAATAATACAACATTACTTGCAAATTCATCCAAATGTAATATAGATGAAATCCCTGCCGGTACCAACCAATAAACGAGATAATAAATCAAAGCGCTTTGTGAGTTTTGATAAATAACCGGCCAATGCTCGTTGATTAAATCATGATAAATAGCATTGCGCCAAGGTACATCAAACCCAACAGCTCCCACAAAATTGCCATGTCCGGTAAGCAACAAATAAACAAAAATTAGGATAACTGCAGTTAGGCATTCTTTACTCCAGTGCCATTGTCCGCTGCCTTTGATTTCACCTGCTATGCTTTCATAGTACTTGTAGGCTCCAACCAATAAAAGTACAGCACAAGGAATACCTATATATAATCTTAGCCAGGTTAAAAAGAAAATAACAATAGGAAGTACAAGATATGTAATTGCCCAAACAGAAGAATTTCCATACTTCCGCATTAATATTTTCCTCCTAACATTATCTATCACTATGCATAATATCAATTTTTAGTTTATTGGTTACATAGTATAGCATAGCTATGGTAACAAACAATTCAGTCAACACCATAGTAATGGCAACACCAAGACCTTGTAATAAATATGCCAAAGGTGCCACAATAATCAAACTAAAAACAGCAGCATAAACCAATATTTTGCTAAATTCCTTCTGGTAACCAAAAGTAAGCATAGTCTGAATACCAAAGACATTACTTATGGAGATAATAAATGGTAATATGCCAAGAACCTGCAAGATAATAATAGATTGCTCATAGCCTGGTCCAAACAAAATCTTGACAACCAGCCAAGCAAAAACAACCAAAAGCAAAGAACCAATTAAGTTAAGCCCACAATAAATCAGTAAAAATCTGTGCAAGAAAGCAATAGCCTTTTCTCGTGATTCTTGTACCAGCTTGCTAATATGAGGGTAAACGGCTTGAGTAACCGTAGAAAGCAGTCCCTTGATACTATCAATGATCTTGTTAGCTGCACTAAAATAACCAACCACTGTATTATTAGTAAATATACCCAGTATTACGGTATCAGTAGTCGTATAAATATTAATAGCAATAGTAGATAAGAAAATATGCCAGCCATTACCTAGCTCAACTTTGACACCCTTCCAAGACGGTGCAATAAAAATAAACGGATATTTCCTAAATAATACTACAAAGGCAAACATACCAGCAAAAACCATCGTTCCAGCTTGGAATAATGCCGCCAATAAGTAATCTGCAGGTTGTCTTACTAAGGTAAACACTAGAATAACGGTTATAGTTCTAGCCAAGATATTAACAAAGGTTATGTATCTCATCTGCTGAATGCCTTGAAAAAACCATATTGGAAATACTATGTTACCAATAACCATAGTATATACTGCCCAAAATAGAATCATATCCAACTTGCTTTGTAAATTCAGCACAATAGTCAGCACTAGAAACAATACAGTTACCGCAGCACAAATACAGATCTTTGTTGCCATAACATTAGAAAATATATTCCCTATTTGCTTATTATCTGTAGCTTTGGCAATATTCCTAGGTGCAGTTAAATTAAAGCCATAGTCTACCAATATTACAAAATATTGCACTATGCTCTGCATAAAAGCAATGGCACCAAAACGCTCCGGCCCTAATACCCTAACTAAATATGGTAGCAAAATAAAGTTAAGCAGATACTCTAAACCCTTTAAACTAACAAGGGAAGCAATATTCTCTTTTAGACTATTTGCTTTGATCAGCATAAGAGTACACCTGCTAAATATATTTTATAATTCTTGTAATGCTTTGCGTGTAGCTGTTTCTAAAAAATACCCTTTCAATACTTTGGACTGTAAATCAGCCAAATGATTAACAAAGCCATCATATTGATCTTGAGTCGTGTTCACAAGCAACTTCTCAATATCTTCCAGGCTATCAATACAGTAGCCAATTTGATATTTTTCCACTATTTTAGCAACCGCTGCTTGTTTCCACACCAATACCGGCATTCCTGCTGCCACATATAAAGAAAATTTATGAGGACTATTGTACCTGGTGTACTCACCCATTGGCCCATGCCCAGTGGCGATACTATCCCCATCCCACACTAAACCAAAACCACCCGACATCTGAGCAGGAAGTTCTTCTGGTATAAAACTACCTTTATAAAAGGTATGACCGGGAAGTTGTTTATTCTCATCCAACCCTATACCATACAAATTAATGTCATACTGCCTATTTAATTCTAACCAAGGTAATAAGAACTGTGACTTGCCTAAATTACCTGCAAAATTAACAGCCTTTGCAAAAGCTTTTCTAGCCTGTTTTGCTGGTACTAAATAATCAAACATCCCCAAATCTATAAATTTAGGCTCCATTACTCCCAGTTCTTTTAATCTACAAATCATAGCCTCATTATGGCAAATAAGGATTTGAGCCCTTTTCAATATCTCTAATTCGTCATTTTGTCCACCAAAATTACGTAGCGCATCCACATCATGAACCAAAAAGACCATTTTATTAGACATAAATAAATTCTTGATAGTATTGTGGATTAGATTTGGCGAGTAATCCGGAAATTGAGCAAATATAACTTCACCTTTGACATCTTTTAAGGCTAAATACCCTCTTCCACTATTAATCGCTCTTTGCAAATAGTAGGACACGCCTTTTGCTTGACCAGCTGATACATTATTATTAATTGCCGGGTTAACAAGCTTACGAAAGCCAAAACGAGCAAAAATAACATCAGCATCATTACGGGCTTTACTCCCTGCATGATTCTCTTTGCCATTATTTTCAGTTAATAACAAACACCGTTCAGCAATTCTTGTACTCTCGCTCATTTATCTATCCTTTAAGATACAATTCTTCGACTTTCCGTACTTCTGTATTAATATCATAACCACCAGCTGTCAATTGCTCTGCCATATTTTGGCGTTCATAGTTACTTTTACCTAATATCTCATCGGTCCATTGTCTGGTATCACCTAATGGTAAATATTCAGCCAAGGCAGTAATTTGCAACTCTCTGGTAATAGCATCAGCAAAATAACAAGGCAGCCCTGCAGCCTGAGCCTCCAACCCCACTAGTGGCAAACCCTCAAATCTAGATGGTAATACAAAACAATCCATAGCTTGCATTAGCTCTGGGACATCATGCCGCATACCTAAGAATTTCACTTTATCAACCAAATGCAAACTAGTTACCTGTGCCAAGGCCAAGTTATAATAGGTTTCGTCATTAACTGCATCACCAACCAACAATAAAATAGCATTTGGTTGCTTTTTCAATATTCTCGAAAATACATCTATGATATACTCATGATTCTTTTGATAAGAAAATCTACCTACATGACCCATTACAAAATTATCTGTCACACCAAGTTCTTGTCGCTTTTGCTGTCTAACATCTGGCTTAAAACTAAACTTGTCTATATCAATAGCATTATGAATAATGGCAAATGGCTTATCTCCAAACATCCACTTCCCAGCCTGAGTAGAACAAGCCCAGTAGTCAGTAGCCGCCCATGCTAATAATTTTCTATTTAAACCTATGAGCGCCTTGCGAAAAAAGCCAATAGGAATCTCATCACTTGTATTATGAGAATGCATAATACGCTTTTTTATACCTATCAGCTTAGCTATAACTAGCGGAAACACATAATATAAGTGGCAAGCATTCAAAGTAACAGCATCATATTCTTTCCCATATTGAACAAGCAAAGTATACCATTGCCAATAATGAACAAAAAAATTCTTGCTGCGACGGCAGATATTATATACCTTACCACCTTGAGCTCTTATTTCCTCACTAAACACCATTGGCCTATCTGCTGTAATGTTCACAAAATCATACGTTAAGATGTTATGATTTATGTGACGATACTGTTCAATTAGGTAGGTTTCCATGCCACCTACATTCTCAGTCATACCGACCTGTAACACCTTAACTTGTCTAGTCATTTCTTATCCTTTGATTAAAGCAAAAAGTACTTGGAAGTTACTTTTTACAAAATTCATCATTTTACATAAATTAATAATCCTATGAGTATGTTGCTCTTGCAAACAACTAATCATAGTACGTTCTTTTATAGAAATATCAACAAATTTAACAGCTCTATACTTTTGATAAAGTTCAGATGCAAAAATATTTTTTATTTCTTCTATTGCAGCTTCTTCTCCTGCTAATGCCAATATCCGACAAACATCTGAATAGACATATCTGGTATAAAGCCAATAAATATCTTGGCTAGTTTGTTGATCTAAGAGCTGCCATTCCTGAAACCTGGTAAGCAATTTTTCAATTTTAACTGTTTGCAGCCTAAAATATTCTGGATTGGCAGTAGTAGAAAGACTTTTGTCTGCCCGCTTAGCATAATGATATGCACATGTGCTCAAGCAAGCCATTGTTTCTACATACTCAAAAACATCCAGATTAAACATAAAATCTTCATTAACCCTATATTCATCACCAAATTTTACAGTGTGTAAGTTGAAAAAATCCGTATTATAAAATGTATTGCAACCATATCCAAACAAGGGTAATTTCTCCATAGCGAGGATATTCTTACGTATTTCCTGTTGTTGACTTAAAAACATCTCTTGTAAGGCAATTTTCTTTGTACCAGTTAATTGATCATATTTATTAAAATATTCTTCTGTAACTCCATACTTAAGAATCTGTGCTTTCGTTTCTCTCAATTTAGCATGAGCATGGGCAAAAATATCTTGTTCAATATAGTCATCAGCATCAATAAAAGTAAAGTATTGGCCATTTATATGCTTCAATGCTTCATTGCGAGCATTAGCAACACCTTTATTTGTCACGGTAGAATACACAAGTACACGCTTATCCCGCTTGGCAAAGTTCTGGCAAATAGCTAATGTATCATCGGTTGAACAATCATTGATAATAACAAGCTCAAAATCAGCAAAAGTCTGTTGCAAAATACTATTAACTGCTTTTGACAAATATTTTGCGCCATTATGCACTGGCATTAGGACGGTAAAAAAAGGAGTTGCCATCATTATTTCTTCCCCAAAAACTTTCTCTTCAGGAAATTTCCACCCTTCTTGAACCAATTAATGTCTTCCATAAAGACAACCGGTACTTCTTTATATTTGACCTTATTCTTTTCTACCCATACATTTAACAATCTTTCAGCTAAAAAACCAAATACCCTTGCTTCATATTGATTATAATTGCTAATATCTATCCTTTTCTCCAATTCAAATAAAACTCCAAATAAAAATTGGCAATAAGCATCAAACAATTCCCATTTCATAACAAACATATTAAGAATATGAAGTCTTCGCCTATTCATAACTATAGTAAAAGCTTCACTATAGTCTGGATATATTTCCTTGATGACTTTTTCACATTCATCAAGGTCTTTTTTATTATGGGCATGTTCATATTGGCTACGAATAGTCTCTATGTAATAATTACGTTGCACTGGAAGTAAGCAGTCACAGTCTTTTAATAGATTTTCATAATCTTGCTGAGACAAAACAGCCTTTTTCTTAGTCTCTATATCATTTCTATGTAACTTATGCCCAAAATAGCGACGATAATGACAAAGCCCAATATAATCTGTTTTCAGATTCTTCCATGCCCAGTATATGCCAGTCAGTTCACAAAAATTAGCATTTTTAGCACTAATATTATCGCCGGTATTATCCCCTATAAAGCCTAAATCCTGTTTTCCCTCTTTACCCACATGTAATGGTAAATAACAGTCATCTTTAGGCATCCAATATTGTTTATGAGCAGCTACCAAGATTTTAATGTTCATAAAAACACCCTTCTAAGCACACAACAACCCATTTTATATACATAATAAGTATAGCATAAAATAGGCAAAAAATAGAGAGCCAAATAAGTTTGGCTCTCTAAACAATACTATCCATTAAACTAAATAGTTTTATTCAGTATTGTTTCACATCCTGTGGTGTGGTCGACCCTGTTACAAATCTTGTGGTCGTTTTTAGTCTTTAGATTTACTGTGGTGTAGCTGTTGCTAGGCTGTGGTCAGGCTGTTACAAAATTGTGGTGTGGTGACCCCAAAAAGTTAGACTTGATAACGTAGCAGTTTTTACTGCTACGTTATTTTCATGATACTTGGAGAGACAGCCTGTATTCTATAGGGCTCATCCAGCCAAGTGATTTCTTAATCCGTTGCTCGTTGTAATACTTTATATATTTTTCAATAGCCGTTTTTAGGCTGTCATAACTGTAATAGGCACAGCCATAGTACATTTCCTGCTTCATTATCCCAAAAAAGTTCTCCATTACAGAATTATCATGACAGTTGCCTTTCCTGGACATGCTTTGGAATATCCTGTGACTGTTTAATGCGTCGACATAAGACTTCATCTGGTATGCCCATCCCTGGTCGGAGTGGAATGTCCTTCTGTACCGGCAATCAGAAGTCACTTCTATGGCTGCGTTGAGCGCAGCCATAATGCCTTGTGCATTTGGCTGTTTGGCAATATTAAAGCTTATTATCTCCCTGTTGTACAGGTCCATAAATGGGTCAAGATACAGCTTCCTAATAGCCATATGTCCTTTGTTATCAATCTCATAGTATTTAAACTCTGTAGTGTCGGTGGTGATTTTCTGGTAAGGAATGCTTGTGTTAAATCTGCGCCTAAGTCTATTGAAAGCCACAGTGCCGACAGTTCCCCTGTAAGAGCTATACTTCCTGCTCCTGCGGGTAAAGGATGTAACTTGGAGGCCGAGCTTCTGCACAATTCTTTGTACCTTCTTCTTATTGATGAGTATCCCCAGCTTTTTCAGTTCGCCATATATGCGGCGGTAGCCGAAGTCTTTATGCCGTAGGCGTATCTCTTTAATTTCTTCTTCCAGCTCTAGGTCAGGGTTGGGTTTGTTCATACGCTTCTGCCAGTACATGTATGTTGCCTTGGGTAGTTTTGCAACAGCGAGAATGTCCTTTAATCTGTATGATCCTCGGAGGCTGTGGACGACTCTCGCCCTTTTTTCCATTTGGCTTCCTTTAAGCGCAGCCTCCTCAATCCTTTTAAATATGCATTCTCTATTTTCGCATACAGCAACTCATGCTCCAGCTGCTTAACGTATTCAGATTTTTTATCCTGCTCAGTTGGTATCGCCTTTCTCTTCCTAGCCACTTCGTTAGGTCTCCCTTCCTGCCTCTGTCTCAAAGCTTCGGGACCTGCTTCCCTAAAAACAGCTACCCATTCCTTGATTGCGCGAGAATTGGTTAGCCCGACTGATAGAGCCAGATCCTGATAAGAAATATCTGTTGTTAAATATGACTCTACCACATGAAGCTTAAATTCGAAAGAGTGTTCTCTATTTTCTCTTGAAGTGATTAGGCCTTTTTCTCCGAAAGCTTGGTATGTCTTCACCCATCGTTGCAGTACGGCTCTTCCAGAAATGCCGTACCGCTTGACTAAGACGCCGTAACTTCCTTCATTGTCCAAATATGCCTTTACAGCCTTCAATTTGACTTCAAGCCGATATCTCCTGCAAAGTTTCATAAAAAGACCCCCTAAAGTTAGAATTTAGGTCTAACTTTAGGGGGGGGCACACCACAGTTTTGTAACAGCCTGACCACAGATTTTGCAACAGCCCAAAATTGGCAAAAAAGTAAATTTTTCGAAACCACAGAAAATGTTACAGGGGTGACCACACCACAGTGAATGTAACAATACTATTTTGTATTATATAGTGAAATGTAATACGATTATTGGCAATTCTTAAAGAGATGGAATTCTTCTTTTGTAAGCCCTTCATCTAATGCTCTATATAGGTATCGAGCAGCTATAGAAGAGTAGGGCTTCCACTTTTTACATTTTTTCTTGACTGCTTCTTTGGAGCGGTCTTTTGTTTTATATAGCCATTCATATGACTGCAGAAAAGCTGCATCCTCGTAAGGAAGCACATCGTCCCGGTTTAGGACAAAGATAAGGTACATTTTTGCTGACCATATGCCCAGGCCTCTGATAGAGGTTAGAGCTTTTATTACATCATCATCATCTAATTTCCTGAGAGATGGTAAGCTGAGTTCCTTTGCTTTTAAGGCTTTAGTTAATGCTTGTATATAACCAACTTTTGCCTTGGATGTACCGATGCTTTTTATCTGTTTGGCAGAAAGTTTGCTTACAGCTTTAACTGTTATCCTACCACCACATAGGACCTTTAGCCGAGCATAAATTTTAGCTCCAGCTTTAACCGAGAGCATTTGTTCAATGATTTCATGCACAAGAAAGGCATAGCCATCTTTATGCGGTGTATAAGATATTGGTCCTATGCTGGATATCACCTGGGCCAAATGCTTGTCTTTTGAAGATAGATATAAAATTTCCTTGGAATTTCCAGACAGGGTTATCATTTCAATTCCTTATTTAAAAAATAATTTTGTAAGTTAATTCTAACATTTGATTGTGTGAAAAACAATGGAGCTATATAATTAAAATATAAGGTTTTAAATGTTTTATAGTAGGGAGGCAGATTACAAATGGGGATCTTTTCTAGTGAACCCAAAGAAAAGAAAATACCGGTATGCCCAGTAAGTAATGTACTTGGCGAACCGATATACTTTCTTGATGGCCGTGGAGCCAATTTGTTTGTGTATGACAAATGCGTGGTTATTGACAGAACACAGGGTGGCATATTTAACTTAGGAAATAGGACATACAAAATAATACCCATAAGATACATTGTTGCATTGCAGATAAAGTCAACTGGTGCAACTACTGGTTTCTTAGAGTTTGCGACTTATGGTCATGAAAATACTGCCATGCAGGGATTTAACCGGGTAGATGATGAAGACAATATAAATTTTGGCAGTGAAGAATCTGCTAAAATAGCAAAACAAATAGTTGACTTTATTTTACCTAAAATTCTGTAGCTTTTAAGGAGGTCGATATGTGTTGGAATTTCAAGAAGCTAAAAGTGAACAGATTAAAAAACTAAGTTTGTTTTCTTATGAGGCCGAGGTGTCACGAGAAAATTCCATTATTCAGCAAGCCGGATATATGCAGGCTGCTTTTTCTTTTGTTGTCATGGCAACATTGTCGGCTACCTCTTTACACATAATTTATAATTGAGGATACTTCCAAAATTAGTTATAATAAAAATATACAGTAAAAAAAGATAAAGCTTTTTCTGTTGCTACGAACAAAGTCAGAATGTTAAGTATTATGGTTACATTTTGTTAATACACTAAACTTAATGTAGGAAAGGCTATTATGAACAGATTAAAGGATGTTACTGATACTTGTTTCAAGATAGATGAAAATGATCTAAAAGTAGAATTTCAAACTTTATCTCCCAATTTTATAAAGCGAGGAACATTTTCTGACGATAGAATACACGAAATTAAAAAGCAGGTATTAGATATTGAAGAATTAATCAGAAACAATGACAATGAAGTAGCAAAATTAAATTCTGAGATTGAAAAATTAACGAACCATGCTGACGGAATTGATTATATGATAGCAGTAACAAGCGGTATTTTGGCAGGAGTAATTGATTCTGTCTTTGTGGGAGAATTTTCTACTAATAATGGTAATTGGAAAAAAGCAAGGGCATTTAGCAATAAGAGCGTTAATAAAATAGTTATGTCAGCTGCCAAGAAGGCTGGATACAAGGGAAAACGCCTAGATGGAGCAATAAAATTTCTTGAAGATCATTATAAGTTAGCAAGCGATAATGTCAGCGCAAATAAATATAGCCATCATCTAGATGATTTTGCACATCATCCAACGCCAATAGGTTTACTTTGTTCTATTTTAATGCAATTTACTGAAACGAGTTTCTTTGCATTTCAGGATGGAACGGTATGCATGGAAGCTCTTCCGTGTGCTATTACAAAAGATGGAACTTTGATTGGAAAAGATTTTATTACAAAAATTATTTTTGGAACATTTAACTGGGCAATGCATTTAATAAGTGATATGTCTGGATCTAACAAAACTGCTGGTCATGGTATGGGGATCCCGGGGCCTTTTTTGTCTATGTTGAAAGAAATGTCGGCATTGCCTATTTTTAGGGATTCGGCTTTACCTAAAGCGATTAATGATGCTTTTGTAAAAGCGCACTTTGATTTGAGAGGCGAAATTGCTGCGACGATGATGCAGTCAGTACCAGTGCTTATAAATGAAGCTATGGTTAGAGGGCTTTATCTTGTATATCATTTATATCTGGAGTTTAAAGAAAAAAAAGAGCTTGCTAACGTAGAATGGAGTAAAGTTTTACCATGGGGAAATCGTACTATTGTACGAATGCTAACGATTGCAACAGCAACCTTTACAGTTATTGATTTAGCAGATGCTGGAATACGTTCTTTTATCAAGGCTAAAGGGATAAACCCAGCCTTTTTTACACATTTTATTTTGCAGGTTAATTTTGTAGGAATTGGTCGGCTGGCCATAGCTTGTTATACTGATGCCACAATGGGGTTGAAAAAGTACAAGCTTGAAAAAATTCAGTCAGGTATTTATACACAACAAATTGTATTGAAGACAGCAAAATTATATTATTTGCAAGCAAACAATTGGATTGCAATTGAAGAAACAGGCAAGACCATTAGTGAAGTGTACAAAATTATGTATGGTACAATAGCTCTTTATAATCAATCTTTAATTGATATACAAAATCAATTAAATTGTATGGCTGGAATAGCTAAAGGCATTGATGAACATAATCCAGGGTTGAGAAAAGAAGTTATTGAATTATTAAATTGAACATTTTAGGAGGGTAAAATCATGGGTGAAGACAAGGAAGTTGTAATGTTAGAGAAAGATGCTGTAGCTCTTGAAGGGGCACAAATTGAACTAACGGATTTGCCCAATATTATAGCTTCGCAATTTAATACAATTGAAGAAATGGAGAAAAAAGTAAGTGATTCTTTACAGAAAGCAGATAAAGCTAAAAAATCAGCAGCAGATGCAAAAAATATTTCTGCCGGCCACATATTCAATAAAGATTTGCTAGAACAACTACAACAAAGCACGATAAACTTGGCTGATGCACAAACCTCGATTGCTGATGTTCAAAATGTTGTCCTTGATTATCAAAAGCAATTGGCCACAATAACTAAATACCTTTTTGGTTTAGGAGCATCAAATATAGCATTGAATCGTACTATAGTAAGGGAAATAGTTAGTCGATTAGAAGGTGCAAATGGAGCAGCACATATAGTTCTTTCCGATTTGGCAAAACAGGAATTATATAATGTTGTTAGTCAATTAAAAGCACAAGAAGATATTACACAAAGAACGGAAAGATTAGAAAGTAAGGCAAGAGATGAACTAAAAAAAAATGAGGAACAGGATGCTCAGCTACAAAAGCAGGCAGAGAAAGATACTGAGCTGGGAGTTCAGCTACAAAAGCAGGCAGAAAAAAGTGAGAAGCTAGATGCTCGGCTACAAAAGCAGGCAGAGAAAGATACTGAGCTGGGAGTTCAGCTACAAAAGCAGGCAGAAAAAAGTGAGAAGCTAGATGCTCGGCTACAAAAGCAGGCAGAAAAGGATACTGAGCTGGGAGTTCAGCTACAAAAGCAGGCAGAAAAAAGTGAGAAGCTAGATGCTCGGCTACAAAAGCAGGCAGAGAAAGATACTGAGCTGGGAAACCAATTAAAGGCACAAGCAGAACAAATTCAAGTACACAACCAATCAATAGAAACTATTTTGGCTATTGATAATAAACAAGACATTAAATTGGTGGAGCAAGCAAACAGTATTAAGCAATTGCAACAAGAGCTTAAAGACTTACAAATAAATGTTGATAAAAAGGCAGGAATAAATATTACTATTTGCGTTGCATTGATTGCTGTTTTGTCATTATTGCTTATTTTAGTAAAGTATTTTGTTAAATAAAATCTTTGATGCAAATAAATGGCAAAAAAGAATACTATTAGCTTTCTCAATGTCTATGTTATAGAAAAAATTTACAAAAGTATGGGTAATACATTGCCACCTACTGTTTAACTAAAGATGAAGATGAACAACGCTTAAATTTGGATGGTAATAAAATTGATAATTATCAATGATATTGCTTTTAAGGGATTGTAAATAATGCTGTGGTCGACCCTGTTACATCGTTGTGGTAGGGCTGTTACAAATCCTGTGGTTTAGCTGTTAAACTTTGTGTGGTGTGCTGACCCCCTGGAACTGTCAATAAAAAGTGGACACAAAGTTTAACAAATTTTATGAATTTTTTATTTCGTATTGGACTGGCGAAATGTAACCCAATGCGGAATGCATTCTTTTGATGTTATAATAGATTTCAATATACTTGAATATTTCTGACCGAGCTTGTTCAGGATTCTGGAAAACAGAATCTTGAATAAGCTCCCTTTTTATAGTGCGATAGAAAGATTCCATGAGAGCATTATCATAGGGGTTGCCCTTGCGACTTTCACTGTGTACAGCCCCATGTGCTTTCAATACACGCGTAAATAGATCACCAGTGAACTGTGAGCCATGGTCGGTATGCACAACCAATCCTTCTGCAGGATGCTCTTTGCCAATCCCTTGCAAAAATGCATCCACAACCAAGCTGCTTTTCATTCTTGTACTCATTGCCCAGCCGACAACTTTTCTGGAGTAGATATCTATGAATACGGCCAGATACAAAGTTTTACTTTGTGTTGGAATATAAGTAATATCACCTACCCAAATTTTGTTCTTTGAGGAAGACTTGAATACTTGGTTCAGAAGATTTGGAATATCATTGTTATCTGTTTTTTTGTTGTAATGCTTATATCTATACCTAGCTCCTTTTGCTATCAATCCCATTTCATGCAAAAGTCGCCCTATTCTTTTTCGATTAACTCTTATGCCTTCTTGCTCAAGAGATTTTTGTATACGAATAGTTCCATATCGTCCGTGATTGGCTTCGAATATTGCTTTAATCTTATCTTTGTATACTTCATTTTCAATAAGTCTTCTGGGCGGTGTCCAATGAAGATACTTATAGTATCCGGATCTTGACACATGGAGCAATTTGCACGCCTTCTTGATATTCAAAGTATTAAGGTGCTCCTTTATATACCTGAATCTTATATTTTCTTTTTCTTCAAGAAGGCCTGGAATTTTTTTAAGGCATCAAGTTGTTTCCTTAACTCCTCGTTTTCCTTAAGTAGTTTTTTGTTCTCATACTCAAGAGAATAGAGTGCGCACCCATTCCCCGGGAACGCACTCTCTCCGTATTTGTCATATTCATTAATCCATTGGTAGAGGGTGTTGTAATGAATGCAAAGTTCTTTTGCTGCTTCAGACACAGAAACATCCTCATTTAGCACTAGTTTTACAGCTGCCATTTTAAATTGTCTATCGTAATTTCTTCTTGGCACAAAAAGCACACCCTTTCACAGTTTCACTTTATCTTGGTGTCCACTTTATTGTACCATCTCCACCCCTAAAGTTAGAATTTAGGTCTAACTTTAGGGGGTCAGCACACCACAGTTTTGTGACAGCCTGACCACAGATTTTGCAACAGCCCAAAATTGGCAAAAAAGTAAATTTTTCGAAACCACAGAAAATGTTACAGGGGTGACCACACCACAGTGAGTGTAACAATACTAAAAAAGAAACCTAGATTTGTTAGTTATCTTAACATTTCTAGGTTTCTTTTCTTTATTAAGGTTTAATGAGCTGTGTCCAAATTGGACACCAAAAGCCTGTATGGACTTAATATAATTAAATAAGAATCGGCAGTTTGTCTAAGCTTGGTGGCAGTTTAATATTTGCATATTGCTGGTTGAAAATCTGAAACCAACAAACATATTTGTTTGCTTTGAAAGTTGCATAATATTTTAAGAAAAGAGAAATGTGGTGGCAGATATGGTACTGAATCAAAAAGAAGTCAGCGAAATGTTCAAACGAATTGGGGAACGAATAATATATTATCGTAGATTAAAGGAAATACGACAGGTAGATCTTGCTGCCGAGGCGGGAATCAGCGAACAGTATCTTTCCAGAATAGAGCGTGGGGAAAAGTCCAAAGGACTTAGTGTTTATGTTTTGATAAACATAGCAAAAGCGCTTGATGTGAAACCTAGTGAAATTATTAGCCGAACTGAGTAGGATTTGAATGGCATGTACAAGTAAAGCATCCAGCCTGTAAATGCCGGATGTTTTTTGCTGTAAGGTTAAATTAGTTCCAAAAGAATAAATCGGCTCCACAAGTAGGGCACTTCACTGTCCTTGTCACATAATAGATGGCATATAATATAAGCCATGTTCCGGCTGTTATTAGCGTCATAATGATGAGTAGTGTCCAATTAGGCTTGAATGCTCCATGTGCTTGGCGCTTACAATGCTTGCAATAGTACATATATGCATCACCGCCGCTCTTATGTGCTGAAAACTAAAGGCTTTTATTTACTGTAATATTATTATACATATAAAATTTGGAAAATACCATTGCTAACTATATGCCTTGCCTAAAATAATGTGAATGTAAAAGTAGCTCAGAATGCACATTAAATACGCAATTGTTACTAAGAAGATTTATTAAGAAAATTATGTAATTAAGAAACAATAATAGGCAATAAATGCTATAATTAAATTATTGGAGAGGTGAAACTAGAATGAGAAGATGTCCTAACTGCGGAAAAGAAGTAAATAATACTGCCAAATTTTGCCCATATTGCAGTAAGCCATTATTGGAAACTGATGAAAAAAAGGTAAAAGAACAAAGCCAGGCTGGCAGTGATAAAATGTTCTTTTTAACGCTGTTATGTATTCTGGCAGTTGCTGTTGGGATATTTTTCTATTTTAGGAAAGCACCTGTTTCGTTTGAACAGACGGTAAGAAATAGTGTCGTTGGTCTAAAAAATAAGGTAGGCATAAAGGCAGTAGGTATAGATGACATAACAGTACCGCATCCTACTTCGGACGTGTCAGCTAAGCAGGCAATGAAAAAAAATAACTTATCAGATATACTTAGGTCTTGCTCTGGTGGCTGGTACGATTCAGAAGGAAATCTAATATTAACCATTGAGAATAATACTATTAATAAGAACAAAGTTATTGCTGGATACGATATTGACGGCGGATTCATTATTGGAACAGGAACACTGGAAATTGAAGTAAAAGGGCAGCCGAGATATATGCGCATAGGCTGGATGCAGGGTGATGCCAAAGGGAATCGCTCAACATTAGCTATTATTGGGCCAAATATTTTAATGCATAAAAAAGATACTACTGATTGGAAATATGAATCTGTAGCAGGTGTTTCTTTGAATATGACCAAAGACCAAGTCAAGGATATACTCGGTGAGCCGTCTGTACTAGCTGAAAATGGAAATGTGTGGCGATATACTCAAAATAAACGGAAGAAGCAAATAGGGGTAGATGTAGATTTCCGCTCTCCTTTTGGAATAAATGACGAAGTAAATAGCATTACGTTAATTCATACGGCGTTCAATTTTGCTCACTTTGATAAGAGTGGACTTAATAACAATAATACGCTGGAAGAATATGGAGAATCTTCGGCATATTCTATGAGGGGGACACCGCGGCAAGGAAGCAGGGAGTCATATGATATAGGGCATGGGGAATACTTGAAATTTAGTGAATATCCACACGCCATAACATTGACAAATTATCCTTACGAAGATAAATAAGCATATACATGGGGAGGTATTGCTGTGAAAAAATGTGACCATTGTGGGAAAGAAATTAGTGATAATGCGAAGTTTTGCCCTTACTGTAGGACGGCTGTTGCAGTTGACCAGCTTTCCGCTTTAAAAAACAGTGCAAGGGAAAGAAGAGGCTATAATCCGAGCTTCTTTGATCAACACCTTAATGTAATCATGGGGACTGTTGTCATTGCTATAGTGATAATAGGGGGAGCCTTTATGTTTGGAGGATCAAGAAAATCCTCCCAACCAAGGCAGAGTAGCCAACAAACTAATTTTAATAGTCAACAGAAAGCAAATACTACTGTAAATCCACAGCAGCCAAAACAGTCTGGAATAGTAAACGCTCCGCGCAAGAGGCAGTTTGGTTATATTAAAGATGGGGAAACTAATTTTAGAAATGGCCCTGGTACGGATTCTGCTGTTTTGGACGTGTTTGATGATAAGGAGCAGATAGAGATTTTAGAAAAACGTGATGAGTGGTCTAAGGTAAGAAGAAGCAACGGCCAAACAGGATGGGCATATACTGAGTATGTAAAAATGAACAATGATAGAACACCTGGCCACATTAAAGACGATGAAACTAATTTCAGGTCTGGACCAAGTAAAAATTCAAAAGTTCTGGATGTGTTTGATAATCAAGAAAAGGTTGAAGTTTTAGGTGCACAGGGGCAATGGTGTAGAGTAAGAAGAAGCAATGGCCAAACGGGATGGGCGTTTGGTGAATACGTCATAATACCTTAAAATTATTTTAAGGTACTTCAATAAGCAGAAAGATAAGGGAGGGTATTAGGATGAGCAAGAATTGTACACGTTGCGGTACTGAATTGGAAGGAAAAAAGAGGTTCTGTGTCTATTGTGGGCAAATACAGCCCAAACCGCCATTTGGTGAATTGTTACTTTCTGTTCTTGGAACAGGTCTAATGATTATTGCGTTTCTTATAGCCATCTTTGGCTCACGGGGTATGAGATGATGAAAAAATGTGAAAAATGTGGCTGGACCACTGATAATAAGGATGCGGTGTTCTGCGAGAATTGTGGCGGAGACATGATAACAGAGGAAGGTAAAAATGTTGGAAAGGAATCAAAAGCAGAAATACCTATAAAATCTGAAAGCACAAATGATGGACAACAAACGGAAAAAGTAGTAGCTGCTGCTCAAGTCCCGTATGTAAATAAAGCCGGGATAGTTTGCCCGAAATGTGGAGAAAAAATACAGTCTTATTATCATTACTGCTCATACTGTGGTTATGATTTAAACAATCTGAAGTCTAATATCGGAGAATTGCAATTGTCGCATCGTACACTTTATGGAAAATTTATTAGTGTACTAAATGTTATTACAATTCTTTTCGTGATAGCCATTTTATTTTCGGCCGTTGGTGTTTTAGTAATTACAATGCTTTTTAGCGGGGCGAGATCGTTGTTCTAAGTAAATGTATAAACTTTAACAAATTTTTTTGTTGAAGGAGATTTTTATGGCTAAGAGTATATTTGTAAGGAGCAGCACACATGTGCTGCTCCTAGTTGTTCTATTATCCCATCTTTTCATTTACCACTTTTCTCCGTCCCCAATGGTAAATTTAATCCCAGATCCTCCAATAACTTCTCCATCTCATACACGCTATAGTGCTTATTGAGCGCGTATATTAAAACACCATCACGCTTATCCCTGGCATACAACATACCCAATCCAGCGTACTTTAATAGCTGTTGTGTTTGCTCCAAATCCAATTTACCGGCAAAGGCAAAGAGTAGGAGCTTGTCACGGGTCATGGTTTTCTCGCCGGAGAGCAGGTGATAGGCGAAGGTGCGTTCCAATCCGGTGGCCTGCACCAATTCAGCTTTGGTCAGGCCATGGGACTTTGCCATCTCCAAGAGTAGCTTTATGACGTCAGGCACTACCAGCTCGGTGGCGTTAGCCTGGTTAAAGTCCTCGTAGGAATCCATCTGCTTTAAGTCAGATAACAGCTTGCTGGTTGTTTTTGTCATGCTGCGCCTCCTGGCCGATATGTTATAATGTCATTATAGCATAAAAGATGGGACATATTTTTACCTCAGACGGGAGTGGCAATGGATAAGGGTGCTACGTTTATCAAGGACGAATTTGCCAGAATTGAGCTTTTGAAAGAAAGCGCCAGTGGAAGCACAGAAATAGTACAGGGTATGGATAAGCAGATTTTCGTGCGCAAAATCATACCTTATATCGGTCTGCCTTATACCCAACTGGCCACGTTGCAGCATCCTGCGCTGCCCTTAATCTACTATGTGGCAGAAGATGCTGCGCACACCTATGTCATCGAGGAATACATTTCCGGCCAAAACCTTCAGGAGCTATTAGAGAAGAAGGGGAGCTTTTCCGAAAAACAAGTAACCAATATTGCCATTCAGCTGTGCCAGGTTTTGCAGGTGCTCCACGCTCACAAGATTCTCCACAGGGACATTAAGCCTGACAATATAATTCTCAAAAACGATGGCAGCATTAAGCTCATCGACTTTGGTGCGGCACGCCTTGCCGAAACAGACCAACACACTCACGATACCCATATTCTGGGGACAGAGGGTTTTGCACCGCCTGAGCAATATGGTTTTGCGCCTACAGATGTTCGCAGTGATTTGTATGCGGTAGGTGTGACTATTAAGACCTTGCTGGGGCCTCACTATCAGGGAAGGCTTCTCAAAATAGCAGGTCAGTGCACCCAGCTGGATCCTAGCCAGAGAATTGCTAGTGCGGCGGACTTGGAGGCTGCTTTGCGGGCCAAGGCCTATACAGTCCGCAAGAAAATCAGCATGGTGCTCTTGGCCTTGTGCTTGCTAGCACTGGGGTATGGCACTTGGAATGCCAGACAGGCCAGGAACAACAAGGCAAATATTGGTACAGAGCAAAAGGCTCATGCGCCGGAAGGTTCATTTTCTTTAAAAAATACGAAAATAGTTACTAAACAGGATAAAACAATTACCCAATCCAAACAGGAAACACCACAAGAGCAGCAAACTAAAGCTACCCAGCAGGACAATGCTACCCAAGGTCAGGCAACCGTAGGGCTGAGTACCAGCGGCTGGAACTTTGCCAAAGTAAGTCTCAACGACGATAGACCACAGCTGGCAGCCATGGCTAAGAAGGCTCAGCAAAATGGTCGCACTCTGGTGAATTTTGCCTCCAACACGGATAGTCCGGGCGTTACTGTCCAGAACACTTCCAATGTGGCGCTGCATAATCCTAAGGTTACTTTCCGCTTTACGAATTTTGGCGTCATGGGCACTAGCTCTACCATCAATATCGGTGGCAACAACAAAGAAATCACAGATTTTCATACCAGCAGCAACAAGAACCTTACCCAGCAGCTTACGGTGCAGCTTCAGGGCGACATTGCGCCTCACGACAGCTGGTATGTATCTCTCTCGTTAGTGGATAGTTTCTACTTGCTGGGAGCTAATCCAACTATCCAGCTGAACTTTAGCGCAGCCAATGCCGCGCCTCAGGAAACAACGCTTAAAATTAATATTAATTAAAAGAGCCTTGTTCATACTAAAATGAGCAAGGCTTTTTTGTGTCCAAACAGGACACCACAAGCCGGTCTACATTGGCTATAATGACAGTGAAATCAATAGTTTAGATAAGCCAAGGCTTGGTTTAAGTATTAAATTTTCGTGGTTTCAATTCTGAAACCAAAGCACAAATTTTGTGAAGTAAAAAGTTGCATAATATAGTTAAGAAAAGAGGAATGTGGTGATTATCACAGTGCTTAATAAAACGGAAACAGATGCCTTGTTCAAGCAAATGGGGGCAAGAATAACGTACTATAGAAGGCTTAAAGGCATCAGACAGATTGATCTGGCTATGGAAACGGGAATTAGCGAACAATATCTCTCCAGAATTGAACATGGTGAAAAATCCAAGGGAATGAGTGTCTTTGTCTTAGCTAATATTGCCAAGGCGCTAGGGGTGAAACCGGGGGATATTGTGGGTTAGGGAAAATGCATATAAGGCGATACCTGCGTTATAGTTTAAATTCCGATATTTAATTCCTGATATAATTTTTTTTTTATTGCAAATGGAGTTCTTAGCTTGGTTAAGACAATAGATAATTAAAAAGGAGGTGACAATATGAAAAAGTACATAGTGGCATTAAGCGTGCTTGCGACCTTCTGTTTTGCTGGTATAGGTGCAGCTGAACCTGTTCATATCAATATGAATCATGATCAGGGTATAGTGAGTCTAGCTAGAAGCAGTTCGGCTACTTGGCGCTGCCGTAAATGTGGACGTACACTTTACGGAACTACCCGTTATCCCGGCAGTGGTTATTATTGCACAGAAGATGGCGGTTCTTGTATATTTGACAGAGTAGGATAAAAAGACACTGTAAAGATAGGATAAGATGATAAGAAATCGCATCTTATTCTATTTTTATAATGGCAAGCTACATTCTTAGTCTCAGGCAATTGTGTTTATGGTATAACAAAAAAGGAGATGATGTGATGAAAAAAGAAGGATTCAGAAATGATAGTTTAGATAAGGCAATTAAGCGTCCAATTAAAATAAAAATACCTTCAAATGGTATTGCGGGAAAGATCCCTGATAGGGCTATAGAGAAGCTTAAAAAGAAGTAAGCAAAATATCTTGATGGGAGGAGCAATTATGGTAGTTAGCGAAGAAACCTTAGAAAAAAGACGTCAACATACTGCTGAAACATATGAAAAAAAGGCTAAACGTGAGTGGGCCAGAGCAAAAAATAATGTGGACGATAATCCAGGCAAGCATTATCATGATGCAAAAATTTGCTATGAGAGAGCTAAAAATACTCGCGATAGTGGTAAGAAATAATCTAGAATGCTTTGGAAAAAAGGGGTGGGTATATAATGAGTTTAATTAGTCATTTAAGAAATATTAGTGAAGATGTAGATCGGCATCAAAGGGAACGTGAAGATAGGTATAGAGAAAATGGAAGGGATGATATTGCCGATGCAATGCATAATCATCCTGAGAATGTAAGACGCAGGGAGAATCTAGAATATATTAGAGAAGCAGACGAACAGGAAAAAGAAGAAAGAAGACGTAAAAACTCTGACTGATTATTATGTCAGGGCTTAATAAAAATATAAAATAGAAGTGTTTTGTTCATGGAAGGTAATGTCACAGCATTTGTAGCATGATTTGAAAAAATACTTCTCCTTTTAGCACTGCCAAATAGCACTGGCAGTGCTATTTTTATGACTATTTAAGACAACACAAGGATGCTTAAATTTCTTATAATAATTGTAGTGTAAGTATCATGGAAGACTTAAAGGCAACGAATAGCTTGTTCTAGCCATGAAAATATGGAGTAGGGAAGATCTTTAAGAAATACAATATAAAAAGGAGATGTTTGTAATGAGAAAGAATTTTACAAAGATTATGCTAGTCGTGGGTGTTCTGTGCATGTGTGTTACAGCAATTGCCTTTGCTTCCAGACCAATGGTTAATTGGCAATGCGAGAGATGTGGGCAAAGAGCATGGCTTTCAGCAGGTACAATGCCGTCACCACTAGGGTGTGGAGGAGAATTTAGTGCTCGTCATATTTGGCATCGCATGTAATGAAAGACTAATGTTGCTAGCTGAAAAATATAAAATTTAAGAATCTAAACACAACGGTGCAGCACATAGTGCTGCACCGTTGTTCCAATATCGCCTCTTTTTGTCGCACAGCCTTAAAATAGCAAAAATAATACTATATAATATGTTATAATGTTAACATAAAAATTAAATTTGCTGCTTAAAGCAAATAACGAGTATGTACGATGAGGGGAAAAGGTTTAGCTAAAATTTAGCGGATGGGGATGAACTTTTGAACATTGTACAGCAATGCATGGTATGGAAGACTATTGTTATTATTTACTTGTTTCTTTTTTTCTTGCTCTATAAGTATAAGCTTAGCTGGAAAACAGCATTCTTTGATTTATTTATAACGGCTCTATGTGGGAGTTTGCTATGGTACGGGAACCAGCTTAAAACTTATGTTTATTTAATTAAATATGTGCTTTTAGCCTTGCCAACGTTTTATACAATACGTTTTGTAGCATCACATTTTAAACGTAGAATTAAACTTGGCATTATTTCTTTGTGGCAATTGTTGTATCTTTTCTTGCCTGTTACAAATTTCTTTTATTGCCTAACAACTACCAAGGGCTTGGGGAAAGATGCTATGTTTGCACTTGCCCAAACAAACTATTTGGAGGCAAAAGAATTCTTGCTAGGCAAGTCGGTATTAACCTGGGGCGTGCTCTGTACAATACTAGTATCTTTTTGTGTATTGTACTATATCAATAAAGTATTAGATAATGATAACTACTACTACACACTAAAAACTAAACAAATTGGAATTGTATTTCTATGTACCTTTGTATTTTTGACTGGATATTTAATTAAAAATGTGCTGGCACATTCTATACTATACGGTAGTTATGTAGATAGCAAAGCATTCATAAATAAGCTTGCTAATAAAGAGATACCACAAGATTTACAAGTTCACTGGCAAAATCCAGATAATCAGATTGGCAATATTGTTGTTGTCATTGGTGAATCAGCAAATAGAGATTATTTTAGCCTATATAATTATAAGGAAGATACCACGCCATGGTTATGTTCGGAGAAAAGTAATCCGAATTTTGTCTGGTTTCTTAACACCTATACATGCAATAAATTTACTAGCAAGGCAGTTCCTATGGTGTTATCAGAAAGCAATCAGTATAACGGCATAGCTATTAATAAAGGCGCTGATCTTGTAGATATATTTCATAAATTGGGATATAAAGTTTGGTGGATTAGCAATCAAGGAAGAAACAATAATCTCCAAGAGGGTTTTATGCCAATAGCTATGCGTGCTGACTACCGGATTTTTGTTAATGCCAACAAAGCTGTTTTTGATATTGAGTTGGTCAATCAGTTGCCTAATGAATTATCTGGTAAAAATTTATTCTTTTTACATCAGATTGGTAGTCATGGGAATTATAACGAAAGATCGCCGCAAGAATTTAAAAAGTTCCATTTTGAGGGAATTAAAGAACAAGGTAATGATCTTAATCAATATTGTGATAGTATTTTATATACTGATTATGTTTTAAAGAATATCTATGCTAAAAGTAAAAATGTTTTAAAAGCGGATGTATTATTATATCTTTCTGATCATGGTGAAAAACCTGGGGTCCCAAGGGATCGTTTTGACTTTGCCATGACAAGAATACCCTTGTTAATATGGTTTAGTGATGATTATATGTGCAAGCATGAACATGTTTTTAATCAATTAAAACTTAATCAGCAGCGTTATTTTACCAATGATATGCTATATGATACGCTCATTGGACTGTCAGGTATTAAAACTAATCATTATGGTGGTAAGTATGATTTGTCATCAAGTAGTTACGCATATGATAAAAATACAGTTTTAACAGAATATGGAACTATAAAAATTAGTGATGATCCGTATGATTTAGGGCAAAAAGATTAAAATTATACATGTATGGTAGCAATAATCCTATTTTGTGTTATAATTCTACTATATAAGTAGTTTGCTGTAGAAATAAGGTTAAAGCTATGACAAAAAATTCTTTTGAAATGGCCTCCGACCTGGATAAAACCAGAAAAGTGGGCTTCTTAGAAAAATATGCCGAGCTTATCATGCCAACACTGCTCATCCTTGCGGATTGGGCCAGTGCTATTTGTGCTGGGCGTTTAGCCTTTTTCCTGAGAAATACTCTGGTAATCAACAATGGCGTTTTGCACGTTTCCTGGCTTAATTCCTATGTGGTGTTCCCACTTATTTTTATTACATTCTTCCATGTAGCACAGCTCTATCAGAGACGGATGCAGTTCTGGAAGGTTATTCAGAAAATTTTCTATAGCTGTATTTATGCCAATGTAACTATCATTATTCTGCTCTATGTTACTAATATAGCTGGCAGTACTTCTAGACTATATGTTTTCTTAATGTGGTTCTTTAGCTTCTTCCTGACAGTATCTTTCCGTTATGTTGTGAAGAAGAGCTTGGAAATAGCAGGAGTTCTGCAATTACCTGTACTCATGATTGGTGCCGGTAAAACAGCAGGTCTGTTGCTTAATGCTTTTAAAGGTGATGTTGGGTTAGGCTATCACATTATTGGTGTACTGGATGACTTTGGCGTAGACCGTAGCAATGTAGGCAATGTGCCGTATTTGGGTACTTTTGATGATGCAGAGCGTGTAATTAAAGCAACGAGGGTAAAGAATGTTATAATTGCAGCTCCCGGTATGCCTGTTAGCGAGCTTAATGAATTAATTTATAGGATACAACCATTGGTAAGAAACCTGTCATTCGTGCCTGACCTCATCGGTTTACCGGTAGGCGGTATTGAAGTAGATAGTATGTATAACGAAAAAATGATGGTGCTAAGGCTGAGAAATAACTTGGCCCGCAGCTACAATAGACATATCAAATTTGTGTTTGATATGCTGCTTACCGTTGTAGGAACCATCTGTATTTCACCATTTCTATTAGCATTGGCTATTGTTATTCGCTTAGATTCTCGTGGACCTATAATTTTCCGCCACAAGAGAGTAGGTCGTGGCGGTAAGACCTTCTATTGCTATAAGTTCCGTACCATGTGTGTAGATGCTAAAGAGAAACTTGAACACTATCTCAGAACTAATCCTGAACTTAGAAAAGAATGGGAGAGAGATTTCAAACTCAAAGATGATCCTCGTATTACCAGAGTAGGAAAATTCTTAAGAAAAACTAGCTTGGATGAGCTTCCCCAGATATTTAATGTATTAAAAGGTGAAATGAGCTTAGTTGGTCCAAGACCGATTATTAAAGACGAGATAGTTCGTTACGGTGACTATATTAACGATTACTATATGGTTCGTCCCGGTATTACCGGTATGTGGCAGACCAGCGGACGTAGCGATACTACCTATGAAGAGAGAGTAAATCTGGACTCTTGGTATGTACGTAACTGGTCAGTATGGATAGATATGGTATTACTCTTTAGAACCTTTAAAATTGTAATTAAGGCGAAAGGCGCATATTAAGGAATGGCAGAATTAGATGAATTAGCTATACAACTAAATAATTGCCAAGAATGTTCCTTACGGCAGGACTGCAAAGGAACTGTGGGCTGGTTTGGTAATCCAACCAGTCCACTTATTTTAGTGGGCGAAGGACCTGGCGGCGTCGAGGATGACTATGGTTGCCCGTTGATTGGGCCATCTGGGCAATTGCTGGATAAGGCTCTGTGGTCTGTAAAGATTACTAGGGATAGAGTGTTGACAACCAATGTGATCAAGTGTCGTCCTAAAGGCAATAGAACGCCTAACCTAATGGAGGGAGAGTTCTGTGCTACAAGATGGCTGGATAAAGAACTAGAAATAGTAAAACCAGTAGTAGTGGTAGCACTAGGTAGTGTGGCTATGCATTATCTGGGTAACCCAGATATGCGCATTACCCGTGATAGAGGTAAATGGTTTAAGACTAAAGGCGGATTTGATTGTATTGCAACTTATCATCCAGCCTATTTATTAAGGCAAGCAGGTAAGTCTCTAGTACAATCTAAATGGGATGTATATTACGATTTAAAAGCAGCTAAAGAAAAGGTAGAGGCAGTAATGCCAGATTACCAATTTTCTTCAGGAAAACCAGTTAATTTGTTCGATTTATTTGGGAAAAGATAGGTTAAAAGCCAATGTTTCATACGAAACATTGGCTTTTTCTTTTGAAATTGTGTGCTTACGACTTAATCCTCAAAAACTCTTAACCTGAATAATTAAAGCTTATATTTAAATTATTAGCTATTGCTTATGCCAAGATTAGGACTAAAAATAAAAAAACAATAATATAGTAGGCTTTTAGTAGCAGTAGAGTGGTTATTATGTTATAATTATTATGTATTCTTGTGAATTGTTTAGCTTTTTAGAAAAATTGTTATGCTTTTTATTTTGAAGGATAGGTGGTAAATATTAAATGAAAGTTGCCATAATTCACGAATGGCTAACCTCTTATGCCGGGTCTGAGAAAGTTTTAGAACAAATATTAAAGATATTCCCAGATGCGGAGTTGTATGCTGTAGTTGATTTTTTGCCAGAAAATCAACGTGATTTTATTATGCATAAAAATGTCCATACAACATTCATTCAAAATTTACCAAAGGCACGAACCAGTTTTCGAAAATATTTGGCACTTATGCCATTAGCTATAGAACAATTTGACCTTAGAAAATTTGATTTGGTTATTTCAAATAGTCATTGTGTTGCAAAAGGCGTTATTGTAGGACCTGATCAATTGCATATTTCTTATGTGAACTCACCAATCCGTTATGCATGGGATATGCAAAATGAATATTTAGCTGGCGAAGGCATAACTAAGGGTGTTAAAAGCTGGATTGTAAAGATAATTTTACATTATATGCGGATATGGGATTCACATACAGCAAATGGTGTGGATTATTTGATTGGAAATTCGCGCTATATTACTAGACGTATTAAAAAGTGTTATCGTCGAGAAGCGGATTGTATTTATCCCCCAGTTGACATTAACGGATTTTCTATGAAAGAAGATAAAGAAGATTTTTATATCACCGCTTCCCGTAATGTTCCATACAAAAAGATGGATATTATAGTCAAAGCGTTTAAATCATTGCCGAATAAGAAATTGGTTGTTATTGGCCATGATACAGAAAAACTTGCAAAGTTTGCAGGTAGTAATGTTACTATTCTTGGGCAACAGCCTTTTGAAGTACTTCGCGATCATTTACAACGTGCAAAAGGATTTATTTTTGCTGCAGAAGAAGATTTCGGAATTGCACCTTTGGAAGCTCAGGCATGTGGTACGCCTGTTATTGCTTTTGGTAGGGGCGGTGCTGTAGAGACAGTAAGAGGCCTGGAGCAATCTTCGCCTACTGGGTTGTTTTTTTCTGAACAAACTTCAGAAAGCATTGTTAATGCTATAAATAGCTTTGAAGAAAAAATAGATGCTTTTACACCTTATAATTGCAGGGCAAATGCAGAATGTTTTAGTGAAGAAAATTTTAGAATAAAATTTAAAAACTTTGTAGAAAATAAAATTAATACAACAACGAGGACGGAGGCAAAATGAATATAATCCTTCTTTCAGGTGGTAGTGGAAAAAGACTATGGCCGATATCTAATGATGTTCGTAGTAAACAATTTATCAAGCTGTTTAAGAAAGATGACGGCGAATATGAGTCAATGGTGCAACGCGTATATAGACAGATATCTAAAGTCAATCCTAATGCAAAAATTACTATTGCAACTAGTTCAACTCAGGTGAGTGCAATTAGAAATCAGCTTGGAAATATGGTGTCGACAAGTGTAGAACCTTGCCGTAGAGATACTTGCCCTGCTATTATTTTGGCTTGCACATATCTTCGCGATGAATTGCAAGTGGGATTAGATGAGACGGTAGTGGTATGTCCTGTTGATCCTTATGTAGATGATAGCTATTATGAGGCAGTTGCGTCCTTAGATAACTACGTTCAAGATGGTAAGGCTAATTTAACATTAATGGGTATTGAACCAACTGTGCCTAGCAATAAGTATGGATATATCATACCTGATAGTTGTGAGAAGGTAAGCCATGTTAAAGAATTTAAAGAAAAGCCAGATATTGATACAGCGAGAAGGTATATAGAGAGTGGTGCATTATGGAATGCCGGTGTTTTTGCCTTTAAACTAAAATATTTGATTGATATTGCACATAAAATGCTTAATTTTGCTGATTATAAAGAATTATTTACGAAATACGAATTGTTAGAAAAAATAAGCTTTGATTATGCAGTAGTCGAAAAAGAGAAATCTGTCCAAGTAGTAAGATATTCAGGCGCGTGGAAAGATGTTGGAACTTGGAATATGATGTCTGAGATAATGAGCGAAAATACCAAGGGTAATGTTACCTTGGATGAATATTGTAAAAATACTCATGTTGTTAATGAGTTAGAAATACCGATTTTATGTATGGGCTGTAAAAATATGATTGTTGCGGCTAGTAGTGATGGCATATTTGTATCAGAAAAAGAACGTAGTGGCAGTATGAAAAACTACGTTGAGAAGATTAGCACAGGCGTAAGATATGCTGAAAAATCTTGGGGAACTTTTAATGTAATTGATGTTCAAACAAATGCGGTGACAATTAAAATTTCATTAGATGCAGGGAAAAAGATGACTTATCACCGTCATGATTTCAGGGATGAAGTCTGGACGATTACTTCTGGTAAGGGTGTTGCAACTGTTGATGGGATGGAACAACAAGTGAAACCAGGAGACATTATCAGTATTGCCGCTGGTTGCAAACATACTATTAAAGCTACAACAGATATGCAAATAATAGAAGTGCAAGTAGGAAATTTAATTACTGTAGAGGACAAAATGGTGTTTTAATATGGAACCAATGTTGTTAAAACCCGTAGGAAAAGATAACCTTTGGGGTGGAACAAGACTTAGAGATGAATTTTATAAAAATATTCCTGTTACACCATTGGCTGAAACTTGGGAATGCTCAGCGCATCCACAAGGGCCAAGCATGGTGGTTAATGGTGAGCATGCTGGCAAAAATTTAGATTTGGTAATCAAGACACATCCAGAGTATTTGGGAAAAAGGGTAAATAAGGCTTATGGATTACCCATACTGATTAAATTTATTGATGCAAAGAAAGATTTATCAGTTCAAGTCCATCCTAATGATGAATTTGCAAGGCTTTATGAAAATGACTATGGCAAAAGTGAGATGTGGTATGTAATTGATGCTGATGAGGGAGCATCTTTAGTTCATGGTTTTGCCCACGATGTAAATGAAAAAATGCTAAGACAAGCTGTACTGGATGGAGATCTGTATAAGCATTTAAATAAAGTTAGTGTTAATAAGGGTGATGTTTTCTATACTCCAGCTGGAACGATACATGGAATTGGTGCTGGTTGTTTAATAGCTGAAATTCAAGAAAGTTCAAATCTGACCTACAGAGTTTATGACTACGATAGATTGGATAAAACTGGGAAAAAACGTGAGTTGCATTTTGATAAAGCAATGAAAGTTTTAAATATGAAAGCTGAGGAAGGGTATAAGCAGAAAGCCAGATTAGTGCATTATTATCCTGGTTGCTCAAGAGAGATATTATGCCGTTGTAAATATTTCGAAACGGAAAAAGTAAAAGTTACAAAGGGTATTTCGTTTACCGTAATGAAGAGTTCGTTTCAAGTACTTCTTTGTTTAGACGGTGATGGTGGCCTAGAAACATTTGAATATAGGAAACCGTTAAGGTTTAAAAAGGGAGATTGTATTTTTTTACCAGCTGGGCTTGGAAGATGTTTTGTTGTTGGAGAATGCGAATTCTTGAAGGTAAGAATTTGATTACAAGAAGAGTAAATATCTAAAGGAGTAGGTAAAATGAAAAAAGTAGCTTTAATTACTGGTATTACAGGACAGGATGGTTCATATTTAGCAGAATTGCTTTTAGAAAAAGGTTATGAGGTGCATGGTATAATTCGCAGGGCTTCTGTAGATACAACAGGGCGTATTGCTCATTTATTGGATAAAATAAAATTACATGAAGGAGATTTATCTGATTCATCTAGCATTATTCGCGTTGTAGGGAAAACACAACCAGATGAGATTTATAATTTAGCAGCTCAAAGCCATGTTCAGATAAGTTTTGATGTGCCCGAATATTCTGGTGATATAGATGCAATTGGTGTGTTACGCATATTGGAAGCTTGCAGAATATTAGGACTGGCACATAAAAGCAAAATATATCAAGCTTCTACTAGCGAATTGTATGGTAAAGTAGAAGAGATACCGCAATGCGAAACGACTCCATTTCATCCATATAGCCCATATGCAGTTGCTAAACAATATGGTTTTTGGATCATGAAAGAATATAGGGAAGCATACGGTATGTTTGCTTCTAATGGAATTCTATTTAATCATGAATCTGAACGAAGAGGAGAAAATTTTGTTACTCGTAAAATTACATTAGCAGCAGGTAGAATTGCTGAAGGGTTACAGGATGTTTTGGAATTGGGTAATATGGATTCTTTAAGAGATTGGGGCTATGCCAAGGACTATGTTGAATGCATGTGGTTGATTTTGCAACATAAAGAAGCAGATGACTTTGTTATTGCAACAGGAGTACAACACACGGTACGTGATTTTACTGAGAAAGCGTTTAAAGCTAATGGAATTATCCTTAGCTGGGAAGGCTCAGGCGTTGAAGAAAAAGGATATGATACTGCTACTGGTAAAGAGCTAGTAAAAGTTAATCCGAAATGGTTTAGGCCGACTGACGTTGATAATCTATTAGGCAATCCGTCAAAAGCAAAAACTATATTGGGTTGGAATCCGCAAACAACAACGTATGAAAAACTAGTTGAGATTATGGCAAAACATGATCGTCATTTGGCAAAGCTAGAAAAAGCAGCTTTGAAGGGGCAGGCCGGAATGAAATAATGATAATGCATCTTGATTTTAAAGAGGTGTTTGAATGAATAAGCTGATAGTGGTTGGAGCGGGGCCACATAGTGAAGTCGTTTTAGATATGTTACAACAACGTAATGAATACGAGATTGTTGGTTTGACAGATGCTAAACGACGTGGAGATGTACTCGGATGTCCTATACTTGGCACGGATGAAGTTGTGTTACCTTCATTATTAAAACAAGGTGTGAAGTATGCAGTAGTAGCATTGGGAGACAACAAAATAAGAAAAAAAGTCTTCCAAAAATTGTTAGCACTTGGATATGAATTAATTAATGTGATAAGTCCACATGCAGTGCTATCTAGACATGTGCAATTAGGGCGTGGCATTGTTATTATGCCTGGAGCGGTTGTTAATGTTGGAACTACGATTGGAGATGCAAGCATAATAAACACCAATGCTTCCGTAGACCACGATTGTTTGATAGGTAACTTTGTTCACATAGCTCCAGGATGTGCCATTTCTGGTTCTACTACTATTGGAAACGAAACTTTCATAGGAACGGGAAGCCGAATAATTGATAACATACATATAGGCAATAATGTAATAGTTGGCGCTGGTAGCGTAGTGATACGTGATTTGGAAGATGACTGTGAGGCTGTTGGAGTTCCTTCAAAAGTTATAAAGAGATTTTAATAAATAAATGGAGGCTGAAAAAATGGAAAGAATATCTATTGCTGTTCCGGTATTTAATGGTAACGAAAAGAAATACTTAAACGAATGTATTGATACTGGGTGGGTATCTGCCAATGGTAGATTTTTAAATGATTTTCAAGAACAGTTTGCTAAATTCTGTGGTAGCAAATATGCTTTGGCATGTTCTAATGGCACAGTGACATTGCACTTAATATTAAAGGCTTTGGGTATCGGTGCTGGCGATGAAGTAATTATGCCAACATTGACTTATGTTGCAACTGCTAATGCAGTTGTTGAATGTGGAGCAACACCTGTTTTTGTTGATAGCGATATAAATACTTGGAACGTTGATTCAAGTAAGATTGAAGCGGCTATCACTCCGAGAACAAAGGCTATAATTCCTGTTCACTTGTATGGCCTTAGCTGTGATATGACTGCAATTATGAGTATTTCTAAAAGGTTCTGTATACCGATAGTAGAAGATGCAGCTGAAGCACATGGCGCAAAATGGGATGGTAAATATGTTGGCTCTATTGGCAAGGTTGGCTCATTCAGTTTCTTCGGCAATAAAATTATTACAAGTGGTGAGGGTGGAGCCATTGTTACCGATGATGATGATTTATACAACAGAATGAAGCTGCTTCGTTCCCAAGGTGTTGATTCTAGTAAGAGATACTGGCATGTAGCAAGAGCTTACAATTATCGTATGACTAATATGCAAGCCGCAGTTGGATTAGGACAACTTGAAAATATAGAATGGCATATTGCTCAACGGAGACGTGTAGCAGAAGAATACAAAAAGCAATTTGCTGAAAAGCTGTCTGGATATGTTACTATTCAAAAAGTTGATAACGTAGAAAATCATGTTTATTGGATGAGTAGTATTATGTTGACGGATAAAGTGAAAAAATCCAGAGATCAAGTAATGAAAGAAATGGAACAATGCAATATAGAAATGCGTCCTGTTTTCTATCCAATGCATGTTATGCCGCCTTACAAGGATACTACAGTAAATTGTCCTGTCGCAGAAAAACTTTCTGCTCATGGTATAAACTTACCGTCACATGCATTAATGGATAATGAAAAGATAACTTATGTCGTTGATTGCTTGCAAAAAATTATTACGAAATAATTGAGGTAAGAATGGTGAGTAAATTAAAAAGAGATTGGCAGCGAATTTATGTCGTGCGTTATTTTTTGCTTAATCTAGTTAAATTAGATTTAAAAAACAAGTACAGAAGATCAAAGTTGGGAATATTATGGACTGTATTATATCCAATGGGTCTTTCTGCTATTATGGGCGTTGTATTTTCTGTGGCATTTAATTATGAACTTGCTGGTTACATGCCATATGTATTATCTGGTATTTTATTTTGGGATTTGGTTTCGGGTGCTTTTGGTGGTGGTGGATATTCTTTACTTTCAAATGATAGTTATATTAGACAATGTAATAATCCTTTGATGATGTATACGTTAAAAAGTAGCATTGTAACAATAATTAATTTTACTATTGCAATGGTTTCTTTGTGTGCTTGGATCCTTGTACAAGATCCTTTAAACATACTTGTTGGAACTGCATCATTTCCAATTACAATAATTATTTTTTTCTTCTTTGTTTGGGGCGGAACTACTATTGCTGGGTATACATGTGTACAATATAGGGATTATCCAATGATGATACCATTAATACTACAAGTATTGTGGTATATTTCACCAGTCTTTTTTCAAGAGGATTTGTTTAAAAGCAATAAGCTGGTTTATACATGGTTTCAATGGAACCCAATTACACATATGTTGAATTTAATCCGCGCACCATTCATAAATGGAGTAGCTCCTAGTGTATGGGATTACGCCATAAGTATATTATTTGTGGCATTGATTGATATTTGGGCATATTACATTAATGAGAAAAAAGAAAGAGATTTAATCTTTTATTTATAGTTAAGGAGCAAAGATGAAAAAAAATATTCATATTTATTTAGATAAAGTAAATATGTTCTATCCGTCTAATATTTATAATGCAACAACATTAAAACAAGAAGTTTTTTCTTTCTTAAAATTACAAAAACCAAAAGCTCTGCTAAAGGATGTACATGCACTTAAAGATTTAAATTTACATGTTGAAGCTGGCGAAAGACTGGGAGTAATTGGACATAATGGCAGTGGTAAGAGCACTTTGCTAAAAACAATTGCAGGTATATATCCGGTTGTAAGTGGTACTGTTGATGTTTGTGGTAGGATAAAAGCACTATTTGATATCGTCCTTGGTTTCGATTTAGAGTCAACAGGTAGAGAGAATATAATGTACAGAGCTCTTTTGTTAGGTGCTACACCAAAAGAAATTGAAGCTAAAACGCAAGAAATAATAGATTTTACAGAGCTTGGAGAGTTTATAGATTTTCCAGTAAAAAGTTATTCGAGTGGTATGGTTGTAAGACTTGCTTTTGCTGTTTCAACAAGTATTTCAGGCGAAATACTTTTGCTGGATGAAGTTATAGCGGCTGGTGACGTTTCTTTCATAAAAAAGGCACGTAAACGAATGCTTGAACTTATTGACAAAGCAGAAATAATGGTCTTTGTTAGTCACGATTTAGCAACTATTGAAGAAGTTTGTACTCGCGTAATTATGCTAAATCATGGACGCATAGTTGCGGATGGAAGTCCAAAAGAAATAGTTAGTTACTATAAAAAAGAAATGAATGCGTAATGAAGGGGTATTGAAATGGCTAAAAGAATACTTTGGTTGCTAAATCATGGTGCTTTAAGAAACTTTGAAGTGCCGCTACTTATCTCAATGGGATATGAGGTGTACTGTCCCAAAATATATCAAATTGGTTTCGGAGATACTTCTGCTTCATGTACAGATGAGTTTGATTCTTCTTTGACTGTAGACAAAAATATAATAGAAAAACTTAATAAGGTTGATTTTTATGATGTGATTCCATTAGATGTACAAACTATATTGAATGATAATTTTGACATTGCTTTTTGCATGTTTGTCACTGATCAAGCTAAAAATTTTGCTAAATTTTTTAAGGGGCAGATAGTTGTTAGATGGTTTGGTGCACTTTATGAAACTAGCTATACTGAACTGCATAATCATGATACATTAGAAGTTTTTAAACAATGTGGAAATAGATTTTGGTTTGCCTATGCATATGAAAATCTTTTAGACATTGAGTGTGATTTTTTGAAAAACAGAGCGCTCTATTTACCGATTGGAATGAAAAAAGCTGTTCCTGAACATAAATGGAAGGGCGGCGATAAAAGATTTTTATTTGTATGCCCAAAGATTGGAACTGATATATATTACAACAATGTATACAATGAATTTAAAGATAATTTTAAGGGATTTGATTATATTATAGGTGGTAACCAAATTCAGCCGGTTGTGGATGATGATAAAGTTGTAGGATATTTGGAACAGGAAGAATATGACTACAATATGACTAACTTATTATGTATGTTTTATCATTCACAAGAGAAATATCATTTACATTATCATCCATTAGAAGCCGTTAGAGCCGGTATGCCTTTAATTTTTATGGCAGGAGGAATGTTAGACACGTTAGGCGGCAGGATGCTGCCAGGAAGGTGCAAAAATATTGATGAAGCTAAGCATAAAATCAGGAGTCTTTTAAAAGGTGATACAGCTTTACTAAATAAAATAATAAATACACAGGATGTGTTACTAGAAAAATTTAGTGAGAAATATTGTAGACCGTTTTGGAATAAGGGACTTAATAAAATAGAAGAATCATTGGCTTATAATCAAAATAAGGTAAGTAAAGCTAAAAAAATAGGACTAATACTTCCTCTAGCATATACTGGAGGTGTTTTGGACGTTGCCAAAAGATTTGCGCTAGCGCTAAAAAAAGCTATAGACTATTATAATAAAAATATTCAGATAGTTTTCGGCTATCCTGATGATTTCGTTCTGGAAAATCATGAAGCTATAAAAGAGTTGAAGAGAAACAATATTACTTGTAGGACTTTTATTCCAGTAAAAATTTCTGAAGCAGAAATCGAAAAAGTACAGACATTAAAGGGTTATAAAGCTACTAGGGAGAGGAATAAGAAATATGGCACATCATGTATATTAGATGATGATGTTTGTTATTTTGATGATTGTGATTATCTTATTTATATTGCTGATCGTAGTGGAAATATGAAGTATCCTGTCTTTTCCGAAAAGCCATATGCAATGATTATACATGATATAATCCAAAGATATGTACCGGAATCCGTTCCAACGGGAAATGAATTTAAAAACATGATTGTTGAAAGCTATAGAAGAGCAGATCACTTGTTTGCTTTATCTATTCCAGCGATGAATGATTGTATACAATACAGTAATATTAATAAGGAGAAATTGTCTGTTTTGCCGTTGATGTACGATTATGTTACTGTAAGACAAGATACGTCATATGAAACAGGTAAATTATATAAGTTGCAACAGAAAAAATATTTTGTATGGTCATCTAATATCTCACCACATAAGAATCATATTACTGCATTGATTGCACTTGCAAACTATTATGATCATGGTGGAACAATGGATTGTGTTATAACTGGTTTTGGTACAAAGAATCTTAATCCAAAATATGCTAGAGAGAGTAGTTTTCCGGGAAATGAACATGTAAATAAAGTACATTATATTTTTAATAAATACCCATCTTTAAGCAAACATTTAAAATTTATGGGGAATATGAAAAAAGATGAATATTTGGATGTTTTGCATAATGCTGCTTTCTTTTTCCATCCTGGATATGCGGATAATGGGAACATGGGCTTCTTTGATGCTGCATGCCTAGGAGTTCCTACCCTAAGTAATAAATATCCAGCAATGGAGTATTGTGCAAAATTTACCAATATTCCTACTTCTTTTATGAATGGTTTTGAAGAAAAAGACATTGAGGAAGCTCTTTTCCGTATGGAAAAGGAATATGACAAATGGGCTGATAAATTACCTAGTAGTGATGAATTAAAAAAAGTTAGCATCGGCGAGACTTGGCGCATAATTTACAGGGAATTAGCTAAGTATATCGGTATTTAAATATTAAGTACTTAATGTTGAATACGCCAGCTTTTTATATAATTTCTATATATGGCTGTAGTTTGTTATTATAAAAGCTGTGAAAGGGTAGGCGTTTTATGAAAATAGGCATATTTATGGGATATGGTCCTCAAGTAATACTAAATAAAGAAGGACTTGGAAGATATATAGGGTCTTTGATAAAAGGATTTGTTTCATCTGAACATGAGGTTATTATAGCATGTCATTTGTGGCAGAAAGATAGCATAAATGAATTGCTTGAAGAATTACAAATACCAAAAGAAAAAATTGAATTGTGTATGAATGACACCAATCCTCCTGTTTGGAATTTTTATAAAAAAGTCTTTCTTAGAAAACCAAAACGAAATAAAATATTTGATTATCTCTTGAATATTCTCAATATATTTATGGGAAGATATATTGACGATTTATTGAAAATTAATAACAATTTGACATTCTATGTCTATCTTCTTTTTGGCGGTATAATTGTGTTATTTTTGTTTCCACTAGGTGTTTGTTTTGGCATACTTGCTTTTTTGTTTTATTGCGTATATAGGTTACTATTCTTTTGTGGACTAAAAAAGAGCAAGTTAAAATTGGCTGTTAGAAAGATTATTTCAAAAATACATCTGCGATTAGATTATCCAACTGAAAACTTGTGGATTGATGGATTTGATATATTAATGCATAACTCATTGGTTAATTTAGTTAAAACATTGAATAAAAGATGTAATGTAGATGTTTGGTTTATACCAAGTTTGTTTTGGCCAGAGGCTCAAGGCTTAAAAGGATTTAAAGTATTTTGTGCCCCGGATTTGGTGAGCCGGGAATATGCACTTGGTTTTAGAAATGTGCTGAATTCAGAACATAGTATTTATAATTGTGTTAATACTTTACGCAACGGGGAGTATTTTATTACATATTGTGAATATTTAAAAAATTCACTTTTGATTGAACAATATTCAAAGAATATGAACAAAGTGATTGCAATACCACATGCTAATAACGATATGGCTCCATATATTTACTTTGATGATGAAGCCTTAAAAATGAAATGCAATGCATCAAAAGATTTTGCGAAAGAGTTTGCTCATTCAATTAGCGAATTAGGTGATATTAAATATATCTTTTTTGCCTCACAGGTAAGGCCGTACAAAAATATTCTCGGATTGATAAAAGCATATGAATTTTTATTAAAAAGACAAAAGATTTCACTTAAACTTGTACTAACTGGATTAAATTCACAGAATGCTAAGGAAAGGGAATATATAAAAAAACACAATTTAGAAAATGAGATTATATCTTGTTATAATGTTAGTGCAAAAAAGCTGGCAGCTTTGTATAAATGTGCAACATTGGTTGTTAATCCTACACTCTATGAAGGGGGATTTCCTTTTACGTTTGGTGAAGGAATGTCCGTTGGGACTCCTTCTATTATGAGCGATATTCCACAGGTAAGAGATGTTTTGGAACCAGAAGGATTAGAAGAAATTATGTTTGATCCATTTGATTGGATGGCGATAGCTAAAAAAATAGAATGGGCTTTGTTAGACATTGACGGTTTGTATAAGAAAGAATTACCACTTTATGAAAAAATGGCTAAACGAACATATAGTGTGGTAGCTAATGAATATGTAGAGACATTTAAAGCTTTTGCATGGAAGGAAAATTAGCTATTTTTAATCATGAATGAATTGGAAATAGTAGATAAAGATTATGTATTTATTAAAAAAATGGAGTACAGATAAGAAGTGGTATCGTTTAAATGTTTTTAAGATGAAAAGTATAATATGCAGGTTTTTAGAAGCATAGCGATAGTATGTACAGCAACTATATTCTGAGTTGCAATCAGAATAAAAGCCAATTTACTATTAGTGAAGATACTACTGGGGGATAGATGATGCAAAAATTAAGTGTTGTTATTCCATGTTACAATGAAGAGAATCACATATTGGAGTTAGTTAAGAGAGTAAAAGCAGCGCCTATAGAAAATAAAGAAATTATAGTCGTTAATGATTGCTCAACGGATGGTACAAAGCAAGTGCTTGAAAATGAGGTAAAACCACTTGTTTCAAAAATCATTGATCATAAAGTTAATCAAGGGAAGGGAGCGGCTTTAAGAACTGGAATTAAGGCGGCTACGGGAGATATTGTTATCATTCAAGATGCAGACTTTGAATATGATCCACGAGATTATGATAAAGTAGTTTTGCCTCTTATTAATGATGAAGCTGACGTAGTATATGGATCTAGATTCTTGGGTAATAACGACAATGAGGGTTGTAAGGCCAATAGGACGGCCAATGCTTTTTTGACTAATTTGTCCAATTTTTTTACAGGACTTAAAATAACTGATATGGAAACATGTTATAAAGCCTTTAAAAGGGAGATTATTCAGTCTATTAGTATAGAAGAAAATAGATTCGGGTTTGAACCGGAAATTACTGCTAAAGTTGCTAAACAAAAAGTTCGTGTTAAAGAAGTACCCATTTCTTACAACCCGAGAACCAAAGAGGAAGGCAAGAAGATTGGATATTCTGATGGCTTAAGAGCCATATATTGCATATTAAAATATAGGTGATTTATGTACATTGACAAAGCTTTTCTGAAGCAGTTATTTATATATTTTTTTATTGGTGGGTTTGCTGCCCTTGTTAATTGGATAATTTTCTATATTAGTAATAGCCTGTGTAATATACATTATCTTATTGCTACTATAATCGCTTTCTTTGTTGCTACTTGGGTTAATTGGAAATTAGGAAGAATTAGTCTGTTTAAAAATAGTGCTGTTAGAAGTAAAGTGACTGGTGAAAAAACTCTTGTATACATTGTAAGTGCTATAGGTTTATTGCTTAATTTGTTGTTGATGTGGTTAATGGTTGATATATTAAATATTCAACCTATAATTGCTATTGTAATTACTACGGGCTTGGTTTTCTTTTGGAATTTCTTTGCTCGTAGAATTTTAATATACAAAGACTAAGGGAGAGGAAGTATATTTATGAATATTGCGATAGTTGGAACAGGGTATGTTGGGTTAGTTACAGGAACCTGTTTTGCTGAAATGGGTAATACAGTATATTGCGTAGATGTTAATGCTGATAAAATCAATGCGCTAAAAAAGGGACATATCCCAATATATGAACCAGGTTTGGAGCAGATGGTTAAAAATAACTATAAGCAAGAGTCTTTAAAATTTACGACTGACATTAAAGAAGCATTAAAAGTTTGTAATCTGTGTTTTATAGCAGTTGGAACTCCGATGGGTGAGGATGGTAGCGCAGATTTACATTATGTAAAAAATGTGGCTGTGGAAATTGGTAAATATATGACTCAGCATATGTATATAGTTGACAAATCTACTGTACCGGTTGGAACAGCTAAGTTAGTTCGTAAAACTGTGCAAGAGGAATTAAAAAAACGCAAGAAAAAATTGACCTTTGATGTCATTTCTAATCCAGAATTTTTAAAAGAAGGCGCAGCAGTAACCGATTTTATGCGACCAGATAGAATTGTTATTGGTGTAGATAGTTCAGAAGCTTTGAGGGTAATGAAAGAATTATACATGCCATATGTAAAAAACACTGAAAATTTTATTTGTATGGACATTGCTTCAGCTGAAATGACTAAATACGCTGCTAATTCTATGCTGGCAACGAAGATTTCCTTTATGAATGAAATGGCGAATATTTGTGAACGTGTCGGTGCTGACGTTAACAAGGTAAGACTTGGTATTGGCAGTGATTCACGTATTGGGTATTCCTTTATTTATGCTGGATGTGGCTATGGTGGTTCTTGTTTTCCTAAAGATGTAGAAGCTTTAATTAAAACAAGTAATAAATTTAATTATGATTGTCAATTATTACAGGCTGTAGAAGATGTCAATGAAAGACAGAAGATGGTTTTGGTAGAAAAAATTGTTAAAAGATTCGGTGAAAAGCTTGAAGGTAAAACCTTTGCAGTTTGGGGGTTAGCTTTTAAGCCGGATACAGATGATATGCGTGCAGCAACAAGTATTGTTGTTATTAATGAATTGACCAAGCGCGGAGCCATTGTTAAAGCATATGATCCTAAAGCAACTCAAGAGGCTAAAAAATGCTATCTTAAGGGTAATAAAAATGTACAATATTTTGATGGTAAATATGACGTGCTCAAGGGAGCCGACGCTTTAATTTTAATAACGGAGTGGAAAGAATTTAGAAGCCCTGATTTTGTGGAGATAAAGAAACAACTCAAAGCACCTATTCTTTTTGACGGAAGAAATCAATTCGAAATGGAATCTATGCAAAAAAGTGGCTTTGAATATTACCAAATTGGTGTAGGAGATAAAAAATGAAAAAAATATTAATAACTGGTGGAGCAGGGTTCTTAGGATCTAATTTATGCGCAAGATTATTAAATGAAGGTAATAAAGTATTTTGCTTAGATAATTTTTATACAGGAAGAATAGAAAATGTACAAGAAATGCTTTCTAATCCTAATTTTGTATTGCTAAGACAAAATGTTATGGATAAATATAGCGAGAGCATGGATCAAATTTATAACTTGGCTTGTCCAGCTAGTCCCCCTCATTATCAAAGGTTCCCTACAGAAACAACAAAAACTAGCGTATTAGGAATTATTAATATGCTGGATTTGGCAACTAGGTTTAAAGGGAAAGTTCTACAAGCTAGTACAAGTGAAGTATATGGTGATCCGCTAGAGCATCCTCAAAAAGAATCATATAGGGGGCATGTTAACCCTATAGGAATTAGAGCATGTTATGATGAAGGCAAACGAGTATCAGAAACGCTATGCTTTGACTATAATAGGCAATTTAGTACTAAAATTAAAGTTATTCGTATTTTTAACACTTATGGACCTAATATGGATCCTAATGATGGACGCGTAGTTTCTAATTTTATTTTACAGGCATTACGTGGTGATGATATCACTATATATGGCGATGGAAGTCAAACAAGAAGCTTCTGCTATGTAGATGATCTTATTGATGGCATGATTCGTATGATGAATTCTGATGATGCGTTCTTGGGACCGGTTAATTTAGGTAATCCTGGTGAGTTTACAGTTAAAGAATTAGCTGAAAAAGTTATCAAGATGACTGAAAGTCATTCTAAACTGATTTATGTAGATCTTCCAAAAGATGATCCAACTCAACGTAGACCTGTTATAGAACTGGCTAAAGAAAAATTAGGCTGGGAACCAAAGATTAAATTAGAGGAAGGCTTACAAAAGACTATAGAATATTTCAAATTATATGTTTAACAAATGGAGATATAATGAAAAATAATAAAAGCTTTTTTGTAGGAATGCTTATTGTTTTACTTATAGAAATTATATTCTTTAGGTCGTATCTATGTACTGATGTACTTTTTGGCGATACAGGGGATGGGCTTCTTAATAATTTAATCGTTGAACATTGGTATCGCGCTTTTAGAGGTATTGAAAGTATAAGTACACTTAATATATTTTATCCAACTAGCAATACAATTTCCTATACAGATATGCTTTTTGGATTGGCTTTGCCATACAGTTTCCTAAGATTATTAGGCATTAATATGTTCTTAGCCAATAAATTAGTGCTTGTAGGAGTTCATGCTTTCGGAGCATTAACTTATTTTTATCTTCTTAATAAACGATTTGCTTTATCTTTGCCGGCTAGTATTATTGGTTGTGTGCTAGTATTTTCAGCTAGTAATTTTTATGCGAAAGTTTTACATACGCAATTTTTTGTTATGGGATTTGTTCCTCTATTATTATTATTGCTGAGTATATATTATGATAAACTAAAAATATTAAGTAAGCAAAGATTTTTATTTGGGGTATGTAGTGTACTTAACCTGGTTTTTATCTTGTATAGTAGTTGGTATGTAGGCTTTTTTTTCTGCTTGTTTTCTTTTATTTTTATTTTAACTTTTGTGATAATTGAGATATTGCATTCTAATTTCAAAGAACTTAAAATGTTATTGCTTAATAATGTAAAAGAGGTAATGGTATATTTTTCCCTTGCCGTTATCACTTTAATACCATTTTTGAAAGCCTATTTGTTAACAGCTAAACTGACTGGAAAGTGGGATTGGAATGCTGTTAAACCAATGCTTCCGTCAATATATGATTTCATTAATGTTTCTGGCAATAATTTGTTATATGGAAATATATTCAGTAAGAGCTTTTTTACATCCAGAGTATTATCTGGGGAATTATGGCTAGGATTTCCAATCGTAACTTTGATAGTTTTCTTTATAGCTAGTTATTATTATATTAAACGGTTAAGACAAAAAGAACAATTGCTTTCATTGGTATGTATAACAATATTAATTTCTTTTTTGCTTTTGGTAAAAATAGGAAACATATCTTTGTGGTATTTGGTCTTTAAACTTATTCCAGGAGGAGCAGCTATCAGAGCAGCGTCAAGATATATGTTCTTCCTATCGTTTCCTATTTCTTTTATAATTGCCAATTTTTACGATTCTTTAATGACAAAAATTGACATAGATAGGTATAAATTACAATGCTTATGTATTGGTATTATTGTTCCATATTTCTTTTTACTAGAGAACATGCATAATACTTCTTACGTGAATAATAACAATAACTCGTGGACAATATCTAAGCAGCAAGATTATATAAGCAAAATTAGAGTTCCTAACAATAATTTGCCGTTTTATATAACCAATAGTAAACCGAAAGAACATACAGAAGCTAACTATGAATATCAATTGCATAGTTGGTTAATAGCAAATAAATATAATTTAAAAACAATAAATGGATATTCTGGGAAATTTCCGCCAGGCTGGAGTTTATATGATATTAATGATAAACAATATCAAAGCCGTGTCGATGATTGGATGATGCGAAACAATATTTCCATTTTGCAAAGGTATGATATAGCGACTAACAGATGGAACAATCAAGCAGTTCATCAGAATTAATGGGTATTGTTAATAAATGCTACGGTAGACTCTGTAAACAACCTGTGGTTGACTTGTTGCAAAATATGTTGTGAGTGCAGTGGCTAACTTTCTCGTTGTCATTTGCAAACAAAGCAAATAGTTATGCTTAATATTTTTATTAATAATTTGTATTGTATGTAACAGATAAATAGCAAGATGTTTATAAAAAATGTTGGCTTTGCTTAGAAAAATATTTTGGATGGGTAAAATGAATATTATCGTAACCGGTGGTGCTGGGTTTATAGGTGGTAACTATGTGCATTTAATGTTAAAGAAACATCCAGAAGATACCATTATTTGTTTGGATGCTTTAACTTATGCAGGCAATATGGAGACACTGGCACCTGTAATGGATGCTCATAATTTTAAGTTCGTAAAGTTGGATATTAGAGATAGAGAGGGTGTTTATGCTCTATTTGAAAAAGAGAAGCCAGATATTATTATCAATTTTGCTGCAGAGAGTCATGTAGACCGTTCTTTGGTTAATCCGGAGCTGTTTCTACAAACAAATATTATCGGCACTAGTGTTCTCATGGATGCTTGCCGCAAATATGGCATTAAACGTTACCATCAGGTTTCTACTGATGAAGTTTATGGCGATTTACCTTTAGATAGAACAGATTTGTTCTTTACAGAAGAAACACCGCTACATACTAGCAGCCCATATTCTTCTTCTAAGGCTTCTGCCGATTTGCTGGTATTGGCTTATCACAGGACATTTGGTTTACCGGTAACTATTTCTCGTTGCTCAAACAACTATGGACCATACCATTTCCCTGAGAAATTGATTCCTCTGATGATTATTAACGCCTTGCACGATAAACCGTTGCCAGTGTACGGCAAGGGCGAGAATGTTCGTGATTGGTTGTATGTAGAGGACCATTGTACTGCCATTGATTTGATTGTTCGTAATGGCAAGGTTGGAGAAGTATATAATATTGGCGGCCATAACGAGCGCAGGAATATAGATGTAGTTAAGACTATTATTAAAGAATTAGGCAAGAGCGAAGGCCTGATTCACTATGTAACTGACAGACCTGGTCATGATAGACGTTATGCTATTGATCCTACTAAGATTAAAAGAGATTTAGGTTGGGAACCTATTACAAGGTTTGAAGATGGTATTAAGAAGACTATTGCTTGGTATTTGGACAATAAGCCTTGGTGGGAGCATATTATTAGTGGCAACTATCAAGATTATTATGAGAAGATGTATGGAAAGAGATTGAAATAGAAGTAAAATGAGACAGGACTTTTGCTGTGGCAAAAGTCCTTTTTAACAATAGAAGCAGCTATCTTATATTATTTTTATTATGGTTATAATGTGTTATTATTTAGCAAACATAAAAATTTTGTTCTTTGGGGGAATTGAAAGTGGGCAAGGTAAAGAAAGCAGTTATTCCAGCGGCAGGATTAGGAACAAGATTTCTTCCAGCTACTAAAGCTACTCCAAAAGAAATGCTCCCAATAGTAGATAAACCAACGATTCAATATATTGTAGAAGAGGCTATTGCATCAGGCATTACGGATTTTCTGATTATTACAGGGCGCACTAAACGCTCTATTGAAGATCATTTTGACAGAAGCTTAGAATTGGAATATGAATTAGAACAAAAGGGTAAGGCAGAACTATTAACCATGGTTCGTGAAATTGGTGATATTACAATGCATTACATTCGCCAAAAGGAACCAAACGGTTTAGGCCATGCCGTCTTATGTGCTAAAGATTTTATTGGTAATGAACCATTTGCTGTGTTATTAGGTGATGATGTTGTTTACAACGATGAATATCCAGCTTTAAAACAACTGATTGATGTTTACGATAAGACTCAATATTCTGTATTGGGGTGTCAGGAAGTTCCTTTAGATAAGGTTTCTTCCTATGGAATTGTTGCAGTTTCACCAACGAAAGATAGTTCTACCTTTAAGGTAACTGATATGGTAGAAAAACCAGAACAAAAAGATGCACCATCAAGATTGGCTGTATTGGGCAGATATATTATTACTCCTGATATTTTTCCAATTTTCGAGAGAACAAAGCCTGGAAAAGGCGGAGAGATACAACTGACAGATGCATTAAAAGAGTTAATTAAGCTGCAACCTATGTACGCATATAATTTTGTTGGAAGAAGATATGATGTGGGTGATAAAGAGGGATTCTTAGAAGCTACGATAGAATATGCTTTAAGAAGGCCGGAGTTGCGAGATAAATTTCTTGCATATTTGATGGGAATTATTGATAAGGTAGACTAATAATTCTTAATGCTTAGTTTTCTATCTACCAATTTTTGACATAAATGTTTTCTCCTGTTAAACTAAAACAAATATTGTTAATCTTTCTTTTTACAGACCAAAGACTAACACTAATAATTTCCCATAAATAAAACGGAAAGGTATCAAATGCAATATTTTACTAATAAATAAAAGATAAAAAAGAGGTGTAAAAATGGACGATGTAAAACATAAGGTGTTTATTAGTTATTATGATGCTGAAGATCATTGGTATAAAGATCGCTTATTAAATATGAATAAGGTACAAGAAATATTTCAAGATTATTCAGTACATGATAATGATATTGATGATAAAGGGTTGACTGATGAGCGAGTTAGAGAAATTATTCGAGATGATTTTATAAAAGATGCAACGGTATTGATACTTTTATGTGGACTGAATACTAAAAAACGCAAGTTTATAGATTGGGAATTGAAAGCTGCAATGTTTGATTCTGAGAAGAATCCAAAATTGGGAATATTAGTTATTAATTTACCAGGGGTTGATAACATGGTGAGAGCAGCTGGAAGTGAAGAAAAAGATCTAATTGGAAGTGAAATTCCTTGGCAACCAGTGAGCCATGACAGGATAACGCTGGAGAATAGATTTCCATATATGCCAAGCCGTATAATTGATAACTTTGTCGATGGTGTTCCTATTTCTGTTGTTAATTGGAACAGAATAGAAGACAACGGGGTAATACTGATGAAACTTATTGATATTGCAAATAATAGGAAAGGAAGCTGTACGTATAACAATTCAGCACCATTGTGGGGTAGAAATAGAAAGTAAAAATATTACAAGAAATGGCGCTTTGTAGAGAAAGTTACAAAGCGCTATTTCTTTTTGTGCAATACTGATACTTTAGATACTATTCTATATATATGCTATAATTAAATAAAGATAAAATTAAATATGTTTTTAGGGGGGAGATTTAGTGGCTCTGTTATTTTCTGGTGATTGTGCAAATGAAATATGGCAAAGAGTATCACAAGAGTTGTTAAATAAAAGCTCTGTTATAACAAGTCGTAAAGGGAACACGAGAGAGTTATTACATGTTTTACTGTCACTTTCTGACCCTCATAGAAAATGGATATCGGATAGAAAACCACCAATTAGCATTGGTTATGCTTTAGCTGATTTAATATGGGTACTAAATGGGAGTAACGATGCTAAGGTGATAAATTTTTGGAATCCTGCTTTACCTAATTATGCTGGACATGGGAAAAAATATCATGGAGCATATGGATATAGAATTAGGAAGAATTTTGCTATTGATCAATTGGAGAGAGCATATTTTGCATTGACAAATAATTCTGATAATAGACAAACTGTAATTTTAATCTGGGATCCAGAAAAAGATATGCCACTGATTAATGGCAAACCGGCTGATGAAGATATTCCTTGTAATATATGTTCTTTTTTAAAGATAAGAGACAATAAATTGGAATGGACGCAAATAATGAGGAGTAATGATGCTTTTATGGGTTTACCATATAACCTTGTTCAATTTACAAGTTTGCAAGAAATATTAGCTGGATGGCTAGGTAAAGAGGTGGGAACATATACACATTATAGTGATAGCTTGCATGTATATGAAACTAGTTTTAAATGCTTAAAAAATAAGCAGGACATTAAGGTTGAGAATAATGATTCACTATCGGTTGATAAAAAGCAATTTGATGTGATTAACAAAGAAATTTTTAGCAGAATGACTTCTATAGTTAAACGCAAGAATATTCCTGAAGATTTTTTGTTAAATGTAGCTAACCTTAATTCGGCAAATCAAGCCTATAATAATATAATGTCAATTATTGTGGCCTACGTTGCTCTTAAAAAAGGATATAGTAAAATCGAAAAAGAGATTATAAGCAATTGTACTAACGATTTATATAAAGCAATGTGGGATAAATGGAAAATGTATCGCATGACTGTGAAAAGGGGGGCTTGTTTATGAGTAAAAAAATTAATATGTTCATATCCCATTATGGTGGTGATGAAGAATTTATTCCAAAATTTAAAGAATTGATGGCTGATAAATACGAAATACGTGATAGTTCAATAGTTAAAAGTGATCCTAACAATGCTCACAATGAAGAATATATTAAATCATTAATAAGAAATCAGATAGATTGGGCAGGTAAAGTTGTTGTGCTTATTGGACCTAAAACAGCAGATCGCGACTGGGTTGATTATGAAATTGATTATGCTAAGAAGAAGGGAGATAAACGTGTTATAGGAGTGTTTTTGCGTGGTTCCACGGATTCCGATGTTCCGGAAGCGTTAAAAAATGACGGCGATGCCTTGGTAGCATGGAATTCAGATAAAATTTCTGAGGCTATTGAAGGAAAAAATATTTGGGAGAATCCTGATGGTAGCACACGAGCTTCAACTGATACAGGGAGAGGAACATGCTAAAGAAGGTGTGATTAATGCTTTTTAGCTATATAGTGACTAGAGATTTTGGCTTTGCACCAAATCCATTTCCACCATATTGTACGTTGGCAACATGCAAACCGGTGATAAGATCACACGCTAAAATAGATGATTGGGTGTTAGGGGTAGGGTCTGCTGCTCAAAATAGTACCATGAAACACCGCTTAATATATGCAATGCAAGTACAAGAAATATTAACATATGACGAATATTGGAATGATGAACGATTCTATTATAAAAGAGCAGTTATGAATGGAAGCAAACGTCAAAATTATGGCGACAATATTTATCATAGTGACCAAGTATCGGGTCAGTATATACAGGAAAATTCCCATCATAGTCTACCGGGAGGAATAAGAAATGTTAAAAACTATGATAAAGATCTACATAGCAAGAATGTGCTCATATCTAAAAATTATTGGTACTTTGGTAAGTCAGCCATAGAAATACCGGCAGAATTTCTTGAAATTACGAAAGTTACACAAGGACACTTGAAATTTGATGATGATAATTTAATTAATAGGATAGTTTCTTGGCTAAATTCTTTGCCTTTTAAGGGAAAAGTTGATGTTCCATATTTTTTTGAGAAAGATTTTAAGAGATTTAAAGGATGAGATGAGAGGTGATGTTATGAACGAAGATGATTATATAAAAGATAGGTTGGAACAACAAGTAACATGGTACGATGAAAAAAGTAAGCATTGCCAAAAATATTATAAGTTGCTAAAAGAAATTAGTTATATATTAGCTATATCTTTGACACCAATAAGCTTATATTTTGCTGAATGTCCGGGTGTTAAATATGTTATAGCTTTTATAGGAATATTAATTGCTGTTGTTAATTATTTTTCAAGCTCGAATAATTATCATGAAAATTGGCTACATTACCGAATGAATTGTATGCTTTTGGAAAGTGAAAAATATCTTTATCTTACTAAAACTGATCCATATAATAATGGGAGTGCGTTTAATACTTTGGTTAAACGATGTGAAAACATTATAATTAACGAAAATGCAGCTTGGAAGGATTTAAATAAACAAGATGTGAAGGGTCAAGAACCTAAAAGCTAAATATTGATTAGAGGGGATGAACATTGTGACTCAAAAAGTATGTTTTGTCATTATGGGTTTTGGCAAAAAAATGGATTATAGAAATTCAAAGGAAGTTGATTTGGATGTTATTTATTCTAAAGTGATAAAACAAACTTTTTCAAGCGAATTTAGTGATTATAAATTGATAAGAGCTGATGAAATAAGTTGTTCGGGAATAATTGATGCAAGTATGTATGCATTATTATTAAAAGCTGACCTAGTAATTGCTGATATCACAACTATGAATGAAAACGCTATATATGAATTAGGCGTGAGACATGCCTTAAAACCTTTTTCAACAATAATTATGATGCAAGAGAGCGAAATGAAGGCAGTTCCATTTGATATAAGTCATTGCCGAATTCTTGCATATAAAGACTATGGTGAAAAATTAGAGGACAATGAGGCAGCAGAAATAGTACTAGAATTAAAAGAGTTTGTTGAAGAAACTGATAAACAAAAAATAGATAGTCCACTTTATACATATTTGCCTTCTGTGCAGCCTCCAAGTATTGATGATGAACAGTATCAACAAATAATCGGAGAAGCATCAAATAAAGAAAATGTAATTGCAAAACTGGTTAATGAGGCTGTTTCTTATAGGGATAAAAGTGACTTTAAAAATGCAATAAGTAAGTGGCAAAACTTGATTAAACTTATACCGAACAATAATTATGTAATTCAGCAATTGGCTTTGGCTCAATATAAATCTAAACAGCCAAATGAAACTAAATCGCTAGAAATGGCGCTGGATACAATTAAACAACTCAACCCTTTTAGTTCATTGGACCTCGAAACATTGGGTATTACAGGAGCAATTTATAAAAGATTATATAAAGTAAACAGAAACTTTGCATATTTAGACGAAGCAATTACTTATTATAAAAAAGGATATTCTATTAAAGCTGATTATTATAATGGCGAAAATTATTCCAACTGTTTATTGCTAAAGACAGAGCAACCTGATTTAGCAGATGAAGCTGTTACGTATTTAAAATATGAAAGTAAAATGGTATGTAATATTATAATAAAAATGTTGTGTGAAAATATTAAAACTGGTGAAATAAATTACTGGATGTACGGTACTTTAGCAAATGCTTATTATAAAGTCGGCGATTTAGGAAATTACGAAAAATATGAGAAAATTTTTCTTAGTAAGACAAAAGAGTGGGAACAAAAAACTTATTTTGAAACACTGGATGATTTGAAGAGAATTCTAAATAAGTAATTATATTAGTGGTTAGTAATCCTGTAGGTTACATTTGCCATTGAAAAAAGACTATAAAATATCAAGTTAATCTATTTTAGGGGGGAAAAAAATATATATGACTAGACCTTTAATTCTTGACTTTAGTATTCCTAGAATTAATGAAAATAAAAAGTTACCATACTTTTATGATACTAAACAAAATCTTAATGTTATTGATGTTGATGGTAGGTTACGCCCTTTTATTAATGCTGATGATATTTTGCTTGCGACCATAACAAAGACATCTGTAGCACGTGAAACTACTGATGATGATGAAGAAATGGCAACAGATAGGAGAAGGGAAAATGAAGGATTAAATTTGACTAAAAAATGTTTGGAGATAGAAACGGATACTAGAAAACAAAGAGAAGGTAATGACAATAATTATCTTGAACTTGTCACAAAAACAGAGGCATCAATAGAGAGCGATGATGATTTATGATTTTGGTTATTACAAATAGAGATGATATAACTTCAGATTTTATAATAAACGAACTAAATAAAAGGAAGGTTGAATATTTTCGCCTTAATACAGAAGATATCGGTAATAGCATTGATATTCTATTTGATTTTAAAATTAATAAATATTTACTCATTGATAATGAAAAAAAGTACATTGTGGATATTAACGATGTTACGAGTGTATATTATCGTAGACCAAAATTGCCAGATTTAAAAAATATTTTATTGTATCCTGGAGAAAAAGAATTTCTGAAAAATGAAATCTATTATACTTTAGAGGGACTTTATAAAATACTACGGCATGCTTTTTGGATTAGTCCTGTATATTCTATAAGAGAAGCAGAGAATAAGATCTTTCAGCAAATCGTAGCAAAGGAAATTGGATTTGATGTGCCTGATAGTCTAATAACTAATGTGCCGGAAAAAGCAAAACTTTTTATAAAGATGCATGAAGATTGTGTAATAAAACCTATTAAAAATGGCTTAATCAATAACGAAGAAGAACCCAAAATTATATTTACAAACCAAATTAGTGCAAAACATATAGGAAATATTGATGGTATACAATCCGTGCCTACCTATTTTCAAAACGAAATAAAAAAGGAGTCTGACATTAGAGTAACTGTTGTTGGTAAAAAAATATTTGCTGCAGAAATTTTATCGCAAGTTTGTGAAGAAACAAAAACAGACTGGAGACAAGGTGAACATTTTGAGCTGGAGTATAAAAAAATTAAACTACCATGTGATGTTGAAAAAAAGTGTATAGAACTTATGGATACTTTAAAACTTAACTTTGGAGCAATTGATTTTGTCTTGAATAAAGATGGTAAGTTTATTTTTTTGGAGATTAACCCTAATGGACAATGGGGATGGATACAAAAGCGCCTTGGCTTTAAAATATGTGAAGCAATCGTAGATTTACTTATTAGCGAAGGTGTAGAACGATGAGCTATTTTACTGAAAAAGTACATGAAATTAGAGAATATGTTTGGCCACTATTAGATAAAGAAACAAACAAGAAAAGAATAGAAAAGTATAATGATGATTTTACACTGGATAACAAGGATGATATTTCTATTGCGTATTCTTTAGCTCTAAAATATTATGAAGCTGAAGAAGAGAGAAAGAATACTGTCGAAAGAAAAGCAGTTGTATTTATTGGAGTTGTTGGACTAGCAATTACTATTCTTGTGTCTAGTAAGGGTATAGCCATAGAAAAATCTGGCTCTGTAAGTTGCCTTTCCGCTGCTATTTTATGTCTTATAATTATTTACCTTTGTCGTATGGCCTGGTTTGCTGTGGCTGCTTTAAAAGTTGACGTTAATTATACGCTTGGGTATAAAGATATTTTGAATCAAAACGAAAATTATCAAAAAAATATTATACTCCAATTAATTAAATGTGCTCAAAACAATTTTTCTGCGACAAATTTGCGAGTTGATAATTTAAACATGGCTCAAGCGTACTTTAAAAGAAGCATTGCTACCATATGTTTATATGCTTTGTTTCTTTTATTTTCTTCAATTAATTTAGAATTACCGAATAACATTTTTCAGAATATGGAGATGGTTAATATGGATGTTATACAGATAGCAGATGTTGTATACAAAGCAGCAACTCTTGTACTTGCCATTACTGTTGCATACTTTGGCTATAAGTATAATAATAATGTCAAAAATGCACGGATTGTTGATGAGCGAAGATTAAAAGCTCAATATTATCATGTCTTCTTAGAAAGTTGTATTAAGTATTTTAGCTATGTCCAAAACAAAAATGCTCAAGCTAATATGTCGTTGGAAGCGGCTGATTATAATATGAACTTTTGTATAGAAGTAAGCAGATTACCTCTGTATGCTTCTGAAGAAATAATTCAATATTTAAGTAAGTGCCAGGATAAAACAGAAGCTTTAGATTTATCTAAACTAGAGAACTTAATTATTGATGACTTAGAGTCAAATGACGTGGAAAATGAAAAAGGAAAGAAAAATAATGAACAACTAAAAGTCAATAAAGTTATTGTGCCAACAAATCTGATTGTTACCATAGAGGGGAAGAAAACAGTAATTAATAACAAAAATTGAATTTTCTGTGGAATTTGAGCGATTCAGTGGCTGTAAAAGATACCTAGTATATGTAATTTTGACATAATCATGCGATATAAAATATCATCTTTTTAGAGGAGGAAGATTTTTATGCCTAAATTTATTGATATTGCAAATGCATTAAAAAAAGTTCAAGGTTTTACGGAAAAGGAAAATATGACGGTACTTTTTGAGGGAATTATTTCCAACGTTGTTTATTTGAATAACGGATGTGTCCTTTTGACTGTATGTAATCCTCTTCTTAACAATTCGAATGGATTTTCAATTGAAATATATTTGACTGCTGAAATAACATTAAAATATAAAAACTTGATTGTGAAATATAATAAAATAAAATGTTCAGGTATTTTAAAATATTTTGCTGGTGAAACTGGCTATGTAAATAAATTCCAATTATCAAAAAATGTTGTTCTTACGCAAATTAATGATCATGCAATATTTAGAAAATATGAAATGCGTAATTTTAGCGAAAAAGTAGCTAAGGCAAGAACTATTTATCTTGTCCATACTCCTAAAAGTGATGTAGCTATGGATTTTTCATCAAGATTTAAGAATTCGGTTGTTCCTAAAATTGTCCATGAAAAAGTAAAACCTGGTTATTCAGATTTATGTCATGTGGTTAAGCAATTATTAAACAAGAAAAGAGCTTGTATTGTAATAGTTCGTGGCGGCGGGCCGGATGAGGTGTTTTTTCCATTTAATGATTTAGAATTGGCTAGGATTATCGGTGAAGCTGAAATACCTATATTCTGTGTTGTTGGACACGCTAAAGATTATGTGCTGGCCACGGCGGTTTCTTTCTTTCCGCCAAATGCTGACGATCATATATTTGAAACACCATCAAATATTTCTCGATACTTATTTGATAATATTAATCCTTAATTTTTCAAATAATTTTATTTTAGTAAATTGTTTATGTGAGGCTAATTCTAAAATTATAATTTATTTACTTATAAGTATTTATGCAATTAAGCTAGAATTTTTTCTATGATAAATGCAATGCTAACCAGAGAAGTATTGCTATATATTTACTTATGAAAAATATTGTAATTTGACAAATAGCTCAAAATGAGCAAGAAGAGACATGAAAACGTGGAAAAATAGGGCTGGTTAATTTCTGATGTGGGCAAAGAAGACCTATTGTTAATATGGCATATAGGAGAATAAAGGGAGAAACTGTATGATTGCTGAAATGAATTTGATGGCAGATTTAAACGATATTTTGTTAGAAGTACTGACGAAAATTCAAAGAAACTATAAGACCCCAATGAGAAATGGGGAAATAGATTCATGTAAATTATTATATGATTGGTATTTTTATTGTAAAAGACATATACCTGCCTTTCCAAGAAAAGTATTGTTTTCAAAAGAATTAGATTGTCCAATTGAATTTGAAGATAATGTCGAAAAAATTAAGCAAATGTTTATAAATGGACAAGATGTAAATGGCTTGCTTAGTGATAGTATTAAACAGATTAATGGGAAAGATATGCTGCTATCTTATTGGGATATTTATCATTTACATCTTGGGGAAATTAAGGATATACATATTACTCAGGAGAGGCGAAGAGAATTAGAAAAAAAGCTGCTTTTTATAAAACTTTATAAGGATATCGTTTTTTTTATTAGTATAGGAAATCATCGGGAATGGACAGATAAATCACTCTTGGAGAGATTAAGCAAGGAGTTTCCAGAAAGCATAGATGCATATGAATTCCATGGCGTCGAATCAATTGAACCAAAGATAGATGATAATGACTTGTCTAGTTTTTGGAAAGCGAATATAAATACTTTTGTAGAGGTTAATGGTAAAAAATATTCAGGCCTTGGACGTATGTCCAATGGAGATGATGGTGAGTCTATGATAATTGCAATAAAAAAAATTAAGAGCATTAAAAATTGTGAAAAAAGCTTGAAAATAAAATATGGAAATGCGCTTTTAAATCAGGTGTTTTGGTTTAAATTACGTAAAAGAATTACGTCAGATAATACTTACTTTGAAGTCTTTGATGTCAAAACTGATAAAGTATTTTATAGAATATTAGCTTAGACACGAGCTTAAATTGAAATTATTAGTAAGAGAAGAAAGACCATTTATTTTCGATTGGAAAACAAATTATCTTTTGTGGGTATAGAAACATATACCATTATCTTAAGCAATATAGTAAGCATTAAGACTGAGAATTGTGAAGTTATATGTAAAAAAATCAATTGGCACTTTTTTCAAACGCCAATTGGTTAAAATGTTCGTTTTTGGTTAACTTGGTGTAATAGAGAATACTGTACTGCCTTGGTATAGTCTCTCTGAATTAGAAATACCTTTATGTATGAGCTTTTATATATGTTTCTATTTATGGCCTTCTTGAAACATATAAAAATATTGCATAAAAAAACTGCACCAATAACTTGAATGAGAGTTATTGGTGCAGTTTTAGAAACATAGTGAAACTACTAACGAATTCTAATAGGTATTGAATGCGGTATCAGGCGTTGATGGACAAATTTCCCCTTTGATGGAGCAGCGAGGAATTCATTAAACATAGCTTGGGTGCAATTAGGATATTTATAAATTGAACCATTCAGAAATTGTACAACAATGAATCCGTCTTCATAACCAATCATATCAACGTCTGAAGAAATAACTTTTACTAAATTCATTAAAATCACCTCCTTAAGTTAATAATTTTATACGAACATATGTTTACATACGAAAAGTATATAGATTTTATAAGATAATGTCAAGCCCAAACTTGAAGTTTTTATGAAGGAATTATTTTTTGCAGTAGCCATCTTCATAGTTTGTTTAACCTGAATTAACTCCACATAACCATTTTTGACATATATGCTTTCTTCTGTTAAACTAAAACAATACTAATAATCTTTCTTCATACAAACCAATACTAACACTAATAATTTCTCTTAAATACTACGGAGAGGTATCGAGCGCAATGCAAAAAACGCTTAATCATTTTATTATTAGCGCAGTTGAGGCCCAGGAAAGACGTACTAAGATTCATTCAGAATTCACGACAAAACTTTCTACATTCCCACGCTTTTTCAATGCTATCATGGGCAACAGATTGTCTGAGCAAGAAATAAAAGCTAAAGTGGACGATAAAGGACTATTATACAAAGGTGAAATAGGCTGTGCTTTATCGCATTTGTCAATTTTGAAAGCATTTCTTGCTAGTGCTGAGCAGCATATTTTCGTATTTGAAGATGATGTTTGCTTTAGTCCCAGATTGCAAGAGGCATTAGCGAAAATCATTTCTTTTGTTGAGGGTAATGTTCAACCAACAGTTGTCTTGCTATATAATACTGAGGGTATCGATAAGGCTGTTCATAAAATATCTGATACTTGTAATAACTGCTTATCTAGGGATGGAACATGTGCCCATGCCTATGTATTAAATAGACAGGCAGCAAGGAATATATTAAGTATCCAAACGCCGTTACATTTTGAGTTCGATACATGGTTTACTTATCTTAAGCTCAGAAAGATCAAGATATATTGTTTGAGCGAGCCGTTGGTGTATTTGGATGAAGAAAACTCGCATAAATCCTTAATAGATGCTCAAGAAAAACGTGAAAACTTTAATGCTGAAAAGAGAGCAATTAAGGCTAGGGTATATAAAGAGGTATATGACAGTCTTCCTTTGCAAGAAAGATTGCTAATCCAACTGGATCGTATTAAGAGACATTTAAGGCTTTTGCCCTAGGCAAAGGCCTTGTTTTCTAATTGTTTAGATAGAGGTCTACATGAAAAAATCATTTTTCTTCGCAGTAGCCATCTTCATAACCTGTTTTATCTGGGGTAACTCCATGTTGCCGGTACAAGAGTCTCAGGAGCTTAGCATGGGTGTAGTGTATCGTGTGGCTGGCTTTGTTAAGTCACTGGGAATTACTTTGACCATGGCAGAACTGGACCACATTATCCGTAAATTGGCTCATTTCTCAGAGTTTGCAGCTCAGGGCTTCTTTGTTTACTTGGGACTTATGAGAACTAAGCTTAATTGGAAGTGGGCGGCACTTGTGGGCCTGGTTACCGGTATGATAGACGAGACCATTCAGATTATCGTTCCCGGTCGTGGCAGCCAGGTGGCAGATGTGTTTCTGGATTGGGCTGGGTGCTGGGGAGGCATTTTCATCGCAAAGCTTGTTTCCTATTGCTCCAGAACTAGAATATAAAACAAAAAAATTCCCTCGGTAGATTGCAGGCTTGGTTGCAATTACCGAGGGAATTTCATTTATTCAGGTAAATTTTCTTCGTAGGCGATTTTCATGCCCCCTATGGCTTTTAGCTTGTTGTTACGGTTTAGAAAGGCTTCATCAGTTATTATCTGTTCCATGATGGGCCTTACTTCGCTAGCTTTCAAATTATCTTTAGGTTTTTGTATGGCAATTTTTCTGTACTTGTTATGCTCATCTTTAAAATAGAGTTTCAAGGTCCTTTCCACTAAGTTTTTACCTCCTTTCTCCTAAGCTAGCTGGGACGCTAAGCCTTAGGTATTAACTAACAAATGTTTTTATGCACCTCCTTTTTTTAGCGTTCACTTAATAAGTGTTTTGTTAGGTTAGCTTTTTGGAAAGAGATGGTGAAAATTGACTATAGTGGGACGAAGGGACGCATCCGCTGTCCCACAAAAACCATGTGGTACAGCAGACGCGTCCCTTCGTCCCACAAAAAAACCTATGGTACAGCAGACACGTCCCTTCGTCCCAGAAGCAAAGACTTGTCACTTTTGGCTTACATGATTTTTGAATTATTATATTCTTTATTCCATATATGTTTTATGTTATAAATATCTTGTGAAATAAAAGAGAAGGAGAACAAGAAGTTGCGAGATGAAAAATTTTCTGACCTTTATACAGGGGGTAAGTCTCTTATCCCTTTTTTCGTATTTGTAGCTATTTACTTAGGCTGCGGCATAGTTTTGGAATTGTACGATGTTCCCATGGCTTTTTACCAATTTCCTGCTCCACTGGCAGCGACATTAGGTATTGTGACAGCTTTTGTCATGCTTAAGGGAAGCTTTGAAGTAAAGTTTAACATCTTCATTGCCGGGTGTGGTGATGCCAACATTTTAATTATGTGTATCATTTATCTTTTAGCCGGTGGTTTTGCAGCGGTTTGTAAAGCTATGGGCGGTATCGGTTCAACAGTAAATATGGGCCTTACGTTTATTCCTGCCGAGTATCTTTCAGCAGGTTTATTTATTATCACGGCATTTATTGCTACAGCAACAGGTACTTCTGTAGGCAGTGTGGTGGCAGTGGGACCCATAGCCATTGCTATTGCCGAGAAAACAGGCATAGCCTTGCCCTTGGTCTTAGGTTGCGTCATGGGCGGAAGCATGTTAGGTGATAATCTATCTATAATTTCGGATACTACTATAGCGTCTACCCGTACACAGGGCTGTGCCATGCGGGACAAATTTAAGCTAAACCTATGGTTGACCATAATTCCGGCCTTGCTAACTGTTGTTCTTTTAGTCTTCTGGGGCAACACAGCCATAACCATAGAAAAAAGTAAACATACTTATGATTTCATCAAGGTTTTACCTTACTTGCTTGTATTAATTACTGCCATTGCCGGCGTGAATGTTTTTGTTGTTTTGTTTGGTGGTATAGTTTTAGCTGGTCTTATTGGCCTTTGGTATAACCATTTTACCTTTCTTACTTTATGCCAGACTATTTATGCCGGCTTCACGGGAATGATAGATATTTTTCTTTTGTCCTTGTTAATAGGCGGATTGGCCAGACTTGTTAATAGGGCGGGTGGCATTGAGTACTTGCTTAAGCTTGCCCATAAGTTTATTTCAGGTAAGCGCTCAGCTGAGCTGGGGATTGCTGCCATAGTATCGATTACTGATATTGCTGTTGCTAATAATACGGTGGCCATCTTAATTAATGGCGAAGTGGCAAAGAGCCTGTGCCATAGTTTTAAGGTAGACCCACGAAGAAGTGCAGCCTTATTAAGCACCTTTTCATCTATCTTTCAGGGACTTATTCCCTACGGGGCGCAAATGCTCATACTTACCGGTTTTACCACAGGTAAAGTTTCGCCTTTGACGATTTTGCCCTATACCTGGTTCCTATACCTCTTAGCTTTGTCAGCTATTGTGTCTATTTTCGTTCCCTTTTCAGATGGTCTTATTCGTAGAGATCCTTGGAATTATGAGTTTGATAAACCAGAAAGTCAAGTTTAGTAAAAATGGGACGAAGGGACGCGTCCGCTGTCCCACTTTTTTTGTGTTTGGGTGGAGCCAATTTGGGGACGGGGAACGAGGAAAGAATTTACCATTGGGGACGGAGAAAAGTGGTAAATGAAATATGGGGAGAAGTAAGAGAACAGGCAATTCGATATGAATATCGAATTGCCTGTTTTGTTCTATACATGTTGTATTTACTTAGATTAAATGAATGAAGGAGAGTATAATAGAAATAAGAATTAAAGGCTATATTGGGGTGAAAAAATGTTGGAAAATTTGAATAATACTGATCCTGATGAGCAGATTATCTGGAGATATATGAAGGTTAAACGGCTTGAAGATATGTTGCTAAGTAAGAAATTATATTTGCGTAGAGTAGATCTATTTAGGGGCGTTGATCAATATGAGGGACAACGTTCACCAGATAATGCAGCTGTCTTAAATATTGAAGACAAGGATACACTAGAACAAATTAAGAAATTCAATCTACCTTCTGCTGATTTTAATAGAGTAAAGAGGTTTCTTGAAGATTACAGTAAGAATAGAGAAGCGAAAAAATCATATATTAGTTGTTGGCATATGGAAGATGAAGAATCAGGCGTGATGTGGAAAATCTTTGGCAATGATGAAAGTGAAAAATATATTGCAATAAAAACTACTGTTGGTAAGCTTAAGCAAGCTATATTGGAGAAGCAATTTGTTTATTATCGACCGGTAAAATATAGTGATATGTTAGACAATAATTTCGATGGAATATGGTACAAAAATAGTGCTTACAGTTACGAAAGAGAGTTTCGTGTGGCTAAGGTCTTAAATGGGCGGAGGTTAAAAAGTAAGACAGGGGATTTTTTAGAATTATTCTTAAATCCAGTAGAGGCAGCATATTTGCCAATAGATACTTCAAAACTAATTGATGCCATTTATATTGGACCTTATCATACAGAGGAATGTTATCAACAAGTAAAGAACATGCTCGAGAAAATAGAGACTCATTAATACATTAAGATTGTAAGAACTAAATTTACAGAATCATATATGCAGAATTTTCATGATAAGTCACCAATACTACAAACATATGATAATAGGGTTGAAGTGGCTATGAAGAATAACGCAATTCAAGAAAGAGCTCAAAAGGAGCAAGAAGAGGCGCGAAAAAGGGAAAAGCCTAATTGGCTAATCTTTTATGATAGACATAGTTTAATTGTAAGAGATTGGTGTATTGAATATGCTGTACCGAAAGGACTTATGGAAAAATATGATTATATTGTAGTTGACCATGCAACTAGAGATGACTTTTATGCAAACCAGTCTTCTTGGGTTTATAAAGTGGATGTTATTGGAAAAAAACTTGTTAAAACAGATATTCCTGTGGATAAATTGAAAACAGGATTCTATTTTAGGGAAACAATGCAAGATGAGAACGGGGAAGATATTAGGCCATATATTGTTAATATGGCTGATAGGAGACTTGAGAGGGTGGAGATGAAGTAAAAAATAGTTTATAAAGAAAAAGCCAACGCCTTACGCGTTGGCTTTAAAGAGGTTATAATCTTTAAGAAATCTGTTAATTAGACAGACTTTACTACCCGAAAATAATTAATTTGGGGTAGAACGGCGATGACCAGGTACTTTTGTACCGTCCTTCTTTTTATATGAATGGACGGGGACAATCTTTTTTTGTTGCATACCATTCGTACTGCTTTGAGTCTTAGCCATATGTATTACCTATCCTTTCTGATTTGGCTAAGGTACTTGAACAATTATAACTGGGTGTGTTATAATGATAACGATAGAAGCAAGGGGGTTCGCCAAATCGGTAATCCCTAGTCAAGCAACACCTATTCGTAGTGGGTGTTGCTTTTTATTTACCTACCTATTGTTAATTCTAACCCAAAGAAGGTTAAAAGTCAAGAGAAAAAACGAAAATATCACATATACCGAAAAAATATTTTATAAAAAAGCAATATTTTGCTTGTAGAGAGTGAAAATATCACGTATAATACAAGCAAGGAGGGATAGTATGTTACTTAGATTTTACGTTGAGAACTTTTTGTCATTTAAAGGGAAAAATGTATTTAGTATGGTCGCTGGAAAATTCACTAGACACAATGATCATGTGGCAACTGTAGATGGGAAGAAAATTTTAAAAGGTGGTTTTATTTTTGGCGCAAATGCAGGAGGTAAGACTAATTTTGTGCGCGCGATAGATTTTGCTAGAAAGATTGTTGTTGAGGGATTAGCTTCTGTTAGTTGTGAAAAAAAACATTTTAGAATAGAAGATGTTTACAAAGACAAACCTGGTGTTTTTCAATTTGATATATACTCATGTGGTAGTTTTTATTCTTATGGATTCGCTATCTCTTATAATGATGTTTCCATAAAGGAAGAGTGGTTATATAAAATAAATAATGGCGAGGACAAATGTATTTTTTTACGTCAAAATGAAGGAAAAGTAGCCTTATTTACATCTGATTTAAATTTTAATAATAGTGAAGACAAGGATAGATTTAAAGTATATTCCGAGGCTATTAAAGATAATAAAATGAAACAAACGTTGTTCCTGACAGATATTATATTACATAGCCCTGAAAATAACATTCAATATAAGGCATTTAGAGATGTAAAAAAATGGTTTGATAACCTTACGGTCATTTTTCCGGGATCTAAGTTTCAAGGTTATCCAGAACTGTTAAAAGACTCCAACGTTAAAAAAATATTTGAAAACTTACTTAAATATTTTGACACAGGTATTTTAAATATTGGTTTTGAGGAGGAAGATTTTGACAAAGTATTTCGTGATATGCCACATAACGTAATAGAGAGCTTTAAAGCGGATATAATAAATGCTTTATTAAAGAATAACGATAAAAGGGACAGCATTCTTTTAATGCAAAATGGGGAGTCTCTTATTCAAATCAAATATTTTGAAGGTAAATTGTTGGCAAAAATAATTGTATCAAATCATGGAAATACAAAAGATTTATTTAGACTAATAGATGAATCGGATGGGACCAAAAGGCTATTTGATTTAATACCGTTATTTTTGCGCATTAGGCAAAATGGAGTTATTATCGTAGATGAGTTAGATAGAAGCCTACATACAATGCTTACCAAAGAATTTATTAATTATTTCTATAAGCAAGATTATGAGAGTAAGGCGCAGTTGATTGCTACAACTCATGATTCTAATATTTTGGACCTTGATTTCTTGAGGCAGGATGAAATTTGGTTTGTTGATAGAGAGCATGATCATGGTTCAAAAATGTACTCTCTTGATAGGTTTAAGGCTAGGTTTGATAAAAAAATAGAGAAAGATTATTTGCTGGGGAGGTATGGCGCTATACCAATTTTTTACCAAGAAGGATATGAAACAAATTACGAAGATGATTCAATCGGTGTACATCATGAAAAGTAAGTATCGATTAGTAGCATCTCCGTTTGTAAGATCGGAAGGAAAAGGTGAAATTGAACCAAAAAGGATTATATTTCTTTCTGTCGAAGGCGAGAATACAGAATACGATTATTTTCGACACTTGCAAAGAGAGCTAGATAATAACAATGCACCAATTATACATATTGAAATATTACGGCATAAACGTAGTGATGGCTATAGTGCACCACAACATATTGTTGAACTGCTTAACGAATATATTGCACTAAAAAATGATGGAGTAATTCCTCCAGAAATATTAAAAGAATTTTTGAAAAAATATGAAGCAGAAAATATAAGTAAACTTATTAATAATCCACAGGAACTTGATAAAAATTTACGAAACAAGATGGAGTATGAGTTATTCCAAATAGGTATTGATTTAGAATATCGTAGATATCTTGATAAACTTGGTGGACGAGAGGGTGATATTTTTGCAATTGTGATTGATAGAGATTGTAAAAGTCATAGCCGCGAGTTAATGGAGTGGTGCCTGGATATTTGCAAGGAAAAGAAATGTCAATGTTATTTTGTTAATCCTTGTTTCGAATTTTGGCTTTTATTGCACTTGTGCAATGTTTCTAAACAATATGACAGTAAATTAGACAAATTTTTAAGCAATGATAAAATTTCTAGCAACCACACATTCACTAGTGGGGAGGTATCGCGTTTAGCACATCATGGTAAATCAATAACTTACAATAACTTCAAAAATAATTATGCATCTAATATTACTATAGCTATGGCCAGAGCAAATGATTTTGCTGTTCAACTTCCAGAGATAATAGACCGTGTTGGAACTAATTTGCCAGAACTTTTTTTAGAGATGGGATTTAAAGAAGATTCAGAAAGGCATTCGCAGGAAAACATTTGAGAAATTGCAAGATTGTGATTAAAAGTGGAACAAGTGGATGCGTCCGCTGTCCCACTTTTTTATGCAAGCACCTATATGCTACCTCTCATACGCTTTATCCTTATAGTGCCTATTCGCTTTATGTAGCATTAGCAAGAAGAAATTGCTGCTCCAAGGAGCCATATCTTGCTTGGGTAGGAATTTTTCTCCACGTATATAGGGCAGAATAAAGCCGATGGCCGTTTGAAAGATGGGGATCGTAAATAATGCTGTGGTCGACCCTTTAAACAAACGGTGGTAATACCTTTAACAAATGCTGTGGTTGACCTCTCCCATCTTTTGTGGTCAGGCTTTAACAAATGCTGTGGTGACCCCTGTAACAATGCTGTGGTGGTACCTGTAACAAATACTGTGGTTAAGTGCAATAAAGGATGACCCTTTCGGGTCATCCTTGTGCCTTAACCACTTTTCTTTTAAATAATGAAAGTATCATTCCTGTTCAGACAGTAAAGTATGCGGTTTCTTGTTCTCTTAAAATTGGTAAAGCCGTTAGCGTTGTACAGGAGTTTCTCCAGCTGCCTGTTTTTAGATTCTATGTAGCTGTTGTTAATCCTGGTACCATTTATCTCAATAAAGGAATTAATAATCTCTGCCTTCCAATTGGTAAGCAAAGTGTAGAACTCGTCATATTCACGTATGTTTGAATCTGCAAATTTGCAGGTAATTTCTGCCAGCCTGTCTTCTGCATTTTCAACGGAAGCGCTTTCGTTGAAGGCAATGTAATATTCCTTAAGCTCATAGGCTAGGCGTAAATCTGGGAAACTGGTAAAAAGAATATCACGTATCTCCCTGTAATTGACATCCCTTTTCAGCCGTTTGTTGTACTTTGGAATGTTGTCCAGATAGATTGCATGGTGAAAGACGTGCTTGAATTTGGTTAAAAGGTAAATAAGTACAGTGTTTTCCGTGGTCCTGCGGCAGCGCAGACGGACGTCCCTGAAGTCTTTGGTGAGGTGTTGCAGGACATGGAAGCTGTCTGCGCAGACGGTTGCCTTCGGGAAATAGGCATGGGCCAGTTCCCGAAAATTGTCGAACAGGTCAATGGACAGGTATTCCACATTATCCAGTTCGCTTTTTAAGGAGTCGTCGTTAAAGGTGTCCTTCTTAATGCTGCTGAGATAATGGATTAAATAAAACTTTTTTCTGTCAGGGAGGATGTCTACCATTTCACCGGTTTCAAAATTCATCAGCAGGCAACAGTACAAGGAATCATAATTGGACTCCGGAAAGTAGTGCTCATCCATGGACAGCACCCTGGGAAGCGACTTGCGCGGAATATTGACATGCTGGTCGAATATCCTTTGGACCTTAGTCGTGGACAGGTTGCATCTTCTGGCAACGGCAGTGTAGGTCTGTTCTGGGTATTTAAGTTCTTTCAGGACATTTATCTTTGTCTCAAAGGTAAGGTTTTCCTTAGAGTTAATGAAAGGATTGGGCTCATGGAAGGTTAACTCGCAGTTGGGGCAGCGGTAACGCCGCTGCTGGTAGATAATGAGGCATTTGCGGTTGTTGAAGGTGGAATGGGTAAGCCTTCTGGAATAGTACCCGTGAATTTTCACTTTTTCATTGCAGTAAGGACATAAGGGCTGATGGTTTTTCAGCTTTAACTTAATCAGCAGGGTATCATCAGACTGCTTGAAAGGCTGGACGTCCTCTAAATCCTCTTCTTTAATGTTTAAGATCTCTGTGATAAACTGATTTAAAGACAATTTGTCTTTCCTCCTTTTTACGATAGTGGTTTAGGCAATCCTATTGTAAAACAGGAGGTTTCTTTTTG
>Ga0183098_10465_pt1 | contig 80675 bp, 64 predicted proteins | sample BioMet9_FD_128884 | JGI IMG/M metagenome (GOLD analysis project Ga0183098, IMG submission 128884) | Microbial communities from bioreactor (seeded with sewage sludge) at Lawrence Berkeley National Lab, California, USA - Biofuel... | ecosystem: Engineered > Bioreactor > Anaerobic > Unclassified ...
CGTAAGGCTTGTTTCCGCGCTCCCCTTTATAATAGCACGGTCTAATCATGGAAACCCACTTGCCCCACGGTACGATGCGGTCGATCTGTGCCAGAAATTCTATTTTCTTCGTCCGTACTTGAGCCAGCTCGTCGCTCAGGTCGGACAAACTTATCTGTTTATTCATGTCACGATTTTATCATATATGGGCCATCACTGCATCTTTTTTCTTTGTGCGGTGTTGCCCTAACTGCTCGACATATTGGAATCTGAGGATAAAACGATCACAATCCCTGACTTTGAAACAACCTCGCAATATCCTCTGCGGAATCACGCATTCCTCTCATAAACCAGACCTCAATCCATCCGTATAACACACTGGAAAAATAGGCCTTGGAGTAAGCCGTAAGCATTTCATCTTCCGGTTTCGGTCCGTAAATCTCCATAAAAACATCTTTCAAAAGATAAATTAAGCCTCTGTCACTCAGCAATTTATAGAAAACATGGTTCGATTCAAAATGACTGAAAAGCTCCTTCAGCCTTTGGCTCAGAGGTATGTTATCCTTCTTTTCGCAGTTGTTCAGCCAGTCGCGGAAAATATGACTGATTCTGCTCTTGATAATATCTTCCTTGCTTTCGAAATTGCGGTAAAAGGATACTCTTCCTACGCCGGCTTTATCACAAAGTTCGCTGATGGAAATATCCTCCATCGGCTTTTCTTTTAACAGTGCTAAGATTGCATCGGTTATATGTTCGACAACATAGGTGTTTCGCCCTTCATTGCTCATCGGTGATACTTTTTTTCGCGTTTGTTTCATTTTCGGCCCTCCTCTTGACGGCAAGACGATATGATGATACATTTGATTCGCCGATACAAATGTATCATATAAGCAAAGAAACGTCAAGAGAAACGGAGAAAAAGATGTGGACGAAGAAACGAATCATCATTTTGATTGCTGTAATTCTGGCTGCAGCAGTTTTGGGAAGGCTTGCCGTCAGAGCTGTCATCGATCTGATGGTCGGCGGGTCTCTGTTCGGAGGTAATTTCTTATGAGTCGGGTAAATGTTAAAGGAAGAAAAACAAGAATGTTTGTATTCCTGTGTATCGCAGTGTTCATTGTCGCATTCACTGCTTCAGTGCTTATCAAAGTATCCTACCGCTCACCGGAATTCAAAAAATACTCGGTGGAATGGAGCGACAAAATCGGCACCGCTTACACCGATATTTCCTACGGTGAAAAGGCAGCAAACAAATTCGATCTATATGTTCCGGCAGACAACACCAAAGATGCTTACGGTCTCGTCGCCTATATTCACGCAGGCGGGTTTACTACCGGGGACAAGTCCGATGACAAGGCAATGCTTGAGTGGCTTTGTTCCAAAGGCTATGTTGCCGTTGGCATCAACTACACACTCCGCGATGATGCCCACCCCGACGCAAGCGTGTATTCACAGTCGATGGAAATCAAAAGCAGCATTCCGGCGGTGGTCGCAGAAGCGGAAAAAATGGGCTACAAGCTTGACCGGATGGCAATCTCCGGCGGCTCTGCGGGCGGGACACTGGCAATGCTGTACGCCTATCGCGATGCCGCAGACAGTCCTATTCCCGTGAAGATGCTGTTTGAGGCGGTCGGTCCGTCGAGTTTCTACCCGGAGGACTGGTCGGTTTACGGGCTTGACCAAAATCACGAAGCTGCCGCAGGACTGTTCGGTATTATGGCAGGGACGAAAATCACTGCGGATATGTTCGGCACAGATGCGTATGAAGAGGCCATCAAGCCGATTTCGGGGTATATGTGGGTGACGGAAAGCTCTGTCCCCACTGTGTGTGCCTACGGCGTTTACGATAAAGTCTGCCCGTTTGATTCCGCGAAGCATCTGATTAAAGCGCTGGAAGACAACAATGTAACGCACACTTATATCGAACTTCCGCATTCCGGACACGCGCTTCAGAACGATGACAGTCTGTATCTCAAATATATGCAGTCCGTGGAAGAATACCTGGACACTTATATGGCGAACTGAAAACAGCCGGATGAAAGGATCATAAAATGGAACAGGTGAAGAAGAAAGTGAATGTTTGGAAAATAATCGCAATCGTGCTGATTATCGCGGACGTGTGCGGCCTTGCGCTGAAAGGGTGCGAAAGCGTTCTTGCAAAAAGGCAGAGTGTTCCCGAGAATTATACAAAGACCGTTAAAACGGGTGGCACTCTTGAAGCAAAATACATGGCAATGGGAGATCACGAGGTCAAATATTATGAAAGCGCTGCCATGATGTCCTTTGAAAAATTTGAAATCTTCTATCCGTCGGATCTGTCCGATATGGACGGTTCGCTCCCTGTCGTCGTGTTTGTTAACGGCAGCGGAACGGGCGGTTCAAAATATCAGGCGCTGCAAAAGCATATGGCTTCATGGGGCTTCATCACCATCGCCACGGAGGAGCAAAATGCCTGGAACGGTTTTTCAGCTGAGATGTGCGTCCGATATTTGGATGCACTGAATCAATATCAGGAAGACGGGAACGAGAATGTTTTCTATGGCAAAATTGACATGAACAGGATCGGTATTACAGGGCATTCCCAGGGTGGTATCGGCGTTATCAACGCCTTGACAGACCAAAAGCACTCCGATTGTTATAAAGCAGCGGTGATGCTCAGCAGCACCGAAACGGATATGGCAAAGGCTCTGCTGTGGGACAGCAATTCGTCCCTGATTCATACGAATATCATGATGATTTCTTCCACAGGACAGACGGACAATGCAATATCCCCGCTTGGGAGCATGCAAAAGACATATGGCAACATCACGAATGATGTGTCGAAGGTACTGGCGCGCAGAAACGATGCCGACCACGGGCAGATGCTGTATTATGCGGACGGTTATGTCACTGCGTGGTTTATGTATTATCTTCAGAGTGATGCGGAGGCCGGAACCGCTTTCTTCGGAGAGGACGCCGAGCTCCTGACAAATCCGCTCTATCAGGATCAGAAAGCAAATCAAAGACAATAAAATATAAACTCCGGCTCTCTGTTTAGAAGTCGGAGCTTTTTTGTGCAAAAAATTTCAGTTTCTCGTGCTGATCGTGCTGTTTAACTTAAGGCAACACCGCATAACGGCATAAAAAGGCCACGCGATTTGCCCAGATAGGCAAACAGCGTGGAAAATCTCCGATTTTTCTTTGCGAGGATAACCCAAATTAGACTGCCAGACTTGGTCTGTCAGCCAGAATCAGGTTTGCCAACGCAAACATCATATTCAGCTTGGCGGTCTGTTTTCGCAGGCCTCGGTATCGCGTCTTTCGGTATTGAAATAGACATTTTACAACGGCAAAAACGTGTTCCACCTTGGAACGGATGGATGATTTCTCATGTTCTCTTCGCTTAAGCTGTGCTTGTGATCTGGTGGAACCTCCTTTTATCTGCGAAGGGCGGCGATTTAGCTTGTATCGAATACGTTTACCGGATTTATTCTCTGTGATGGCATCGTCCCGTTTTGCTGCTCCGAGATAGCCGCTGTCCCCATATACTACGGTCTCGTCGCCGGTCAGTAGCTTCGGTACCATGGTGACGTCATGCACGTTGGCGGCGGTCACTTCAAGGGTATGGACCAGTCCGCTGTCCTGGTCTACCCCCACATGGGCTTTGTAACCAAAATGCCACTCGTTGCCGTTCTTCACCTGATGGGCATCCGGATCCCGCTGCTTCTCTTGATTCTTGGTTGAGGATGGCGCGGCGATAATTGTGGAATCTACAATGGTGCCCTTTTTCAAGAGCAGCCCCTTTTGCTGCAGCAGCTTTACTACCTGTGCAAACAGCTGCTCCTGCAAACCGTTGTGGATGAGAATATTCCGAAAACGACCAAGCGTATCTCCATCCGGCACCTGATTGCTGGACTCCACGCCGCAGAAATCCGAAAAGGAACGGCTGTCAATTGCTTCAGCCACTGTAGCTTCGTCAGACAAGTTATATAAATTTTGCAGCAGATACAGCCGCAGCATCAGTTCCAAGTCGTAGGGCTTGTTTCCGCGCTCTCCTTTGTAGTAGCACGGTTTGATCATGGATACCCATTTGGCCCACGGAACGATGCGTTCAATCTGCTCGAGAAATTTTTTTTTCTTTGTCCGCACCTGTGCCAATTCGTCACTTAGCGCAGACAGACTCATTTGTTTATCTATGGTTACATTTTACCACTTGGCGGCAGTTTTTGCACATATTTTTCTGTGCGGTGTTGCCCTAATACAAATTCCAGTTTGTCTGGGAAATCACAACCACATTGCCTGACATCTTTATCGTTTCGATTTTCCAGAAGTGGGGTAAAACGTAATGTTTTACCCCACTTTCTTTCTCAAAAAGCTTTCTCATTTTCTCCCGTTGCCCGCTGGCGTCGGGGCGTCCGCGGCTGGAGAAGGCGCCCGGCGGCTTTCACAGCCGACGGGCGCCTGAGACATTCAACGGCATCATTGACAGAAGATCTGCGTTCTGTTTGCGCCTGTGGAGTTTTTGGGCAAGCCCGCCGCGGGACGGCTCATTCGCCCAGCACGTTCTGCAGCACGCCGTACAGCGCCTGCGGATCGACGGGCTTCGCGACATGGCCGTTCATGCCCGCCTCCAGGCATTTCTGCACGTCGTCCACAAAGGCGTCCGCCGTCATGGCGACAATGGGGATGCTCCCCGCGTCCGGCCGGTCCAGCGCGCGGATAGCCCGCGCCGTTTCATAGCCGTTCATGACCGGCATGCGAATGTCCATCAGAATGACGTCGAAGCCGCCGGGAGGCGACCGGCGGAACTGCTCCACACCGGCGCGGCCGTCGGGCGCCACGGTCACGGTCATGCCCCGCTCGGTGAGCAGCGCCCTGGCGATCTCCTGGTTGAGCGGGTGGTCCTCGCACAGAAGCACGCGTCTGCCCGCGAGGCTGTCCGGCTCTCCGCCGCCCTCTCCGCCGCTCTCCGCGGCGCCGCCGTCGGGCGCGGCGACGCAGGCCACGCGCAGCTCGACCGTGAAGGCCGAGCCCTTCCCGCGCTCGCTTTTCAGCGTGATGGTCCCGCCCATCAGGTCAACCAGCTTCTTCGCGATGGCAAGGCCCAGACCGGAGCCGCGGGACTCCGCCGCGTCCGTGCGGCCCTCCTGTGAAAACGGCTCGAACAGGTGCTGCTGAAACGACTCGCTCATGCCGATCCCTGTGTCGCTGATCTCGAAGCGGGCACAGATCCGTCCGTCCCGGTCCGCCGGCCCGAAGCGGTCGCGGTAGCGGATCGTGCCGCCCTCCGGGGTGTACTTGACGGCGTTTGAGAGCAGATTGAACAGCACCTGATTGATGCGGAGCTTGTCGAACACCGGATAGGCGCCCGCAAGCGGATGCGCCTCCACGATGAGCGTCTGGCGCCTGGCACTGCACTGCGGGCGGAAAACCGCTTCCAGATAGGCGTAGAATTCGTGCGGCGCATACGGCTCCGGATGCAGCTCGATCTTGTCGCTTTCGGCCTTCGTGAGGTCGAGGATGTCGTTGATGAGGCTCAGCAGGAACTTGGACGACGTGTCGATCTTGGAAAGGCAGTCCGCCGTCCGCTCCGGATTGGCCTGCTCCCGCGCGAGATAGGTCATGCCGATGATGCCGTTGAGCGGCGTGCGGATGTCGTGGCTCATGCGGGAGAGGAAATCCGACTTCGCCTCGTTTGCTTTCCTGGCGGCCTCGAGCGCGAGGCGCAGCCGCTCCTCCTGCTCGAGCTGCTTCCGCTGGGCCTCGGTATAGTCCGTGCGCAGCAGCGCGACGAGCTTGTTTTCGCGGTCGGCGTAGAAGAATTCGACCTGCTTTGCCCGCAGTCCGCCGTCCTCCTCCGCGGTAAAGGAGGTGATGCAGCGTCTGCCGGCGTCCAGCATGGGCACGACGTTCTCCATGCTCATGAACGCCGCGAACGACTCCCGCTCGGAGGGGACGACAAACGCGCTGCTGAACTCGCGGACCACGGCCTCGTAGCTGTCGCCGTTCCGGACGTTTCTTCTGCGCTGCTCCGCGGCGCCGGAGATGAAAAACTCGATCTTTCCCGTCCGGACGTCGATGCAGCTCACGCTGTCGTACTGCGTGGAGATGACCTGATCCATGATCGCGCCGATCATCTTCTCCTGGTTGATGTCTCTGACCGTGAAGAAGGAGATGATGTCCCCGCTTCCGGGCCGCCTGGTCAGCGTAAGATTGCCGCACGCCCAGCGCAGGTCGCCCTCCGGCGTCAGATAGCGGTATTCCCGCGAGAGGTTCCGCTCCCCGTCCTCGTAGGCGCGGATCAGGCGCTCACGCGAGAAGAACCCGGCGCACGCCAGCCTGTCCCGCCTGTCCGGCATCGCGGCCAGCAGCGCGGCCACGGAGGAATCGTAGTCCGCCATGCCCGCGACCTGCGGCAGCGGGCTTGCGCCGTTGACCGCCTCCACCCGGTTTTTCGTCAGGTTCGCGCGCTGCGTCGCCAGATAGCCGCCGGCGAGCGTGTCGATGGCGGCCTGCGCGGCGTTGTACTGCTCCTCCATCTGCTGCTCCTGCTTTTTCAGCGCGTCGATGTTGGTGAATACCGCGTAGAGGTAGCTCGTGTCGCTGAAGGTGAAGCGGTTGAAGTTGATGTTGACCCAGATGGGGCTTCCGCTTTTGCCGATGATCCGGCAGATGGCGCTGAACGGCTTTTTGTCGTCGAGATGCTCCTGGATGACGGCGCGGAGCGCCTCCGCGTCGTCGGGATGCACGCCGCTGAAGGCGTCGCCGCGGAGCAGCTCGTCCTGCTTCGCGCAGCCGCTCATCTCGCAGTATTCCTCGGAATAGCGCTCCGGGATCAGCGTGCGGCCGCGCTCGATGCGGTACAGCGCGGAACTGGTGGGCAGGCCGTTCACCGCCTCGACGAGCGTCTGCTCCATCCGCTTCTGCTGCCGGCGCTCGAGCTCCCGGCGCAGCGCGATCTCCTGGGACACGTCCCGGTAGGAGGCGTAGAATACCCGCCCCTCCGGCTTCGCCTCGCGCAGCACCAGGTCGATCGTGATGTATCTGTATTCGTTTCCGCCGCCCAGATAGCGGACGTTGGAGACCGTGAAGCGCGGCTTGTCGAAGCCCTCGCGGAACGCCCGGCGCATGCGCTGCACGTCGTCGGGATGGATGCCGCTGAATTCGTCCTGAAAATAGTGCAGAAGCAGCGGATCGGCCTTTCCGCCCAGCTCCTCCGGCGTGCTCGCGTTCGGCTCCATGTCCAGCAGCTTGTAGATCTGCTGGTTGCAGAAGGTTGTGCTCACATGCTCGGGGTCCGGCATGTACAGCACGCAGATGCCCGTCGAGAGCTTGTTCAGGATATCCGAGAGCTGCTTGTTTTCCGACTTGGCGCGCTCCGTCTCCCGCTGCTGGCGCTGATAGGTCTCCGTCACGTCGGTCTGGATGATGAGGATGGTGTCGCGGCTCTCGTCGAGATAATAGTGCTGGATCTTGCGGCACATCATCTGCTCCGGGTGTCCGGTGTAGTGGCCGCGTATGCTGAGCTCGTAATGCCCGCTCCGGTCCAGCCCCTGCCGCACGGCCTCCGCGGAGCTCTCGCGCAGATAGGCCTCCCGGTCGGCCGCGTCGATCCAGCTGTCCGCCGCGAAGAGCCGCGTCGCGTCAAAATCGTACTGCATGCCCGGCTGGCCGAACGCGGTGTGGTACTTCTGCAGCAGCTTCCGGCTCAGATTGAGAAACTCGATTTTGCCGGCGCCGGCATGCAGCAGCGCCACGTAGTCGTACTCCTGATTGGTGATGATGTTGAAAATCGCGTTCTGCCGTCTCTCGCCGGTAATATCCAGCGAGTAGAACACGGCGATCACGTCCTGCGTCTCGGGGTTCCGCAGCATGTTGACGAAGGTCCGCACCCACATGGGCTTCCCGCTCTCGTCCGCGCGCTGGTAGTCCAGGTGCAGGCTGCGGCTTCCGCCGGCAAAGGCGCCCAGCAGCGTCCTGCGGCTGAAAAAGCCCGCGGCGATCTCCCGCTGCTTCGGGTCCGGCATGATGGACAGGATGTTCTGGAACAGCTCGTCGGCCGTGTCGGAGCTGAGCAGCCTTTGGATGTAGACGGAGACCCCGCGCCCCTCGCTGCACTGGTTTCTGGTCAGGTTCGTCCGGAACGTGCAGAGCGCGCTGGGGTTGGCCGAGAGCAGCGACTCCTGCGTCTCGTTGAAGCTCGCCTCCTCCCGCTTCTGCGATGTGATGTCCTCGGCGGCGGCATAGGCCCTTTGGGGAACGCCGTCCGCGCCGCAGACCGTGGTGAAGGTATAGCGCAGATACGCCGCATAGCCGTCCACCGGCTTCATGAGAAATTCGTCCGTGACCTTCTTTTCGCCGCTATCCACGCGGGCGAAGAACCGGCGCACGCGGCCGTAGTCCTCCTCGCGGAAGCAGGGCAGAATGGACTCCGGCACACCGGTCAGAACCGTGGAGGGCACGCCGAACAGCACCCGTGCGTGCTCGGGCAGCAGGATCGTATGGTTTGCGATGTCGTATTCGTATACGCGGAGATTGGCGCCCTCGGTGGCGGCCAGATACTTCTCCTGTTCCCGGCGAAGCCGCTCCTCCATCTCGATGTGCTGCGTCAGATCGTCGGCGAACAGCGCGTACGCGTCCCGGCCGAAAAAGCGCATCGGAACGGCCTTTACGCGGTAGTTTTTCCCCTGCACCGGGTCGCGCCAGACCGTCTCCGCCGTGCCGTCCGCCCCGAGCCTGCGGACAGCGCATTCGCCGCAGGGCCCGTCCCGCCCGCAGAGATACCGGCAGCAGGTCTGCCCGATCTTCGGGGCGGCGCTTCTGTCCTCCTGCACGGCCGCGTTGGCATACAGCAGCTCCCCGGTGCCGCGCGCGGCCACGAGGACCTTCTGGCTGGAGTTATCCAGCAGCGTGTCCGGCGCCGCCATCGCCGCCGAGACGTCCGTGAAGCTGCCCATGAAGACGGGCGCTCCCTCGCAGAGGCCGAGCAGCTTCAGATAGACGTGCGTCCAGACGAAACCTCTGGTCTTGTGGTACGTGCGGTACGTCGCCTCCTGGCTGCCGCCGCCCGCGAGCAGCAGCTCCAGCTTCCGCGACAGCGCCGGCATGTCCTCTTCCGGCACGACGGCGGCGGCGTCCTGTCCATAGAGCGCAAGATATTCCTGCTCGGTCAGCCCGGAGAAGGCGGGAACGCTCTCGGTGTAGAAAAGCGGGAAAAAGCTGCCGTCCCTCGCCTCATAGATGACCGCGTTGCCCGCGGAACCGGCGATCAGCGTTTTCAGCTGGGCTCTTGAACACTCCATCATCTGTCCTCCTCTTGCGTCAGGGGAAGCTTCGCGGCGCCGTCAGCGCCCGGAATTCTTGTCTGCGCCCCTCAGATGGGCGGTCAGGGTCTGATACAGCAGGTCCGGCTCGACGGGCTTTGCCACATGCCCGTCCATCCCCGCCTGCAGGCACTTCTGCACGTCGTCCGTAAAGGCGTCCGCCGTCATGGCGATGATCGGGACGCTCTTCGCGTCCGGCCGGTCCAGCGCGCGGATTGCGGCGGCGGCCTCGTATCCGTCCATCACGGGCATCCGGATGTCCATTAAAATCGCGTCATAATAGCCCGGAGGCGATTTGCGGAACATCTCCACGCCCACTTTGCCGTCCTCCGCCACGCGCACGTCCACATGCCGCTCCGCCAGCAGCGCCGTCGCGATCTCCTGGTTGAGCGGATGGTCCTCGCAGAGCAGCACGTGCCGGCCCGCGAGACAGTCGGGCGCCGCGCCCATCGGCGTCCGCACCGCGCCGTCCGGCAGCGAACCCGCGGGCACGCTGTCCGCCGTGAGGTTTACGGTGAAGCGGGTGCCCTCGCCCAGGCTGCTTTCGACCGCGATGGCGCCGCCCATCAGGTCGATGAGCCGTTTGACAATGGCCAGGCCCAGCCCGGAGCCTCTGGCGTCGGAGGCGTCCTTCCGGCTCTCCTGCGTAAAGGGGTCGAACAGGCGCTTCTGAAAATCCGCGCTCATGCCGCGCCCGTTGTCGCAGACCTCGAATTTGATGGCCATCTTCCCGCGCGCGTCTGGCGCGCCGAACGCGGCGCGGTAGACGATCGTGCCGCCCTCCGGCGTATACTTGACCGCGTTGGAGAGCAGGTTGAACAGCACCTGGTTGACGCGCAGCCTGTCGAGCAGGGGCACCGCGCCGGCCGGCAGCTGCGTCTCCACGCGGAAGGTCTGGTTTTTCCCCTCGCACAGCGGGCGGAACACCGAGTCCATATAGTCCTGGAACTCGCCCGGCAGATACGGCTCCGGGTACAGCTCGATCTTGTCGTTCTCGGCCTTCGTGAGATCGAGGATGTCGTTGATGAGGCTCAGCAGGAATTTGGACGAGGTGTCGATCTTTTTGAGATTCTCCCTGGCCTTCTCCGGCAGCGCCAGCTCCTGGGTCAGGCGGGTCATGCCGATGATGCCGTTGAGCGGCGTGCGGATGTCGTGGCTCATGCGGGAGAGGAAGTCCGATTTGGCCTCGTTTGCCTTTTCCGCGGCGTTCAGCGCGGCGCGCAGGCGCGATTCCTGCTCGAGCTGCTTGCGCTGGGTGTCGGTGTAGTCCGTGCGGACCAGGCCGATCAGGCCGTATTCCCGGTCGACATAGAAAAATTCCACCAGCTTGACCCGCAGCTCGCCGGACTCCAGCACGGAGAAGGTCGTCGCGCACCGCTCGCTGCCGTCCAGCAACCGCACCACATGGGCAATGCGCATGAACGCAGTGCAGGCGTCCCGGTCCGCGTCGGCGGCACACCGGTCGTTGTAGCCGCTCACCAGGCGCTCGTAGCTGTCGCCGTTCCGAACCGTCTGCCCGCCCAGGGTGCCGTCGGGCGAAAAGAAATAGACGATCCGCCCGTTCGCCGCGTCGAAGCAGCAGATGTTGTCGTAGTGCGTCATCGCCAGCTTGCTCATCACCGTGCCGATGATCTTCTCCCGGTTGATGTCGCTGACGGCGCTGAAGGCGATGAGATCGCCGCTGCCCGGCCGCTTCGTCAGGGTGACTGTGTTCCGCACCCAGGATATGTTGCCGTCCGGCGTCCGGTAGGGATATTCCAGCATGCGGAGCCGGTCGCCCCGGTCGTACGCCGCGAGCATGGCTCTGCTGTTATAGAACGACGCGCAGCGCTCCCGGTCCTGTCTGCCGGGGACAGCCGAAAGCAGCGCGGCGACGTACTCGTCGTAGCTGCCGAGTCCCCGCGCCTGCGCGAGGGGATTTTTGCCCTGCACCGACTCGAGCCGGTCCTGCGTCAGGTTCATCCGCCGCGTGGCGATGTACGTCCCGGAGACGGAGTTGAGATAGGACTGCGCCGCGTCGTACTGCTCCTTGAGCTGTTCCTCCTGCTTTTTGAGGTCGGTGACGTCGGTATACACGGCATAGAGATACCGCGTGTTTTCAAAGCGGAACGTGTTGAAGCTGACGCTGACCCAGATATAGCCGCCCGCTTTTGTGAGAAGCCTGTAGGCCGAGCGGAACGGCAGGCTGTCGTCGAGGTGCTTTCCGAGCAGCTCAACGACGCGGCTGCAGTCGTCCGGGTGCACACCGCCGTAGGGGTTTGCCAGATAGATATTCTCCTGCTGCGAATAGCCGACCATCCGGCAGAATTCGTCGGAGAACGACTCCGGCGTCACCGAGCGGTCCGCGCGGATGCGGAACAGGGCGGAGCAGGAGGGCAGGCCCGCGATGGTCTCCACGAGCGTCCGCTCCATGCGCGCCTTCCGCTGCGCATCCAGCGCCTGCTCGAGCGCCATCTCCTTGGTGATGTCCCGGTAGGTCCCGTAGAACACGTTGCCGTCCGGCCGTCTCTCGCGGAGCACCGCGTCCACCGTGACCCAGATAAAGCCGCCCGAGGCCGTGCACAGCCGGAACCGGGGAATGCTGAAGCGCTCGAGCGCATAGCCCTTCCGGTAGGCCTCCTTCACGGCGGCCAGGTCGTCCGGATGCACACCGCTGAACGCGTCGGCAAAATAAGCCGCGTCCGTATCGCCGGCGTTCTTCAGCTGCCCGGGCGTCTGCGCGCCGTTCTGAAAGCCGAGCAGCAGCGGCATCTGCTTGTTGGAGTACTCGATCAGAAGATGCTCGGGATCGGGCATGCGCAGCACGCACACGCCGTCGGAGATGTAGTCCAGAATGTCCTGCGTCCGCTTGGCCTCCTCCTGCGCGCGTTCGAGCTCCCTGCGCTGCTGCAGATAGCTCGATGTCACGTCGGAGTCGATGATCAGGACGCTGTCCTTCCGATCATTGAGGTAGTAGTGCTGCAGCTTGCGGTAGATGCTGCCGCGCGCGGGCGTCCGGCCGTGGACGATCAGCTCGTAGAAGCCCCTGCGGTCCAGCTCCCGGCAGATGCGGGCGGGCTCGGTGCCCTCGAGGTATTTCTGCCGGTCCTCCGGCGCCACCCAGTCCCTGGCGCCGTTGCGGCGCATCACGTCAAAGCTGCAGCGGGTCCCGGCGTCGGGAAAGCTGCTGCGGTACTCCGGAATCAGGCCGGTGCTGAGCTGCACCGATTCCACCGTGCCGGTGTCCAGATGCAGCAGCGCGATGAGGTCGTATTCCCGGTTGGCGATGATGCCGAAGATCTCGTCCTGCTGCACCTGGCGGGAGATGTCAAGCGAGTAGATTACGCCCTCGATGTCGCCGTTTTCGGGGTTGCTCAGCAGGCTGATATAGGTGCGGACCCAGAAGTGTCTGCCGTTCTCGTCTCTCCTGCGGTAGTCCACGTGCAGGTTCCGCTCCCGGACGGCGTATTCCGCGATCAGCTTTTTCCGGTCGAACACCGCGTAAAACTGCGCCTGGTCCTGCGCGTCCGGGATCAGCTCCCGGCAGCGGGAAAACAGGCCGTCCACCGTGTCCGAGCGCAGCGTGTTGACGATAAACGGCGAAATGCCGTGGCCTTCATAGCACCGGTTTTGCGTCAGATTGAGCTGGAAGGTGCAGAGCGCCTCGGGATTCGCGGTCAGAATGGACTGGATGGCCTGATGGAAGTGGAACAGCTCCTGCTTCTCCGCCGTGATGTCGAGGCCGCTGCCGTAGGCGCGGATCGGCTTTCCGGCCGCGTCCTTCACAACGAAATAGGAGATGCGGTCGCATTCCGGCTTTTCATCCGGCGCGCGGCGGAACCAGATGTCGGCCGTCGCGTATTCCTTTCCCGCGCAGATCTCCCCGTACAGCTGCAGAAAGCGGTCTCTGTCCGCGTCGGTCAGTCCCATGGGGAGCATGCATTCCGGCACGTTTTCCAGCACGCTGCCCGTCAGTCCGTAGCGCTTTCTGGCAAAGACGCCGCTGCCGCTCTCCGGTACGATCAGCGTTTTGGACGCGATGTCATATTCCCACACCGCGAGGCGGGCGCTTCTGATCGCCAGCTCGTAGCGCTGGCGGCTCTTCTCCATGTCGGCCTCCGCGCGCACCAGCTCGTCGATGTCCGTATAGGAATTGTACCAGATGATGCGGCTGCCGCTGCGCTCGGCAACGATGGCGTGCAGGTTGTACCAGCGGTAGCTGCCGTCGCCCTGCAGAATGCGGATGTTGCAGTTGAGCGGGCGGTTCTCGCGCAGCGCGGCGGCGATCTCCGCGTTCATCCGCTCGCGGTCCTCCTCGTGGATCGCGAGCGACGGATCCTCCCGGATCTCCCGGCTCCGGTCCTCCCGGCGGACGTGCATCATTTTATAATAGCCGTCGTTGAGATAGATTACGGCGTACTTCCCGTTTTCATAGGAGAAGATGCCGAGGCCATTGGGAATTTTGTCGGCAAGGTCCCGGTTCAGGCGCTCCTGCTGCGCGGCGGACGCCGCTTTTTCATTGTCCATCTGCTTTCCTCCCGCGGCGGCCCGCTGCGCGCGGTCCGCTCGCTTCGCCCGGCGCCGCCGCTGGCGGCCGGCGGCCCCATCCCGGATTTCGTTTCCCCCAGACGCGAAACCCGCCCCGCGAAACGATTTCCCCGGTTTTTTCCATCATACCACCTTCCATTTTTTATTTCAACGACATTCCGCAAAATCCGACGTTCGCGGCCCGCTCCCCTTTCCGGGCCCGCTCCGAAAAAAAGCCCCGCGGAACCTGACGGTTCCGCGGGGCAGCTTGTTAAAAAGCCTCGCAGAGTTTGCGCCCGCAGGCGCAAATAAAGTGTCAATCGTTTTTCCCGGCGGCGTGTACGTCGGGAAAAACACTCTACGGCTCGAAAGTGTGGATTTTGTACGCCACTGGCGTACAAAATATGCGCGCAGCGAGCCGCGGCTCTTTGTCAAAAAAGGCCTTGGCCTTTTTTGACAGTCTAGCCCCGCGGAACCGGACGGTTCCGCGGGGCTTGCGAGTCGGGAAATTATTTCTTGAGCGCTTCTTCCACAGCCACGGCCACGGCGACAGTCGCGCCGACCATGGGGTTGTTGCCCATGCCCAGGAAGCCCATCATCTCGACGTGCGCCGGGACGGAGGACGAGCCCGCGAACTGGGCGTCGGAGTGCATGCGGCCCATGGTGTCGGTCATGCCATAGCTGGCGGGGCCGGCGGCCATGTTGTCGGGGTGCAGCGTGCGGCCCGTGCCGCCGCCGGAGGCGACGGAGAAGTACTTTTTGCCCATCTGGACGCACTCTTTTTTGTAGGTGCCCGCGACGGGATGCTGGAACCGGGTCGGGTTCGTGGAGTTGCCGGTGATGGAAACATCCACGCCCTCCTTGTGCATGATGGCCACGCCCTCGCGCACGTCGTCCGCGCCGTAGCAGCGCACGTTGGCGCGCTCGCCCTCGGAGTAGCGGATCTCGCGCACGATCTTCAGCTCGCTCGTGTAGTAGTCGAACTGCGTCTGCACGTAGGTGAAGCCGTTGATGCGGGAGATGATCTGGGCGGCGTCCTTGCCGAGGCCGTTGAGGATGACGCGCAGCGGGGTCTTACGCGCCTTGTTGGCGTTCTTCACGATGCCGATGGCGCCCTCCGCGGCGGCGAAGGATTCGTGGCCGGCGAGGAAGCAGAAGCACTGGGACTCCTCGCTCAGCAGCATGGCGCCGAGGTTGCCGTGGCCGATGCCGACCTTGCGGTCGTCGGCGACAGAGCCGTCGATGCAGAAGGCCTGCAGGCCCTCGCCGATGGCGGTGGCGGCCTCCGCGGCGGTCTTGACGTTTTTCTTCAGCGCGATGGCAGCGCCGACGGTGTACGCCCAGCAGGCGTTTTCAAAGCAGATCGGCTGGATGCTCTTGGTGATCTCGTACGGGTCGAAGCCCTTCGCCTTGCAGAGCTCTCTGCATTCCTCCACGGAACCGATGCCGTACTGAGCGAGGACGCGGTTGATCTTGTCGATTCTTCTTTCGTAACTTTCAAACAAAGCCATAGCTGCTTCCTCCTTTTCTCAGTCCTTGCGCGGGTCCATGTACTTGGCGGCGTCGTCCCACTGCCCGTAATGGCCCTGCGCTTTTTTGATCGCTTCCATGGGCTCGACGCCCTTCTTGATCGCATCCATCATCTTGCCGAAGTTGATGAACTCATAGCCGATGATCTCGTCTTCCTTGTTCAGCGCGATGCGGGTGACATAGCCCTCGGCCATCTCGAGATAGCGCGGGCCCTTGGCCTTCGTGGCGAACATGGTGCCGACCTGGCTCCGCAGGCCCTTGCCGAGGTCCTCCAGCGAGGCGCCGACCGCGAGGCCGTCCTCGGAGAACGCGGACTGGCTGCGGCCGTAGACGATCTGCAAAAACAGCTCGCGCATGGCGGTGTTGATGGCGTCGCAGACGAGGTCGGTGTTGAGCGCCTCGAGGATGGTCTTGCCGATGAGAATTTCGGCGGCCATGGCGGCGGAGTGGGTCATGCCGGAGCAGCCCAGCGTTTCGATGAGCGCCTCTTCAATGACGCCCTCCTTGATATTGAGCGTCAGCTTGCACGCGCCCTGCTGGGGAGCGCACCAGCCCACGCCGTGGGTAAAGCCGGAGATGTCCTTGATTTCCTTTGCCTGCACCCACTTGCCTTCCTCGGGGATGGGGGCGGGGCCGTGATACGCGCCCTTCGCGACCGGGCACATATGCTGAACTTCCGCAGTGTAAATCATAAGATTCTTCCTTTCTCAAAGAATACATGAGATTTCTGTACAGATTATACCGGTAAGCCGGCGTATTGTCAAGGAATACGCAATTTACTTCGTGCCGAAGATGCGGTCGCCCGCGTCGCCGAGGCCGGGGACGATGTAGCCGTTCTCGTTGAGGTGGTCGTCCACCGCGCCGCAGTAGATCGCCACGTCGGGATGGTTCTTCACGATGCGCTCGATGCCCTCCGGCGCGGCCAGCAGCACCATCAGCTTGATGGCCTTGCAGCCTCTGCCCTTGAGCTCCGTGATGGCCTCGTCGGCCGAGCCGCCCGTGGCCAGCATCGGATCGACGACCATGACCTCGCGCTCGGCAATATCCTTGGGGAGCTTGCAGAAATAGACGTGCGGCTCCAGGGTCTTTTCATCGCGATACATGCCGATATGGCCGACGCGCGCCGCCGGGACCATGCGCAGCACGCCGTCCACCAGTCCGAGTCCCGCGCGCAGGATCGGCACGACCGCCAGCTTCTTGCCGGCGAGCGTCGGCTCCTCCGCGGTGGCGATGGGGGTTTCCACCATCTTGGTCGTCAGCTCGAGGTCGCGGGTGGCCTCGTAGGTGATGAGCATGCCGACCTCGGAGACGAGATCGCGAAAGTCCTTGACGCTCGTGTTTTTGTCGCGCATGATGCTCAGCTTGTGGGCGATCAGGGGATGATCGACCACGTGGACCTGGCTGCCGAAGTTGTTCTGTTTCATTGCCTGCTCCTTTATATTTCTTTTTTTGGGGAAGCCCCGATGGAAACCGGCGCGCAGCCGGACAGGCGGTTTTCGCCCGGCAAGTCAAAAGCACGCGCTTGCGCCGTCAGGTTTTGCTCAGAGGGTCCCCGGGTTCTCTTTTTCCATGCGGACGCGCTCCGCCTGGGACATGCGCAGATAGTTGGGCTGCAGCGAGAGCGCCGAGCCGGTCTGACCCGCCGTATACAGCCGCCACGCCGCAAGCGCGACGCCCGCCGCCCGCTGCTGGCGCAGCTGCTCCGGCAGCAGTACGAGGCCCGGGTTTTCCGCGCCCAGCGTATTATAGCACAGCAGCGCGCCGTCGCCAACCAGAAAAACAGGTTTTTCGGCAGATTTCAGCGCCGGCTCCAGCTCGGCCAGCGAGACGGCCGCGTCGGCTGTGCGCCGCTGCAGCGTCCCGGCCCGGTATTCGAACAGCGCCGTGTAGACCTGCCCGCGCCGCGCGTCCATGCAGGCGCAGTAGGAGCCGTCGGCATACGCGGCGCCCAGCGCCATGGCCTCGAGCGTCGATACTCCGTACAGCGGCAGCTCCCGGCCCCAGCAGAAGCCCTTGGCCGCCGCCGCGCCGATCCGCACGCCCGTAAAGCTGCCGGGCCCGGCGGCCACCGCGCAGGCGTCGATGTCGCCCGGGGTCAGATCGCAGCCCGCGATCAGCTCCTGCGCCATCATCAGAAGCGTCCGGCTGTGCGTCTGTCCGGAATTCTGCGTGTACTCGCCAAGCAGCGCGCCGTCCGACAGGATCGCGGCGCTCGCCGCCTTGGCGGAGCTTTCAAAGGCTAAAATCTTCAAGCGATTGTCCTCCGCTGATGATGATGCGCCGGGTATCGGGGTCGTTCTCATCCTTCAGAAGCTCGACCGAGACGGCCCCCTCCATGGCGTCCTGCACGTTTTCGCTCCACTCCACCGCGCAGACGCCGCCGCGCGCGAGATAGTCCTCCCAGCCGATGTCGAACAGCTCGTCCGAGGACGAGAGCCGGTACATGTCGAAGTGGAACAGGGGCAGCCTGCCTGAGAGGTATTCGTTGACGATCGTGTAGGTGGGACTCGTCACGGTCTCCGTCGCGCCCAGACCGCGCGCCAGACCGCGCGTAAAGGCCGTCTTGCCCGCGCCGAGCCCGCCCCGGTACGCCACCACGTCGCCGGGCCGCAGCCGCTCCGCCAAAAGCGCGCCGAGCCGCTCCGTCTGCCCGGGCGAGTGCGTTGTAAACTCCATGCTCCGTCCTCCGCCAGTTTTCTCAATTTTTAATAGTATCACAGCGGAGCGGCTTTTGTAAAGTGTTTTATCCCGCCTCCGGCACCTCCGGCGTCTTCCAGAGCCGGATCAGCCCGGCCTGCTGCAGCCTGACCAGCAGGATCACCAGGATCGGCAGCGCAAAGAGGCCCAGGAAGCCGAACAGCTTCAGCCCCAGGTACATGGAGACGAGCGCGGCGATCGGCGGCAGGCCCACCTGCCCGCCGATGATCCGCGGCTCGAGCACGTTGCGGACCACCGTAATCACGAGATACAGCCCCACAAGCTGCAGGGCGCCGCCGCTCTGGCCGAGCAGCAGCCGGACCGCCGCCCAGGGCAGCAGCACCGTGCCGGTTCCCAGGACGGGCAGAATATCCAGAATTGCGATCAGCAGCGCCAGCAGCGCCGCGTATTCCAGGCGCAGCAGGAGAAAGCCGGTCAGCAGCTCCGCGAAGGTCAGAAGGAACAGAATGCCGTAGCCCCGCAGCATCTTCAGCACGTTTTCCGTGAACAGGCGCTTGGCGCTCCGCAGGAGCGTCTGCTTTTCCTCGGAAAACTGCGCCAGTACGAAGCGCGAAATGCGCGGATAGTCGTTTGTCAGAAAGCAGGCCGCAATCACAGACAGAAGCGACGCGAGCAGAATGCCGGGCAGGCGCGTCAGAATCCCGCTGGACAGGCGGGTCAGCGCCTGCGCGAGGCTGCCGAGCGCCGCCGTGATAAGCTTCTCCGGGCTCTGCTGCAGCGCGCTTTCCAGGCTGTCGGGCAGGCCCTTCAAAAGGCCGGCCAGCCGGATCTCCAGATCACCGAAGGCCCGTTTGACCTCGGGGGCCAGCCCGGAGACCCACTCCGGAAAGCCGGCCGACTCGGCGGCGATCCGGCTGATCAGCGCGCCCAGCAGCAAAAGCACAGCGCTCAGAAGCGCCGCCACCAGAAGGACCGACCAGACGCCCCGCGGCAGCTTCGTCCTCCGCGTCAGCGCGGCGACGGGCTTCTGCAGCAGCATCGCCGCGAAAAATCCGATCACGAACGGCAGCAGCCACACGGCCAGATACCGCAGCGCAAAGCAGAAGATCGCGCCCAGCAGCACCATGCAGGCGGCATTCAGGAGGAATTCTTTCTTTTTCTCCATCGGTCAGGTATCCTTTTTCCGGTCTTTTCTCCTGCTGAACCAATTCAGAACGGCGCAGAGCAGAATCAGCGCCAGCATCACGGCAAACACGCCCAGCATGCCCTCCGCCGCGTAGGGAAGCGTCTTTAAAAACAGTTCGGTATTCATGTGCTCTCCTCCTCATCCGAAGATGTTCAAAATAATGCCGCCGGCCACCACCGACGCGATCTGGCCCGCCACGTTGGCGCCCGCCGCGTGCATCAGCAGGAAGTTCTGCCGGTCCTCCTGCTGGCCCATCTTGTGGACGACCCGCGCGGACATGGGGAACGCCGAAATGCCGGCCGCGCCGATCATGGGATTGACCTTCTTCTTTGTAAACAGATTCAAAACCTTCGCAAACAGCACGCCGCCCGCCGTGTCCGCGATGAAGGCGACCAGGCCGAGCCCCAGAATGAGCAGCGTGCGCGGCGCGAGGAATGCGTCGGCGGTCATCTGCGCGGCGACCGTGATGCCGAGCAGCAGGGTGATGAGATTGGCGAGCACCTTCTGCGCCGTCTCGGAGAGCGCGTTGAGCACGCCGCATTCGCGCAGCAGGTTGCCGAACATCAGAAAGCCGATCAGCGCGGCCGAGCGCGGCGCGAGCACGCCGGCGATGATCGTCACGAGGACCGGGAACAGGATCTTCGTGAGGCGGGAGACCTTGATCCCGGAGTCGTCCATGCGGATGAGCCGTTCCTTTTTCGTGGTCAGCAGGCGGATCACCGGCGGCTGGACGATGGGCACCAGCGCCATATAGGAATAGGCGGCCACGACGATGGGCCCGATGTAGGCAGAGTGCAGGAAATTCGCCACAAAGATGGAGGTCGGGCCGTCGGCCGTGCCGATGACCGCGATGGAGGCCGCGTCCTTCAGCGGGAAGCCCAGCAGCGCCGCGAGGCTCAGCGTGAAAAAGATGCCGAACTGCGCCGCCGCGCCGAAGAGCATCAGCTTCGGATTCGTGAGCAGCGGCGTAAAATCGATCATCGCGCCGATCCCGATGAACAGCAGCAGCGGAAACAGCTCCGTCGCGATGCCCGCGTCGAACAGGCGGTTCAAAATGCCCGTCTCCACGACGTCGCCGTACTGCTGCGTAATGGCGCCCGAGAAGGGCAGGTTCACGAGGATCGCGCCGAAGCCCATCGGCAGCAGAAGCGCGGGCTCCATGTCCTTTTTGATGGCCAGATAGATCAGCAGGCCGCCGATCAGCCACATGACGACCTGCTTCCATTCCAGCAGCGCGAGATTTGTCAAAATCGTTTCCATTTTTCGGTCTCTCCCTTTTGTTTTCAGATTTCGCCAATGATATGACGCGGATTTCCGCAGATTGTGCCGCGGTTCCGCGGCCTTTTTTGCGTATTCTTGCCATTTTCCCCATTTCTTAACGGTATATTTATGCCGAAGCCGGTCCGTTCCCCGCGCTGTGCGCGCGTTTCCGCATGTCCGGCTGCCGGAGAGCCCGGCGCGGCGGCGCGCGAATTTTCCGGTTTACACCGGGAGGTTTCTTTGCTACAATGTAGGAACATTCCAAAGGAGGCGAACGCGATGCGGGCGGTCTTTCGGGCCATCGGGGAATTTCTGAAAAAAGCGGACATGCTGCTGCTCGCGCTCTGTGTGACGGCCTCCGTCTACGGCATCGTCGTCATCTCCAGCGCCACCCACTATGTCGGCAGCACGCGCTATGTGCTGGTGCAGGCCGCCGCGCTGCTGCTGGGCGTCGCCATCTATGTGCTTTTCACGCTCGTGGACGTGGACATTCTGGCCGAGCGGCGCGAGCTGCTGCTGATCTTCAGCGCGCTGTTCATCTCGATGCTGTTCGTCTGGGGCGACACGCAGAACGGCAACCGCAGCTGGCTCGCGTTCAGCTGGCTGCCGTTCAACATCCAGCCGGCCGAGATCTGCAAGGTGTTCTTCATCCTGATTCTCGCCAAGACCATGAGCATCAAGCAGGAGAAAATCTCCTCCCCGCTCACGCTTCTGCAGATCGCGGGCATCACCCTGCTGCTGTTCGGCCTTATCATGGCGGCGTCGGACGATCTGGGCGTGGCGCTGCAGTATCTGCTGATCTTCGCCGTCATGGCGTTCGTCGGCGGGGTCAACCTGGCCTGGTTTCTGGGCGCGCTGGCCGCGCTGGCCGCCTCGTCCCGCTTTATCTTTACGCATCTGCGCAGCGACCTGCAAAACCGCATTCTCGTGCTCTTCGACGCCAGCATCGACCCGTCCGCGCGGGGCGTGCGCTATCAGATGAACCGGAGCCTCCGCGCCATCCAGAACGGCGGCATCACGGGCCAGGGGCTGTATCACGGCTCGATGGTGCAGAGCGGCGCGCTGCCCATGCAGCAAAACGACTTCATCTTCTCCGCCATCGGCGAGGAGCTCGGCATGATCGGCTGCCTCATCGTGCTGGTGCTGCTGACGGCCATCATCGTGCGCTGCATCCAGGTCGGCGTCAAATCCGGCAACTACATGAACCGGCTCATCTGCATCGGCATCGCCGGTATGCTCGCCGTACAGATTCTCATCAACGTCGGCATGTGCCTGGGCCTGTTCCCCGTCATCGGCCTGACGCTCCCGTTCGTGAGCTACGGCGGCAGCTCGCTCGTCACGATGTTCCTGGCCATGGGCATCGTCTCCGGCATCCACATGCGCCCCGCGCCCGACGCCAGCGCCCGCTACATCCGGCCGAAATACCATCTGTAATCACCGCATCAAAAAATCTGCCATGCTTCGGTTCATCAGGCCGAAGCATGGCAGATTTTTTATGGCAATCCCGCACAATTCCAAGCGCGGAATTGCGCCGTCAGATTTTTCGTCAGAGGTGTCAAAAAGCGCAGCGAATCCTTTGTGGATTCGCGAGCATGGTTGGCGCATATGACGGAAAAGATACAAGCAAGGCCGTGCTGAACGCGTCAGCCGCGAATTGTGCGGTATTGCCTAATATTTCAGACGGGCAGCTGCAGCGCGTAGCCCGCGGCGATCCCGATCGCCGCCGACAGGCAGATCAGCAGAATCGGATGCACCTTGCGCAGCGCGAGGACGAGCATCAGCGCGAAAACCCCGAGCGACAGCCAGAACTGGGGGCCGGAGAACACCGCCGCGCTGAGGCCGTCGGGGAAGAACACCGTCTGCCCGACCGAAACGGCCGCCGCGGCGATCAGCCCGACGACGCAGGGCTTGAGGCCCTCCATGCACCCGCTGACGATCCTGCTCGAGCGGAACCTCTCGTAGCCGCGCGCGACGAGCAGAATGATGAGAAACGACGGCAGCACCACGCCCAGCGTCGCGCACAGCGCGCCGGGGATTCCGGCCAGCCGCGTGCCGACATAGGTGGAGATGTTGACCGCGAAGGGGCCGGGGGTGCTCTCGCTCACGGCGACGAAGTTGACGAGCTCCGCGCTCCCCATCCAGCCGTGCGCGGCAACCTCCTCCTGGATGAGCGGCAGCATGGCGTAGCCGCCGCCGAAGGTGAACAGGCCGATCTTGAAGAAGGTCCAGAACAGCGTCAGCAGAATCATTTCCGCTCCCTCCTCTCCGCCGCCAGCGCGTACGCGAGTCCCGCGAGCGCGCACCCGGCGATCACATAGAGCACGTTGACCCGGAGCACGGCGACGAGCACGAACGCGCAGGCCATGATCGCATAGGCCGCGGCGTGCTTCGGCGCCTGGCGGTACATGGAGACCAGCGCCTTGAGGATGAGCGCGAGGACGCCCGCGCGGATGCCCAGAAACGCATACCGGACCGCACGGAGCTGCTCGAAGGCCGCGAGGACATAGGAGATCGCGACAATGATCGCGAACGACGGCAGCACCACGCCGAAGGTCGCGCAGAACGCGCCCCAGAAGCCGCAGACGCGGTAGCCGACGAAGGTCGCCGCGTTGATGGCGATCGGGCCGGGCGTCGATTCGGCGATCGCGACGATTTCCAGAATGTCCTTGTCAGAGATCCACCCGTGCTTTTCCGCCGTCTCCCGCTGGATGAGCGGGATCATCGCATAGCCGCCGCCGAAGGTGAACGCGCCGATCTTGAAGAAGGTCGCGAACACCTGCCAGAGCGTGCGGGCTTTTTTCTCTTTCATCCCTTGTTCCTCCCTGCCGCTGCCGCGGCCTCTGTTTCACTGTGACTGTATCACCCGCATTGACATAAATCAATTCCAATGGTACAATGTTTTCCATATGAAATTACTTATGTATGGAGGGATTTTTGTGACCATCCGCCATCTGCAGATCTTCATGGCCGTCTGCCGCCGCCAGAGCGTCACGGCCGCGGCGGAGGAGCTCAACATGACCCAGCCCGCCGTCAGCGTCGCGATCCGCGAGCTGGAGAGCTACTACCGGACGCGGCTGTTCGACCGGATGAACCGGCGCATCTACCTGACCGCCGCCGGCGAGACGCTGCGGCAGTACGCCGACGCGATTCTCCGCTCCTTCGACGAGGCGGCCGCCGTTCTGCGCGACGGGGACGCGGAGGCGCGCTGCGCGTTCGGCGCGAACGTCACGGTGAGCGAAACGGTCCTGCCCGCGCTGCTCGCGCGCCTGCGCGCCGAGCTGCCCGCGCTGCGGGCCGAGGTGTTCGTCCACAACGCGCAGGAGCTCGAGCGGCGGCTGCTGGCAAACGAGCTGGACTTCGCCGTCGCGGACAGCCCCTCCGCCGACAAGCGCCTGCTGGCGTCGCCGCTCTACAGCGAGCACATGGCCGTCCTGTGCGCGCCGGACTTCCTCCCCGAAGCGCCGCTGAGCGTCCGCGCGCTTTCCGGGCAGCCGATGCTTCTGCGCGAGAGCGGCAGCGGCAGCCGCCTCTGCGTGGACGCCGTTTTCGAGGCGCACGGCTGCCCGGTGCGGCCGCAGGTCGAAAGCGTCAGCGATCTCAGCCTGCTGCGGCTCGCCGCGGAGCGCTTCGGCTGCACCGTTCTTCCGCGGAGTCTCGCCGCGGACGCGCTCGCGCGCGGCCTGCTGCGGGAGATTCCCCTCGCCGACGGCGCGTTTGACCGCCGCTACTTTATTCTCCGCAACCGACAGAAGTACCAGTCCGCCGCCGTCCGCAGGGTGATCGCGATTCTGACATTCGCCGCGTCCGAGGGTTTCCCGCCCGCGCAGCGCACGTGAGGCGGCGAAGCGGGCGCAGAGGCAAAATCTGCCGTGTCGTGTGACGCGGCAGATTTTAGACTGTCCAAAAAGGCCAAGGCCTTTTTGGACAAGGAGCTGCGGCTCGCTGCGCGCATATTTTGTACGCCAATGGCGTACAAAATCCACACTTGCGAGCCGTAGAGTGTTTTTCCCGACGTACACGCCGCCGGGACAAACGAGATTGACACTTTATTTGCGCCTGCGGGCGCAAACTCTGCGAGGCTTTTTGACAAGCTGAAATTCTGCCGTGTCGTGTGACGCGGCAGATTTTTTTCCCGTTCTGAGAATATTCCTCCGGAAATAGCAAACACTACCATCGACATTTCAAATAGGAGGTAATCTCTTGAAACACGTAAAATTCGCCGGGCGGGCGCTGCTCGTCCTGGGACTTCTTCTGGCCCTCTCCGCCGCGGCACTGGCCGCGGATGTGCGGGTGGACCGCACGTGCAGCTATTGTTTTTCGCAGGCGGACTTTTTATCCGGCAGCGAGACGCTCGACGGCATTTATCTCAGCGCCGTCCCTTCTCAGCTCGTCGGCAGGCTCCGCTACGGCGCGAGAACGCTGCGCGCGGGCGACGTGCTGCCCGCGGGCGCCCTCAATCTTCTCGTGCTGGAGCCGACGGCCGACGCCGAGGCGGAGGACGCCGTCGTCTACCGGCCCATCGCGAACGGCGTGCTGGGCGCGGCGCGCGAGCTGAAGCTGCGCATCCTCTCGGGGCAGAACAAGTCCCCGGTCGCGGAGAACAGCTCCTTTGAAACCTATAAAAACATCGCCAACACCGGCACGCTCAAGGCCTCCGACCCCGAGGGCGACGCGCTCACCTACACGCTCGTCAAAGAGCCGAAGCGCGGCACGGTCGCGCTCCATGCCGACGGCAGCTTTACCTACACGCCGCTGGAAAACAAGGTCGGCAAAGACAAGTTCGTCTTCACCGCGGCCGACCGCGCCGGCAACGTCTCGGAGGAGGCGACCGTCACGGTAAAGATCGTCAAGCCGACCGACAAGGCCATGTACGCCGATATGGCCGGCGACAGCGCCGAATACGCGGCCATGTGGCTCAAGGAGCAGGGCGTCTACACGGGCCAGCGCGTCGCGGGCAGCCTCTGCTTCTGCCCTGACGACACGGTCACGCGCGGAGAGTTTCTCGTCATGGCGATGAAACTGCTCGGCACGGAGCCGGACGGCGCGGCGCTCTCGACCGGCTTTGCCGACGAAGCGGACACCCCCGCCTGGATGCAGCCGTATCTGGCGGCCGCCTTCAAAAACGGCATGATCGCGGGCGTCAGCTCGCAGAACGGCATGGTCTTCCGCCCGACGGCCGCGCTGACCAAGGCCGAGGCCGCCGTCATGCTGCAGAATATCCTGCGGCTGCCCGAGTCCGATACCGCGAGCGTCTTCGCCGTCGGCAGCGACGCCGGCGCGGTGCCCGCCTGGGCGGCCGAGGCCGTGAACTCGCTTGAAGCCGCCGGCATCCGGCTGCCGATGGAGACCTCCGCCGACACCATCTCCCGCCGCGAAACCGCCGGGCTGCTGTTCGAGGTCCGCGCCCTGTCCGCGTCCGCCGCGGCAAAGAGCGAATAATTCCCAAAACAAAGGGGCTGTGAAGAACCGGAGCGTCCCGCTCCCGGTTCCTCACAGCCCCTCGTTTCCGTTTCCGCCGCCGGCATGCTCAGCTGCTCGGGCCCGCCGCGTCGAATACGAGCGCGCCGTCCTCCGCCTCCGCCAGCTTCCCGTCCCGGCCCTCGGCGCAAAAGCGCACGCTCTCGACGCCGTAGACCGCCAGCTCCAGTTTCATGGCCGCGGACAGCTCGCGCAGCTGCTCGACATACATGCGCCACGTATCCGCGTATTCCTCGCCCGCCAGCTCCCCGGCCGTGAGACCGGAGAAGGTGCTGTAGTCGGTAAAGACGGGGTTTTTCGCGTCGCCGCCCGCGTCGAAGCCGCTTTCCGCCATGGAGGCATAGATCGCCGTGAGCGCCTCGGCCGCCTCGCCTTCGCCCAGCTCCGCAAGGCCCGACACCGCGCTGCCGCCCGTCAGAAAGCGCACGGCCCTCGCCAGTTCCCCGTCCAGCTCGGGCTCCGTGCCGGCGGCGGTGCTGCCGTAGATGGCGGCGGGCGGCTCGCCGCCCGCAACCCTCTCGCCGCTCCAGACCGCCTGGGACAGGCCCGTCCGATAGACGCACACCGTCCCGCAGAGCTTGTAGGCTCCGTTGTCCAGTCCCTGGGCAACGCCGATGTAGAAGCCGACCTTTGTTTTGCTCAGCTCCGCCGCGATCAGATAGGATACCTCGTCCGCGGACGCGGGAAAGAGCGCGTCCGGCAGAGCCAGCATCGCCGCGGCGTCCAGTTTGCAGCCGCCGTCCTGGTCCACGCGGACGATCGCGGCCCGCCCGCCGTCCCGCCCGGAAAACTCCAGGCGCAGCATCGCCAGCGACTCCGCCTCCATGACGATGCTCTCCGGCGTGCGCAGCCTCCGCGCCTCGTCCTGCACAAGGGCGTTGTAGGTCTTCAGAAACCGCAGCCGCCTGATCGCGCCGGCCGCATTGTCGATGGCGCCGCCCGTGCTGAGCCGGTCGTAGACGCGCTGCGCCTCGGCATAGGGAAAGTCCTCCCATTCCGCCGCGCGCGTCAGCGCGTCCGCGTCCAGCGCGGCAAAGCAGCCGAGAAACGCCGCGTACCGGGCCGCGTCGGAAAAATCCCCCAGCGCCCGGAACTGTTCGAGCGCACGGTCATAGGCCTGCAGCCGGTACTGATACCGCGCGGCGGCATAGGCGGTCTGCCGCTGCGCGTCCCGGAACTCCCCGAGCCCGCGGAATGCCGCCTCCGCGCCGGCAAAGTCCTCCTGCTCCAGCAGCGCCATCGCAGAGGCGTACTTTTCCTGCTCTTTCGCGTCCTCGTAAGCGCCCTGCCTGTCCGCGCAGCCGGGCAGCGCCAGCAGCGCGAGAAGCGCGAGAAGCAGCCAGGCTCTTCTCAAGCTCCGGCTCCCCCTTCCTCCGCGGCCCGGGCCGCCTGCTGTTCCAGCAGCCCGTCCGCCAGCGCGTCGCCCATGCCCGTGAGAATGAACTGCATAAACACAAGCTCCCCGACGCTCGTCTTGAGTCCCGTCCTGCTTTTGAACACGCCCAGATCCGGGGCCGCGCCGTCCTTCGGAAAATACAGCGTCCGGTCGACCGGAACGTACGTCTTCCCCGCCGCGGCCGGGCCCCTGGCCTTTCGGAGCAGCCGCGCGAGCACGAACGGCGCCGGCTCCCGCAGCTCCTTCACAATCAGCGCCGTCCCGAGCGCAAGGCTCACCGCGAGGCCCGTCAGCAGGATGCCCTTCGCGTGTTCGTTAAAATACGCGTTGCCGCACACGGCGGCCGCGAGGACGACGAGCCCGAAAAAGCCGCCGAACATGCCCAGCAGCCCGCCGCCCACGGCATGCAGCCGTCTGTTTTTCCGGACGCAGGCCTCGCACGCCGCGCAGCGGTCGGCTCCCGCGAAGGACTCCGTGGTCGTCGTGGTGGTGATCCGCTTTCTGCCGGAATACGCCGTCTGGGAGACGGAGCTGGCGTTGACGGCGGCGAACCGCGCCGTGTGCTCCGGGGCCTGTTTTCCGCATTGAATGCAGCGCGCAAGATCCGTTTCCATATTTCATTTCTCCTTTCAATCGCCGCTCAGACGTCGTATTTGGACAGATCGACGCCGCTTCGCTCGATCTGTTCGAACGCGCCGATGGCCTCGGCGACATTTTGGCGCAGGAGCTTTCTGATCTGCTCCATGCCGCCGAAGATCAGCTGCGAACTGGCGAGCTGTTTCTGCAGGTCGGCCTCGGAGAGCATGTCTCCGCTGATGCGGTTGAATTCCCGCAGCTTTGCCTCGTCGAAGGGCCCGCAGCTGTCGAGGTACCGCAGGCTCGCCCGGTAGCGGTCCAGAATCGGCGGCTTTTTCGGTGCCGCCGGCGCGGGCTTCGGCGCGGCGGCCGGCTGGCCGGTGGGACTCCAGGAAGCCGCCTGCGCGCGCCACGACTGCCCGCCGTCCGGGCCGGGCTCGCTGGCGGCGCACAGGAACACGATCAGAATGACCGCCCCGGCCAGCGGGATCAGGGCGAAAAAGATGCACGTCCAGCTGCGTCCGCTGTCCCGCAGCCTGCGCACGGTGACGGCCAGCCCCGGCACCAGCGCCGCCAGCATATACAGATACTGCGGCAGATTGACGGGGGCGCCGCCGCGCATGAGCAGAAAGCCCGCCGCTGTGCATACCAGGGTCGCGAGAAAATTGAAAAGGAACGCCATCCAATAGCCCCTGACCGAGGTGCGGCCCTTGAAATTCGCGTAGTTTTTCCACATGTCCAGATATTCTTTCATGCTGTTTCCTCCCTGCTGTGTCGATTCAGAGAAAGCGGCGGTTGAAGTGGAACGTGACGCTGCCGCCGGGGACGGCCTCGAATCTCGCGGCGTCCGGGAACGCCGCCCCGTACTGGTCGGTGACGAAGAGCGTGTTGTAGCGGTTTCTGACACGCAGCTCCATGCTCTGTCCGTTTTTGACCGGCCCCAGCTTGACGCCGTTGAGGTAGACGACCTGCACCACGGCGCAGCCGACGAAGTTTTTATCCCGGACAAACGTCACGCGGCAGGGCTCGGACAAGATCTCCTCCTCCGGCGCGAGCAGCGGCAGCGACTCGAAATTTTTCCCGCAGGCGCCGCACCGGTACGCGAGCTCGCTGAGCTCCAGCTCGCCTGTGACGCCGGCCGAGGCCACCAGGTTTCCCACCGCGCCGAACAGCAGCGCGCCGGCGACCGCCCTTCCAGTGCCGCCCCTCGTCCCCTTGATCGCCAGCTCCCCGCTCCCGCAGTACGGGCATTTCAGCCCCTTCAGGGTGTATTCCCCGCTCATGTGCCTGTTCTCCTTTCACTGTTTTCCTGTTTCGCGCGGCAGAAGATACGCTGCACCGTTCTCCGCGGCCGCCCTGGCAGCCGGATGGTTCATACCGCTCTGCTCCGTTCTTTTCATCCGCCCCGGCGAAATAGATTGCAGTTTGATTCTACCAAGCCCGAAAAAGAAAAAGGTGGACTTTCAGTCCACCTTTTGGTTATTTTTGTGTAATTCTATTCTTCCAATGTAACCGTGACCTCCGTCCCGGCAAAGAGCGCCGTCAGGCGGTCGTACAGCCCGGCGTCGGCCCTGACGCTTTGCAGCTTCGGCAGCGCCGCGAGCGGCGAAACGTCGCCGAGCGACGCGCCGGTCAGCGTAACCGTTTCAAGCGCGGCAAACTGCCCGAGCCCGTCCAGCGTGTCCAGCCGCGTCTGCTTCAGCGACAGGACGCGCAGCGTGTCCCGGCCGCCGATGGCCGCCGCGGACGCGGTCGGCGTCGCGCCCAGCTCCAGCTCCGTCAGGCGCGGGCAGGCGGAAAGGGCGGTCGTATCGGCCACGTCCGTGTCGTACAGGGTGACGCTTTCCAGCTTTTCCAGCCCCGCGAGCGGCGAGGCGTCCGACACGCGCGTGTGCATGAAGTTGGCCGTCCTGAGATTTTCCAGCGTCTCCACGCCGTCGAGGCGCTCCAGGCTCTGATACGCGATCTCCACCGAGACGAGGTTCGGGAGCATCGAAAGGTCCTCCAGCGAGGCGACGGTCCCGCGCGAATAGCGGTCCCTGTCCTCTCCCCCGAGACCGTTCCGGAAGGTGTCCTGCGTTTTGGACACCTCGGTGCCGAAGATATACAGCTCCTCCACGCCCTGCAGCATTTCCTTCGTGATCGGCTCTTCGCCGTCAAGCGCCAGCTGCGCGCGGACGGCCTGCTCGATGAGCGGCTCGCGGAACCGGACGCCCGCGTCAAAGCTCGGGAACGCCGTGTACCGCCCGACGCAGAAGCCCGCCGCCAGCAGCGCCGCGGCCAGCAGCGCGCAGGCGGGCCGGAGCCGTCCCCGCAGCCGGTCCCGGCGCAGCGCCGCGTCCAGCGCCCGCTGCACCTGCGCGGCGCTCCGATAGCGCTCCTTCGGCGAAAACGCCGTGCAGCGCGCGATCAGCCGCCGCAGCGGCGGCGGGAGCGCCCTGTCGCGGTCGGGCTGCGCGGTGCCGGTCAGCAAAAAGCGCAGCAGCACGCCGAGGGCGTACAGATCCGTCCGCGCGTCGGTCTGGGAAAAGCCGTACTGCTCCGGCGGCGCGTACGCGCGCGTGCCGAAAAACTCCGTGTCGGTCCCGGCGCCCTGCCTGTATTCCCGCGCGCAGCCGAAATCGATCAGCACGACCTGTCCGTCGGGCCCTATGATGACGTTCTGCGGCTTGATGTCGCGGTGGATGACGGGCGGCGTGCGCCCGTGCAGATAGCGCAGGATCCGGCAGAGCTCCGACCCGATCCGGAGGATCTCCCGGTCGGACAGCCGCCTGTCCGCGGCGTACCGGTCGAGCGGCTCGCCCTCCGCGTACGCGCGGACCGTGACGGCCGCGCCGTTTTCGGAAAACGATTCAAAAAACGCCGGCAGGCCCGGATGTCGGAGCGCCCCCAGCAGCGCCGCGCCGGCGCCCGGCTCGCCGCACTTGGCGACGGCCTTTGCCCCGTCGCTGCGCCGGCGCGCCAGATAGGTCTGCGTGCCGCCGTTCTCGCCCAGGCATTCCAGCAGCTCATACCGCTCCAAAAAGGCGGCGGGCATCGGTGTCTCAGCCATTTTCGCCTCCCAGAAGCGGGAGCTCCCGCTCCTCCAGTTCCTCCTGCGCGCCCAGGAAACCTGCCCGCCGCTCCAGACAGTGCGCGAGCACGGCGTCGCGCGGCACCTTCGGGTGCAGCGGCGACATGCGCGCGATTTTTAAAAGCTCCTGCGCCTCGCCGGCTGAAAGGCAGAGGCCGAAGGCGAGCTGCAGCACCGTGTCGCGGGAGGGATTGCGCGTGCCGCGGAACAGATGGTAGCCGAAGGACCGCTCCAGTCCGGCCGCGCGGATGACGTCCGCCGCGCTCATGCCGCGCGCGCGGCAGAGCCGCCCGAGCTGGTCCGGCAGCGAGGGCAGGCGCTCCCGGTTTTCCCGGAGATACTCTCCCGCCGTCGGCGATTTCAGAAGCCGCGCCCAGAGCTCCTCTGTGGCCGGCCGGTCTGCCTGCGTGGGCATCGGTTTTCCCTCCTCCGACAAAATCCTCTTTTTTTGATTATACTATAACTCCTTGCGAATGCAAACAGAAAAAGGTCTCCCGCCGGGGCGAAAAAAAGGCCTGCCGCAAAATGGAGCGCATTTTGCGGCAGGCCTTCAAAACCCGCAGAAATCCGGGGATCTCTGCGGGTTTTGCCGTCTTATTTCAGTTGAAGCTCCCGAGCTGTTTTCCGGACAGCACGTGGAAGTGGATGTGGTGCACGGTCTGACCGGCCAGCGAGCCGACGTTGGTGACGACGCGGTAGCCGTCCGCGAAGCCCAGCTCCCTGGCGAGTTTGGCGATCACCGTATAGATGTGGCCGACGAGCGCCTCGTTTTCCTCCGTCACCTCGGCGGCGGAGGCGAAATGCTGCTTCGGCACGACGAGAAAGTGCGTCGGGGCGAGGTGCGAGATGTCCTGGAACGCATAGCACAGGTCGTCCTCGTAGACCTTCTGCGACGGGATTTCCCCGGAAATGATCTGACAGAACAGGCAGTCCTCCATGATAAATCCTCCTTATTTCGCGTGCGCGGCGACGAAATCGTCCACCGCGGCCAGCGCGTCGTCGATTTTAAGCGTGTCCGTGCCGCCGCCCATGGCGGAATCCGGCTTGCCGCCGCCGCGGCCGCCGACGATGGGCGAAATTTCCCTGATGATGTCGCCGGCCCGGACGCCGCGCGCGACGGCGTTCTTGCCGCAGACCGCGAGCAGGGAGATCTTCTCCCCGTTCACCGCGCTCAGCACCGCCACGATGTCGGCGTCGCGGTCGCGCAGGAAGTCGCCCATGCGGCGCAGATCGTTCGCGTCGGCGCTGCCGCGGCCGGCTGTGACGACCTTGAGGCCCGCGACGCTTCTGGCCGAGAACAGGAAGCGGTCCGCCTCGCCGGAGAAGAGCTTGTCCTTCATCTTTTCCACGGTCTGGCGCAGGTCCTTGACCTCTTTGAGCTCCGACTCGACCTTGTGCACAAGCTCGGCCGGCGTCGTCTTGAGCGCGTCGGACGCAGCGAGCAGGCGGCGGTTCATCTCGTCCATCTGGTCTAGGAACACCCGCCCGGTCACGGCCTCGATGCGGCGCACGCCGGAGGCGACGGACGACTCGCTCACGATGCGGAAGGGGCCGACCTTCGCGGTGTTGTCGAGATGGGTGCCGCCGCAGAACTCGATGGAGCGGCCGCCCATGTCCACCACGCGCACCTCGTCGCCGTATTTTTCGCCGAACAGCGCCACCGCGCCGAGCTTTTTGGCCTCGTCGATCGGCATGACCTTCGTATCGACCGTCAGCCCATCCAGGATCATCTCGTCCACACGGCGGGTGATCTCGCACAACTCGTCGGGCGTGACGGCGGCAAAGTGGGTGAAGTCGTAGCGGAGCCTGTCGGGCTCGACCAGCGAGCCCGCCTGGTGGGCGTGGTCGCCCAGCACCTCGCGCAGCGCCTCGTCGAGCAGATGCGTCGCGCTGTGCGCGCGCATGATGGCCTTGCGGCGCTCCTTGTCGATCTCCGCCGAAACCGCGTCGCCCACGGACAGCTCGCCCTTTTCCAGCCTGCCGTAGTGCATGAATTTGCCGCCCTTGTTCTTCTGCACGTCCAGAACCGTAAACACGGCCCCGTCCTTTTCGATTTCGCCGCGGTCGGCCACCTGGCCGCCCATCTCGGCGTAGAACGGCGTCCGGTCGAGCACCAGGATGGCCTCCGTGCCCGCCGCAATCGCGCCCTGCAGCTCGTCCTCGGCCACGAGGGCGACGATGTTCGCCTCCAGCGCGTCGTGGTCGTAGCCGAGAAATTCGGTGGACGGAATGTCCTTGCCGAATTCCACGCCCGCCCAGCCGAGATCGCCGAGCGCCTTGCGCGCCTCGCGCGCGCGGACGCGCTGGGCCTGCATGAGCTTCTGGAAGCCCTCGTCGTCGAGCGTCATGCCCTCCTCCGCGACCATCTCGCTCGTGAGGTCGATCGGGAAGCCGAAGGTGTCGTAGAGCTTGAAGGCGTCCTCGCCGGAGAAGACCGTCTCGCCGGCCTGCTTGTGGCTGTCGAGCATCTCCGCGAAGATGCGCATGCCGCCGTCGATCGTCTTGGCGAAGTTCTCCTCCTCCGTGCGCACGACGCGGGTGATATAGCTCTGCTTTTCGCGCAGCTCGGGGTACTGGCCCTCGTTTTCATGCACGACGGTGTCGATGACCTCGTACAAAAACGGCTCGCTCACGCCCAGCAGCTTGCCGTGCCGCGCGGCGCGGCGCAGCAGCCGCCGCAGCACGTAGCCGCGGCCCTCGTTCGACGGCAGCACGCCGTCGCAGATCATGAACGTGGCCGAGCGGATGTGGTCGGTGATGACGCGCAGGGACACGTCCTTTTTGGCGGACTGCTCGTAGTGCGCGCCGGTCAGCTCGGAGACCTTGTTCGTGATGTTCATGACGGTGTCCACGTCGAAGAGCGAAATGACGTTCTGGCACACGCAGGCCAGCCGCTCGAGACCCATGCCGGTGTCGATGTTCTTCTGCTTGAGCTCCGTGTAGTTGCCGTGGCCATCGTTGTTGAACTGCGAAAAGACGATGTTCCAGACCTCGATATAGCGGTCGCAGTCGCAGCCGACCGTGCAGGTGGGCTTGCCGCAGCCGTACTGCTCGCCGCGGTCGTAGTAGATCTCGGAGCAGGGGCCGCAGGGGCCGGCGCCGTGCTCCCAGAAGTTGTCCTCCTTGCCGAAGCGGAAGATGTTCTCCTTCGGGATGCCGATGGTCTTGTTCCAGATCTCGAACGCCTCGTCGTCGTCGAGGTAGACGGAGGGATAGAGCCGGTCGGGCTCCAGGCCGACCCACTCCGGGCTCGTGAGGAATTCCCACGCCCAGGGCAGCGCCTCTTTTTTAAAGTAGTCGCCGAACGAGAAGTTGCCCAGCATTTCAAAATAGGTGCCGTGGCGCGCGGTCTTGCCGACGTTCTCGATGTCGCCGGTGCGGATGCACTTCTGGCAGGTGCAGATGCGGTGGCGGGGCGGCTCCTCCTCGCCCGTGAAGAACGGCTTCATGGGCGTCATGCCGGCGTTGATGAGCAGGATGGATTTGTCGTTTCTGGGGACGAGCGGGAAGCTCGGCAGGCGCAGATGGCCCTTCGTTTCAAAAAAGCGCAGGTACATCTCGCGCAGCTCGTTGAGCCCGTATGCCTTGTGTGCCATAATGTTTTCTCCTTTTTTTCAGCAGCCCGGTGCAAAAAAAGAAACTCCGCCCCCCGGATAGGGGCGAAGTTTCGCTTCACGGTACCACCCTAATTGCGCCCGCAGGCGCTTCTCAGCCGCGCGGTATCGGGCGCGTCCCGCCCCGCTCGACGCGGGGATGCTCGAAAGCGGCCGTCTTCGCTGCCGTGGAAGGGCTTCCACCGTCCCCTTCTCTCTTGGCACGCCGCGCGAAGGCGTTCTTCTTCATCGCAAATCGCCATATGGAAATTATGTTTATTTTATCATATCATTTTCGCTTGTCAACCGGGAATTTTCGGCCTCGCGGCGCAGAATGGAGTACGGCGGCACCGGCCTCGGCAGACGCATGGAAAAGACCGACTGCGGCGTTCTGGGCTCGCGCAGCGGCAGGCCGTCCGCGTCCGTCATCATGGGCGCCGTCAGGGAAAACGGCCTGCAGTCCGGCCCGACGAGCTCCACCTCGTCCCCGGCGGCGAACTTGTTGCGCAGGCTCAGAACCGCGTTGCCCTCGCTGTCGCAGCGCTCGACGATCGCCAGGATCTGCCAGTCGCGCAGGTAGCGCGAGCTCTCGGTGTACTGCCCCGGATAGCCGTAGTAGAAGCCCGTGGCGTAGTGCCGGTGGGAGATGTGCTCCACCTCGTCCCGCCACACGGGATCGGCCGGCCTGCCCGCGCACGCGTCGTCGAGACAGTGGCGGTACGCGCCCGTCACGATGGCGGCGTAGTAGGCGGACTTCGCCCGGCCCTCGATCTTCAGGCAGTCGATCCCGGCCTCCGCCAGCTCCGCCAGATGGTCGATCATGCACATGTCGCGCGAATTGAGAATATACGTTCCCTTTTCATCCTCGAAAACGGGAAAATACTCGCCGGGGCGCTTCTCCTCCATGAGCGCGTATTGATAGCGGCAGGGCTGGGCGCATTCGCCGCGGGTCGCGTCGCGGCCCGTCATGTAGTTGCTCAGCACGCAGCGGCCGGAGTAGCTCACGCACATGGCCCCGTGGCAGAACGTCTCGAGCTCCAGCTCCTTCGGCGTGTTCGCGCGGATTTCCCGGATCTCCGCCAGCGACAGCTCCCGCGCCAGCACCACGCGCTTCGCGCCGAGCTCATACCAGGCGTTCGCGCAGGCGTAGTTCGCGACGCTCTGCTGCGTGGAGACGTGCCGCTCGCATCGGGGCGCGTACTTTTCCGCCAGCCGGAACGCGCCGAGATCCGCCAGGATGAGCGCGTCCGCGCCCGCCGCGTCCAGCTGCCCGAGGTACGCGGGCAGCGCCCGCGCCTCGTCGTTGCGCGGCATGGTGTTGACGGTCACATGCACGCGGACGCCGTGTTCGTGCGCGAAAGCCACGGCCGCCGGCAGCTCCTCCGCAGTGAAGTTGCCCGCGAACGAGCGCATGCCGAAGCCGGTGCCCGCCAGATATACCGCGTCCGCGCCGTACAGAACGGCCATCCGCAGCTTTTCAAAGTCCCCCGCCGGGGCGAGGAGCTCCGGCTTCTTAACCGCCGGTCGTGTTGTTCTGTCCATCCGCCGTGCCTGTCGTATCCGTCGTGCCGGTTGTATCCGTCGTACCCGCCGTGTCGGTCGTACCCGTCGTATCGGCCGTACCGGCCGTGTCGGTCCCCTGCAGGGAATCCAAAAACGCCTGGTGCTCGTAATACGTCTCGGAGAAGTGGTGCGCGCCGTCGGTTCCGAGGGCGTAGAAGTAGTAATTCGTCTGCGCGGGATAGAGCGCCGCGCGGATGGAATTGATGCCGGGGTTCGCGATCGGTCCGGCGGGCAGGCCCGCGTTCGTATAGGTGTTGTAGTCGCTGATGATCTGCTTGTCCGCGTTCGAGAGCGTCTGCTTGCGCTCCGGCAGCACATACTGGATGGTCGCGTCGATCTGCAGGCAGGGATAGAGCTTGCTGCAGAGCCGGTTGTAGATGACGGAGGCGATCGTCGCGCTCTCGGAGGTCTTGGCCGTCTCCTTTTCGATGAGCGAGGCCACGGTGATGACGTCGTGCATCGAGAGCTTCGCGTCCGCGATCTCCTGGTCGGTAAAGCCGCCGGTCTTCATCTTCTCGGCGAGCTGCGCGTTGAGCGTATCAAGCGCGGTATAGAATTCGTCGGTCATCTTGCTCTTGAAATTTTTAAGGAATTTGTCGAGGACGTTGACCGGGTCGTCGCCCACATAGAACTGGTAGGTATCCGGGAAGAGGTAGCCCTCGAGCCGGTTCTTGTCGCCGTAGGCGAGGTCCTTCAAAAAGTCATACTCAAAGTCGTGGTTGGCCGCCGTATCCTCGAGCTGCGCGAGCGTGCACACGCCGTTGTCCGCCAGCAGCTGGAAGATCTCGCCGGCCTCGTAGCCCTCCTTGATCGTCACCTTGACGGTGGCGCGGTCGCCGGAGGTCTTGACCAGGCCGTTCACCAGCGCGTGGTAGTCGTAGAGGTTGTTGAGCTCGTACGTGCCGGGCTCGATCTTCTTCTCGGCGTGAGAATACCAGCAGTACAGCTTGAACAGCCACTCATACTCGATGAGGCCCTGGCTTTTGAGCTCCTTGCTGACATCGGAGATGGACGCGCCGTCCGCGACCGTCACCGTGACGTCGCGGTCGGGCTTCGTGAGCGCCAGCACGTCGTCGGCGCACTTCCACGCGCCCACGGCCAGCAGCACCGAGGCCGCCAGCACGCAGCAGACGTACAGCAGCACGCGCGCGCCGGTGGACAGCCGCGCCTTCTTTTCCGGCTCCGGCTCCTCCTCCTGCTCGTCGTCCACAGTCAGATCGGCATATTCCTCCGGCAGCTTCGGCTCGAACAGCGGCAGCTTCGCGCTGTCCTGTCCGCCGGCGCCCATCATCTCATCGACGTGGGCCAGCTCCTCCCGCGCGCTGCGCAGAAGCTCATCCAGAGACTGTTCCTCCTCCGGCTGTTCGCTCTCGTGCTTGTCTTCGCGCTCAGACATACTTACCTCCGTCCACTACGCTCTGTAGTCGTATACGATTCCCTTCGCGGCCTTCCGGGCCGCTTCCTCGCCCCTGACGGCCGCGAGCAGCGCCAGACCGAAGTCGTACGACGCGCCGGCGGCCCGGCCGGTGATGAGTCTGCCGTCGCGCACGCAGGAGGCGTTCTGCATCAGGGCCTTGCCCATCTCGTCCTCCATGCCGGGGTAGCAGACGGCCTTTTTCCCGTCCGTGATGCCGAGCTTCGCCAAAATGGTGGGCCCGGCGCAGATGGCCGCGACAAAATTGCCGCGCGCCCAGACCTCGCAGACGAGCGAGAGCGCCTTTTCGCTGGCCATGATGGCGCGCACGCCGCCCATACCGCCCGGCAGGACGATCATCTCCGCGTCCTCCGGCCTGATCTCGTCCACCGTGCAGTCGGCCGTCAGCGTGATGCCGTGGCCGCCGACAATCGTTTTTCCGCCGATGCCGGCAAACTGCACCTCCGCGCCGCCGCGGCGGAGAATATCGCAGGGGGCGACCGCCTCGATGGGCTCAAAGCCGCTTCCCAGAAGAATATAGACCATTTAATCCGCCTCCAGACATTCTTTGACGTAGCCGTAGAGCTCCTCGTGGATCTCCTCGATGCTGCGCAGCTCTCCGCCGCGCTGGCACTCGATGAGCTTCCAGCCGTAGAACGCCGCCGCCTCGCACGCGGTTTTCCGGCACGCGGCCATGTACGCCTCGTCCCGCTCGTGGATGTCGGCTCTCGTGTTGGTGTCCTTTTCCCGCTTGCGCAGCAGCTCCTCGGCCAGCTCCACCGGCAGGTCGAGACACAGCACAAGGTCGGGCTTCGGCAAGCCCATCTTGCCGTATTCAAAGTCGTAGAGCCAGGAGAAAAACGCCTCCCGCTCCTCCGGCGGCACCTTGCCGCCCTGGTGGACGGCGTTGGAGGTGGTGTAGCGGTCGGACAGGACAAGCCCGCCGCCCTGATAGTATTCCCGCCACAGCCGCACATAGGACGCGTAGCGGTCGACTGCATAGAATGTGGAGGCGGCGTAGGCGTTCACATCGTCGGGGTCCGTGCCGAACTCGCCGCCCAGGTACATGCGGATGAGCGCCGAGGAGGGCTCGAGATACTGCGGAAACTGGAGCTTTTTGAAGTCGGTGCCCTCTTTTTGCAGCCGCCTGGTCAAAAGGCCGAATTGTGTGGATTTGCCGGTACCGTCGGTACCCTCGAAGACAATCAGTTTTCCCATTATGTATTTCCTTTGACTGCCGCGCATCGGTATTTTGGGACCGCCAGCAGATATTTTGGAAGGCGCAGCATTCTTTTAAACCGTTTCGGCTCCTTCAGAAGCCGGTAGAGCCATTCCAGATTCATCCGGATCATCCAGCGGGGCGCCCGCTTGACCGTCCCGGCGAAGGCGTCGAGGCTGCCGCCGAGGCCGATCATCAGTTTGACGTTCAGCTCCTGCCGATGTTCCGCCATGAACCGCTCCTGCTTGGGCGCGCCGAGGCACACAAACAGCACGTCCGCCCCCGCCGCGTTGATGGCCTCCACGACCGGGGCTTCGTCTTTGAAATACCCGTCGGCGATGCCGCAGACGGAAAGCGCCGGGTTCTGCCGGCGCATCGCCTCCGCCGCTTTCTCTCCGATCCCCGGCTTTCCGCCGAGCAGGTACAGCGTCCTGCCCTGCGCGGCCAGCTCGCGCAGCAGCCGCGCCGCGAAATCGACGCCCGCCACCTTGCCCTTGAGCGGCGTGCCGAGAAGCTTCGCCGCGAGCACCACGCCCGCGCCGTCCGGCAGCATCAGGTCCGCGCTGTTGAGAAGCGCGCGCAGCGACTCGTCGCGCAGCGCCTCATAGGCGATCTCCGCGTTCGGCGTGACCGCCCAGGCCGCGCCCGGACGCGCCATCAGCTCGCCCGCGCGCGCGATCGCCTCGTCCATGGTCACATTGTCAAAGCGGAGGCCCATGATGTCCAGTTTCATAAGCGGTCTCTCCTCATAGTTCTTTTTATCTTATCACACCGCGGGATGTTTGTCCATCTTCAGGCGGCAAAAAGTCGCCGCGGCCGGTTTCACATTCAGGCCCTCCGGCATAAACTGTTATGAAAGCCTGTGCTTGAAAATATGTTAGGAGGTAATGGAATGTCCGAAACCAGTCAGACCCATCCGGCTTGTGATCTGCGCGGAATTCGGGAGGCTGTCTGTATCGATACCGATAAAATCACGGACAGTTGTCTGGCCAAAGATTGCATTGAAAATCTGCGGGTCTACTTAACCGTCGAGGGCCAGTGCACGCTCGACCACGCCGTCAGCGCCAAGGCGCGCAAGGTGCAGCTGCTGCACGTCTACATCAGCGTCGAGCCCGTCCCCTACAATACCGGCTACTACACGCTCGACGCCACGTTCTACTACAGGGTCACCGCGGAGGCCGTCGTCTCGGCCGGCAGCCGCCCCGTCACCATCTACGGTCTGGCCGTTTTTACGAAGCGGCTGATCCTCTTCGGCGGCGAGTCCGGCGCCCGCGTGTTCTCGAGCCGCGACCGCTTCGCCTGCTGCCCGAGCAAGGAGTCCATCGAGGCCGGCGGCGCGCCCAAGGGCGTCGTGGAGGTCGTCGATCCCATGATCCTGGCCTCGTCCGTCACCGAATGCCCCTGCGCCGCGGACGCGCCGGAGCTGCCGCAGGCCCTGCTCGACTGTTTTGACGGCGAGCTCGTGCTCAGCGGCGAATGCAAACGTCTTTCCGTCACGATCGGCCAGTTTTCCATCACGCGGCTCGAGCGCGAGACGCAGTTTCTGGTGCCCGTGTTCGACTACTGCGTGCCCACGAAGGAGTGCCCGTCGAGCTCTGCGGCCGCGCAGGACCCCTGCGAGCTGTTCAGCCAGGTCGAGTTCCCGATGGATTCCTTCTTCCCCACGAAGCCCGACGCGTCTTCCGCCGACAACTGCGCGGGGTGCAAGAAGAGCTGAGCGCGGCAGGTCCGCCGTTCTGAGAGGCGAAGCCGCGAAGGGTCCTTTTCCCGGCGCGCGCCGGAGGGGATTCTTCGCTTCGCCCGGAGCGGCGGCGTCCTTTTCCTACGCGAATACGCCCTCCCGCTTCAGGATCTGCCGCATCTCGGCCACGCGGGAATCCCAGGAGCTCCGGCGGCCCTCCTCCATGCGCAGGGCCGCGCGGGCGGGGTCCTCGTTCAGCGCGTTTTCGCAGGCCGACACAAACCCCTCGGGGCTGTCCGCGATTTCGATGAGCGGCGCGTACTGCACGATCTGATCCGGCTGCCGCGTGGACACGATGGGCTTTCCGGTGGCCAGATACTCGTAAAACTTGAGCGGACTCACGTCCTTGCTGAGCTCGCCCGCCGCGAACAGGTTGAGGCAGGCGTCGAAATGCGCCAGATACCGGGGCAGCTCCGCGTTCGGCTTGATGCCGAGGAAGTGCACGTTTTTGAGCGCGCGCAGGCCGGACAGCTCGACGCCCGGCTTTTCCTTCCCGATCCATACGAAGCTCCAGTCCGGCCGCGCCTTCGCCGCGTATTCGACGTAGTCGTACTGGATGCAGGTCTGCAGCGCGCCGACGAAGCCGAAGACCGGGCCGGGGATGTTTTTCATGTCCTCCGGCATCGGCTGCGGCTGCGCCGCCTGCGCGAAGCGTTCAAAGTCGGCCCCGTTGGGGATGAAATAGGTTCTGGGATTGGCCGCGCGCAGCCGGTCGGCCAGCGCCTCGGCGGTGGCGAACACCACGTCCGCCTTCCGTGCCAGCTCCAGCTCCATCGCGTCCACCAGCGCCGGTTTCATGAGCCCGCCGTAGGCGGAGTGCCGGTCCACGCAGTCGTAGACGAGCCCGGCGTGCGGAATGCGGTCCGCGACGTCCGCGCACAGGGGCGAGTACACCCACAGAAGCGGCTTGTCCAGCCCGTGCTCCGTCATTTTGCCGCGGATATACGCCGCGGCCCGCTTCTCGTTCAGGCGGTTGATCGCGCGCACCCGGTAGTAGAGCGGCAGGACCGGCGGCAGCGCGTAGGCCGTGATGTTGTCACGGACCTGCTCACCCGGATTTTTATACGCCCGCATCAGCGGCTTCGCGCGCGGGTCCCTGAGCGGCGCGATGACGGTCGCGGCGGGGTCAAAATACAGGATCTCCGCGTCCGGAATGCGGCTCATCACCTGCTGCTTGCGCGTCGGAATGGGGTGCCACGGCGACGTGGCCAGACATACGATACTTTTCATCACGGTTCCTCCAGCAATTCGCGCGCCGCGTCCTCGTTTTCCCGCGCCAGTCCGCGCAGGCGCTCCACCCGGTACGGCTCGGGGTCCGTCAGCGCGGCCCGGACGAGCGCCGTCAGATTTTCCGGGGTCACGTCCTCAAAGCGGACGGTGTGCTTCTGCCCCAGATAGCTCATAAAGCCCGTCACCTTCGGGTCGTAGGACACCGCCACGAGCGGCGCGCCCACGGACGAGGCGAAGATCAGCGTGTGCAGGCGCATCGATACGACGATGCGCATTTTTTTCATCATCCCGATGATGAGCTTCTCATCCTGCGGCGCGGGCACCAGATAGCTCCGGCACGACAGCTCCCCGGCCACCTGGCGGCTCGGCGCGAGGTCGCGCCCCGGCTCGAGCGCGAAAAAGACCGGCGTCAGGCCGTATTCCCGGTTTACATAATTTGCTGCCTCGACAAACGCTTCCTTCCGCTCGTCAAAGCCCTTCCACGGGCGCAGGACGAACAGCGCGTACTGCCCCTGCGGGTCGAGGTTCTGGCTCAGAAGGAAGCTGTCCACCGCGCCGGGGCTGCCGGCCTCGAGCAGAAGCGCCGGGTCGGCGGTCACATAGACCTTCGGGCGCGTGACGCCCATGCTTTTGAGCTCCGCGGCGGACAGGTCCTCGCGCAGCGTGATCGCGTCCACGCAGCGGTCGATGACGCGCGCGGCGTGGCGGCGGTTGGCCTTCGCGTTCACAGGCCCGATGCCGCAGCCGTACATGATGACGCGGCAGCCGGCCCTGTGCGCGAGGGAAATGCTCAGCAGGTAGTATTTGAGCGAGCGCGTGCTCGTCTGGTCCTGGATGAGGCTGCCGCCGCCGCTCAGATACAGCTTGGCCCGGCGCATGAGGGGCCAGAACGCGAAGGGATTGAACACGTGCACCGCGCCCACGTGGTACTGCAGGCGCGTCTGCATCGGGTTGTGGGAGAGCACATACAGCGGCATATCCCGGTCGATCTCGCGCATCTGGCGCAGGATCGCCTTTAAAATCGCCTCGTCGCCGGCGTTGCCCTTGCCGTAGGCCCCGCAGATGACGACGCCGCTGCGGCGCTGCGGGGGTCTCGCGGCGCGGCGGAGGATCGTCTCGTAGATCTTCTTCTGCGCGGCGACGGTCGCTTCGATGGAGAAGGTCGTGGAGGCCCGCTCGTAGAGATTCTCCCCGAGCTGCCGGCGGAACACGGCGTTCCCGGCCAGATGCAGCATGTGCCCGGCCAGCGCCGCGTCGTCCTTCGGCTCGAACAGCAGCCCCGTGATGCCGGATTCGATCAGATACGGCACGCCGCCCACGTTCGTGGCCACGGTCGCGCAGCGCATCCGGGCGCCCTCGGTGAGCGCGTAGGGGAACGTCTCGGACAGAGACGTCAGCGTGTTGACGTCGATGGCGTTGTAGAAGCTGTCCATGTCAGACACCCAGCCCGCGAACACGACGCTGCCCGGGGGGCAGCTCGACGCGGCGAGGCTCTCGAGCATCGGCCGCTCCTCGCCGTCGCCCGCGATCAAAAGGCGGATGGAGGGGATCTCCTGCGCGGCGCGGGCAAAGCCGCGGATGAGCGTGGCCACGTCCTTGACGGCCGAAAAACGCGCGGCGATGCCGAACACCACGGAGTCCGGCTCCGTTTTGAGGCCGACGCTTTCAAAATACGCCGCCCTCGTCAGCTTCGGCGTGATGGGGGTGAAATCGATGCCGTTGTAGATGGAGAACATCGTCTGCGGGTCGAAGCCGCGCGAGATGAGCAGCTGCGCCATGGAATCGGACACGCCGATGTGATAGTCGAACAGGCGCAGCGCCAGCGTGTTGATCGTCCCGTAGACGAGCCGGTGGAAGGGCCTGCCCAGATAGTCGAGCCGGTAGTCGCTGTGCACGGTCGTCACCGTCGGCACGCGGATTTTCCGGCGCAGAATGGCCCCCGTGAGGTTGGCCCGCGCGCCGTGGCAGTGGACGAGCTGGAAGCCCTCGCGGGAGATCATGTCGGTCAGCGTCTTCACGGTCTGCGGCAGCTTCTCGTGCAGAATCACCGTGTCGATGCCCATTTCGCGCGCATCCGCGGCGAACGCCCCGTCCGTGAAGCACACGAGCCGCGCCTGTTCCGTTTTTCCCAGCCCCTGCAGCAGCGACAGCACGTGGGTCTTGGCCCCGCCCACGTCGCCGCCGGAGATCAGATGCAGTATTTTCATAGCCGCTCCTTGCTTAATTCCGTGAAATCCGTTAAGATATAAAATATGCTCCGCGCACTTGAAACGCGCGGGCACTTGCATTATAGTATACTTTCCGGGCAGAATCAAACCCAAATCACAAATACATGGAATTGCGGGAGGCTCTGTATGAAGTTTATTGACAGCAAGGGCAGGCTCTTCGGAAAGCTCAATCTGATCGACCTGCTGGTCATTCTGATCCTGGCGGCGGCGGTGTTCGCGGTCGTCTGGAAGCTCGGCGGGAAAAAGGCGGCCGACGCGGCGGGCAGCAAGGCGGCCGTGGTCAAATATACCGTCGTGTGCGAGGATCTTCCGAAGGACATCTGCACGTTCGCCGAATCGCAGGTCGGCCAGCAGCTCGTCAACAGCGGCAAGCTGCTCGACGCCACCGTCACGAACACCGAGACGGAGGAAAGTGCAGTCACGAGCGGCCACGAAAATCTCTATCTCACCATCGAGGGCACGGCGACGTTCTCCGACCGCGTCTACTCCGTCGGCAGCCAGGAGGTGCGCGTCGGCTACGAATATATCGTCAAGACGAGCGAGTTTGAGCTGACGGGTCTGATCTCCGACATGGAGGTCACCAATGGCTGAGTATCTGCAAAGCAGCCTTTTCTGGCGCGTTTTGCAGGCGATCGGCGGCTTCTTCTCGGAAATGAACCGCGGCAGCGCCGTCTTCCGGTGGCTGGCCGCCTGCTGGAACAGCTCCGGCACCAAGGCGTGGATCGTGCGGCGGCTCTCGGCCCCCATGGCGCTCACGCAGCAGTCGCAGGCCGCGAAAGCTCTGCAGCGGCTGAACGACCGGCTGGCGCGGCGCAGGGGCCTGATGGACTGCGTGCGCGGCTGCGTCCTGTATAAAATCTACCGCGCGATCTTCACCTGCGGGCGCGGCAGCAAAATCCTCGGGTATCTGTTCCGGCACGGGCTGACCGCGTTTCTGCTGTTCACCGTCGGCGTCTACGTGCTGGTCCACTACACGCTGCGCAGCGTGCTCACGGTGCCGGTGCTCTCGTCAACGTGGGACGAGCTGCTGATGCTCGTGTCCCTCGTCTGGATTCTCCGCTGCCGGCTCGACCGGCGCACGCCCGTCTCGGCGCGGGCCAATCCCCTCGATCTGCCGGTTCTGCTGTTCATCGCGGCGGGCTTCCTGCTCATGAGCCTCGTTTCGCCGTATCCGTCCATCCAGCTTCTCGGCTACCGCGCGACGGCGGAATACCTCGTGTGGTTCTTCCTCATCACGCGGCTGCTGCGGGACGACGCGGATTTCATGGAGCTGTATCTTGTGCTGGTCGCCGCGGCGGTGCTCATCGCCCTGCACGGCATCTACCAGTATATCGTCGGCGTGCCGATGCCCGCCAACTGGGTCGCGCAGGCCGAGACGGCCGTGCGCACGCGCGTCTACTCCGTCTTCGGCAGCCCCAACATCATGGGCGACTTCATGGTGATCTTCGCTCCCATGGCCGCGGCGCTGGCCTACTACTGCAGGGATACGCGACTGAAGGTGCTCGCGTGGCTCTGCGCGATGCTCATGTGCGTGGCCTGCCTGTTCACGATGTCGCGCGGCGCGTGGGTCGCGATGGCGGCGGCGATCTTCCTGTTCATCGTGCTCGTGGACGGACGGCTGCTCTGGTTCGTGCTGCTGGGCGGCCTCGCCCTGAGCTTCGTCCCGTTCGTCGCCACGCGCATCGGCTTCCTCTTCACCGACGCCTTTGTCGCCGCCAACACGAACGGCGGCCGCGCCGGGCGCTGGTCCAACGGCCTGCACTACCTTGAGACCTCCAACCCGGTCCTCGGCTTCGGCCTCGGCATGTTCGGCGGCGCGGTTGCCATGCAGAACCAGGTGCTCGACGGCGTGGACTACTTCTATATGGACAACTACTATCTCAAGATTCTGGTGGAGATGGGCTGGACCGGGCTGTGCTCGTTCGTCGTCATGCTGTTCGGCTTCCTGGCCAGCGGTCTGCGCGCGCTGTACCGCACGAAGCAGAACTTCAAAAAGAAGCTCGACCGCTTCTATCCCCTCTGCGCGGGCATGTTCTGCGGTCTCGCCGGCGTGCTGGTGCACTGCTTCTTTGAAAACATCTTTGAAGAGCCGTATATGATGGTCTATTTCTGGTCCATCGCCGGCATGATCGTCTGGCTCGGCTTCCTGCGCGGGCCGGCCGAAAAAAAGGAGGCGGCGTAGATGCCACAGCCGACGCTTCTGTGCTGCAATCTGCCTTCCAAAAAGGCCGGGCAGCTCCGCGTGCTCGCCGTGCGCCTGCGCATCGCCGTGCGCGCGGTGGAGCCGCGGGACTTTCTCCAGCCCATCGGCGCGCTCTGCGGCCTTTCCGAGCCGTTCGACGCGTGCTGCGACAAAGACGCCTTCACGGACGAAATGCTCGTGCTGGCGCACTTCCCGCAGCCGCTCGTGAGCCGCTTTCTGGACGCGCTCCGGGCCGCGAAAATCTCCGTCCCCCTCAAGGCCGTCCTGACCGAGGCCAACGCGGGCTGGAATTTCCTCGAGCTGCACGAGCAGCTCCGCGCCGAGCGCGAGGCCATGGAGCGGCCGCGATAAAAAATTGCCTTCTCAGCGGCATAAAAGACAAAGCTTGTCATTCTCCGGCCTGCGGCCTCGGAATGACAAGCTTTTTTCAGCGGCGTCCCTACCGGAACACCGTGCCGTCGGCTTCATAGACCTCCCGCCGGCAGATGCGGGCAAAATCCGGCCGGAGCGCCGGCAGATACGTTTCGATCGCCGCCACGAGCAGCTGCGGGTTCAGCGCCGGGTTCTGCGCCGACACGAGCGCGTCCAGCCGCAGCTCCTGCGGGGAGCTCCCGCACAGCTCCAGCGCGAAGAGCATCGGGCGGAGGTCCACTTCGCTCACGCCGCGCTTGCCGCTCTTCTCCACGACAACCGATTCGCGCGAGAACAGCGCCGCGATCGCCTCGCGCGCGCCGTCCGGCACGCCTTTGTCGTACTCGAGCGTCACCTCGGCGCGGAGCTTCGCCAGATATTTTGTCTTTCGGCCGCTCTCGTACGCGCGCAGCACGCGGATGCCCTTCGGCATGGTTTTGTTGAGCAGCCCGGGCAGCTTTTCCAGATCCGCCGCGCCGTCCTCGATCTCAAAATCAAGCAGCTCGCACACCGATTCCGTCCCCACGGACAGCGGCAGCGCGATGGACACATACGCGCGCGGGCTGTAGCCCTGGGAGTGCCAGATGAGGATGTCCGCGCGGCGGAACGCCCGCTGGAACACGCGCATGAGGTCGAGATGCGACAGATATACCGCGTCGCCCGTCTTTTCAAACAGCAGTCTGTTCATCGCACACGCCTCCTTTGGACAGGCTCCGCGCGCCGCAGCCGGCGCAGGCCGTCCTGCAGTCGGGCGTCGTCGCGGATTCATAGGCCTTCTCCCGTTCGCGCCATAAAAATTCCGGCCGCACGCCGACCGAGATCGTCTGCCACGGCAAAAGCTCGTCCCTGGCAAAGCCCCGCACGGTGTAGAAGTCCGGGTCGATCCCGCAGTTTTCAAACGCCTGCATCCACAGATCGTAGCGGAAATACTCGTCCCAGCCGTCCAGCCGCGCGCCGAGCCGCACCGCCTCCGCGAGCACCGGGCCGAGCCGCCGGTCGCCGCGCGCCAGCACGGCCTCGAGCCGGCTGAGGTGCCCCTCGTGGTAGCGGTAGTCCACGCAGCGCGCGTGCAGGTTCTCCTGCAGCAGCCGCACGCGGCGCAGATACTCGTCCGGCGGGATCTGCTTCTCCCACTGGAACGGCGTGAAGGGCTTCGGCACGAAAAACGCCGTCGCCAGGTTGATGGACAGGTGCTGCTTTTTGTTGGACGCCGTCTTTTTCCACGTGTCCATGATCTTGTAGACCAGCTCCGCGATGCCGAGCACGTCCTCGTCCGTCTCGGTCGGCAGGCCCAGCATGAAGTAGAGCTTCACGCTGTTCCAGCCCCCGGAGAAGGCGGTGGCGCAGGTCGTGAGGATTTCCTCCTCGGTCACGTTCTTGTTGATCGCGTCGCGCAGGCGCTGCGTCCCGGCCTCGGGCGCGAAGGTCAGCCCGCTCTTGCGCACCTTCTGCACCTTCAGCATGAGCTCGCGCGAGAAGTTGTCCGCGCGCAGCGACGGCAGCGACAGGTTGATCTTTCTCGGCTCGCAGTAGTCGAGCAGCCGCCCCGTCAGCTCCTCCAGCCCCCGGTAGTCGGAGGTGGACAGGCTCGCCAGCGTCATTTCGCTGTTGCCCGAGTCCTCCAGCTCCTCCACCGCCTGCCTCACGAGCGTGTCCGGCGTCTTCGCGCGCACGGGCCGGTAGCAGAAGCCCGCCTGGCAGAACCGGCAGCCGCGGATGCAGCCCCGGAAGATCTCCAGGTTCGACCGGTCGTGCACGATCTCGGTGGAGGGCACGATCAGCCTGGTCGGATAGTACGCCGCGTCCAGATCCTCCACGATCCGCTTTGTCACGCGCGCGGGCGCGCCGTTCAGCGGCGTGACGGCCGCGAGCGTGCCGTCCGGGTTGTAGGTGTGCTCATAGAACGACGGCACGTACACCCCGCCGATCCGGGACACCGCCTCCAGAAACCGCGCCTTGTCCCAGCCCTCGCGCTTGGCCGTCCGGTAGAGCGTCACGATCTCGGCGGTCGATTCCTCGCCCTCTCCGAGCGAGAAGAAGTCGATGAAATCCGCCAGCGGCTCCGGGTTGACCGTGCACACGCCGCCGGCGAACACGAGATTTTCAAGACCCGTCCGGTCCTTCGCCAGCAGCGGCACGTCCGCGAGCCGCAGCATGTTGAGAATGTTGGAATAGCTCATCTCGTAGCCGATTGTAAAGGCGATCAGGTCGAACGCCTTCACGGGGTCGTGGCTCTCGAGCGTGAACAGGGGGATGCTGTTGTCCCGCAGGGCCTGCTCCATGTCGCCCCAGGGGGTGAACACGCGCTCGCACCAGACGCCCGGCAGCTCGTTCATGACGCCGTACAGGATGCGCATGCCGATGTTGGACATGCCGATCTCGTAGGTGTCGGGAAAGCAGAACGCCACGCGCACGTCCACGTCCTTTTTGTCCTTGACGATCTGGTTGTATTCCCCGCCCATGTAGCGGGCGGGCTTCTGCACGCCGGGCAGGATTCTGTGCAGTCTGTCTGTCATAGGGTACCTCTTCCGCATGGTTTTGACCCTATTCTATCCCGCCGTCTCCGGAAAAGCAACCGGTTTTTCCCGCAGCTCCGCCAGCAGCACCCGCAGAAGGACGCCCGCCGCCGCCAGAACGGGCCAGGCGCCCGTTTCAAAGCGCGCGGACGCCCAGAGCGCCGCGCCCAGCAGCGCCGCCGCCGTGAGCAGGCTCGCCGCCCCCAGCGCCGTCTCGTCCCGCCCCGCCCACTGCAGCGCCGCGCCCAGCAGCCTTCCGCCGTCCAGCGGCCGCATCGGCAGCAGGTTGAACGCGCCCAGCAGCAGCGACATCGCCGCAAACGCCGAAAAGCGCGTCCGAAACGCCGCGAAGCACAGAAGATTGACCGCCGGTCCCGCCAGCGCGCAGACGAGCTCCGCCCGGTAGGTGAGAAAGCCCGTCCGGATGCTGGCGTCGCCGAGGCCCAGCCGGATGCCGTCGATCCGGCCCCCGCACAGCAGAATGGCCGCGATATGCCCCAGCTCATGCGCCGCCGCGGCGATCAGAAACGGCCGGAACGCGCCCAGCGGGTCAAACCAGGCGAGCAGGCACATCCCCGGCAGAAACGCGGGCGTGCACTCAATTTTCGTCACCCGTCAGCACCTGATAGCCCGCGCTGAACGCCTCCGTCACGCCGTCCCCCTCCCGCAGCGACTGCGCCACGGCCGAAAACGCCTGCGCCGCGCGGCTCTGTTCACCCCTCGTAAGCCAGCCGCGCGCCGCCTGCTCCGCCTCCGGGCAGCAGATGTGGCACGTGTACAGCAGCAGCGCCAGCGACGCCAGCACCAGCAGCCGCGACGCCCACGCCGCAGCTCTCCCCTTTTTCCGCTCTCCCGCGCCCTTCCGCGCTTCACAATTCTCCGTTTCCATCCTCCGCACCTCCACCCCACCTTATGCGGCAGCCGGAAAACTCATGCTTTTCCTCTTGACAAATCGCGCCGCGTTCAATATAATAGTCAAGCCGCCGGGGTGTGGCGAAGTTTGGTATCGCGCTTGGTTCGGGACCAAGAGGCCATGGGTTCGAATCCCATCACTCCGACCAAAAGCAGGGCAAAACAGCATGTTTTGCCCTGCTTTCTTTTTCAAAAAGTTCTCTCATTTTCTCCCGTTTTCGCACCGTTGCTACGGCGTTGCTACGGGTGAAATTTCAGAAAGCGCGGAAGCCGCTGTGGCTTCCGCGCTTGTTTTGATTTTATTCCGCCTCGGTTTTTTCGGCGGGGGCGGCGGCCGGGGGGAGAAAGCGGGCGAGTGTTTTGTAGAGCGTCTGCGGGTCGACCGGCTTGCTCAGGTGCGCGTTCATGCCGGCGGCTCTGGACATTTCCGCGTCCTCCTCGTAGGCGTTGGCCGTCATGGCGATGATGGGGACGCTCCCGGCGTCCGCGCGCGGCAGCGCCCGGATGGCCGCGGCCGCGGCGATGCCGTCCATGACGGGCATCCGCACGTCCATCAGGACCGCGTGGTAATACTGCGGGGCGCTCTGCGAGAACATCGAGACGCCCTCCTGGCCGTTGTTCGCGATCTCGACCAGCATCCCCGCCTTTTCCAGCAGGCACTGGGCCACCTTCTGGTTGATCGGATGGTCCTCGCAAAGAAGGACCCGCCTGCCGCAGAGCGCGGCCGGCTCCCCGGCGGCGCTGTCCGGCCCCTCCGCCGGCAGCTCGGCCGGAAACAGCGGCAGGCACACCGTCACGTCGGTCCCACGGCCGAGCTGGCTGTCTATCCGGATGGTGCCTCCCATGAGCGTCACAATGTTCTTGACGATGGCCAGCCCGAGCCCCGTGCCGCGCTCGCCATCCTCGGCGTTTTCCTGGGCAAAGGCGTCGAAGGCGTGCACGAGGAAGCCCGGCTCCATGCCCCTGCCGTTGTCCCGCACGACGGCGGTCACATCCGTCTTCCCGTCCCCGCGCGGCCTGTGCGACATGGTCAGGGATACGCTTCCCCCGGACGGCGTGAATTTCACGGCGTTCGAGAGAAGATTGAGAAAGATCTGCTGAAACCGCAGCTTGTCGATGAGCAGATACGGCGGGAAGCCGTCGTCGCAGGAGGCCTGGAACGCGATCTGCTTCTGCGCGCACTGCACGCCGATGACGCTGCGGACGGTCTCCAGAAATTCCTCCGTGCCGCAGGGCTCCGGATGCAGCGTCATCCGGCTGCTCTCCAGCTTGGACATGTCCAGCACGTCGTTGATGAGCGACAGCAGATGCTTCGCGGAGACATTGATGTCGTTCAGACAGGCGCGGACCTCCGCCTGCGGCAGCGTTTCGTCCATCGCAATCCCGGACAGGCCGATGACGGCGTTGAGCGGCGTGCGCAGGTCGTGGCTCATGCGGGAGAGGAACGCAGAGCGCGAGGCGTTGACGAGCCTGTCCTGCTCCAGCCTGGACTGCATCGCCTCCTGCGCGAGCTTGTCCGCAAGCTGCTGGTTGTAGAGCTGCCGCTGGGCGTCCAGAAGGGAAAAATACCGGCTGTGGAGGTTCTTCGCCATGAAGAAGGCGACGGTGTTGATGGCGATCAGCTCCACGTAATACAAAACGGGGACGGCCGCGCCGCCGACCGCGCCGGCATACCAGCCGGCCGCCAGGTTGACGGCAATCGAGGTGGAAAAAACGTACCACAGATTTTTTACCCGCAGCAGCGGCGCGCAGATCAGCACCGTGCAGAGCAGCACGCAGTTCAGCGGAGAATCCCCCGCCTCGGCGTCCCGGACCAGAAACGGGAAAAAGCCGATGGAAAACAGCACCCAGAACATGGCGTTCAGAATATCCGGCTTCCGAAAAAGCGCGGCGGGCCGCCGCAGCCAGAGCAGCACGAGAAAGGCCGCCGAGACAGCCGCAAGATAGACGGCGCCGACCCAGAGAATCGGCGTGCTCCAGAAATTCGGATTGAACAGGTTGATGGCCTCGAAGGCCAGGACCCCAATGGAAATTGCCAGGATCCGTCGCAGGTTCACCTCTTCGATCTGGGCCTCTGTCACCGTGGAAAAGACAGGGGCTTTTCCGGCTTCCTCCGTTTGCGTGCTGTTCATCGTGCGGTATCCCCCCTTGCGCGGCAGAACGACCGGCCGCGGAAATATCTCCGCCGGTCAGACAGGGCCCGTCCTGCCAATATCCCATAATATATCCATTATACCCCCATCGGCTCCGATTTCAACAGAACATTCCACATTTTTACACAAAATGCCCGGTCTCGCGCCGCGCTCCGGCGTCCCGGCCGGCAAAGCGGGCCTGCAGCCGCCTCCCGCTTGTGTGGCCGAGGGCACGAAAAGCCCGCAAAAATCGGTCGATTTTTGCGGGCTTTGGAGCCGGACGCTTATTTGAGCTCGAAGAATGACTCGCCGGGCTCGCTTTCAAACAGGTTGTGATACGCCAGAATCTGGTACTCGTTCACGAGCTTCTGCGCGTCGGCGTCCAGCTTGTCATAGCTGCCGACAAACGTGCCGTCGGCGGTGACGTAGCCCAGATCGTGGAGGATCGGCACGACGGACTGCACGCTGTCCATGAATTTCATATAGTCGGTCTGCGGCAGGCCGGCGGTTTTGAAGACGAGGTTGCCGAAGTAGTTGGCGCCCAGCGTAATGCCGTCCTGCTCGGGAATGTCGTAGTTGGCCCAGATGACGAAGGGCGTCAGGTATTTCTGGAGGTTCTCCTCCGCGGTGCGCTCCGACGCGGGCTTGCCCATGATGGCGTCGTAGAATTCCGCGGTCAGCGGCGGCTGGTGGTCGCCGAACATGGCGATGATCGTGGGCTCATCGCAGTTCGTGTAGTAGTCGATCAGCTGCTCGAACGCGGCGTCGGACTGGTCGATGAGGCAGAGATACTGCTCGGCGGCGTAGTCCGTCCCGGCCAGATCGCCGGTGAGCCGGATCGTGTGCGGCAGGTTGTTCCAGCCGAGCGCGTAGCCGCTGTGGTTCTGCATCGTGACGTTGAAGACGAACGCGCTGCCCGTGTCCTGTTCGGTGACCTTCTCGATTGTCTCGAAGTCGCTCTTGTCCGAGATGTATTTGCGGACGATCTCGGGGTTCTCCACATCCTCCTCGTAGAGCTGATGGTCGAAGCCGAGGTAGCTGTACGCCTGGACGCGGTTCCAGCCGGACGAGAGATAGGGATGGAAGGCGTAGGACGTATAGCCCTGGGTGCCCGCCAGCCGCGCGAGCGAGGCCGTTTCGCTGTCCACATAGAGCTGGTACGCGACCGTGCCGTCGGGCAGGAAGGTCGAGGGATTGCCCGTCAGCATTTCGTATTCCACATTGGCCGTGCCGCCGCCGAACACCGGCGAGCAGACGAAGCCCTTGATCGTGTTTTCCTTCATGCTGTGGATGAACTCGAGCGGGTCCTCGTTGACCGAGAAGCCGTCGAAGATCGACAGGTCGGCAAACGACTCGTTCATGATGATGATGACGTTGACCGGCTTGGTCGCGGTCGTATCGGTGCCGTCCGTCTGCTCGGAGGCGGTGAAGTTGTTCTCGATTTCCGTCACGGCGCCGGAGGAATAGCCGTCCGGCTTCTCCACGAAGCTGTAGCGCAGGGAGAGCATGAAGTTGAACACGAAGCCGTTGCGCTGCGTGACCCACTGCTCGGCGTACAGGTCGTTGTCCGGGCAGAAGCTCGTGCCGAAAAACACGAAGAGGAACACGGCCAGCACCGCGCCGACGACCGTGGTAAAGATCCAGCCGGCCCGCTTTTCCTTTTTCCGGCCGCGGAACAGGAAAATCCACGCCAGCACATAGACCGCGAACACCGCGAACGCAAGATAGACCGGCTTGTCGGGCGTGTAGTCGTAGCCCGCGGAGACGTTGGCGGCGGTCTTCCAGCTCAGCATGTCGATCGGGAAGAACATGGTGCCGCGGAAGCGCAGGACGTAGTGATTGATGAGTCCGAACAGGAACGACACGCTGGCGGCCACAATCGCGCCGGCCCGCCGGCGCCGGCCGGTCACAAGCCAGAAGAGCGAAAACAGGACGATATACCAGCCAAAATTCCAGCAGACGCGCCAGAATTCAATCGAGTGGAAGGGATTGTTCCCGTTCAGGATCTCCACATAGACGTAGCACGCGAAGGGTCCCAGCGCGAACAGCAGCCGGGAAAACCACGCCCGCCGGTTTTCATGGAATTTTTTTGCCGTCCGGACGCCCCAGCCGCCGAGGGCGGCCAGCCAGTTTTTAACTTTTTCCATTTGTCTGCTCCTAAACTGCGCGATAACCGCGTTAAACGCATTTAATATAGCAGATCGCGCCGGATTTGCCAAGTCGGAAAAGTCTGAAAAAACGGCAAAAAAGCAACAATTATGTTATATTATGTCGGATATTTGTATTTTTATTCAAGTATATACAATTTTTCGGATAATTATGTTTTTACACCGCGCCGGTTTATGCGGCCGGTTCTCCCCTTTTCGGCTCTCTCCGCGGCAAAACCGGGCGCGCTATTCGTAGCGCAGCGCCTCGATGGGGTCGAGGCGGGCGGCCTTGTTGGCGGGATAATAGCCGAAGAATACGCCGATGGCGAGCGAGAAGCCCACGGCCAGCGCGATGCTGGACAGCGACGGCAGCGTGGGCGCGCCGAGCAGCGAGCTGCCGAAATAGCCCAGCGCCGCGCCGAGGAGCATGCCGATGACGCCGCCGATGAGGCAGACGATCATGCTCTCGACGACAAACTGCAGGCGGATGGCGCCGTTCGTCGCGCCGAGGGCCTTGCGCGTGCCGATCTCCCGCGTGCGCTCGGTCACGGACACGAGCATGATGTTCATGACGCCGATGCCGCCGACGAGCAGCGAGATGCCCGCGATGACCGACAGCGCGACGGAGATGGTGCCCATGATGGTGTTGAGGGAATCCATCATGCTCTCCATGCTGACGGCGCTCACCTCGTAGTCCTGGTTGTTCTCATAATAGCGGTTGAGGAAATCCGCCGCCTCGGCGGCGAATTGCGTGCTGTCAGTCTCGGCGGAGGCGCAGAGCGTGAAGCTCGCGTAGCCCTCGTCGGCGTTCGCCAGCTTTTTGGCCGTCGTGACCGGGATGTACACGTCCGTGGTGACGTCCTTCTCCGACGACGCGCCCATGCCCGCGAAGGTGGCCTCGTACTGATACACGCCCACGATGCCGAACGTCTCGATCTCGCCGGAATCCAGCGTGACGACGAGCTCCTGGCCGAGCGCCGCGTCCTGGTCGCCGCCGTAGAGGCTGCTCACCAGCCTGTCCGAGACGACGGCCACGCCGCGGGTGCCGTCGAGGTCGCGCGCGAGCAGGGCGCGGCCGCGGCTGATCGTGACGGAGTTGACGTCGAAGTAGTCGGTGCTGACGCCGGTCACGCTGACGTTCGCGTAGCGGCGGCCGAGCGCCGCCTTGCCGCCGCCCACGCCCTGCGACAGCGCCACGCCGGCGATCTCGCCGGCATACCGCGCGCGCAGCGCCTCGATCATCTCGTTTGTCATGAGGTTTTCCGCGCCAATCCCGTCGCTGCCGAACATTTCGATGCCCTCGTATTCCCTGTCCCGCTCGCGGAGGTAGACGGTGATGTTGGTCGCGCCGAGGCTGCTCATGGAGCTTGTGACCTTGCCGCTCATGCCGCTGCCGACGGTCAGGATGCCGATGACGGAGGCGATGCCGATGATGATGCCGAGCATCGTCAGAAGCGAGCGCATTTTGCTGGCCTTCAGGCCCTCCCAGGCCAGCCGGATGTTCTCCCACAGGCTCATGCGTCCGCCTCCCCCGTCAAAACCCCGTCGCTCATGGTCAGGATGCGGCCCGTCTCGGACGCGAGCTCGCGGTTGTGCGTGATGAGCACGATCGTCTTGCCGTGCTCGCGGTTGAGCCGGTGAAAAATGTCCATGACGAGCCGGCCCGTTTTGCTGTCGAGCGAGCCGGTCGGCTCGTCCGCGAGCAGGATGGCGGGGTCGTTCGCCATGGCGCGCGCGATGGCCACGCGCTGCTTCTGACCGCCGGAGAGCTCGTTGGGCTGGTGCGTCATGCGGTCCTCCATCCCGACCATCGCCAGCAGCTCCCGCGCGCGGGCGCTGCGCTCGCGCATCGGCACGCCCGCGTACATCATGGGCAGCGCCACGTTCTGCAGCGCGTTCGTGCGGGGAATCAGGTTGAAGGTCTGGAACACAAAGCCGATCTTCTGGTTGCGGATGGACGAGAGCTCGGCGTCCCGCGCCTGTTCGATGCGGGTGCCGTCGAGCAGATAGGTTCCCTCGGTCGCGCGGTCGAGCGCGCCGATGATGTTCATGAGCGTCGATTTTCCGGAGCCGGACGCGCCGACGATGGACACGAATTCCCCCCGCCGCACGGTCAGATCGATGCCGTGCAGGATCTCCAGCTCGTTCGGCGTGCCGATGTAAAAGCGCTTGACGATGCCGCGCATATCGATGATGACGTCCTCCATGGCGCGCCTCAGCCGAAGGTGAACGGCGACGAGGTCGTCTGCTCCGCGCCGTCGGTCAGCGTCACGCGGCGGCCGAGCATGGCCGTATAGCTGTCCGGGCTGTTCACAATCCGCAGCCCCGCCTCCACGCCGCTGCCGCTGACGAGGATGTCGAGGTCGTTCTCCGCGCCCGCCGTGACCGCCAGCTCGCGCAGCGTATAGCCGCCGTCCCCGGCGTCGTCCAGGACCAGCACGCAGCTCTCCCCGGCGGCGTTCTGATAGACCGCGTCGTACGGAACGGCCAGAACGTTCTCCTGCCGGTCGAGGATGTAGCTCAGCCGCACGCTCATGCCGATGCGCAGGGACGTGCCGCGCGCGCTGACCCCGACCTTCACGGCGAACTCGGCGTCCGCCCCGGACGCGGTGTCGCCGGCGGCGTCCTTCGCGGCGGTGGGCGCGATGGAGAGGATCGTCCCGCTGCAGCTCTCGCTCTGGGCCGTGTCGGCCCGGATTGTCACGGGCATGCCGACGCGGACGGAGCCGACGTCGTATTCCTTGACGGAGGTCTCGACCGTGAGCTCGTCCGTGTCCTCGACGACGAACAGCAGCCCGGAGCCGGAGCCGCCGACGCTGGCGTAGACGGCCGTCACCGTGCCGGCCGCGCCGGCGCGGATGGTCGCGTCCTCCAGCTGCTGCTGTAGCTGGGCCAGCTCCAGCACGGCGGAGCTGTTGTCCGCGCCGGTCTGGGCGCCGGCGAGAGAATCGTAGCTCGACTGCAGGCCGGCGGCGGCGCCCGACACGGCGGCGCTCTGGCTCTTGAGCGCGGTCTGCCAGGCCGCGTAGGCGGAATCCACCGCCGCGGCGTAGTCGGCCAGGGCGGTATCCGCGCTGCGGTAGGCGGATTCGCGGCTCTTGACGGCGGTGTCGTAGCCGCTCTGCGCGGCGTCGAGCTGCGTCTGCGCCGTGCTCAGGGCGGTCTTCGCGGCGTCGCAGGCCGTGTCCAGCCGCGCATATTCGGCGCTCTGCGCGTCGTACGCGGTCTGCGCGGCCTCCAGCGCGGTCCTGGCGCTGTCGGCGGCCTGCTGCTTCGCCGGGGCGTCCTCGCCGTCGGCAGCGTTCAGCGCCGCGAGCGCGCGCGCATACTCGTCCTGCGCGTCGCTGAGCGCGGAGCGGCGCGCGGTCAGCGCAGCCTCCGCGTCGTCCAGATCCCGGCGCGCGCTGTCGCGGGTCACGGCGGCGCTGTCGGCGGCGTCCTGCGCCGACTCGAGCGCGCGCGAGGCGCTGTCCACGGCGGCGTCCTGCGAGATGAGCGTCGCGTTGAGTCCGTCGCTGAGGGTGGCTTTGTAGTTTTTATAGTTGGTGACGGCCTGCCTGTAGCTCTCCTTCGCGGTGCGCACGCCGGCCTCCGCGCTGATGACGGATTCGTTCTGTCCGTTGTCGAGCGCGGCCTTGGCCGCGCTGTAGCTGTCCTGCGCGGTCTTCACCTGCTGCGCGGCCGCCGCCGCCGAGACGCCGGCCGCCGTCTGCTTCGCCTCGATCTCGTCCTCCAGCGCGCCGGTGTCCAGCCGGCACAAAACCGTGTCGGCCGTCACCGTGTCTCCGACCGCGACGCAGACCTCCGCCACGGGGTAGCTCTGCGTGGAATAGATCTTATGCGTATCGGCGCTCTCCACGGTGCCCGTGGCGCTGATGGCGCTGACAAACTCGCCCGGCGCCAGCACCGTTGTGTCGTCCGACGCGATTGTAAGCGCCGCGTTCGCCTTCGGATGCAGCAGCAGCGCGCACAGCCCCGCCGCCGCCAGCACGCCCGCCGGCACGAGCAGCCAGATCTTCTTCTTTTTCCGGCCCGGCCTTCCGGCGAGTCCGGTCTTTGCCCCGGCGGTCTGCGCGCCGTCTTCCCTGTGGATTGCCATGCTGTTTCCTCCCGAATCCCGGATGGTTTCGATATTTCAATCCAATATAGCACAAAACCCTCCGGAGGAAAAGCGTCTGTGGAAAATTTCCCACGCGGGAGCCGGCTTTTTTGCAGAATCTCCCTTCCGCACCGGCGAAAACCCGACTATTTTCCCTTTTTTGGAAGTCGCCGCGCAGGTTCGCGCGGCCCGTCATTCTGCGGAGCGTCAGCGGCGCGGAATGACAGGCAGGGGCGCGCGCAAAAAAATCCCGGGGCTGCTTTTGGAGCAGCCCCGGGATTTCCTGAATGCGGTTATTTTGCCAGCTTTTCGCAGAACCGGTGCAGGATCGCGGCCACCTGGGCCCTTGTCGCGGTGCCCTGCGGCTGGAGGTAATTGGCGCTGCCGTTCAGCAGTCCCGCGTTCACCGCCCATGTCATCGCCTCGCCGGCCCAGGAGGAAATGCCCGCGTAGTCGGCGAATTCCCGGATGGCCATGCCGCCCTGGGTCGTGTCATAGCCCTTGCGCGTTGCGTACCGGTACAGGATGGCGGCGAGCTGCTCGCGGGTCACGGGCGCGTCGGGGTTGGTGCCGTCCGTCAGGCCCTGCTCCATGGCCCAGGTCCGGGCTACGTCGTAATAGTGGACGTTCGCGGCTGCATCCGTTTTCACGCCCGCCAGCCGCGCCAGCACCGTCCAGAGCATTCCGCGCGTCATGGAGGCGTCGGGCGAGAACGCCGTTCCGGAGGTCCCGGCGAACAGGCCGTTCTGCACGGCGTAGGCCACGTCGTCATAGAACCAGTCGCCGCTTTCCACGTCGGCGAACGGGTTATGCCACGTCCATTTGGCGTAGAGCGTCACGCTGCCGCGTACCGTCAGACCCGAAACCGGCTGCGTCAGCGCCGCGTCGAGATACCAGCCCGCGAAATCGTAACCTTTGCGCGTCGGCACATAGTCCGACAGCTCCAGTTCCGTCCCCGCGCTCTTTGTGACCGGGTCGATCGCGCTGCCGCCGTTCGTCACGAACGTCACGGTGCCGCCGCCGGGAACATTGGCGATCCAGCGCGCATAGAGCTTTGTGTTTTCGGTCATGTCAACGAGCGTGTCCGCCGTAATCTGCGTCCCGCCGGACTCCGCCGTAAACCAGCCGCCGAAACGGTATCCCGCGCGCGTGGGGGCGGGCAGCGTGCCGTAGACGGCGTCGTAGGTGACTTCCATGGAATTCGGATTTCCGCCGCCGGGATAGCCGAGATCAAAGCTGACGGTATACGTGTTCGCCGTCCACTTGGCATAGAGCGTGACGCTGCCGCCGCTGACTGCCGTCAGGTTGGAGACGGACGCCCGCGCATTGCCTGCCTTGTTGGTACAGGCCGCCTCCAGGTACCAGCCGCCGAAGGTCCAGCCGGTCAGCTCTGGCGCCGCGGCGAGCGTGAAGCTCTGGTCGTAGGTCTCATCGGTGCTGCCGCCGCTCAGATGAGATACCGTGTGCGTCGCGGCGGCGGGCGCGTTGCCGTCATAGGCGACGGTATAGGCGTTCGCCGTCCACTTGGCGTAGAGGATCGTATCGGCTGTCAGGCTTACCGTGTCCGTTGCCTTGATCTCGCTGCCGGAGCCGTCCTCGGTCGTGTTCCAGCCCGCGAAGGTGTAGCCCGTGCGTGCCGGCGCGGGCAGGGAGGCATCCGCGGCTCCGTAGGCGGCGCCGTAGGTGCTGCCGTTCATGGCCGTGAAGGTCGCTGTTGTCAGCGCGGTCCCGCCGTTTACATTCAGCGTGACGGTATACTCTGCCCCCAGAATGGGGTAGCCGCCGTTGATATTGGCGTTGACGGTCCACTTCTCGTAGCTGTTGGGCTTCGTCTGCACAGTAACCCACGCGTTGAGCGCGGCGAGAAGGGTGCCGGCGGCGAGCTTGTTCGTATCGCTTTCTGTGCCGGCCAGCGTCAGCGCGCCGAGGTTGTCCGCGAAGCTGCCGCAGCTTGCAAGCACCAAGCTGCCAGCTCCGGGGCTGCCGGACGCGTCGGTCAGCCAGTAGCAGTTGGCGACGGCGCCGGAGGTGTTGCTGCTCAGCAGGCCGCCCGTGGCGCCGTCTGTTCCGGTCACCGCGCCGGCGTTGTAGCAGTTCCAGATCTTGGTGTTCCAAAGAAGAGAATCGCTCATCACTCCGCCGGTCTGCGCGTAGGGATCTTCGCCCGCGACCGTCAGATCATTCGTCACGCTTCCGGTGTTGCAGCTGTTTTCCAAAATGACCTGGCCGGAGCCGGAGGGCATGCACGCAAGACCGGCGGCGTAGGTCGCCGAATTGGCCGTGGCATAACAGGTCACCGCGCCGCGGTTCATGCAGTTCGTCATGCGGACGACGTTATTTGTGTTATCACCTGAGTCCATCATGTCGGCGATGCCGGCCGCGCAGCCGGTGTGTGTGCTCCTGGCCGACACGCTGCCGGTGTTGAGACAGCCGGTCGCCGCATGGCGGCAGGTGGCCGCGATGCCGCCGGCGTAAGCGCCGTTTAAATCGGAGGCGAATACGCTGCCGCTGTTGGAGCAGTCCCTTACGGTTTCTGCGTCGGATACAATGCCGCCGACGAAGCAGACGTCCGAATCGGACACGGCGGACACGCTGCCCGTGACCGTGCAGTTTTCAATCTCGTCCGTGCTGATGCCGGCGATGCCGCCTGCACACAGCGTTTCGCTGCCGCTGATGGAAACATCGGCGGAGCTTGTGCAGCCCGTCACCGCTCCATAGCTCTGCCCCGCGATGCTGCCGGCATAGCAGGGGCCGGAGGCGGCGGCCGTTACGCTGCCGGAAACCTGAAGATCGGAAACGCTGCCGCCCTTGACCCAGCCGAACAGGCCGGCGAATACGGTTGCGCCGGACAGATTGACCCGCAGGCCCGCGACGCTGTATCCGCCGCCGTCGTAATAACCGGCAAAGCCCGCATTGCCGCCGCTGATCGCACGGCAGTCGCCGATCGGGATCCAGTTGTGGCCGGCCAGATCCACGTCCGCCGTCAGGGCGACGGTCTTGTCCGCAAAAACGTTCCCTTCGTTCACCAGCGCGGCCAGGCCCGCCAGTTCCTTCGCCGTGGAGAGGGTGAAGCCGGTGTCGGTTTCGTTATACCACGATGTGTCATAATTCCCGCTGTCCGTCCAGGCATCGGGAATGCCGTCTGCCAGCGCCGCGGCAGGCAGCAGGGCCAGGATCAGCGCCAGACACAGTGCGGAGACAGAAGCCTTCGTTTCATGTATGATCTCCTCCCAGTTCCTTTTCCCGGTTTTTATCCGACTTTTTCCGGCAGCGGATGCACAGCAGCGTTACGACCGCGCCGGCCGCGAAGGCGAGCACGCCGGCCAGCACGTAGCCGCCTGCGTCGCCGTAGAGCAGCGCCGAGCCGTAGAGCCCCGGCACGTGGCCCGTGCCGCCGCCGCCCGTCAGCGCGCGGAAAGCTCCGAACAGGCACGCCGCCAGCGCGCAGCACACCGCCGCCAGCGCCCGGCGCTGCCGCTCTTCCCATCGCCGCCGCAGCCGCCGCGTCCTGTCCAGCACGCGCGCCGTCCGCTCGGCCGTATCGAGCATGTTCACCACTCCTTTCTGTTCGTTCCTAACTGTATAAATACATAAAATCAAAAAAATACTCACCAAAAAGAAAATATTTTTTCAAAAATCCCGCCCCCGGCGGACGCAGGCCGCGTCCCCGGAGGCGGGATTTTCACTGTTCAGCTTTCGTCCGGCGGCGCTTCGGCGGCCGGACGGGCGCGGTGCGCGCGGACGAGCAGGACGGCGGCATAGCCGATCAGCACGGCGGCAATGGGCATGACGTAGCCGGTCACGCGCGCCGCGCCGTCTGCGCTGATGAGCAGATTGTACATGGCGTGAAAGGTGACGGCCGTGCACAAAAGCCCCAGCGTGCCCGTGACGCGCAGCCACGGCGTGCGCCAAATCCACACGAGCCCGTAAGCCACCACCGCGCCGCACGCCACATGCATGGCGCCCGCGCTGAAGCCGCGCAGCAGCAGATAGTCGAGCTGCGCCGCGCCGTTTTCCACGAGCCAGCAGACATTCTCGAAGGTGGCGAAGCTCACCGCGATGATGATGACGGCGATCTGCGCGCGCCGGCTTTCCGGCTCGTACACCAGCAGATAGAACAAAAGCGGCAGCAGCTTCATGACCTCTTCCACAAGCGGGGTGATCTCGGCGGTGGCCGTCGCCACGTCCGCCTGATAGAGGCCGGCGAAGAAGCTGTTGACATAGGCCGAGAGCAGGCACGCCGTCATGCCCGCCAGGACAAAAACGAAATACGCGCGATAGCGCTTCTCCACGCAGAGCATGCCGACCAGCAGAGGCGCCGCCATACAGGCGAAAATATGGTCGATGTACGTTACGCCTCCACCGCCTTTCCGGCGGCCGGCAGCAGCGCGAACGCCAGCGCCGCCGTCAGCGCGAAATCGATCCAGAAGTAGGGGTTGGTCAGATCGTCGCTCACCCAGAAGCAGGAGGCCGTCCAGAGGCCGTATTCCAGCGCGATGACGAGCAGCACGGCGATGTGGAGGTTCCGCCTCGCCGTATCGCCGGTCCGCGCGGCCCAGGCCCAGCCGCGGACCGCGAACCAGCCCGCCGCGCCCATGATGCCGCACCAGACGATGTTTTCGGCATAATCGCCCCATTGGCAGTAGAGCGCCATCATCGCGGCGGAGACGGCCGGCGAGAGCCAGGCCGCCGGAAAGCGGAACGTCTTTTCCTCGGGCGCGGCCATGCTGACCTCCAGCATCAGCAGGAACAGGTAGCTGGCCACCCAGCACAGATCCGCGACGTAGAAGATCCGGGGCGTGTAGGAGGTCAGAACGTCGTAGCTCAGCCAGTACAAAAGCCCCATGGCAGACGAGCCGTAGTAGCAGGCGAGGATAAAAAGCGCCTGCTTCCGCCGCCGCGCGGCGAGCACCCCGGCGATCACCGCGCACGCGAGCATCGCCGCAAGCTGCACGGCGTTATCAATGATCTCGGTCATCCCGGTCATCCCGGCTCTTCCGCCGCAGGCGGCTGCACAGCAGCGTCACGCAGCAGCCCAGCGCGAACGCCAGAACGCCGATCACCACGTAGCCGGCCCGGCTGCCGGCGGCGAACAGGCCGCCCGCCGCGCCGACGCGCCCCGCGTCCGCCGGCCGCACCGGGGCGCCCGGCATGGCGAGCGCCGCCAGAATGACGAGCGCAAGACCGGCCGCCGCCGCGCCGACGCCCGCCAGAGCGGCGCGGCGCGCGCGCTGCCTTTGCTTCAGGGCCCGCGTCCTGCGCAAAACTTCGCCCGTGCGTTCAGATGTACTGCGCATCGGTGATCCCCTCGCTTTCCAGCAGCGCCCGGAGCGCCTTTTTGCCGCGGCAGACCAGATTGTCGACCTGTCTGCGGCCCTTTCCCATCACAGCCGCGGCCTCGTCATGCGTCAGGCTTTCAAAATAGACAAGGTACAGCGCCTCCCGGTAATCCGGGTTCAGCCGATCCATGCACAGGCGCAGCAGCCGGTTCTGCTCCCGCGCCTGCGCCGTATGCTCCGGCGGCTCGCCGCCCTCCGGTTCGAAGGCCATGTCGTCGAAGCCGAAATGGCGGCACAGGCGGTTTTTCGCGGAATACCGCAGGGCGAGGTTGCGCGCCGTCCTGTAGAGATACGGGCGGAAGCCGCCGTCCCCGAACCGGGGCTTTTTCGCGCAGACGCGCGAAAAAGCGTCCAGCATCAGATCCTCGGCCTCCTGCATGTCGCCGATGCGGGCGCAGATATATACGGTCATGCTGTCGCCGCAGCGCTCGATGAGCGATGCGAGCGCGCCTTCGTCGCCCCCGAGGAAGCGGCGGAACAGCTCTTCGTCGGTCTCCGTATCCGCCGCGCCTCCCATCCTGCAGCCGGTCAGCCAAACCGCTGCTTTTTTCATCATTATACGCAGATATTTGCGGCAAAGCAAGACAGAAAAAACCGTGCTTTCCGGTTTTCCATACCTTTACATTCCTTCGCGCGCATGTTATATTTAAAACAGAATTTCCCATTTTCCCAGCCGCGGCTGCCGGCCTGCGCCGGCAGCGCGGAACATCGCGCGCTCCCCCCTCCCCGGCCCCGGCGGCCGTCTTTCGCAATCCGCGTTCCGCAGCTTCCAGCCCGCAGCGCAAACACGAAGAGAATTTGGAGGAAGAAAAGATGAGGAAAACGCATATCATACGATTGCTCTCGGTAATCCTGGTTCTTGTCCTGCTGTGCGGCCTGCTCCCCATGCAGGTTTTCGCCGCCGGCACGCCGGCAGCCTCCGAGACCGTCAAAAACGATCCGAAATCCGCGGCGGCCCTGCTCGGCAGCCCGGTCCAGGAAACAGCGGCTCTCATGAACGAGGACACGGACAGCGTCCGCGTGTCCATCGTGCTGAGCAGCAGCCCCACCATCGCCCGGTACTCCACCTCGGGCATCGCGGCCAATTCCGGCGCCATGGCCTACCGCAGCCGCCTGAAGAACCAGCAGGAGTCCGTCACGAGCCTCATCGAAAAACAGGCTCTCGGCGGAGATTCGCTGGACGTCGTATGGAACCTGACGCTCGCGGCCAACATCATCTCGGCCAACGTCGAATACGGCCAGATTGAAAAAATCGAGAAGGTCCGCGGCGTCAAGGACGTCCTCGTCGAAACGCGCTATGAGCCGTGCGTGGTCAACCGCGACGAGACGGACGATCCCAGCATGGCCACCTCTTCCGTCATGATCGGCAGCACCGCCGCGCATCTGGACGGCTATACCGGCGCGGGCACGACGATCGCCGTGATCGACACCGGCATCGACACCAACCACCAGAGCTTTGACGCGGGTGCGTTTGAATATTCGCTCAAAAAGCAGGGCCTGCACCCCGACCTCATGACGGCCTCCGACGTCGCCGCGAAGTTCAGCCAGCTGAACATTGCGGAATACGCCGGCAGCGCCGACGGGCTGTATTGCAGCTCGAAGATTCCCTTCGGCTACAACTATGTGGATCACAACCTCACCATCGACCACGACCACGACGGCGAGGGCGAGCACGGCTCGCACGTCGAGGGCATCGCGGCCGCGAACGCCTGGATCCCCGACGGCAGCGGCAGCTATGTCTCCGCGCTGGACACCGTCAAGGTGCAGGGCGTCGCGCCCGACGCGCAGATCATCACCATGAAGGTCTTCGGCGCCGGCGGCGGCGCGTACGACTCCGACTATATGGCGGCCATCGAGGACGCCATCGTGCTGGGCGCCGACGCCGTCAACCTCTCGCTCGGCTCCGGCAATCCCGGCGATTCCACCGATCCCACCTATCAGGACATTCTGGACAGTCTCGCAGACTCCGACACCGTTGTGACCATCTCCATGGGCAACTCGGGCACCTGGTCGGAGCAATCCAACACGCCGGCCGGCAGCCTGTACAACACCGACGTGAGCAACCAGACCGGCGGCTCGCCCGGCACCTACACCAACTCCCTGGCCGTCGCCTCCGTGGACAACGACGGCGCGACCGGCCCGTATTTCACGTCTTCCGGCCGCGACATCTTCTATGAGGACGGCTCCAGCGCGCAGAACGCGCCGCTGATCACGCTCGCAGGCCAGGAGCTGGACTACGTCTATATCGACGGCATGGGCACCGATGCCGATATGACAGCCCTGGGAGACGTTATCAGCGGCAAGGTCTTTGTCTGCTCCCGCGGCAGCATCTCCTTCTACGTCAAGGCCAACAACGCCGCTGCCGCCGGCGCAGCCGCCGCGGTGATCTACAACAACACGGCGGGCACGATCTCCATGAATCTCACGGGCTATACGGGCGCGGCGCCCTGCGCGTCCATCCTGCAGTCCGACGGCGCGCTGCTCAAGGCAAACGGCGAGAAGAAAACGACGGACGGCGGCTATACATATTATACCGGCAAGCTGACGGTCGCCTCGGGCGTCGGCTCCAGGAGCTTCAACAGCAGCTCCTATACGATGAGCAGCTTCTCGAGCTGGGGCGTTCCGGGCAGTCTGGAGATGAAGCCCGAAATCACCGCGCCCGGCGGCAGCATCTACTCCGTCAACGGTCTGCCGGCGGACGGCAAGTCCTATGAGACGATGTCCGGCACCTCGATGGCCGCCCCGCAGGTCGCGGGCATGGCCGCGCTGGCGGCGCAGTACGTCAGGGAAAACGGGCTTGCCGAGGCCGAGGGCCAGAGCGTCCGCACGCTGTGCCAGAGCCTGCTCATGTCCACGGCGACGCCTCTGACCGACGCGAATAACAATTACTATGACGGCTACAAAGGCTACTACTCCGTTCTGCAGCAGGGCGCCGGCCTTGCCAACGTGAGCAAAGCCATCGCCGCGCAGAGCTACATCCTCATGGGCGAAGACGCCACCGCCTCCTATGCCGACGGCAAGGTCAAGGCGGAGCTGGGCGACGACCCGGAAAAGGCGGGCGTCTATACCTTCTCCTTCAGCATCAACAATCTGACGGACGAGTCCCAATCCTACAATTTCTCCGCCGATCTGTTCACACAGGATGTTTTCTATTATGATGTAAACAGCGACAAGGACCAGGGATTCTACCTCGACACCGCCACAGCGCCGCTGGGCGCCGACGTCACCTGGCAGGTGGACGGCCAAACGCTGGCCGCGGGCGCCACCGCCGATTTTGACGGCGACGGCGACACCGACAGCGACGACTGCGACGCGCTGCTGGCCTACATTGCCGGCACGCGCAGCACCATCAACGATCGCGGCATGGCGGATTACGACGCCGACGGCTCCGTCACCACGCACGACGCCTACCTGTTCCTGCAGGATCTCGGCGTCACGGCCAGCGTGCGTCCGAACGCCTCCGTCACGGTCACCGTCACCATGACCCTGAGCGACGAGACCCGCGGGGAGCTCGATGAGTATTATCCCAACGGCGCGTACGTGGAAGGCTATGTGTATGCGACCATGGCCTGCACCCGCGAGGGCCTGGCCGGCGTGCAGCACTCCATCCCGATGCTCGCCTATTACGGCGACTGGACGGATCCCTCCATGTACGAGGTCGGCACGCGGACGGCCTACGCCGCCGGCGCGGAGACCCGCACGCCGTATGCCGGCACCGAAACGACCAACAATGTAAAAATCAAGTATGCCGAGCTGTCCGGCAAGTATTACTTCGGCGGCAACCCGGTCTTCGATGACGAGCCCTATCAGCCCGAGCGGAACGCCATCAACAGCGAAAACGGCGACCGGCTCGATTCCGTGGGCTTCATGCTCATCCGCAACGCCGCCGCCGGCCGGCTGGCCATTCTCAAGGCCGGCGAGGATGCGCCCGTCTACGAGGAGGACCTCGGCGCCGTCGGCGCCGCGTTCTACTACACGAACGGCGATGCCTGGTACAATACCTCCAACACGCAGAGCCTCGGGTGGGATATGGCCGGCGCCGAAGAGGGCGATTCGTACACGCTGTCTTTGTCCATGGCGACGGAATACAGCGTCGGCGCGGACGGCACCGTGGACTGGGACAGCCTCGGCAGCGGCGCGGCGCTCTCCATCCCGTTCGTCATCGACAACACCGCGCCCACGATGGACTCCGCGGTCGTGTCCGATGACGGGGCCGATCTGACCATCAAGGCGCACGACAACCAGTATCTCGCGGCCGCCGTCCTGAAGCAGGCGGACGGCACCGGCGACCCCGTCACGCTGCATCCCGAGCAGTCCGAGGCGGGCGAAACGGTCACCTTCGTGCAGGAGGGTCTCGATGATGCCGTGTACATCCTCGAGCTCTACGACTACGCGATGAACTGCACCACCACCCGTATTTTCAAGAATATTGAAAAGGACGGCACCGCGACAAGCGTCACGGTCACCCCGGCTACGCTGCGCCTTGTGCCGGGCAACACCGCGAAGCTGAAGGCGGCCGTCCTGCCGGTGAACGTCGCCGACGACAGCGTCACCTGGTCCACCAGCAACAATGACGTTGCCACTGTCAGCTCGACCGGCCTTGTGACGGCGGTCGGCGCGGGCGATTGCACCATCACCGCCGTCTCCAACCAGACCAATACCGTCAGCGGCACCTGCGCCGTCACGGTCTTCTCCATCGACAAGGATCTCGACGCCGTCATCATGGACGAAACGGGCGTCGACTGCTGGTCCACCTTCAATACCAGCGAGCTTCCCGACTTTACGAAGGGCCTGGTCGCAAGCGGGTCGCCCGTCAGCCTGACCTACGGCCCCGGCGGCACGCTCTACGGCGCAAACATCGGCAGCAGCGGCACCTCCACGCTCTATTCCTACGACAGCTCGCGGAACGCCACGGCGGTCTATACCTCCACAGGCTTCTACGCCGACCTGGCGCAGTCGCCCACCACGGGTATGCTCACCGCGGTCACCGGCGACAGCCTGGTGGTAATCAATCCGGCAGGCACCCCGGCAGACATCGAGCTCGGCTCAGTGGACCTCAATACGGGCGAAACCTTCGTCGGTATCGCCTACACCGGTGTGGACAATACCACTGTGGACAATACCACCATCGACACGTTTGTGCTCGTCGCCGCCTCGGGAAAGCTCTACTCCTTTGGCCTGGATGCAGACTCTAAAGTCTATTTCGGCAGTGAACCGTTCTTTGCCTCCGGCGCGTCCACCAGCACGGATCACTATTGCTCCGCGTACTATGACGGCCAATATCTCTTCTACTCCATGTTCAATCCCGGCGCCAACTGCTCGGAGCTCTATGCGATGGATGTTGACAGCGACGTCAGCGCCGCGTGGAAGCTCGGCTCCTTCGGTCCCAGCATCTGGCCGGTCGGCGGTCTGATCAAGCTGGGCACCGTGAATCCTCTTGGCGCAGACAGCGTTCCCGGCAAGCTGGCGGAAAGCCTCGCCACCGCCAAGCCCGTCGCTCTTTCCGAGACTGCGCTCTCTCCGCTTCCGAGCGGGTCTGTCTCCGGCAAGCTCAGCTCTGTCAGTCAGGAGCTGCGCGCGGCCCAGCCGCAGTCCGCTTCGGAATCCGTCGGCAAGCAGACCGCAATGACCGGCACCGTGATCTACGCGACAGCGCAGGACGGCATCGGCACCGATGTCGCCTCCTACAACGGCCTGCTGACCGTGGCCTACAACGCCGGCGAGCTGACTCTGAAATCCGTTTCCGTCCACGCGGCCCACTATGCGGTCAACGACAGCGAACCGGGCAAGGTCGTGATCGCCTACGCGGACCTGTACCCGATCGAAGCGGGCGATCCCGCGGCGACGCTCGTCTTCGACGCGGCCAACGGCAGCGAGCTGTTCGGCACGAAGGTCTTCGTCCAGCACAGGGAAAGCAACAACCTGCTGTACGGCAAGCGCTCCGAAACGCTGACGCTCGGCACCGATCTCTGCAAGCATGAAAACCTGCAGCATGTCGAGGCAAAGAAAGCCACTCCCACGCAGGACGGCAACATCGAATACTGGTACTGCCCCGACTGCGGCGCCTACTTCGCCGACGCGGCCTGCACCAGAGAAATCTCAAAGGGGGATACCATCATCTCCGCCTACGGCGCGACGATCACCCCGGTGAATCCCCCCGTCACCGACGACGATGCGTTCCCGTTCACCGACGTAAGCAGGAACAACTGGTTCTACGACGATGTGCGCTACGTCTACGGGAAGAGCCTGATGGGCAGCGTCTCCGAAGGCATCTTCAATCCCAGCGGCACGCTGACGCGCGGCATGCTGGCGACGATCCTCTACCGTCTCGAGGGTTCGCCCGCGGCCTCCTACGTCGGCACGTTCGGCGATGTGGCGGACGGCATGTGGTACGCGAAGGGCATCGAATGGGCCGCGTCGCACGGCATCGTGCTCGGCTACGGCGGCGGCAGGTTCGGCCCGAACGATCCCGTCACCCGCGAGCAGCTCGCGGCCATCCTGTTCCGCTATGCCGGCTACAAGAGCTACGACGTGAGCGGCCGTGTCAGCCTTCTCAAGTTCGCTGACTCCGCCCGCATCAGCACCTACGCAGAAACCGCCATGCAGTGGGCCTGCTCCGCGGGCCTGGTCACCGGCAAGACCGCGAACACGCTCGATCCCGCGGGCTACGCCACGCGCGCACAGATCGCGGCGGTCCTGCACCGCTTCTGCGAACTTTTCGCGAAGTGATCTCCGCTTTCTGAAATCCATTCATAAAATCAGCCCGGAGCGCCGCAGGATGTCAGCCATCCTGCGGCGCTCCGGATTTTTAAAAGCCGTCTTTCTTTTCCTGCGGGATGCCAACCGCCGGACTGCTGCATAATATGGAATATTGTCAGGCCATGAAGGAGATGAATACGATGAGACAATCCGCAAAGGACTATGGCGGCCCCGCGATCCGCGACTACGGCGGCACGCCGCTGATCGTCAATATCGACCAGGCGGCGAAGGCGAATCCATATTACCGCAGCGCCCTCTGGACGGGGACCTATCTGCAGGTGACGCTGATGAGCATTCCCGTCGGCGGCGACATCGGGCTGGAGGTCCACCCGGACACCGACCAGTTTCTACGGATCGAAAGCGGCTGCGGCCTTGTCCGGATGGGCAAGAGCCAGGACGCGCTCAACTATACCGGCCGGGTAAACAGCGATTACGCCGTTCTGGTCCCGGCCGGCACCTGGCACAACCTCATCAACACCGGCAAAACCCCGCTCAAGCTCTATTCCATCTATGCCCCGCCCCACCACCCGTTCGGCACCGTCCACGAGACAAAGCAGCTCGCGCAGGCTGCCGGCGATTAAATAAAAACAACCGGAGCGCAGCAAAAGCTGCGCCCCGGTTCGTGTGATTGTAGGAAGGATTTAGTTGCCGCTGCCGTTGCCATAGCCGAAGCTGAAGCCATAGGTGCCGTCGGAGCCGTCGCTCGGAACGGTGATCTGCGGCTGCGTCTGGTCGCTGCCGTCGGTGGTGGTGGTGTCGGTCGTGGTCGTCTCGACGTCCTTCGGACGCTCGTCCAGCGTGATCGTCAGATCAACCGACTTGCCGGAGCGGTAGACCGTCATCTTGACGGTGTCGCCCGCCTTGACCTTCTGCAGCGCAGCCACCAGATCGGTGTAGGACGTGATGTCGGTGCCGTTGAAGCTCGTGATGATGTCGCCCTGCTGGATGCCGGCCTTCTCGGCGCAGCTGCCGGTGCTGACGCTCTGCACATACGGGCCGACGGGGAGGTTGTAGGTGGAAGCCGTCGAGCTGTCGAGATCGCGGACGGACACGCCCAGATACGCTCTGCCGGTCACATAGCCGTTCTCCTGCAGATCATAGACGATCTTGAGCACGTCGTTGATCGGGATGGCGAAGCCGATGCCCTCGATGGTGGTGCCGGTGGAGGTGCTGCCGGAGTATTTCGCGGTGGTGATGCCCACGACGTTGCCGTTCATGTCGAACAGCGGGCCGCCGGAGTTGCCGGAGTTGATGGCCGCGTCGGTCTGCATCATGTTGATCGGCGTGCCGTCGGTGTTGATCTCGCGGTCGAGCGCGCTGATGTAGCCCTGCGTCATGGTGAAGGTCAGCTCGCCGAGCGGATTGCCGATGGCGATGACCTCTTCGCCGACCTCGATGTTGTCGGAGTCCGCGACGGTCACGGCCTGCAGGCCGGTGGCGTCGATCTTCAGAAGGGCCACATCGTTGACGGAGTCCGTGCCGACGACCGTTGCGTCGTATTCGTCGCCGTTGTAGAGCGTGACCTTGATGCTGCCCTCGTTGGCGTCCTCGATGACGTGGTTGTTCGTGACGACATAGCCGTCGGCGGAGAGGATGAAGCCGCTGCCGGAGCAGGCCGCCGTGGTGGTCTGGCCCCAGACGTTCGTCGTGACCTCGGTGCTGATGCCGACGACGGCGTTGATGTTCATGGAATAGACCTCAGACGGGGTGAGCGACTTGTCGCCGGAGTTGGAGCTCAGCGACGTCGGCAGCGGGGTCGAGGTGACGGAGTAGCTGCCGGATTTGGAGGAATCGGCGTTTGCGGAGGCGTCGGTGCCCGCCGAGCTGCCGGCGCTCGCCGAAGAATCGGTGCTCGCGTCGGCCATGGTGGCGACAGCCGCCGTGTTCTTGTTCTGGATGTTGCCGATCACGCTCGTGAGAACCGAGCCGCCCACGCTGCCCAGCAGCGCGACGACCAGCACCAGCGCGACGAGCTTCGCGGTTGTTTTTTTGCTGTGCTTCGGCTTGTTTTCAGAGGGCTCCTGCTTTGGCGCCTGATTCTCGGCGTGGAACTGCGCGCTTTCATCGGCGGGCTCGAAGGAGTAGTTCATTCTTTCATCATAGTTTTCCATATTGTAACGCTCCCTTGTATTGAAGATGAGTTTGTTTTATGTTTCCTTTTTTCTATGATGCTATCCTACCGCCGATTTATGAAAAAAATGTGTCCATACAAAAAACGATTTCTGAACAAATTACAGAGAATTTTCGTCCGTCTCCAGCATGTGGCTCACGCGCTCGAGCGACAGCCGCCGGCGCATATAGGGGTGATAGCGGAGGCTGCGCGCGACAAATTCCGGCGTCTGTCCGACCTCCTCCGGGGTGGTTCTGCACCCGGCGCGCTGCATGGCGGCGCGGCACTCGTCTTCGCCCGGCACGCTGCGGATGATCTGCACGATCTCGGGCCAGAGGCGCTCGATGTCGCGCGGATCGATGGGGTCGGTGATGGTGTCGGGCGTGTTGAGCTTCCGCACGTCGTCCGCCAGCGGGCCGTAGACCCGGTAGATCTCGTCCCAGTCGTTCTGCTCCTTGTGCGCGCGCACCCGCGGCAGGCGGGCCAGCTCGCCGTAATGCCGCAGAATGAGCAGCGTCGTCACGCCCACGTCCTCGCCGTGGAAATTGGGCGTCTTGCCCTCCAGCAGCTCCATGCACTCCCAGAAGTGCGCCAGGATGTGCTCGGTGCCGCTGCCGGGCCGCGAGGTCTTGGTGAAGCTCATCGCGACGCCCGTCATGAGCAGCGACTCGAAGATCGCGCCCGCCGTCTCGGGGTCGTCCAGCGTGACCCGGTCCGCCATGGCCATGATGCGGTCGGCCGCCTGTCTGGTGAGCCCCGCCACGCGCCCGCACCAGCTCTCCCCCGTCAAAAGGTGCGAGACCTGCCAGTCGATGAGCGCGACGTATTTGGATACCATGTCCCCGAAGCCCGCCGACTTGAGCCGCGCCGGAGACGCGGCCAGGATGTCGGTGTCGGCGATGATGACCTCCGGGCACTTGGCGGGATAGGTGATTTTGAAGTTGCCGTCCACGATCGGCGCGGAGTAGGACGCGAAGCCGTCCATGCTGGGCGCGGTGGCGAACAGGCACAGGGGCTTTTTCCGGTTGGCGCAGGCCAGGCGGCAGGGGTCGTGCACCGAGCCGGTGCCGACGGCCAGCACGGCGTCCGTGCGGTCAAAAAAGCTCTCCACCAGGCGCACGTCGTCCATCGTCGCCACGCGGATGTTCTCATAGACGTACGTCGTCACCTCGAAGCCGGCCAGGCTCTGCAGAATCCCGTCCGCCGCGCGCAGCGTATGGCTGTCCGCGACGAGCAGAAGCCGCTTCGGAAAGCCGTTTCTGCGCAGAATCTCCCCGACGCGGCCGACCAGCCCGCGCCCGATCTGAATGTCCCCGATCGCGCACTCATGCTTCTGGCCGCAGGGGCAGTTTTGGTATTCCCCGATCAGTTTTTGAAAATCCAGCATCCCGCATTCCTCCCCTTTTTCAGACGGCCTTATCATATCACACGCGGCCGCTTTTTTCCACCGCTTAAAACGCGCGCCGGCCGCCCGGAATTTCGCGGCTTGCTCTTGCAATCGCGTCGCGGCGCCGGTTATGGCCGACGCCGCGCTTGTATTTTTTCCGGGTTTCGGCTATCATGGAAGCACAGCAGGCGCACAGGCGGACGATATGGGCGAAGCATATCAGAAGCTGCAGGTTTCCTCCGTCAAGGGTGCCTTTCTCGCGGAAATGCTGCGCCGCGTACTCGAGGAATCGTACCCGCCCGAGCCGGCGCTGCCGTAGACGTCCCGGCGGTGCCGGTACTCTGCCTCCCGGATGCGGTCCCAGTACGCGCGCGCCGCCTCAGCCCTGCGCGCGGCGCGCGCCTCGAGCCAGCGGCTCGCGAGCAGACCGCCCGCGATAAGCAGGCCCGCGCGGAACGACGCGCCGGAGAACTGTCCGCCCGGCAGCGCGTCGAGCGCAGCCCCGGCGAGCAGCTGCCCGGCGGCGCTCAGCAGGCTGAACCGGAGCGCCGGAACGCGCGGCACGGCCAGGTTGCACAGATACACGACCGCCACGCCCAGCAGGCCGCCCGCGTAGATCCACGGCCGGACCGGACCGCTCCCGGCCAGAGCAGGCGCCGAAGAGACGGCCGCCGCCAGCAGGAGCGTCACGGGCAGGCCCGTCAGATGGTTCACGAACGACGCGCGCATCGCGCCGACGTTCCCGGACAGCCGCGCGTTGACCGTTCTCGAGAGCACCACCGTGACGCCCGCCGCGGCCGCCAGCGCCACCGCCGCCGCCGAGGAGGCGTCCTGGCCCCGCAGCATCAGGGCGATCCCCGCGCCCGCGCAGACGAGGCCGGGCGCGGCATACCGCGAAAGCGGCCGCTTCTGCTGCCCGAACAGGCCGAAGCCGTCCAGGACCAGCGAAGCCGCGCTCTGGCCCACGAGACCCAGCGCCACAATCGCGGTTACGCTGATTCTGCCGAACGCGAAATTGTCAAACACGGTGGTCATCACGCCGATGACGCCGCCCAGATAGAGCCAGACGGGCAGCCGCTTTGCCGGCCGGTCCTCCTTTTTCAGCCTGCACAGCGCGTACGCGAAGGCCGCGCCGACGGCGTGGATGACGACCGCCGCCCAGAAAACGCCGTATCGCTCGGACAGTCCGCCGTTCGCCGCGACCATGAGCGCGATCAGAATGCCGGACAGAAGCGCCAGAAACGCATCCATGGCTTCATTCCCCCTTTTGTCTCCATCATACCGGAGCGGGGAGGCCGCCCGATAGGACGGATGACCTACCGTTTGCGCGGACGCGCTGTTATCATGTAATGGGAGGCGATGCACGATGCTTACCATGCCGCTGACGCCGGACTGCCTGCGGGCGCTCGCGGCGTACGGGCTCACAGAGCGCGCGGAGCCCGCGCTTCTGCGCTATTTTCCGGGGGAGCACATCACGCAGGAGGGGCAGCCGATCTCCCGGCTCCGGCTCGTGCTGCGCGGCAGCGCAAAGGTCTGCGCGTCCACGCCGGACGGAAAGAATCTCATTCTCTGCTACTACGTCTCGAGCGGGCTGATCGGCGACGTGGAATTCATGACGGGCGCGGCGCTTGCCACCGCGACCGCCGCGGCAATCACCGAGGTGGACTGCCTCGCGATGCCCTATGCCGCCTTGGCGCGGGACCGGCGGGAAAACGCGCTGCTGCTCGGCCGCATGGCGGAGGAGCTGGCGCGGAAGATGCTCCGCAGCTCGGATAACTATCTCGCGGCCGCTCTCTGCTCGGGCGAGGAGCGGCTCTGCTTCTATCTGCTCCGGAATTCGCCCCGCGGCGTCTTTCAGGACGTGCTCACGGACACCGCCTGCTCGGTCGGCCTGAGCTACCGGCAGCTGTTCCGGCTTCTGGGCCAGCTCTGCGCCGACGGCGTTCTGAAAAAGCGGCCGAGCGGCTATGAGATTCTGGACCGTCCGGCGCTTCTCCGCCGCGCGGGCTCCCTGGCCGCGGGCGAGCGGTCCGATTCATGAAATTCTTAATAATCTCTGCTATTATTTATAGATAAGATTTTCAGGAAGGGCGGCGCGGACATGAGAGTTCTGGTTGTGGAAGACGAAAAGCGGCTCAACTGCATTCTCTGCCAGACCATGGAGGACGAGGGCTACAGCGCGGACGGCTGCTTCGACGGCCTCGCCGCGCTCGACTACGCGGCCGGCGCGGACTACGACGTCATCCTTCTCGACGTCATGCTGCCGAAGCTGGACGGCTTCGCGGTTGTCGAACGCCTGCGGGCGGGCGGCAGCCGGACGCCCGTGCTCTTTCTGACCGCGCGCGACAGCATCGCGGACCGGGTGACGGGGCTGGAATCGGGCGGCGACTACTACCTCGTCAAGCCGTTCGACCTCCAGGAGCTCAAGGCCGTGGTCCGCGCCATGACGCGCAAGTATTCCGGGAGCCGGTCGAGCGTCTACGCCGTCGCGGATCTGCGCGCGGACGCCGCCGCCCGGACCGTCGAGCGCGGCGGCCGGCGCATCGAGCTGACCGCGAAGGAATTCGCCCTGCTGGAATACTTCCTGCGCAATCCCGGCGTGGTGCTGACGCGCGAGCAGATCGAAAACAACCTCTGGAACTACGACTATGAGGGCGGCTCGAACATCGTGGACGTCTATGTCGGCTATCTGCGCAAAAAGGTGGACGCCGATTTCCCCAAAAAACTGATCCATACCGTCTGGGGCGTCGGCTGGGTCCTGCGGGAGGATGCGTAATGTCTGCAAAACTGCGCCTGACCCTTTGGTTCACGCTCATGGTGCTGCTGCTCAGCGCCATGGTGCTGGTGTTCGTGTTCGTCATCAACGCCAACGCTGTCACGGACGACCCCGCGCAGCGGCTGGTGGACGCCGTGCTCGACAATCTGGACGAGACGGAGCTGGCGCGCGGGCAGCTCGAGCTGGACGACGTGCGCCTCGTCAGCCGCGGCGTCTGCAGCGCGCTCTATGACGAAAGCGGCCGGGAGCTTCTCGGCGCGCTGCCGGAGGGCCTGGATACCGCGCTCCCCTTCCGGGCCGGTACGCTGCGCACCGTCTCGATCTCCGGCGTGCCGTACTATCTCTACGACGCCCACCGCGAGCTGGCGTCGACGGGGCTCTGGTCGCGCGGCGTTGTCCGCACGGACGACCGCTCCGGGCTCATGCACGTCATCGTAATCCTGACGATCACGTTGATTCCCTCGCTGCTCGTGCTCTCCACGGCGGGCGGCTGGTTCATCGCGGTGCGGACCTTCCGGCCCATGGAGCGCATCACCAAAACGGCGAACGAGATCTCGCGGAGCGGCGAGCTGTCCGGGCGCATCCGCATGAAGCGGGGGCCGAAGGAGATGCGGGCGCTGGCCGACGCGTTTGACCGGATGTTCGACCGGCTGGAGGCCTCCTTCCTCGCCGAGCGGCAGTTCGCCTCCGACGCCTCGCACGAGCTGCGCACGCCGCTGACCGTCGTTCTGGCCGAGTGCGGGCACGCGAGGCAGCACTGCAGCACGCGCGGGGAGTTTCTGGCCTCCCTCGGCGTGATCGAGGAGAAGAGCCTGCAGATGTCCGGTCTTGTCCGGCAGCTGCTGCTGCTGACGCGGATGGAGCACAAGTCCGACGCGTTCAGAATGCAGTCCGGCGATCTGAGCGCGTTTGTGCAGGCGGTCTGCGGCGATTTCACCGCCTCCCACCCGTCCGTGCAGCTGGAGACGTCGCTCGAGCCGGGCCTGCGCGCCGTCTTCGAGCCGGGCCTTCTGGCCATGCTCCTGCAGAATCTGCTCGAGAACGCAGAAAAATTCAGCGCCGGCGACCCCCGCGTCGGGGTGTCGCTCGCAAGCGGCGGCGGCGCGCTATCCCTGTGCGTCCGGGATCACGGCGCGGGCATCGCGGCGGAGAATCTGGACAGGGTTTTTCAGCGCTTCTGGCAGGCCGACAGCGCCCGCAGCGAGGGCGGCAGCTCCGGCCTCGGCCTGGCGATCGTCCGCGAGATCGCGCGCTTCCACGGCGGCGAGGTCCGGGCCGAGCGCGTCCCGGACGGCGGCAGCCGCTTCACCGTGACGCTGCCGTGCAAGTCCCCGGACCTTCCCTGACCGGCAGCCGAAGCGGCGTCTATCGGGGCTTTTCCGGCATACAAGCGGGACCGCCAGGCTTTTTCAGCCCGGCGGCCCCGTTTGTATGCGGCGTGCAGTCGATGCCAACCGCCTCGCCCGTTTCGGTGTCCACGAAGCAGTCGTAATCCAGCCAGTCCGTTTCGATCCGGAATTCCTCGTACGGCCCGTCCCGGCCCACAAAGACGGCAGCCGCCGCCTCCGCGCGCAGGCCGAGAGCCTCCAGCGCCGCGCGCAGCGCGCTGCTTTGTACGTCCCGTTCCATTTTGTTTTCCGCCTTTCTTTGTGATAATCACAGCATAGCGGACAAATGTGAGAAAAGGGTGAGAAGCGGCGTTTTCTTTTTTTCGTCTCTTTAGGTAGTTTTGAGGTTCATGCCCCCATAATAAGGCATTCCAACGGACGCCGGGGCGCCCGTTCCGGCGCCCCATCTCACAACCTTCAGAAACGAGGTCTTACCCATGAAAAAAATCATTGCAGCGCTTTTGACGCTCGCCATGCTCCTGACCGCGGCGGCCGCCCTGACCGGCTGCACGGCGGTCGAAGCGGAGACCGCATCCGCCGCATCCGAAACAACAGCAGCAACGACAACAACAACGACAACAGCAGCAGCCGATACCGCATCCGCGCAGACTTCTGCGGCTGCTTCCTCCTCCGGCACGCTGGCCGATACCTCCAGCCTGTTCACCGACCGCGACCAGACCCAGACCGCGGACACCTCCGGCGCCGTCTCCTATACCGTGGAGGACGGCACAGACATCACGATCACCGAGGCCGGCGTCTACATCCTCAGCGGCACGGCCAGCGACTGCACGATCATCGTGAACGCGGCGGACGAGGACGCCAAGGTCCAGCTTGTGCTGGACGGCCTGCACATCACGAACACCGACGCTCCCGCCATCTACGTCGTCGCCGCCGACAAGTGCTTCGTCACGACCACGGACAGCGACAACTCGCTCAGCGTGACCGGCGCGTTCACGGCGGACGGCGAGACCAACACGGACGCCGTCATCTTCTCGAAGGCCGACCTTGTCCTGAACGGCGTCGGCACGCTGACGATCGAGTCCACCGGCAACGGCGTCACCTCGAAGGACGACCTGCGGGTCACCGGCGGCACCTATGTCATCACCGCCGCGAAGCACGGCCTGGAGGGCAAGGATTCCATCGCCGTGAGCGGCGGCACCTTCACGATTGACGCCGGGCAGGACGGCCTGCACAGCGAGAACAGCGACGACGACACCCTGGGCTGGGTCTGTCTCACCGGCGGCAGCTTCACGATCACGGCCGGCGACGACGGCATTCACGGCACGGCGTTCGTCGAGATCGACGGCGGCACGTTCGCGATCACGGCCGTCGAGGGCATCGAGGCCACCTATGTCCAGATCAACGACGGCACCGTCAGCATCAGCGCCTCGGACGACGGCATCAACGCCTCGGCGAAGAGCACGGCCTACGACGTCGTGATCGAGCTCAACGGCGGCGAAATCACCATCGTCATGGGCAGCGGCGACACCGACGCGGTGGACGCCAACGGCAGCATCTACGTCAACGGCGGCGTCATCGACATCACGGCCAGCTCCGCCTTCGACTACGACGTCACGGGCGAGCTGAACGGCGGCACCGTGACCGTCAACGGCAGCCAGCTCACCGAGATGACGAACTCCATGCCCGGCGGCGGCATGGGCGGCGGCCATGGCCGCGGCTGACAGGCGGCCCGTCCAAGTCAATACGGCAAACGCGGCGCGGTTCCGGCGGAATGGCCGGCGCCGCGCCGCGCGTCTGCGGGGCTTGTGTTTTCCGTCCCGTTCTGCTATCATGGCAGCAAAAAGGAGGCGCTGCGGTGAACATTTCTCTTCTGTCCGCGCAGTTCGCGGTGCGAAGCCTGTCGGCTGCCGACATTTCCGAAATTCTGCGGCTGTGCGAGGGGAACCCGGAATACTACCGGTACTGTCCCCCGCCGGTCAGCGCCGAGACGATCCGCTCCGATCTGGCGGCGCTGCCGCCCGGCAAAGCCGATGCGGAGAAATATGATCTGGGCTTCTGTCAGAACGGACGGCTGGCCGCGGTCATGGATCTGCTCTGCCGCTATCCGGACGACAAGACCGTTCTGATCGGCTTTTTCATGGTGGACCGGAGCCTGCAGGGCGCGGGCGTCGGGTCCCGCGTGATCTCCGACTGCCTGCAGTATCTGAAATCCATCGGATTTGCGCGGGCCAGGCTGGGCTATATGAAGGGCAATCCCCAGCCGAAGGCGTTCTGGGAGAAGCTCCGGTTCGCCCCCACCGGCGCCGAGCACGCGCGCGGGCACGGCACCGTCGTCGTCATGGAGCGCGCCCTTTGAGGCTAACACATAAAAAACTGGCAGGTTTCAACAGAAACCCGCCAGTTTCAGACTGTCAAAGAACATCTATTTTCAGTAGGCAACAGCGGCAGATTTGGAGTCAAAAAGGGTGAAAAGCCAAAATAGGCAAGAGAAAGATGGGCTGTTCCACGCCCATGTTGCCAGCTTTTTCAGATTCATTGCAGCAAATTTGAGCCTCACCCAGTTTGTAACTCGGGCCAGGCCTCGGTGCTGTGTATAACGCATG